>Ga0187858_10003639_pt1 | contig 14861 bp, 13 predicted proteins | sample June2016WEW_8_15_FD_133015 | JGI IMG/M metagenome (GOLD analysis project Ga0187858, IMG submission 133015) | Peatland microbial communities from SPRUCE experiment site at the Marcell Experimental Forest, Minnesota, USA - June2016WEW_8_150 | ecosystem: Environmental > Terrestrial > Soil >...
CGCGATCATCGGCTCTAAATACACATTGAAACTGCGTCCCGCATACCCGGACATCGGCAGCCGCAGATAGCGGTCGGTGGAGTTGATCATCTCGGAAACCGGCCCGTGGTATTGATCGATCAAGCCCAGATATTCCGCCTGGTGCTTCAACCAAATCGAGTGCAACTTGGCGGCGGCATAGTAATCCTTTACCAATGGAACAAACCCCAAGATGTAGGTTGCATCTGGCGGCAGGTCGGCTTCCCTGAGCTTCGGAGTGAATTCGGGAGGCGGCCCGAGGCTGAGCGCCAGCGATACGTACTGCGCCAGATCATGGGCCGCATCGCCTTGGCGATGGTCCTGATAGTAGCGGCACATTTCCTTGGCTGCGGTGGATGCTGCGGGAAATTTGCTGGCTTCGACCAGGTCGGCGCGCACCTCCATGCGGATCGGCGACGAAGATTGCAGCTCCTGGTCGTAACCGCAGACATTCATGGCGGCAACGACGCTGAAAAGCGTCTCGCTCACGTCGAGCGTGGCTCTCGACTGCGCCGCGGCTGCACAACTCAGCGCCGCGATTAGCACGATCAAAACAATAGTCCGGAAAGATGCGCTCAGCAAGGCCTCCTGATCGCTGATAGCTTAGCAACAGAGATCATCAGCACCGATCCAGCAAGGCCAAGAATGCCTCACGCGTGATGCCCGACGTTCGTATCAAGTTCGTAATAATGTCCAAACCTACTTCGTCGTACTTCGGCACAATCAGCGGACGTGCCACGCCCGGTTTCTCCAGCTTAATGTGGCTCCCTCTTTGGCCCGCTTGCTTGTAGCCAATTTGCTCAAAGACATACACGGAGTTTGCGCCAGGGAAGCGGAGTCAGGCGCGGCATCCGGCAGTCTTTTCAAATCCAAACGGAATAGGTATGGGGAAGCGAAAAGCACCTTCCGGAACCTTCGCGGATCGTTTGCCGGAGGTGCTGCCGTTAGCGACAGACCAGCCCAGTTCGCGCATGGCCTGCTCAAACGTTCCTCGTTCGAAGCAACTCACCATAAACAGAGAACAAGCTTCCTTCAGGTTCTCCTTGGCTTCCGTCGAGGACCTTCCCTGGGTAGTTATGTCCAACGGAGGGCAGTGTGCTACATACCAGTCACCTTGTCGTTTGATGACGCCGAAGAGAGTGAATTCCGCTTGTACCGGCTTACGCATAGACCCGCCACATGGTGGAGTTTACTTCTCTGGACTCCGCCTGTTTCAATTATGACATGCCAGTGGCTCAGGAAGTCTGCCCGCTACCCCCTGACCTGCACCTTGGAGAAGGTGAGGATCACCCGGCTGGAGGTGGGTTGACCGAAGGCAGTTGCCGGATTAAACGTCGTGAAGATCAGCATGTTCTTCAGTTGGGGAAGAATCGCTTCCGCATCTTCCGGAGCGGAGAGGACGCGGTAATCCAGAACCCGGCCATCGGGGCCAACATACGCTTCCACCACCAGAGAATCCGTATTCGCCACGCCCATCGACAGCTCGAACGGAGTCGACTTCAGCTCCGCTGGGGTGTACAGCATCGTAGGCACGTCGTTGGCAGCGCGTACTTGTGCCGGATAAAGGAAGCTGATCAGCAGCCCAAAGATGATGAGCGTGGTGACCAGGCCGGCCGTCGCCGGGACCATGGTGGCGTTGAAGGCGTTTTCCCACCGTACTCGTAAGCTATCCCAACGCGAGCGCCGGGAATTGGCGAGTTCCTGCGAAAGGGCCACCCGCAGCTTCAAGGCGAGATCCGGCGGAGCCGACTTCCTTCCCAACGAGCCAACCAGAGACTGCGTGCGCTGAACCGAGACAAAGTGCGCGGCACACTCCACACAGGCGCGCAGGTGTTCATCCATCTGGGCCATCTGGCTGCGCGTAACGGCGCCGTCCAGGTAAGACGACATGAGCCTCTTCGCAACTGCGCACGTCATGGTAGAACCTCAACTTCGCGACCACCAACCGGGCCGCTCCGGCGTCTGTCCTCACGGGTTTCGCCTGATTCGATCCCGAATGCCGGCAAATGTCTCTCCAAACGTTTGCGTAATGCCTCTCGTCCTCGAACCAGCCTGGACTTCACCGTTCCCATCGAGATATGCATCACTTCGGCAATCTGCTCGTAGGAAAGCTCCTCCAGGTCGCGCAGGATCACGGTTGTGCGATAAGGCTCCGGCAGGGCCCTCAGTTCTGTCTCCACTCGCTCCCGCAATTCATCCTCGTAGACGTTCTGCAATGGCGACTTGCCTTCGTCCACCAAAGTATCTTTCATGGCGTACACGTGACTTTCGTCGTCGCGTTCGGGATCGGCCTCAATCGAGGTCTCGCGAAATTTGTGACGAAACCACCAGCGCCGGCGGTTCGAAGCTTCGTGTATGGCGATGCGGTAGATCCACGTCTTCAAGCTGGAATCGGCATTGAAGCTCTTGATTCCGCGGAAAACTTTGAGGAAGACTTCCTGGGTGGTATCGGCGGCGTCGGACGGGTCTTCGAGGACCCGGTAAACCAAGCTATAAACCGGCTGGTTGTAATGTGCGATGAGCCAGGAAAAAGCCGCTTCCGATCCGGCCTTCAGTTCGGCCACAACGGAGGCTTCTTCGGTGCGGAGTCCAATCGCACTTGCCAGGTCACTCAATGTTGTTGCTCCCGCCAAGGGGCACCTCAATGATAAATACTTTCGCGACCTGCAACAACCAGCTGCGACAACACTCGACGCGCTAACACCGCTACTCGTCCCAACCAGACACATGTCGGTCAGGACATACGCCGACCGCGTCGTCCACCACAGGACTACTGGGTTAGACCCCAAACAGAGAGGAAATGTTCCCAGGAAGTCGGCGAGAGTTGATACACGTAGGTGCCAGAAAAGCCGCTACTGCTCCTTGGCGACAGGTGCCGCACTACTGCCTGCGGAACCCGGCGTGGAATTCGAACTGCCGGTAGCCGGCGTCGTGGATTTCTGCGCTGGCTTTTTCTTATGGCTGGCCGTCTTTTTCGCAGGCTCAGTATCGTCGACGATCGCTTTCTTAGGAGGAGTAGCCGCCGCCTGCTGCTTCAGCGTACGGACCTGCGTCCGCAACTGATTCAACTCCAACTGAGTCGAAGACGTAAGTCTTTCCAATTCGTCGCCCAGATTGCGCCGCACCGAATCAATCACCCCAAGCTGCTGCGTCAGCGCATCATAATCGCTCCGCGGACCGAAAGCCCCCGCCGACTCGGTCAGCGAAGCGAACACGTCATAGAGAGCATTGAGATTGCGATACAACTTGAACTCCGCATTCACGTTCTGTGGCGCGCTCCGGACATTGTCGATCAGGGCCGGCAAAGCCGTGGTCAAGTTTCGCTGCACGGAATCGGCATTGCCTTGCGCCTGCTGCTTGGAGTCGCTGTCGGCCTTCCACTTCTCGATGCGCATGTGTGCGAGATCCAGATTCGCCCGCGATGACGCCGTTTGCAGGCGATCCAAATCCGCGAAGACCGGACTGATGGATGCTCCGCTGGCACGAGTGCTGGGTGAAGCGGCGGGTGACGTTGCCGTCTGCCCCAATGCCACTGAGCTTAGAGAAAACAGAAATAGTAGATGTTGAGCAGCTCTCATCGTGCTCTCCAGAAACGACGTTGTGGGCGCATGAGCAACAGACGAGGTGGAACTACAGTTTATCAAAGAAAGGCACAGGGTTGGATGCAACGCCGCGGCGAGTCGCTCCTGCTGTTGTTCTACCAAGCGGGGCGGATGCGGAGACGCTTCAGCCCTTGTCTGTATAATCGTGGGTTTGCACACCACATCTCAGGAGCTCTGATTGCAACAGGCAGAAATCGGCATTATCGGCGGCAGCGGTCTATACACCATGGCGGGGTTCAGCGATGTCCACGAGGTGTCTCTGGAGACCCCATTTGGCGCGCCTTCCGACCCGTATGTGCTTGGAACGCTGGCCGGCCGCAAGGTCGCCTTCTTGTCGCGCCACGGCCGCGGGCATCGTTTCATGCCAACTGAGATCAACTATCGCGCCAACATTCATGGCTTCAAACAGCTTGGCGTGGAGCGCGTGCTTTCGCTCTCAGCCGTGGGCTCGTTGAAGCAAGAGCATCGCCCGCTCGACTTCGTCATTCCCAATCAGTTTGTCGATCGCACGCGCCACCGCGTAGATACCTTCTTCGGCGACGGCCTGGTCGTGCACATCGGCTTCGGCGAGCCCGTCTGCGGCGAGGTGGCAAGTGTTGCTGTCGAAGCCTGCCGGCGCGCCGGGGTCAACGTAAAGTCCGGTGGCGCTTACCTCAACATGGAAGGTCCACAGTTTTCCACCAAGGCCGAATCCAATCTGTACCGTAGCTGGGGGCTGGACGTCATCGGCATGACCAACCTCACCGAAGCACGGCTGGCGCGCGAGGCCGAGCTTTGCTATGCCACGGTCGCCATGGTCACCGATTACGATTGCTGGCACGAGACGCACGATTCAGTCAGCGTTGATCAGATTGTCGCCGTCCTGGTGAAGAATGCCGAACACGCGTGCACCGTGGTGCGAGAAGCAGTTGCGGCGATGCCTAAGACGCGCAGCTGCAAGTGTGCCTCGGCCCTGAAGAATGCAATCATCACCCAGAAGAACACTGTACCGGCGGCAACGCTCGAGCGGTTGCGGCTGCTGGTTGGTAAGTACTTCGATTCCGAGCAGAAAGCGGGAACATAGCTCTTGTCTATCTTGGTCGTTGGTTCGGTTGCATTCGATACCCTGAAAACTCCTTACGGCGAGCGCCAGAAAATCCTGGGCGGTGCGGCTACTTACTTTTCGCTCTCGGCCAGCTATTTTGCTGACGTGCGCGTGGTGGCCGTTGTGGGCGAGGATTTCACGCCCGAAAACGAAGCCGTGATGAATAAGCGCGGCGTCGACACGCGTGGCATCCAGCACGCGAAAGGGAAGACTTTCCACTGGACAGGCGAGTACGGCGAGAACGTCAACGAGGCGAAAACTCTCAGCACCGAGCTAAACGTTTTCGAAGCTTTCGAGCCGTCGATTCCGGCTGAGTATCACAACTCCGAATTCCTCTTCCTCGCCAACATCGACCCCGTGTTGCAAACCCGCGTCCGCGACGCAATGCAGAACGTACAACTTGTTGGCGGCGACACCATGAACTACTGGATCAGCGGCCATCGCCAGAACCTGGACAAAATGCTGAAGCGCGTCGACGTGCTGCTGATCAACGACGGCGAGGCCAAGATGCTGGCCGGCGACAACAGCCTGCCGCGTGCCGCTCGCAAGGTGATGGAGATGGGCCCGCGCGCCCTGGTCATCAAGCATGGTGAGTACGGCGCCACCATCTTTTTCCGCGATGGCGAGTTTGCCGGGGGACATCATCCCTTCCGCGCTCCCGCTATGCCGCTGGATGAAGTGCGTGATCCCACCGGTGCCGGTGACAGCTTCGCCGGTGGCTTTATGGGATACATCGCGTCACAAGGCGAGGTGAATCGCCGCGTTCTGAAGCATGCCATGTTTTACGGCAGTGTCATGGGATCGTTCACGGTGGAACGCTTCGGTACGGAACGGTTGCAATCGCTTACTCGCGATGAAATCGACGAGCGCTTCAACATCTTTCGCGAGCTGACTCACCTGGACTAGCTAACTGGTCATTGGCTGGAGTCCCTGCGTCAGGACTTGGTGGCAGAGTCTGGCATTGAAGGCGTGTGAAGGGTTACACTTCCTGGGCGGGTCGAAGGCACGCGAGAATTAGTAATTGTGCCATCGCTCTACATCGTGGTCTACCAAGTGTTTCCAGAGCGAGTGTTGGTTCTCAATATCGTACATGGAGCGCAGAGGTGGCCGTAGAAGGGGGAACGGAAAGAAAGCAGGACAATGGCGTTCGAGGTGATCCCGCCCGGAAGCGCAATGCCCCTGCTGCTCTTCGGCGGCGTTTCACCCAGCAGCGCAACGAGGCTCGCCTCAGCATGCTGCTGGCGGCGCTCTCCATCGCTGCCCTCCTCTACTACTACGCTCATCAGCAGCTTCTGCTCTACGGCGACGCCGTCGCGCATCTCAACATCGCGCGGCGCGTTGTCGACAATCGGCATCCGCTCGAATTCTATGGCCAGCTCGGCACCGTGTGGCTTCCTCTGCAGCACGTCGCCATGCTCCCGTTCGTCTGGGTCAATACTCTTTGGCGCAGCGGCATCGCCGGCGCGATCCCTGGTATGGTGGCCTTCGTTCTCGGCACGCTCGGCATCTTCCGATTGGTAAGTGCTCGCGCCGGTCAACTCCCCGCGTACCTCGCCGCGGCCATCTACGCGCTCAATCCCAACCTTCTTTACATGCAGACCACGGCGATGAACGAGCCCATCTTTCTGGCCTTCTTCATCTGGGCACTGGTTTATCTTGACGAGTTCCTTCGCGCCACGGCTTCGCCTCACGATGCCTCCGTGGCTCCGGCTGAAATGAAGCCGCGGCGCGCGCTCGAATATTGCGGCATCGTGATGGCCGCAGGTGCTCTGACTCGCTACGATGGGTGGTTTGCTGCGGCCGTCTTCGGCGTCATCTTGACGTGGGCGTTCCTCGGCTGGCGCCAGCGAATAACCGATCCGCGTCTGCGTCGGGCAGCAACCAAGTCCTTCCTGGAAGTCCTGCTGCTCAATGCCCTCATCCCGGTTTACTGGCTGATTTACACCTGGGCGGTTTCCGGCAACGCCCTCGACTTCGCAACCGGTCCTTACTCGGCGAAAGCTATCGCTCTGCGGTCCACCGCTCAAGGAACGCCGCCTTATCCCGGGCAACATGACGTCATCACCGCTGCGCTCTACTTTCTAAAGGCTGCTCAACTCAACATGGGAGCACCGCTGTGGGGCCTCGTGCTGCTGGCGCTGACTTTACTCGGGACCACACTCGCCGTTTGGCGCTTTCGGCGCTACGGGATTGTTCTGCTGCTTTGGTTACCGCTGGCCTTCTATGCTCTGTCGATCGCTTATGGCAGCGTGCCGATCTACGTTCCGGTCTGGTATCCGTTCTCGTATTACAACGTACGTTACGGACTTGAGTTGCTGCCGGTGTTCGCGATTTTTCTCGCCCTCTTGGCCGGAAGTCTCGCCGAAAAAGCGAACACCGCGGCTTTCCGAGTCGCTGTCTGGTGCGCCGTGATCGCATTGGTTGCTGCGAGCTATGTTTCGTCCTACGCCGCTTCGCCCATTACGTTGCGCGAAGCCAGCGTCAACTCGCGTGACCGTATAGCGCTGGAACAAGGACTGGCGAATGCGCTCGTGCAAATTCCGCCGTCGGCAACGCTGCTGATGTACGAAGCCGAGCACCCCGGAGCGCTGCGTTTGGCAGGAATTCCGCTGCGCCACGTCATCTCCGAAGCGGAGCATCCCGACTGGGAGTGGGCGCAGCTTGACCCGGCCCACCATTCCGACTATGTCGTGGCTTGTCAGGGCGATCCGGTCTGGGCAGCGGTGCGACACCACCACGCGGAGTTTACACAGGTGGTCTCGATCAACGTCCCCGGTCAATCGAGCTGCACGATTTATAAGCCCCAGGCTGCTGGCGGTTCAGAATCCACTCAATAAACCTATGCCGCGCAATCCAGCCAATATCCCGCTTCGCCTTTGCTACAATCCGCCCAGCGCGAACTGATATGGCTAGCATCCCATTTGTAAAGGCGACGGCCTGCGGTAACGATTTTCTGATCATCGACTTTGCCCACGCTCCCAGCGACATTTACTCGTTCACGCGCCGCATCTGCGATCGCCACAATGGCGTTGGCGCCGATGGCGTGGAGTGGATGCTGCCCGCCAAAGATGCCGACCTCCGCGTTCGCCTGCTGAACTCCGATGGCTCCGAGGCGGAGATCTCGGGCAATGGCACGCGCTGCGTGGCGGCCTGGTATTGCGCGGAAAATCATCGCAGCTCGGTGGTGATTCGCACCGGCGCCGGCCTCAAGACTTGCGAGCTCAAGGCGCATGTCGGAAACAACTTTGAGTTTCGCAGTTCCATGGGCGTGCCCGAGGTGGGCGATGAATTTCCCATCAAGTTTACCTATGGGGAAATCACCGGCACGCCGGTTTCGATGGGTAATCCGCATTACGTCGTGTTTGTCCCGCAATTCGAGCTGGGCTGGCAGGCCGTGGCCGAGCAGATCTCCAGGCATCACGATTTCAAGCACGGAATGAACGTCGAGTTCGTAAAAGTTCTGGACCCAGGCGAGATCGAGGTCCGCTTCTGCGAACGCGGCGTCGGCGAGACCATGTCCTCCGGCACAGGATCATGCGCCGCTGCCGTCGCCTCGATTCACTCCGGCAAGGCGAAGTCGCCAGTGCGCGTACAGGCTCCCGGCGGAATGCAAACCGTGGAATGGAGCGACGAAGTCTTTCTCACCGGCCCTGCAACCTTGCTCTGTCGCGGCGAGTTTTTCATTTAAGATTAGCGGTTCACGTGACTCAAGCCGCCCAACCCGAACGTGTCCGTCCGCCCGCTCTGAAGTCCGGCGATACAGTTGGCATCATCGCTCCGGCCAGCGGTTTCCGTCGTGACGATCTGGAAGCGGGTTGCGCCGAATTGCTGCGACTGGGATACCAGCCGTTCTATTTGCCGTCGATTTTTGAGCGCCAATTGTACTTCGCGGGATCCGTACGCCGTCGTGTGGACGAGTTGCACCAGATGTTCTCCCGGTCTGAGGTGAAGGCGATTCTCTGCGCGCGCGGAGGGTATGGCTGTAATTACCTGCTACCGCATCTCGAGCTGGAACTGATCCGTGCGAACCCAAAGATCTTCGCCGGGTGCAGCGACGTCACCACCCTGCTGACTCACCTCTGCGATGCTGGCGGACTGGTGACCTTTCACGGGCCCATGGTGGCAGGTGACCTGGCCCGGCCCGGCGGTTTCGACGAGGCGAGTTGGCTAACGGCGCTTACGTCGGGGGAAGCCTATCGGCGGGAGTTTAGCGCGGAGGAAGTGCAGCCTTTGGCGGAAGGAAACGCGACTGGGGTGCTCTACGGCGGCTGCTTGTCCCTGCTCTGTGCGTCGCTGGGAACGCCGTATGAGATTCGCACGCGAGGCACGATCCTCTTTATTGAGGATCGTGCTGAACGGCCGTATCGCATCGACCGCATGTTGATGCAGTTGAAGCTGGCGGGCAAGTTTGAGGGCGTGCAGGGAATTGTATTCGGCGAGATGATCGATTATGGCGAGCCCGGCGCTCTGGATTACACGCTGCAAGACGTTGTGATGCGCATTCTGGCGGACCTGCAGGTTCCGATAGCATTTGGATTGAAGTCTGGACATGTCTCCAGCGGGAGCATCACTTTGCCTTTCGGGGTGCAGGCAGAGCTCACCGTTGGGCAGGCTGTTGGGCTGAGGTGTGAGCCGGCTGTGCAGGGCAAGCGTCCTCTTGACCAAGGATTTTAGCCCGAGCGGCGGGATCTGCATTTCGACACTTATTCAATGAAGCCAAACCATATCCACCTGATCGGTATTTGTGGCACCGCCATGGCAGCGCTTGCGGGGATGCTCAAGCAGCGCGGCTTTCGGGTTACGGGCTCTGACGCTGCGGCATATCCCCCAATGTCAGACTTTCTGGCATCGCTCGGCATTTCCATCTTGCAGCCTTTCAGCCCGGCTAACCTCGAGGTTCGGCCTGATTTGGTAGTCGTGGGCAATGCCATTTCACGGGGCAACGTCGAATTAGAATTCGTCCTCGACCAGCGCATCCCCTTCCAGTCCTTGCCGCAGGTCCTGCACGGCGAGTTCTTGTTGGACAAGGAGCGTCTGGTTGTCGCCGGGACGCATGGTAAAACGACCACCTCGTCGATGTTGGCGTGGATTTTTCAGCATGCGGGACGCGCTCCCAGCTTTCTGATTGGTGGAATTCCCGAAAACTTCGGCAGCTCGTTCGCTCTGGGTTCGGGACATGAGTTCATTCTGGAGGGCGACGAATACGACACCGCATTCTTCGACAAGGGGCCGAAGTTCCTTCACTATTTTCCCGACGCGGTCATTCTTACTTCGGTTGAGTTCGATCACGCCGACATTTACAAGAATCTCGACGAGGTGAAAACTGCGTTCAAGCGCCTGGTCAACCTGGTCCCGCGCCGCGGGCTGCTGATCGCGTGGGACGGTCACTCTAACGTTGACGAGTGTGTGAGCCGTGCCTTTTGCCGAGTCGAGCGTTATGGTTTCACCGAGTGTTCCGACTGGCGAATCACTGGTGTCGAACATTTGCCGGCCGCAACTCGCTGGCGCGTGCTGCGCGATAACAAGGACTGGGCTGAGCTCGAGTTTTCTCTTGCGGGCGAATACAACGTCTTGAATGCAACCGCTGCCGCCGCCATGGCGGCTAATTACTGTATTGGCAACGATGCCATCGCGGAGGCGCTGCGAGCCTTCCGGAGCGTAAAGCGACGTCTGGAAGTGAAAGCCGAGGTTCGCGGCATTACCATCATCGACGACTTTGCCCATCATCCCACGGCCATTACGCAGACGCTGAAGGCGGTGCGCGCTCGCTATGCAGGGCGGCGTCTTTGGGCAGTACTGGAGCCACGCTCCAATACCCTTCGGCGCAGAGTCTTTCAGCAAGAGCTGGCCGAAAGCCTCGCCATCGCGGACCAGATCGTACTAGCCGATGTCTTCAAGTCCGAGGCCATTCCTGAGCACGAGCGGCTGGACCCAACTGCGGTGGTTGCGGACTTGAACGCGAGCGGGAAGCGGGCACGACTGCTCAGCAACGCGGATGTGATCGTGGAAACCATCGCCCCCGAGTTGTGCTCCGGCGACGTTGTGGCAATTCTCTCCAACGGCGGCTTCGGTGGCATCTATGAAAAATTGCCGGAGAAGCTCAAGTCACTACACGAGGTCAAGACGACCGCGTGAAACACCTTCACACCGCACTTCTAGCATGTTCGATGGCCGCAATTTGTTTTGTTTTTGCGGCTAGCGCCTCCGCTGCCACACCGGTGACTTGCGCTTCTCCGGCCAGCGCCCGGCCCGAGCCGACCGAATACTTCGTCTCACTGGCCGACCCCGCTAAGCATCTGGCTCACGTCAGCATCCGTCTGCGAGAGGGCGATGGCGTCCGCACGCTGGAGATACCCGTCTGGAATGCGCTCTACCAGGTGCGTAACTTCGCAGCTAACATCGAAGATGTGCGTGCACAGGATGCATCGGGTGCACCGGCCGCCGTCTTCAACCGCAAGACCAGCGAGTGGGAGGTCACCGCGCCCGCAGGCTGTGTCGTGGTTAGCTATGACATTCACCTCGACTCACCGGGTCCGTTCGGCAGCACTCTAAACGCCGAGCACGGCTTCTTCAACTGGGCGATGGTCTTGATGTATTCGTCGGCCTTGCGCGGGCAATCGGTCAACATTCGCCTGATGGATACTCCCACAACGTGGGAGCTTCGTGATGTACACATTCTCGGCGAGGCAGCGCCAGGCAAGGTCGATCAGGCGATTGGAATTGCTCGCAACTACGACGAGTTGGTGGACAGTCCGGCGGAGGTCGGAATCTTTCAGCAGTCGGCATTTCAGCAGGACGGAGCAACCTACCACGTTGTGGTAGATGGCGATCCGGCTGACTATGATATGGCGAAGCTCGACGCGGTCCTCGAAAAAATCACCCATGCCGCGCTGGACTGGATGCAGGACCGTCCCTATGAGGAGTACACGTTTCTCTACCATTTTCCCCGTGGGTACGGTGGAGGCGGCATGGAGCACGCTTACGGCACGGCAATCGATGTCAATGCCGACCGCCTGCGTAATGGGTTGATGCCGGTGGCCAGCGTCAGCGCCCACGAATTCTTTCATCTGTGGAATGTAAAACGCATTCGTCCGCAGTCGCTTGAGCCGATCGATTATCAGGGCGAACAAGACACACGTGCGCTGTGGTTCAGCGAGGGCGTCACCAGCACGGTCAGCGACATGCTGCTGGCGCGCTCGGGGCTTATCGATGAGCGGGAGTATTTGCAACGTGTTTCGGAGGAGCTCACCGAGCTACAGCGCAGGCCGGCACGTCAATGGCAGTCGGTAGAGGAATCGAGCCTCGACGCCTGGTTTGAAGGCATCGCATTTTACCGCTCGCCCGAGCGGAGCATCAGCTACTACAACAAGGGTGAAATTCTCGGTGTTCTGCTGGACCTGTACATTCGCCAGCTAACCAATGGCGCCAAATCGCTGCGGGATCTGTTTCAGTGGATGAACCAGCACTACGCGAAGGAGCATCGCTTCTTCCCCGATTCCGCCGGAGTCCAACAGGCTGCGGAGGCCGTCACCGGCCAGAGTTTCTCCGATCTCTTTCGCGACTACGTCGCCGGTGTGAAGAAAATTCCCTATGACGACTTCTTTCAGTTTGCCGGACTGCACGTCGTTGTGAACACAACCCACTATGCGACTGCCGGTTTCACTACCAAGGCAAACCTGGGCGGCCAGGCGGAAGTAGTCCAGATTGATCCAAACAGCGAGGCTCAACGTCTCGGTATCCTGGCTGGAGATCGTGTCATCGCGTTGAACGGTAAAGCCGCCGATGCCTCGCTGGACGAGGAGCTATCGCGACTGAAGCCCGGAACGAATGTGCGTCTTGAGTTGCAGAATCGGCGCGGAAAGCGTGAAGTGGAACTGCGGCTCGCCACGCGCGAGGAGCAATCGTACGAATTGCAGGACCTTGCAGGAGTGACACCCCAACAGCGGGCGCATCGCGCGGCGTGGATCCACGGCGACGACGAAGCTGGGGGCGCTCATTGATTCGAGCGGTTGCGATATTGTGCTTCTGGGGATTCTTGATCCTACTGGTCGGACCGCCGCTCGTGCTTTATGCAGCAATTACCGGCAATGCCGATCCTCTCTACCACATAGCGACCGGCCTTGGAAGGTTGGGAGTGCTGCTCGTCGGCGTGAAAATTGAGATTCGCGGCCTCGAGCACTTGCAACCGGGCCACACCTACATCTTCATGTCGAACCACGTGTCCAATCTTGATCCGCCGATCTTGATACCAAGTATTCCGGGACGCTGCTCGGTGCTGGTGAAAAAAGAGCTGTTTAGGGTTCCCGTGTTTGGCACTGGCATGAAGCTGGGCCACCTTGTCCCCGTAGACCGCGGCGATCACGAGGCCGCGATCGAAAGCGTTCAAGCCGCAATCAGGGTGCTGCACGAGGGATTACACATGGTGATTTATCCCGAAGGAACGCGCTCAGGCGATGGTCGTCTGCTGCCATTCAAGAAGGGGCCATTTCATCTGGCCATGGATTCGGGCGTGCCAGTGGTACCTGTCACGATGCTGGGAACTTATGAGAGCTGGCCGAAGACGCGGTTTGCCTTGCGGCCCGGGACGGCGACGGTTGTCTTTCATCCGCCCATCGATCCTCACGACTACCACGATCGTGACGCTCTAATGACGGCAGTTCGAACCGTCATTGCCAGCGCCCTGCCGCCCGAGCGCAGATAGGCATTTGTTTCACCACGGAGACACAAAGAGCACGGAGTCAATTGCTTTGACTTTCTTCTCCGTGGGCTCCGCGGACTCAGCGGTGAAATCCACATGATGAGCGCACGCGCCTATTTCCTCTCAATTAGTCGCGCCGTCAGCACCGCGCCGTCGCGGTCGTCGTGCAGCTTGATGGGAAAGATAAGCACGTTCCAGGTCCAATGCGGACTTTTCTGAGGCAGGTGCGAGGCGCCGCGAAATCCGCGGCGATCGATGTAGGTTTCACGCGTCTCGACAACGGTTCGAATGATTTCGCGCCACTCGTCGCCCAACTGCGGAAAATGCTCGAACAAATTCTTGCCGGCGAACCAAGCGCGTTTGTGGCCGTTCATGGCGGCGAAGTAATCGTTGACAAACAGCCAGGTGCCATCCTGGTCGAGGACTTCCAGCACAATGTCGTCGCCCATCGCCATCGAGATTCGCGAGTAGTAAAAATCGCGAGCGTCCACCACCACCGGACGTCCTCGCTTCTTCGCTTCGAACGACCGCAGCGCGTTCACCAAATCGTCAACGGAGCTGTATCCCTTCAATAGGTGCATATCGGCGATGCCGCCGAATTTTCGCTCCAACGTCGCCGACAGAATGATGATCGGTACCTGCGGACGCTTGCGTCGCAGCGTCTCGGCCACGTCGGTGCCAAACTCACCTGAGCCCAAATGGTAGTCGAGCACGGCAATGTCGATGGCAGCCAGTTTGGATTCGGCCTCCTCGATCGAGCTTGAGGTCACGACGCGATAGCCCTTCTGGCGCAGGATCGCGGAGCGCAAGACCAGGTTCTCCTCGCGATCGTCGAGCAGCAACACGCGGATAGGATTCGCGGGTACGGCTTGCGGACCAAGCTCCGTCCCGGGTCCCGGATTGGAGACATCGTCGCTCATTAAGCAATTAGAAGCGCCCGGGTTGCTTGAGTAACTAATTTTCAGCCGATCGCTGACAATTTTGCTTGACGATGGGGACGGCGCGTCACCCTGATCAACCATCTTTCTTTGCCGAACCGGCATCGGTTGGCTGTCTGGCCGTCAAGTTCCGGACCGCTTTGGCCAGTTCTGGCAGCTTATTGAAGATGCTGACGGCGCGCAACCATTGTTTATGATCGAATGCGGGTGAACCGCTGACCATAGTTCCGGGAGGGATGTCTCCGTGGGTGCCGCTCTGCGCGGTAACAATCACGCCGTCGCCAACGTTGCAATGCCCGGCGACACCCACTTGTCCGGCAAGAATGACATCCTTGCCGATCACGGTCGACCCGGCCAGCCCGACTTGAGCGCATAGCAGAGTGTTCTCGCCGACAGCGGAGCCATGGCCGACCTGCACCAGGTTGTCAATCTTGGCGCCGCGCGCGATGCGGGTCTCGCCGACGCTGGCGCGATCAATGCACGAGTTCGCCTGCACTTCGATGTCGTCCTCCAGCACCGCC
>Ga0187858_10003645_pt1 | contig 14845 bp, 15 predicted proteins | sample June2016WEW_8_15_FD_133015 | JGI IMG/M metagenome (GOLD analysis project Ga0187858, IMG submission 133015) | Peatland microbial communities from SPRUCE experiment site at the Marcell Experimental Forest, Minnesota, USA - June2016WEW_8_150 | ecosystem: Environmental > Terrestrial > Soil >...
GGTATCCGGATCAATCTCTACTACAGGCTCATGGCACCAGTCAAAAACGATCTCGATGTCAGCCGACGACACCCTATATAGCACATTTTCATGCTTTGCGGTGTCCAGCAGACATGACATCTCTACTGATATCTGCTTTCTCCCATCCGGAAGCTGCTCTGGTTTTCCAGATTCTGGCCAAAAGCAATTCAGCGGTTTATCTGTCTCCGCCAACCGAAATATCCTGGTGTTGTATTCGGATACCGGCCTATGGCAGATTTTCCCTGAACCAGCCAGCGAGCCTGCCAGGCGCGATTATTCCAGTAATGTAGGTTCCGTAACCTGGAGCCCAAATCCCGATTTAAACCCTGCCAATGATCTGGGTATGGTTGAAAGCAATTCTCCAACCATGCCCTATAACTTGTATAGCCCTTCAACGGGCCACATGAATCCATTGTCTGATTTTGAGGGAGCCAATTTTCAAAGTTGGTATTGGCGGAAGTAGGGTGGATCGCCGAGAGCGAAGAACGCAGGTGCAGGTGACCGTAGGATTGTAAGGCCCGGTTTCCCGCTGGGATCCGAATGGCAGGGCGATCCTGAATCCCGGATCGCCTGGGTTGTATATCTGCCAACCTGTCAGGTGTCTTTGACCATACCATCTTTCAAAAACGAGAGGACATCGCGGTGAAACTGTTTTCCGTAAGCAGGATGCCCCATGCCTTTGTAAAGGATAAGCCTGGCATTCGGAATGCCCTCGGCGGTCTGGCGGAATAATGCCTCGGTATAAAATGGGTCATTATCACCCGCAATCACCAGCGTGGGCGCCATAATCTGCTTCAGGCGGTCTTTAAAGTTATGTTTTTCTTCTGCTTCGACGGTAATTACCAAATCTGAAGGGTCTTCGGGTGCACCGAAAAGCATCCCACCCATCAGCGATGCCAGCCAAACGAGTGGCCCGGTCACATACTTTATTATTCCACTTTGGGGGAACATGGGGCTGACTAAAATTGTGTAGGCTTCTCTCCACTGATGCTGGCGCGCCAGATGCCCGAGTTGCAATTCTCCATTCATGCCCGCATCGCTCAAAGTGTAAGCGCTCGAATGGATTATCAATTTCCGAAGAAGATCAGGATGGTCGGCGGCGAAGTGCTGAGCTATAGCACCTCCGGTCGAAACACCTATTATGTCGACCGGTCCCCCAAACTCCTCCATAATCATCGTTGCATAATCGTCCGACATATCCTTCATCGTGTAGCCATCCGGCAACCCGGGCTTGCGGTTCACGATGTAGGTCGTGTAGTCTTTATCCAGGAATAAGAACGTGTAGACTATCGAGAAAAGCGGCAGCATCAGTCCAGCCAGCGGCTTGTTTTCAAATTCCAGCCCTTGAAAGATAACGATTGGTTGAGCTCCATGGCCAAACCGGTTATAGGCCAGGCCACTGTGGAAATATCCAGCGGTTGCTCTTGACTTTAACAATTAGCAGCTCCGAAAACAATTAAACAAGTCAATTATGTTGCACTTTGTGGCTGGCCTGCGCCAGATCGAGACTCAAGTAACCGATCCCCAGCCGGGCATTCACCAGCCAACCAAAAACAAGGCCCAGTATACCAGCGGTTGCCATTATCCGGGTTGGGCCTTCGTGTTGTGCCGTTTCTACGTTCGCCTTAAGCGGAGAGATGATAGTACCGATGGTAACTGGTATTGTCCTGATTCAAGTATTGCAATCCCGGTGGGTTGGCTACCAAAAGTTCTCGTGGACAGCACGAGCTTCACCATCCACTTCTGCAACGGGTCCGAATACATCAATCGGGCGTTTGCTATGGCCAAAGACTTCTCGGCAAGGCAGCAACAGGGGCTCGGGCGACGGCCCGACGATGCCATACAGGTCCATTTCGCTCAAAGCATACACCACCCGTCCGATCTGGCTCCAATGGATTGCTCCGGCGCACATGCCACACGGTTCGGTACTAGAATAAAGGGTAAAATGTGCGAGTTGTTCAGGGGAAAAACCCTGGCATACCAGCCGCACGAGATTGGTTTCGGCGTGGCCGGTGCAATCCCGCCCCGTAATAACCGTATTTTCGGCTTCCAGTACAACCTGGTTATGCTCATCCACCAATACTGCCCCGAAGGGATGGTTGCCATGCTTTCGCGCCCGCCATGCCACTGCAATGGCTGACCGTAAATGTGCAATATCCATAACATTCATTTTATGGCCTCTTGTTATTCGCAGGCTCTGGCTCGCGGGTGATGGTGCAAGCAAGTGGAGGAATCCGGCTCTATTCTCCAACACCGAAATTTCTAAAAAACAACTCTTTGGAAAGTTTTGCGCCAGCTTCGGTGAGATCGATGGTTGGGCCTTTACTCTTAGGATCACCGATGTAACCTTTTGCGTGCAGCCTATCGAGTATGGCCAGATCCAACCCCTTCCAAGCTCGTGTGGCATATTGGTCACGCGAACTGGTCAGATAAAACAGCGCCAGGATCATTTCATCAACCTTGTCTTTATCATACTGCATGGCGTCTCTCCCTATGGTATATAACTATTACCTTCAGCGAATCCCCGGCCAAGCAACCAACCATAAAGAATATGGCAACACGTAATTAGAGTTTGTGCGGTCGCACAGCATACTGCAGGATGCGAACCCGCACACAATCCAAAAGGGAAATCCTCCTGAAAATCCGGAGAAGTTTTAGTTATTGCAAATAGGCCGTGGGAGCCCGGTCGGCCCATGGCTGGGCGCGCTCCAGTTGGCCGGCCAATCGGAAAAGTGTGGTCTCATCGCCAAAGCGCCCGATGAAATGCATACCGATCGGCAGCCCGGCTTCATTCCAACACAGCGGCACTGCCATGGCTGGCTGTCCGGTCACGTTGAAGACGGCCGTATAGGGTATGAAATCAAAGGTCTTGGCGGCCAGAGGCTTGATCACGCCTAATGCATCCAACAGCCAGGCGGCATTGAGACGGCCAATCAGCCCGATCATTAACCTCTCCGAGCCGGAGGGCTGCAAGGAACCTGTGAGAATAGGGGGTTCGGCGAGAGTGGGGGTGAGTAAAACATCATAATCTTCAAAGAAGCGGCCGATCCCGCGACTAGCGGCGAGCAAGTAATTCAACGCTTTGGCGTATTCGCCGGCGCTAAAGGCCTGGCCCAGCAGCGCCAGTGCGGTGGTGCCGGTTTCGAAATCAGAATAACGGGTCTTGCGACCGGCCATGTGTGCGGCCCAATCGATCTCATCGCGCGTTTCGGCAGCGATCATCGTCAAGAATGCAATTGCAAAAGCTTCCCGATCGATCTGTGATGCGGCTTCCACAACCTCATGACCCAATTGCTCCAGCAAGCGGGCTGTGGCTTCCAGCCCTTTCAAGCAATCAGCGTGCACAGAGTGACCCAGGAAAGGTTGCGAAGTGTAAGCGATCCGCAGGCGGCCAGGTTCTGTGGTTACTTCATGCAAATACGGCCTATCCGGGGAGGAGGCCTAATACGGTGCTCCTACATCCGGCCCTGCGATTGCATCCAACATAGCAGCGCTGTCGCGTACCGAACGGGTGAGGACGTGTTCCTGGGCAAAACCCCGCCAGATATCACCAACATCCGGCCCCGTCGGTGTGCGGCCGCGGGTGGGCTTTAATCCAAAAACACCGCAGCATGCTGACGGAATGCGGATGGAGCCGCCTCCGTCTGCCCCACCTGCCAGGGGTACCAGGCGGGCCGCCACTGCTGCCGCGGAACCGCCACTGGAGCCGCCGACTGTGCGGGTAAGATCCCAGGGATTGTTGGTTGGACCAAAGGCCTCCGGTTCGGTATATGGCAGCAGGCTGAATTCGGGCACATTCGTTTTCCCAAGCAGGATTACCCCAGCAGCCCGGTAGCGGCGTATGATTTCGCTGTCGTGTGGTTGGGGGATATCTTTCAGCATGCGTGTGCCGCTGCTGGTGGGTACTCCCTCGACTGTGGCATGCATGTCTTTTTGGAGGAAGGGCACTCCTTTAAATGGGCCATCCGGCAATCCACTCAAGGCGGCTTTGTGCGCCTGCTCATACATTTTACAGATGACAGCATTGATCCTGGGAGTATACGCCTCGATCCGGCTGATGGCCTCTTCCACCAGTTCGCTAGGGCTGACCTGCTTTGAACGGACCAATTCGCCCAAGCCCAGGCCGTCGTACTTGTGGAATTCAGGAAAAGTGGTCATATACTCCTCATAAAATCCAGACTAAGATTTATTCCTCAATTTGCCCTTACCCGTTCTTTGGCATCTCGAGGTTTTACACAATGTGGATTAGATCCTGCTGACAGTTCATTGGACCGGGTGCATGGTAAACGCAGGTGCTGGATCGCCGCATGATAATCCCATTAGGGGGCGTGTTCCGTTCGACCTGCAGCCCTTGGAAGAATCTTGATAATTGGATGGACGCGGTCTTCCCCACGTGTTCTGCCGGAGCCCTCAGGGTCGTAAATGGGGGGTTCAGGGATGGGACTATAATACGGAAGTCATTTCGCAGATGAAATAGTCGTTTTGTCACCAAGATATTTATATATTATACGGCTGTTTTCTATAAGGATGAGGAAGGCCAGGGTTTCCATCCACCTGATATTCCTCAGGATGCTAAATAATCAACATCCCCCGTCCGGTTCGGGCAGGGGATGTTAGCGTTTTTTGCTGAATTGTTTGAGAAAAGCCAAGATGGGATCTTTTTACAAGTGATTAATCTTCCAACCTACTTCAGACCCATCCGATACCTCTGGTACCGTAGGTACCTATGGTACTTGCTGGTTCCTACCTCTTTTGCCCTTCCTCCTGAAATAGCGCTGTATACTTGCCATAGCCTTCCTTATCCAGATCCTCCTGTGGGATGAAGCGCAACGCGGCGGAATTCATGCAGTAGCGCAGGCCGGTAGGGGCTGGACCATCATCAAAAACATGCCCGAGGTGGGTGCCGGCCTGCCTGGAGCGCACCTCTGTGCGCGTCATGAACAGCTTACGATCGCTATGGGTCAGGATATTCTCCGGCTCGAGCGGGCGGGTGAAGCTCGGCCACCCTGTGCCAGAATCATATTTATCCAGCGAGCTGAACAGCGGCTTACCGGAAACCACATCCACATAAATCCCATTTTTCTTGTTATTCCAATAAGCGTTATTGAAGGGCGGCTCGGTGCCTTCCCGCTGGGTGACCTCATACTGCGCCGGGGTCAGGCGTTTCTTGAGTTCAGCATCCGGCGGTTTGATATATTCTGTCATGGTAACCTCCTATGGTGATTGTTTATATAAAGTATTTATTACCTTATTTGTATTGTATACCGCAAACATTAAAGGAGGCTTATTGCAATATTCTTCCAACTGGTATGCATCCCCTCGATATAAATTGCCCGAAAAGGTTTCGGAAGCTCAGAAAGGTCTGCTTCATTCCCCTGCAACCTTATTTCACCGATGGTTCAAAGACTTCGGAAATCCATGCTTCCTACTATGGGTGCGGATAGATGGAGTTCCATTTTGGCGCATCGGGTAAATACAATATCCAGGCCGCTTTTCCAACCTGGTACTGTTCACCTGGTTGGTTCAATACAGATACCCTGCCTTCGTAGCCCTGTCCTTCCACCTGGAATTGATACCGTAACACCCATGGATAGCGTCCTCTGATCCGTACGTGATAGTTTTGTTCCGAAGAAACAATTTTCCCGTCGCTCGCGAGCCCATCCTGGAGGACTTTGACGACTTTTTGGGCGTTCTGATATCGAAAAATAAACACCCATATTCCTGCTATAAGAAATGCAATTCCAAGCAGGAGAAAAGGGATGCCCAAAAATGCCGTGATGATGGCAATGGTCAAACCGGCTCCCACCAGGCTGAAAATAAATCCGAGGATGCCAAAGACAAACGCTGCAATCGCTCCGCCATCCCGGGATAACAACCTCCAGACATACCGGTTGGGGATCGGACGCGGGGCAGGCGGTGGTGTGGGCAGGGCTTCGCCCGGGCTGGATGAAGCGTTTTTTTCATCCGACGCTGGCAAGGGCCCTCCGCAATTCTGGCAGTTGGATTGAAATGTTAAGTGAGCGGTACCACACCACGGGCATGTGATCATTGGGATTTGCCTTTTAGGTCCTGGATTTATTTTGGAAAAAATTCAATGGTCGAAGCATCTATCACCGAGCCGATAATATCACAATAGTAGAGGAAAACCCCCATGCCCGGTGATAGTGCACATCCTTGTGGGTATCTGCCGCTCATAATAAATAAACGGTACGGCTGTTTATTACGAAGAAATTGCCCAATCCACGATTACCTGGAAATTAAATAACCACCGATCAGGAGCGCAACCACGCCCAGGATGCGGGCAAGATCGATGTGCCGGGTGGCAACCCCGAACAAACCAAAATTGTCAATGATGATTCCCATCACCAATTGACCCACAATGATGAGTGCAATCATCATGGTGCTCCCCAGGCGTGGCATGGTGATATTGATTGTCTGATAAAGGATCAATCCAAAAATGCCCGCGCCCAGCATATACCACGGTAGTTCATGCCAGTCCCGGATATTTTCTCCCCCCTCCAGAACCAGCAGGACCCCTGAAAAGATCGTTCCACTCAAGTGAATAATGAAACTGCTAGCGGTTCCTCCCAATCGTTTTCCGATTGCACCCGCGATGGGGGATTGGATTCCGACAGCCACGCCCCCCAACAGGCCGATCAAAATGACTACCCAATAGCCCATGTCTTCCTCCTACCCGTACAAGCCGGAACCAAAAAGGATTTCACAATCGCGATGTATCAGTCTCACGGACGCCTGCACGTGGCGGCCTGCCAGTCTGGACAGCCAGACAAACCATCGCCGCCAGCAAGGTTTTATTATTTTATTCGCCGACCATAAAAATTCATCATATTCTAATGTGGTCCAAAGCGTCCTTTGTGTTGAAAAGAATTGACCCAGTTTATCCCGGTTCCTCGGCTTCCAACTGTCTCAGAAGGGAATCTGCCTGCTTCAATTGTGCCTCATTGAAAACCTGTACCCCCGTCTCTTGCAGCCGGGCTGCGCAGACACCGGGGTGGGTTACCTTTGTCCGGGTGAAATTGCCATCGTAGGTATAACCTGTCCCACACGAAGGGCTGCCCTCTTTCAATATTGCAATCCGGATGCGCCTGGAACGGGCGAGCTGGAGCGCCTGCCCGGCTCCCTGCCGGAATTGTGCCGATACATCCCGGCCGGTCGCATCCACCACCCTGGCCGCGCCTTTCAGGACTTCGATTCCACCCGCTCCGTCGGCAATCTCAGCCGAGACGCGCGACACGGACAGCCCCCCGGTCACTTCCGGGCACACCGATATCACCCGTCCTTCCTGCAGCCAGCGTTTCAAGATCGGGTCATTGCAGTGTTTGTCGCCACCATTGTAGCGCACTCGTTCACCCAGCAGGCAGGCACTGACGAGGATTGATTCCATGATTCCTCCGAATGACAGACATGAAGACAATTATCCAGAACACCCACCCAATTGTCTCATCACTCACGAAAAACCGCCATATTGAAATCCATGGCTTTCATCTTTTGTTCATCTTTGTACCGTATATTTATCCATATACTCCGATTTGCCAAGGAGATTTCAATGGCCCGAAAACAAGCAAACCAGGAATCGGATTTTGTCAGAAAGCTCAAGAAGTTCTTTCTCTCCGCATTTGTGATAATTACATTCATCGCATACTTTTTACACCAGCGAAACACGAATGTGGCCGCTGCAAGCCCGACAAATTCGTCGACCAGCCCCAACTCTTTGGATTCGACGTCAAACCAGGGCACAGCAAATAATACCACCAGTCCCAGTGGAGCGACCACCGCGACCGCGCCAGCCCAGGCAACGGGCTACAAAAACGGTACCTACACCGGACCTGAGTCGAATGCATATTATGGGTTGGTACAGGTACAGGTGGTTATCCAGAATGGAAAAATTGCGAATATCCAGTTCCTGGATTATCCACATGACCGGCGCACTTCACAGGAGATCAACACACAGGTCATGCCCTGGCTTACCCAGGAAGCCATCCAGGCGCAGAGCGCCAACATTAATATTATCTCCGGGGCCACGCTGACCAGCGAAGCCTTTGCGAATTCCCTGCAATCCGCCCTTAATTCTGCCAGCAACTGATTCGGATACTCACCATGAAACAAACCCGCATCATCATGGGCATGCCTGTGACCATCGAGGTGGTTGACTCTGGTGTGACCTCACAAAACCTGGATTCTGTATTCGCCTATTTCGAATATGTGGACAGGAAATTCAGCACCTTCAAGTCTGATAGTGAAATATCCCTGATTAACCGGCAGGAAATCTCGTTCGAACAATCCAGCGAAGATATGCAAGCTATTTTCGCTCTGGCCGAGCAAACCCGCCTGGAAACGGAGGGTTTTTTCAACATAGATCGCGATGGCATGTATGACCCATCCGGGATTGTAAAAGGCTGGGCCATTTACACTGCTGCCGAAATCTTGCGGCAGGCCGGATTTGAAGACTATTATGTCGATGCCGGCGGCGATATTCAGGTGTCCGGAAAGAATGCCCAATGCCAGGATTGGTGCGTTGGGATTCAGAATCCCTTCAACCCCAAAGAAATCGTAAAATTGCTCTCGCTCAGGGATTGCGGAATAGCGACCTCAGGCACATACGTCCGTGGACAGCATATTTACAATCCCAGGAATAACCACCAACCTGTTACCGGCGTTGTCAGCCTGACGGTAATAGGTCCCGATATTTATGAAGCAGATCGCTTTGCCACGGCTGCCTTTGCAATGGGACCTTCAGGCATACTTTTCATGGAAGAGTTGACAGGTTTTGAAGCGTACATGATTGATCCAAACGGATTGGCAACGTATACCAGCGGGTTTGAGAGGTATGTAAGACATGATTAAGTCCATTGACAACTGGCTGAACCGGGTCACCATGTACCGGTTGGTGCTCTATTATTTGATATTCTTGCTTGGTGCGGCTGTTGTTCTTTCCATGGCAGGCATATTAAAGTACGATGTTTTCGCCTTGCTTTTTTCGATTAGTTTTCTGATCGCGGTCAGCTGGCTGGTAAACTGGGTGTTTGCCCGAACGTTCAAGGTCGCCGCCAATGTGGAGTCGGTCTATATTTCTGCGCTCATATTGGCTTTGATCATCACCCCGATCAAATCGTTTAATGATCTATGGTTCCTGGGGTGGGCCACCGTCCTGGCAATGGCTTCCAAATACATTCTGGCCATCAACCGCAAGCACATTTTTAACCCGGTTGCCCTGGCTGTCGCTCTGACATACTTCACGCTCAACCAATCGGCCAGCTGGTGGGTGGGCAATGCTGCCATGCTTCCATTCGTACTGGTTGGCGGTATCCTGGTGGTTCGCAAGATCGGGAGGTCCGACCTGGTTCTCAGCTTCTTGATTGCCACAGTGGCAACCGGCCTGGTATTGAGCCTGTTTGGTGGCAGCAATATAATCAATGATTTCCAAAAAATTGTTTTCCTCACCCCGTTATTTTTCTTTGCCTTTCTGATCCTGACCGAACCGCTGACCACACCGCCCACCCACAAATCAAGGATCGTATATGGGGTTGTGGTGGGTTTTCTCTTCTCTCCACAAATCCATTTTGGAGGTTTTTACATAACGCCGGAACTGGCAATTCTAATGGGCAATTTTTACTCCTATCTCGTCAGCCCAAAAAAGAGATTGGTGCTCAGACTCAAGGAGCGCATCAGGATCGCACCCGATATATACGATTTCGCCTTTGCCCATGCCAGGAAATTTGCCTTCGCGCCCGGACAATATATGGAGTGGACGCTTGGGCATAGCAGTCCCGATGCGCGCGGCAACCGGCGCTATTTTACACTGGCATCTGCGCCTACCGAAAAAACCCTGCGGCTCGGCGTTAAGTTCTACCAGGAATCTAGCACCTTCAAAAAAGCCATGCTGAAAATGAACGTCGGTGATGAAATTGTCGCCAGCCAGTTGGCGGGGGATTTTACCCTACCTGAAAATCCCCGGCAGAAATGTGTATTCATTGCAGGAGGAGTTGGCGTAACCCCTTTCCGCAGCATGATCAAATATCTGCTCGATACGCACCGGCCCCGCCCGATTACCCTTTTTTATGCCAATAAAACCATTGACGACATCCTGTACAAAGACGTGTTTGACCGGGCGCACCATGAATTGGGCATCCAGACCATTTACACGGTCACCGAACCCAAAAACCTGCCTCCTTCCTGGACCGGCATCACCGGCCGTATTACTCCCCAGTTGATAAAAAGTAAGCTGCCTGATTATCGCCGCTGCATTTTCTATATCTCTGGTCCCAAGAGCATGGTTGATTCCTTCAAAGAAACCCTGGAACAGATGCACGTCCGCAGTTCGAACATCCGCACAGATTTTTTCTCCGGCCTGGCTTAAGATTTTCCATAAGCCGGAGTCCGAAGTCTTCATATCGTCCCTGTAAGGGAGACTTGGGCGTCGCACAAAAGGAACAACCGAAGTCTTTGCATCATCAGGGTGTGTGGAGCGGCTTACCTTCAAGAATGGTTTCCACTTCTGGGATTCCCTGTACATCAGCGTAATTGTAGCGCGCCGGCAGTGCAAAAACGTACTGGACATTTCGCCCAAGCTCGCTTGGCCTAATCGGTGCTGGACCGATATAGAAGCTTCCTTGTTGAAGCGCGTTCCATTGCGCCAGTGAAAAGACTATGATTGGGATATCCTGTCTCGGATGAACAATTGTCCATAAAGGATGCCGGATGGAAAGGATCGGGCCTTGCTGTGAAGGGACGTCCCCTGTGAACCCACTGCGTAACCTTCCCATTGGCTGGTGACAATGGCATATCCTTTCCAGCTTGCTGGTAAAGTAAAGCTAAAGCCATACTCGCTATTCCGGTAAACAATCGAAGCCGGGGTTGCGGAGGTCCTTCCGACCGCCGCACATCCCGCCAACAAACCTGCTATCAAAAGCAGGATGAATAACAAAAAATCTCGTCGGTGAGTATTGCGCATAGCTATGCTAACTTAGTATAACCCTTTTCTTCAATCGTCTACGATCTGTTGATTATATTGGCTGCCCATGCTAATTTTGAATCATTGGTTGGTAGTATTCCTGTCATAAGCTAATGGTTCTCTTAGCCTTGAAACTCGACACCAGTCTGTCTGCCAGACCGGGAAACAGAAAAGCCACCGTTATCAAAACACTCCAGCTGCGCGGTAGCACCAGCAGCCGGCGCGGGCGGCGCACCAGCTTTGCGATCTGGTCCGCCACGTAGGTGGTCGGCATCAAGCCGGGATGGTGCACCGCATCCGGGCTGCCATCCACAATCGCCTTAAGCCGCGGCGTGATTTCAGAGGGCGTATAACCCGGGCAGACCGCCGAGACATGCACTCCGCTGCCACGCAATTGCCGGCGCAGCGCGTCCGAGAACCCAAACACACCAAACTTGGTTGCACAGTAGACGCTGCTACCGGGTGTGGCGATCAGGCCTTCGATGGAGGCGACATTGATAATATGCCCGGAATTCTGGCGCAACATCACCGGCAGCACTACCTGGCTGCACTCAATCACAGCGAGCAGGTTGACTGCCAGCTCGGCCCGGATTTTGTCCGGTTCCAGTTCCACCAGCGGCTCGTCGAAAGAAATTCCGGCGTTGTTCAATATCACATCCACCCGCCCCCAACGTTCCAGCGTAGCTTGCAGCATGCGCTGGATATCTGCCCTCTGGGTTACATCTGTTGGGACGATCAGCGCCTCGCCCCCCAACGCATCCACCTCACTGGCAAGCTCCTGCAGCCGGCTTGTGCGCCGGGCCGCCAGAGTCAGGCAAACCTGCTCTTGCGCCAACCGCCGTGCTTTTGCCGCCCCGATTCCGCTGGATGCGCCGGTAATGATGATGACAGGTTTGCTCATGGATTGGGTCTCCTGATGCGTCAGATATTTATTTCACCGTGCCTCGGGTACACGTGCGTTCGCCTGCCTCCGTAGGGGGGTCGTGGTGAAGATTTGTCACGGCATCACATGTGTAAAGCGCCAGCTCTGCCCGGTCTGCGCGACTGTGGATTGCAGACCGATTACCTCAAACCAGGTGCTGCCAGGCTTGAAGGGGAAGGAGCTTCCGTCAGGATTGGTCAGCGAGACCACGTCCGTATCGTTGCGCCGCCATTGGACCTTATAGGCCTGTCCATCCCGGAAAGCCACCGCATCCCCCGAGCCGCTCAAAAGGATATCGTAAATGCCGGGGCTGTAGAGATCGTGAATCACGTTCAGGATCACTACATTGTCGAAGGTAATCGGTTGTTTGGTCAGGCGGTCGGTCAGCTGGGCATACTGCTCGGTCTGGCCCAGGTTGGTGACCGTGGCGGTGTCGGAGAAACGCAGGTATTTCCCGCTGACCGGATCGAAGTCCCAGCGGTTGTAGATAGCACCGGAATAGTGCACATATATCTGCGTGCCGGGCTGGCCTCCCGCCGGTGCGTCGAGTTTAAAGGACATATTATCCAGGTTCTGGACCCCATTGAAGCCTTGCTGGGTGGCATACGCACTTAAATCGGCCGTGTTGACCATCAGATAGTCGTATCCATTCGGATCGTAGCGGGTCAAAGGTTTGCCAGGACCTTCCACCACCATCCGGTTGGCATAGTCTGAAGCGTTGAACCGTTGCATTTCGGCCGCATAAGCGGACCCGAACGCAAAGACGGCCTTATAGCCGCGCACCAGGTCGTCGTCGATGAAGCGCCCCGAGCGGATCGGGCCGACCATGCTGGCATCGTTGCCATAAAAAATGGCCGCAAAGCGGGTGGAACCTTCCTCGGCGTAGTATTCGAACACGATATCTGCCAGTGAAAGTCCCCATTGCGGGCGCACGTTGCGCGGCAAGTTCGAGACCTTGATCAGCATTGGGCGGCGTTGCAGCAAAGCCGGGTTAGCAACGGTCAGTCCGGTCAATGGGTCCACATCTGCCGGAAAGTTGGCAGGTCCATACCCTTCCAACGGAAAAAGCGGCGTGGGGGTGGGGCTGGGCGTAATGGTCGGAAGCGAGGATGGAGACGGAGTGATCGTGGCTGTTTCAGTGGCGGTCGGTGTAGGGCTGGCGGTGGGGGTTACGCTACAGGCGCATAATGCCATCGCCAGGCAGACGACCACATACCCGGTCTTTTTCATGAATAGGCTCCTCATAGCAGATATTATCATAATTTCCCGCATCTCCGAATATTAACGCTTGTAGTAGAATTGAAATATAAGTATAATTACCTTCTTTATCTAATATTATAAGGTAATCCAGTTTTTACTTCGTGACACTTTGTGGCCTTTGTAGTGTAGTCTATTTATTATCTCTGGTAACCGATCCATGCGAAGAAACCTATGAGACACCAGGTATTAATTCTCGTATCCTTTTTGATATTTGCCAGTCTGCTTCTGGCTGATTGCGTGCCAAATTTACACGCTCTCCTGGTTTCGCAGGCAACGTCTGTTTCACCAACGGTCAATCCGCCGGCAACCCCGGCCGCTCCAAATGCAGCCGGAGGCACGCTGCTTACCTACATTCCCGGCTCGACTGCCAAGCTCGAACAACTGCTGGGGGAAGAAGACAAACAGTTGCACCAACCCACACTCAGCCAGACCTTTACACGCTATGGCATACAGGGTACCGACCTGGGATCTTCCTTTGAGAACAATGGTCTAACCTATTTTCTTTTCGGCGATACCGTTGGTCGCCTGGATAATGCTTTGGACACCATTGCAACCACCTCTGCAACCGATCCGCAACAGGGTGTCCGCCTGGACTTTCTGACGGTCGGCAAAGACTACCTGACCATCCGACCTCCAGGCATCAGCATGGGCGCCTTCGAAGTGCCTGTAGGCGGCATCAGCATTGCCGGCCAGATGTATGTAGCCGTCCGGACGAACCACTCGGCTGATTGGTCCACTGACCGTTCCGTCCTTACCCGCTTTACCCTGACAGATACGTTCCAACCGCTGCGGACGATTTCACAATCCCCGGCCGGGCATTTCCTCACGTTGTCGCTGCAGGCCCAGCCGGGGTCGATGGCGGGTTTGCCGGCTGGCGGCCCTTTCATCCTGATTTGGAGGACCGGCACTTACCGGAAGAGCGATGCCTATCTATCCATCGTTCCGGCGGCAAACTTCGCCAGCGGGCAGGGCACGCTTTATTTTGCCGGATCGACCAGCGCCGGAATGCCTGATTGGAGTCAGAACGAATCTACTGCGCAACCCATCGTCAGGAATGGCACCATAGGCGATCTATCCGAGACGTGGTCGAAAGATCTTAATCTGTGGTTGATGACCTACGATAGCCGTCCGCCTGCCCCGGCCGGGATCGAATTTGCATATTCTCCCACCCCCTGGGGTCCCTGGAGTGATCCGCAAATCATATTTAATGCGGCTCGCGATGGCGCTCTTGGCAAGTTCATCCACGATCCGGCCATCAAACCCGATGACGGGCTGGCCGGCCCGGTTATCGGAGAGGGGCAGTCTAACCCGGATGCCGTTATGGGCGGAACGTATGCACCCTATATGGTCGACCAATGGACGAAAGTGCAGGGTTCACAATTGGATTTGTATTACACGCTCTCGACCTGGAATCCGTATGTCATCATGCTGATGAAGTCTAGCTTGCAGATCCATTGATGATAATCAGAGCACCTGGAAACCAGATTTGCAACCTTCTCTGGATAGTAATCCTCCAGGGCGAAGCTCCTGAAGCCTTCCGACAATGTTGCCTACTGGTGGTTATTGCGCTTTGGCGGCTCCCCAGCCACGCGCAACCCGCAGCATCGCTTGCACATTTTCCACTTTGGCGTTAAGAGGCACCTCGCAGCCGGAACTCAAGATAAAGCCAC
>Ga0187858_10003647_pt1 | contig 14843 bp, 10 predicted proteins | sample June2016WEW_8_15_FD_133015 | JGI IMG/M metagenome (GOLD analysis project Ga0187858, IMG submission 133015) | Peatland microbial communities from SPRUCE experiment site at the Marcell Experimental Forest, Minnesota, USA - June2016WEW_8_150 | ecosystem: Environmental > Terrestrial > Soil >...
AATGGAACACGTTCAGCTTCACGGCGGCCATGCCGTCGAGCGTGCGCAGCACGGCGTCGAGCGGGATCCAGTGCCGGGCCACATCCAGCATCAGGCCGCGCCATGGAAAGCGGGGCTGGTCCTCGATCTCGACCGCCGGCACGCCGAAGCCGCCCGCATCCAGATCGATCAGTTGCAGGAAGGTCTCCAGGCCGCGCAGCACGCCGAGCGGAGTGGCTGCATCCAGGCGCGCGCCGAGCGGCGTGACCTTCAGGCGGTAGGATTCATCCTCCTGGGCCGTTTGCACCGCCGCGCTGGCGTGATCGCAATAGACGATCAGCGCCGGAGCCGGAGCATGGCCCGCTCTGCCGGGGATCATCGGAATCCCCGTCTTGCGCGACACGTGCTCGACCAGCCGCGCCACCGCGGCTTCCAGCCTGGGCTCGCGATATCCGTTCAACTGGATGAAAGCGAAATTCTGGTCGATACGCAATCGTCCTTCACCCACCCGCAGCTTCGCCGGCGCGGGCATCAGGTCATGGGCGGACAGGGCCAGTGGGATCATCATGAGGAGCAAAGATTTCAGCATCCACTCCAGCCTAGCGCCGTTTCCATGATTGCTGTGTGACGCATGACCGCTACCGAACCGCCGTCATCAAGTGACCGTCGGTAGCCGCGAAAAAAAACGCGGATCGCAGGCGACACCGCCTGCGCTACCGAGGCGCAGAGGTGGGGCAGGCGCTTCCGCCTGCCAAGCCCTTGACGACCGATTTTTCCCGCCCTATAGGGGAGGCGCGATCTCCATCGCATCATCCCCCGCCGCAGTACACTTGGCATCATGCGATCTCTCCGAAATCACACTCGTCTTTTCCTGCTGCTAGCGCTGTGCGCAACCGCCGCCCTCGCCCAGACCGGCTTTTATCTCAAAGAAGGCGACCGCGTCGTCTTCTACGGCGACTCCATCACCGATCAGCGCCTCTACACCACCTTCGTCGAGACCTACGTGATTACGCGCTTCCCGCAATTGCCGGTGACTTTCATTCATTCCGGATGGGGCGGCGACCGCGTGACCGGCGGCAGCGGCGGGCCCATCGACCTGCGCCTCGAGCGCGACGTGCGGGCCTATAAACCCACCGTCCTCACCATCATGCTGGGCATGAACGACGCCAGCTACCGCGCTTTCGACCAGCAGATCTTCGACACATACGCCTCCGGATACCGGCACATCGTTCAAAGCGTGAAAGACGTGTTGCCGGGCATCCGCATCACCGTCCTCGAGCCGTCGCCGTTTGACGATGTCACCCGCGCGCCCCAGTTCGCCGGCGGATATAACGGCGTACTGGTGCGTTACGGCGCTTTCGTCAAAGAGCTGGCCGCCGCCGAAAAGCTCACGGTCGCCGATCTGAACACGCCCGTGGTGGCGGCGCTCCACAAAGCCCACGAGCTGGACGCCGCGGCCGCCGCGAAGATCGTACCGGACCGCGTGCATCCCGCCGCGGCCGGCCACCTGCTGATGGCGGAAGCGCTGCTGAAAGCCTGGAATGCACCCGCTACGGTCGCCTCCGTCGAGATCGATGCCGCAAGCCAGCGCGTGGTCAACACCGAGAACACAGACGTGACCAGCCTCGCAGCGGGCGACTGGCTCTCCTGGACCCAGACGGATCGCGCGCTGCCGATGCCGCTCGACACGCAGGATCCCACGCTGGCGCTGGCCTTGCGCGCTTCCGATTTCGTCGACGCGCTGGACCGCGAGATGCTCCGCGTCAACGGCCTCGCCGCCGCACGATATACCCTGAAAATTGACGGCGATCCCGCCGGCACTTTCACGAAGGAAGATCTGGCCGCTGGCATCAATCTGGCGACGCTGCCCACCCCTATGGCCAAGCAGGCCGCGCGCGTGCATGAATTGACGCTGCGGCACAATGGCGTACACTTCGCGCGTTGGCGTCAGGTGCAGGTCCCGCTGGCCAGTGAGCAGGCCGCGCACCTGCAACCGGCGCTGGACGCCCTGGACGCGCTCGAAGCTGACCTCGTCGCGCTGCAGCGCGCCTCCGCCCAGCCAGTGGCCCACCATTTTGAGTTGGTCGCGCAGTGACCGGAGCCACGGCCTGAGTCGTGAAAAAATCGCTCTGTTTAACGGGGTTGGCAGGCGGAAGCGCCTGCCCCACCACCTGCAAAGCCTTGACCAGCGACGTGGGACAGACGCTTTCGTCTGTCAACCCCGCCCGTGAGGGAGTGGTCTGCACGGTCCCGCGGTTGCCCTCGATAGAATGTACTTGAGGTGAACGACCTACCCACCGACTCGGTTCGTGAAAGCTACGATCGGCTTGCGGAGGAGTATGCGCGGCGCATTTTCGACGAACTTCAGCACAAGCCGCTCGACCGCGAACTGCTCGATCGCTTCGCCGCCGAAGTGAGAGGCCTCGGCGAAATCTGCGATATGGGTTGCGGACCTGGTCACGTCGCCCGCTATCTGCGCGATGCGGGCGCCACCGTCTTCGGCCTGGATCTCTCTCCCGGCATGCTGGAGCAGGCCCGCAGCCTGAATCCCGGCATTCCGTTCCGTGAGGGAAACATGCTAGCTCTGGACCTTCCGGATGGAGCGCTGGCTGGGATCGCCGCCTTCTACGCCATCGTGAACGGAATCGCTGACCCGGGTCTTCGGGGAACTGCAAAGAGTACTGCAACCGGGTGGGTTGCTGTTACTCGGATTTCACTGCGGCGACGAAGCCCTTCATGAGAATGAATTGTGGGGGCAGCCAATCTCAATGGAGTTTCTTCTTTTTCCGCCATCGGAAATCCGTCGCTATCTTGAGGAGGCAGGGCTGGCCATTGAAGAGGTCATCGAGCGGGATCCCTATCCGGAAGTGGAGCATCAAAGCCGAAGAGCCTACATTTTTGCCCGAAAGCCGGAGCTTTAGTCCGCCCGCGTCTATTGAAGCTCCTGTTTGACGCGCGTCTCGCGTCGGCGCTTCCATTCACGCCGGTAAGGATGGCCACTACTGGCTTCCCGTCAGACGGAGAAGGTGGCGATCGTGCCGATTACCGTGATAGTCGAATGGTAGACGACTGTGCTGGCGGGGCAAATACTGCACTCGTTGTGACGGATTCTACACGCGGCTTTCGGGGCGGACGTCGCGCGCTCAGGTCACAAATGCCGCTCTTGCCGTTGGGCGGGCCGGGGGTTAGCGGGCTGTGTCTCGGATTTCCACTGAACGGTACCGCACGTGCTCTGACAATCCCGACGCTACCAATACCAACGTTACACACCATACAATTCCGTCGAAGAGGGTAGCCTGTAGAAGGAAGTCATGAAAACATATTCAACTGCCACAATTACCGGAGCCGTCTTGACGACCCTCCTCTTCGCGCTCTCCGCCTTCGCGCGCGACCACAGCGCCCTGAACGGCACCTGGACGTTAGTGCCCGCCAAAAGCGATTTTGCCGGCCAGCGCGTAGTTCAAACCGGCACCGTGACGATCGACGATCGGCAGGGCAACATCACCGTCTCTCGCAATTTCGTGTATGAAGGCGCCACCGAGACCGTCTTCTACAGCGACATCACCGACAGCGAGCACAACGCCACGATTCGCACCGGCAAAGATCTCAAGAGCAAGACCAGGTGGAATCGCGACGTCCTGAAGGTGACGACTACACAACCCGGCGGGGTTACTGTTGAAAGCTACACGCTCGCCGCGGATGGCACGTTGCTTGTCAGCGTCGTAAGGCCGGAGCACAAGCCCATCACCCTCGCCTTCCAGCGCAACTAGCGCCACTACTAGACGAGACTGAGCGGCCCGCGCTTGCGTGGGGGACGGCAGCGATGGGATTTGAACGCCTGTTCAGCCCGCGGACGAGGGCTATCCTACGGCTTCACTTGGGGATCTCGACATTCTGATTCGAGGCAGATATTTTCCCGTGAACCACCTCCTGCACCACCTCACGCAACCGGTAAGTGCCTGGAGGCGCTTCGAGCGATAGTCTGGCATTCACGCCCGTGTGGGTCAGCCGCGCAAAGGTCGCCTCCGTTAACTCGAGATCCATCCGGCCTTCCTTGGCTGTCACCACGTTCCCTTTCTCATCCAGCAGCGCCGTGACGAAGACGAGGCCCTGTAAGCGATGCTCGCCGCGTTTGACGAATGACAATTGCTTCAAGTCTACGTGGACTGACACTAAGAGAAGCGGCTGACCGCTCCTTGACTTACTCTCTTGAACCTAGATGCGGGCCGGAAAGTTTGCCAGCACACCGCCCGCCGATACCTCCCGATCGAGCTTCTGTCGCGGGCTGGTGGCCGGCTCCGTCCCTCTGGCCGGAACAAAGTAGCCTCGCCGCGCCTGCACCAGGTATGCACCCGGTCTTGATAACTTCACCTGAAGCCTGTGATAGCGGCCTTCGCTACGCTCGCCGGGCCGAAAGCCCAGCCGATAAGTAACCTCCGGAACGGCCGCCAGTTCCCGGAAGCCCAAGGTCAGATCGTTGCTGTTGTGGAAGAACAGACCGCCGGTACCCTGCGCCAGATTCACAAGCGGAGTGTTCGCCGTCTCAAGCGCGCTCAACTGCGTGCGAGCCTCGAAGATCGTGGTGGTAAATGGCAGCGCCGATACGCTCAGCAACTGGTTGGGCATGCGTACGGGAGTGTCTGCAAACAGACCCTTCGCATCCAGCGCGTTGATCACCACGTTGGCGGCCAACGCTCCTGTCGACGATCCGGCTTTGTTCGAATTCCAGTGTCTCCGCCAGGAACCCGGAAGACGCCAAAAGGAGGACACGGCCACCGGGCATCTTCGCCAGCCGATCCACCGCACTGCGGATCGCATCCAGTGTGCCCTGCGAGATCGCTTTTGCCTGGTCCCAGGTTTGCTCGGCCTGAACTCGGACCGCCTGAGTAGTGTTATCGCCTTCCCGAGAGGAAGCCGAAGCGCTCGCCATTCCGGTAAGCAAGACCGTCGAGCAAGGGGGAATCGCAGCCGGGCTAGACCCTTCCACTTACGCCTACGTGAAATCGGCGGTGCACGCCAATCTGTTTCGCATCGAGCTCCGGTAAGCGCCATTCAAAGCAGGCGCCGATTGCGCCGTGCTCAAGTTCCATACCGAGCAACTTGCGATAACGGTCTCATTTGAGTGGGTATGGCGGGATCGCTCCAGGTCGGGCATCCTTCCCCTATTTTGGAAGCTCGTCATAGCTGGATCGACGGGCTGAGTTCTGTCGGGTTACGCCGTTCATCCGGCCGGAGCTGCGGCATCGGTAAGCGCCGTGATTCCTCTCGCAGTCTACCAACGCAAGGTGCCCTGACTCAAAAGAATTCGGAGCGCGTGGAAAGGCCCCCAGCTCCGCAAAACGGATTCCGTCATTCGAGCACGAATTACCCGACGCGGAAAGCTTACGGGCTTCCCAATCGAGGGCATAGATTTCGTCGTGCCGGCAATCCTTCGTGGAAATAAGCGAACCGTCCGGCGTCAGTCCGATCCAGGCAGGCTTGGGTCCGGATAACGCCGGCTGTCAGGCCTTCAAGCTGGCGAGAGGGCCCCGTTTCCGGTCTTGATGTGCTTGCGCTTACCCGGCCTTGCGCGCCGGATCCGCGGGGGCCGCCGGCTTGGGCGCCGGCTCGTCCGCCAGCACGACGATGGAACTCCGCGGGAAGGCGAACTTGTGCCCGAGTTGATCGATCACGTTCACCTGGCAGACATATTGTCCGGCCGGGAGACTCTTCAACAGCGTCTCCAGGCGGAGCGGCACCACGCCTTGCCGCTTAGCGTTCAGCCGGTTCACGCGCACGGCGGGGGTCTCAAATACCTTCTTGTCGCCCTGGTAGAAAGCCACGCTGGCGGTGACGCTGGTCAGGCTGGAGCCCTGATTCTGATTCGCGTTCGCAGCCGGGATCTCGGCGACGCCGGGATCGTACAGTTCGAAGTAGACGAAGAGCTTCTGGCCGGGGCGGAAGACGCGCGTGACATTCGGCACCGTCTTTTGGCCAGATGCATCGATCAGGGGATCTTCCGCGATCAGCTTTTTGCTGTTGCTGGCGCCGGCGATCTGCTCTTTCAAAGCCTGCACCTGATTGCTGAGAATGACCGAGCTCAACCGCAGAGCGGCCCCCGAGCCGAGATCCGGAATGATGAAGGTCGACTCGAACGTGCCTACTTTCCCCTCGCCGTTCTCTCGAGCCACGAACCGCAGCTTGTATTTGCCGGGCACCAGCGTAAATCCGGTATCGTACTGGATCTGCTTTCGTCCAACCTCGCCGGCGGTGGTGGTGGCCACCTTGACGGGGATCGTATCGCGAACCACGGAGGCTTGGTGGCCGCGCGCATCGAGTATCTCCCCGATGAAGTCCAGTTCGGTGGCGGCTTTAGCGCCTTTGTTCCGGAAAGCCAATGCGGAACCGGGGATACGGACGGAGATCGGCACGAAGTACTTGGTTTTCGCCAGCCGGAAGTAATCCACTTCCACGGCGATCGGCAGATCGGTCACCGGGTTGTCGCTTTGCATGGCTTCCTGAAGCTGCGCCTCTTTGTTCGTGCCGCTCATTTTGGCGAAAGTAGTGGGGGCATAGTAGCCCTGCTTGTAATCGAGCTTGGCGTGCAAATCCGCCAGCTTGGGAGCCAGCTTCACCTGAATGCGGCGATATTTTCCATCTTCGGCTGCATTGGTGGTGGCGTAAGTGAGCATGTAATAGCTGCTGATGTCCTTCTGCACCTGGGTCATGCCCAGCGTTAGATCGTTGGAGTCCAACATCGCTTTGCCGCCGGTATCCGCGGCCAGCGTATCGAGCGTCTCCTGCGAGTTGTGAAAATTGGTCATCAGCGATTGCTGCGCGGAACCGCTGTACAGATTGTTTCCAACCGCAGCCGCCTGGCTGGCGTCACCTCCGGGCGGAGTAGCCATCAAACCGCGCGCGTCGATCGGATAGAACGCCACGTTGGCCCGTATGGCGGAATTCACGGTGGCCTGAAGCTGCGACTGATTGTCCACGCCGGTCTTCTGAATGCCGCTGGAGATATAGACCAGCGCCTTCTTCTGCGGGTAATGCGCCAACCGGCGGGCGGCATCTTCGAGCGCAGCCAGCTTCCGGTCGGAATTGAAGATGTTGAACTCAGTCTCGTCCGCCACGAACGATCCGCTGATGTCCTGCGCGTCTGCGCCTGTATCGGCCATGGTGGACAGCTCGCTCGACTCCCCGACGTGGAACGCGTGCAGCGTCGAGACCAGCAGATCGCGGTCCGCGGTAAAATCCTGAACCGTTTTCAGATCGGTTCCGAAGGTCATGATCGATACCAGATCGCTGGTCGTCATCTGCGTGCTCAGGAACTTAATGGCGGCGTCCACCGAGCGGATCTGGTCTTGCGGCGGCATAGACGAAAAATCGAACAGCATTACGATCAGCCGGTGGTCGCGCAGGTCTTCGGCCTTGGTGGTCGGGATCTCCGGCGGCGCTATGGGGGCCGTCTTGGGGGCATCCCGAGTCCGCAGCGTTTTCACTTCCGGCAAAGGCGCCAGCGGCTTGGTATCGAGCTTCTGAAGGTCGCAGCTCTGCAACGTTTGCAGCTTGCCGTCTTCATAGAGCAGAAAATCGCTCTTGGTCAAGTTCCTCACGGCTTGGCCATCGTGGCTGGTCACGGTCACGTTGACCACCACCACGTTCGCCGTGGTCGAAAACCTCGCCTGCTGCGAGCTCAACTGGCTCGCCAGCAGTGTGGCAGTAATGATCGCCAAATATCTCAAAACCGGAACCTCATCACCACATCGCAGGTGCGCATGGCAGCCGCCGAGATGGGCAACCCGTATTGGGTCGAGCCCACCACCGAGTTGACGTTGGTATAGCTTACTTGATTCAAGACGTTGTTGGCTTCAAAACGAAACTCCAGACGGCGGCGGGTGTCGCCGAACTGGAACGAGCGGCCGAAGGCGGCATTCACGACCAGCAGGGAGGGGCCGGGAATGGTATTGCGTCCGGCATCGCCGAACTGGCCGGCCGGCGGCGGGGCAAAGGCGTCCAAATTGAAAAATCCCGTACTGGAGGACAACGGCTCGCCCGTGGCTTCGGCGCGCGCGCTGCCGGTTCCGCCGGTCTGCGCCAGCGCCGTGGTGTTCCCCAGGAAGCGCGCCGTCAATGGCGTGCCACTCTCAGCGGTGATGCCGCCGCTGAGCGACCAGTTCCGCAGCCAACGTCCCGCCCAGCCGCTCGCGGCGAAACGTGAATTCGGGTTGCCGAACGGCGAGGTGTAGACCCAGGTCATGGTGAATACGTGAGTGCGATTGAAGCTGGACACACCGCGCTCCGCCGCCAGATCCAGCCAGTTCTGCGCGACGGTGCCGCCGGCTCCCCCGAAGCTGGACGCGTCGTCAATGGACTTCGAGAACGTGTAATGGGCATCCATCGAGATTCCGCCGCGGAAGCGCCGCATCAGGTGCGTCTGCAGCGCATTGTAGATGGAGTCGCCCACCGGGGAATCGTAAACGAATCCGGTCGCGGTGCCTACCTGGTACTGTGGCTGCCCGGTTCCGGGCGGACCCTGGTTGGGAGCCGTCAGCACATCCAGGCGCGTGCCTTTCGTCCCCAGGTATCCTACTTCCGTGAAGAAACCCTTGCCCAGGTCGTGCTGGATGGAAAGATTCCACGTTTGCGCGTAGGGCGTGCGGTAATAACGATCGACGGCGAAAGTGTTGGTAATGTCCTGCTCGGACACCGCCACAAAACCTTTCTCCAGGGTCAGCACGTTTTGCGAACTGGTGTTCACGTTGTAGGAGACCGCGAAGGGGGGCTGCTCGGCCAACTTCAACGCAAACGGGACATAAGACTGTCCGGCGTAGTAGACCCCATAGCCTGCCCGGACGATCGTGGAACGTTTGAAGAAAGGCACCTTCCATGCCAGACCGACCCGCGGCGACAGGTTGCGGTAATCGGGATTGATCAGGCCCGATGGAAATGCGCCGGAGTAAGGGCCCACGCTGCCGGGAGTCACTACCGCCACATTGGTGAAGCCAGGCGCGATATCCAGGTTCGCCATCTGTCCGTAGTTTTCCGTGAACGGGGAGAAGTACTCCCAGCGGAAGCCCAGGTTGAGCGTGAGATTCGCAGCCACCTTCCAATCATCCACCGCGTAGGCGTTCCACACGTTCTGCTTGAAATACATCGCGTTGCCATATTCGATGGAGGCCGATTGCGGCAGCCCCAGTAAAAAGTCCGCAAAATCGAAGCCCGTTCCCTGCACGGGCAGGCCGTTGGAACCGATCACGCTGGTGGCCTGGCCGTTGAAGTTAAAGGTGCCGCGGCCATTCTGCTGTGTCTGGGTGCTCAGGTCGGCGCGGCCGTATTGCAAGCCGTATGTGAGAGTGTGCTTGCCACGCGAGAGGACGACGCTTTCGGTGAGTTTCTGGCTCTGGTTGCGCGTCAGGATCGGGTTCGAATCGCTGAGCGCGCCGAAATTCGTGAAGTTCAGGTTAGGCGGGCCGTAGTCCAGCGGATTCGACGATGTGCCTTCGATGCCGAGGTCCGTCGCCACATTCGCGAAGTACGGAGTGGTTTCGTTGCGGTTGCGGTTGAAATCCACGCGCGAGCTCAGAATGGTGGTCGGGGTGAAGTTATGAGTCCAGGTCAGGTCGGTTTGTATGCCGTAGCCGCTGGTCGTATCCAGGAAAGTGAACGGCTGCGAGATATCGCCGTCGCGGCGCTGGAAGGTCAGATGATACGCCAAGCGGTCGTTCTTGCCTATGTTGCGCATGACGCGCGCGCCGAGATTGTCCGTGTTGGTCGGCGGAGACGCGAAGTATTGATAGTTATTCAGCGTTCCGGGCTGATTGGGCGTTGGAATATAGTTCAGAAGCTTCAGGGCGATCGGGTTGAGCATGCTTTCCGGAATGATGTTATTCGCAAACCCATTGAGCTGCACCGGCTTGCCGTTTACCATGGTCTGCGAAAAATCTCCTTGCCGCTCTTCCAGGGTCGGCACCGTCTCCACGGCTGAGTAGGGCGCACGTGCGCGCGTGCCCGTGTAATTCAAATAGAAAAACGTGTTCGGCGATTTGACGATCTTCGGGATCAGCAACGGTCCGCCCAACAGAAAGCCAAAGCGGCTGCTGGCATACGCGGGCTGCGGAAGACTCTCGCCGGTGATGGAAAACGGCTTCGCATCGAACACTGAATTGCCCAGCGTGAAGAACGCCATTCCGTGAATTTGGCTTGGCGCCCGGCGGTTGCCGAACTGGGCGCCGGGACCACCCGCGCCCCGATTCCTTTGACCGCCCTGCCCGCGAAATCCTCCCCCGGGGCCTCCGAATCCGCCCCCGCGACCACCACCGCCTGGTCCGCCGCCACCCGGACCACCGCCACCGGGTCCGCCGCCACCGGGGGGACCGGCGCCGAGGCCCTGCTGATTGTCGCCGCCGAATGGGTTGCCACCGGGCATCCCCGGCCCGTTCATCGCATACATCAGTCCAAAATCCGGCTGTGCGTTAGGAGTCAATCCCTGGCTCAAGCTCCCCGATACGATGAAGGTTTCGCCGGAGTTCTGCCCGTCAGCCTGCGGGGCGGCGCCTGGCGTGGTTGGCGGCGCGCTGAGCTCATTCTGGAGTTGCGTCTCCAGTTCGTTTCCTGCACGCGCTCCCCCCGCGCGAGCCAACCGCTGTGTAATGGGCGATTCCTGCAATTGCAATGCGAAGTCGTACTTTTCGTTTCCCTCGCAGCTCGTCTTTTTGGTGACGGGGTCAAAGCCGAACATGCGGACCTCGATCGAGCAATCGCGCGCGGGCGTCTCCGGAAGCACATAATGGCCATCTTGATCGGTAGTCGTGACCAATTTCTGTCCGAGGGACGTGACCGCGATGGTCGCGCCGGGAATGGGCTGATTCCCGGACTTGACGAAACCGCTCTGTGCATAGAGCGCTCCGCCAGCCATCCACAGCACAAGGGGAAAAAGGTGATGCCTGGGCAAGGTGTCTAAACGCCTCAACAAGCAACGACGACAGGAGCGTGCCAGCCGTTACCTGTTAAGCCATTGTAAACCCTTGGCGGCGCGTAACATTCACGATATCGGGAGCGCCCATTTGACATGCGAAAACTTTTGACAACGACCTTCCTGGCAGGCTTGCTCGCGGTGGCCGCCCTGGCAGCGGATGTGAGCGGCAAGTGGACCGCGCAAGTGCCCGGCCGGAACGGCCAAACACGCGAAATGACTTTCAACCTTAAAGCCGACGGCGGTACGTTGACCGGCACTGTAAGCGGACGACAAGGAGACACGCCGATCTCCGACGGGAAGATCGACGGCGACCATATCTCTTTCAGCCAAACCATGGAATTCAATGGAAACTCGATGAAATTTCTCTATAAGGGAACGGTTTCCGGCGATGAGATCAAGTTCATGCGGTCGCGCGACGGCGGCGAGGGGAGTCCGCAGGAGTTTACCGCGAAGCGGGGGTCATAGATTCTTCGGTGAGGAAGACTACCTCGGCCTCGCCGTGACAAACCAGCCGGGCCGGCGACGATTCGCCGTATCCAAAACCGTTCTTGCGCGTCCCGCCCGCGGTGACCGTCACGAGATCCTTGCGCGTCTCGACGCGGCCGTAAATCACGGCCCAACTATCGTAGTCCGTGCTCCCGAAGCGGAATTTGGTAAGTGACGTTGCGAGCTTTACCTCGCGCAGTTTTTGAGCGAGGAGCACGGCATCGACGGCCAGAACCGCGGGCGGTTTTGGGGCGGACGCCGGATCGTAGGACACCCAGAAAGCGTTGGGCCATTCCTGATCTCCGGTAACCAGCTTCCGATCGCATTTCTGTTCGCCGAGCCAGCGTCCGCTCTGGCGGAATGAGAACCGGCCCACTACCGCGACTACTTTGCCGTCGTAGGCCGCCAGATCCTTCAGCACTTCACACACGGTCACCGGCTGCATGGGGGGTTCGCCGCTTTGTAGGAGCGGGCAGCACAGCAGCGCCAAAAATAGAATTCCGGGTCGCACGCGAGTCCTGAAGCAATGACCTAGTATAGGCGCGCGGAAGGTGCGAAGTGTTACGTTGCGCCGGCATGCCCGTGTTGACAGACGAAAGCGTCTGTCCTACCCCCGCTGCCGGAGGCTATGCAGGCATGTAGGGCAGGCGCTTTCGCCTGCCAACCTGCGGCCCTTTTTCCGCGGCCGCAAGTCTAGGCGTGATGCAGACGGTCCACCGCGACTACCTGCGTGGCGCGCCACACGGGAATGGCGGCTGCCAGCGCGGCGATCCCGATCACCCCGGCCGCGGCTGCCGCCATGGTCGGGATACTGTGCGCGGAGACTCCGAACACCAGGCTTTCCAGCCAGCGGGATGCCCACCAGCCGGCCAGGATGCCGATGGCGGCGCCTGCTAGCGACAGCCGCAAGGCTTGCCAGCCTGCCCAGCGGAAAATCACCGGCCGCGAGGCGCCGAGCGCCAACCGGATGGCGATCTCATCCTCGCGTACGCGCACCCAATAGTTGAGCAGGCCATATATTCCCACGGCCGCTAGCGTCATCGCCAGACCCGCGAACAGAGCCAGCAGCAGCGTGCTGAAACGGCGTTGCGCCAGCGTGGCGGCCATGTTTTGCGCCAGAGGCCGCAGGCTTTCGATGGGTAGGTTGCGATCGATCTCCGCCACCCGGCGGCGGACCGCGGGGGCCAGCGACGCCGGGTCGCCCGCGGCGCGCATCATCACTACCATGGCTTCCGATGGCGACTGCGAGAACGGCAGATAGACCTCCGGCATCGGTTCGGTATCCAGACCCAGTTGGCTCACATTGCCGGTCACTCCCACGATTTCATAGATGGGTCCCTCCCTATACGGCCCGCCGAACTTGATGCGGCCGCCTACCGCCGATTGCTTCGGCCACCATTTGCGCGCGAAAGTTTCGTTCACGATGGCTACGAGCGGCGCGCTCGGACGGTCGCTCGCGGCGAATGCGCGGCCTTCCCGCACCGGAATCCCCAACACGCCGAAGTATTCCGCATCCGCGGTGTTAAACAGCGCGATGGGCACTTCGCCGGGCTGTGGCGCGGGCCGGTCCAGGATCGAGTAGAACCAGTCGCGGCAATCGCCCGCGGAGGGAGGGCAGCCCACGGCGCCCACAGCCGTGACGCCGGGCAGGCCGCGCAGATCCTGTTTGAGCCGCCCATAAAAACCCGCGATGGCTTCCGGACTGCGGTAACTGGCGGAAGGCAGCACCAGTTCCAGCGCCAGCACGCGTTCGGGAGAGAAGCCCGGATTGGCCGTCTGCGCGGCGATCAAGCTGCGAATCAGCAGGGCCGCGGCGAATGAGAGCACCAGCGTGAGGGCGATCTCCGCGACCACCAGCACGCTCCGGGACGCCTGGCCGCCTTTGCCGCCGGTCGCCGATCGGGAACTGTCTTTGAGCGCCGAGACCAAGTCCAATCTGCCGGCCTTCCAAACCGGGGCGAAGCCGGTGAACAATCCCGTGGCGGCCGTGATGGCGCACGCAAACAGCAGCACCCGCCAATCGAAAGTAGTTTCCGCGAGGCGGGGGATCTCGCGCGGACCCATGCCCATCAAGGCCCGCACGCCCCACTGCGCCAGCAGCAGGCCGGTGAGGCCGCCCAGCGCAGCCAGCAACAGATTCTCCGTCAGCATTTGCCGGATCAGCCGGCGGCGGCCTGCGCCGATAGCGGCCCGAATGGCCATCTCGCGCACCCGCGCGGTGCTTCGCGCCAGCACCAGGCTGGCCACGTTCGCGCAAGCGATCGTCAGCACGAGGCCGACCGCGCCCAGCAAGATCAGCAGCGTGGGTCGGATGTCTCCCGTCACCGATTCGGCTAGAAATTGCCCATAGGCGCGATGATTGCTCTCGGGCCCCGGATCGGTTTCCGCCAGGCGATGCATGATGAGGTCCAAATCCTCGGTCGCGGAGTTGAGTATCACCCCAGGCTTCAAGCGCGCCAGCAGCCGCATGGATCCGTGCTGCGTACGATCGACAATTTCACCCTGGAACTGGCTCATCGGCAGATAGAAATCGATGGCTTGGGAGAAGTAGTGCAAACCAGGAGGCAGCACGCCGAGTACTTCGTAAGATTTGCCATCGAGCGCCAGGGTGGCGCCCAGCACGCGCGGATCGGCCCCCAGCTTGCTGGCCCAGAACTGAAAGCCCAGCACCAGCGTCGGTGCCGCGGCGGGCCTGTCCTCTGACGGCCCGAATACGCGGCCGAGCAGCGGCTTGGCGCCCACCAGGCTGAAGAAGCCGCTGGTCACCAGTCCTGCGCGCGTGAAAAGAGCCGCGCCGCGCCCCGTCAGGGTGAGATGCGCGGTTTGGAAACCGGCCATTTCTTCGAAGCTGTGGTTCTGGTTGCGCCAGTGCTGGTAATTCACCCAGGTGACGCTGATCCCTTCGGCCTTCGGATCGGATTCGCCCAGGTAAACCAAGCGTTCGGCGCTGGGATACGGCAGGGGCCGCAACAGAACCGTGTTCACGACGCTGAAGATCGCGGTGGTCGCGCCGATACCCAAAGCCAGCGTCAGAATCACGACGGCCGCAAAAGCCGGCGATCGCCGTATGCCGCGCAAGCCATAACGCACGTCTTGCAGGATGGTTTCGAGCGCGGGGAAGCTCCAGGCTTCGCGCGCCCGCTCTTGAATCCGGGTGAGGTTGCCGATGTGCCGGCAGGCGGCTGCCCGCGCTTCCTCCGGCGGCATTCCCCGCGCCAGGTTTTCCTGGATTTCAAATTCGAGTTGGGACGCGATCTCCGCTTCCAGATCCTCCGCCAGCGCTCGCCGGCCGGCGAGCATGCGATAGAGTTTGGACCACCAGGCACGCATGGCGTTCAGCCCTCCGTGGCGAGGATACGGCCCATGGCTTCCACGAACCGCTGCCACCGGGATGTGGCGGCCACCACTTGTTTGCGGCCCA
>Ga0187858_10003655_pt1 | contig 14832 bp, 13 predicted proteins | sample June2016WEW_8_15_FD_133015 | JGI IMG/M metagenome (GOLD analysis project Ga0187858, IMG submission 133015) | Peatland microbial communities from SPRUCE experiment site at the Marcell Experimental Forest, Minnesota, USA - June2016WEW_8_150 | ecosystem: Environmental > Terrestrial > Soil >...
GCCCACGGCAGAAATGCGAGACATCCGCAGGCAGCGGCGATCGACGACAAGATCGGGATGCCTCCTATGCGGGGGACGGGCCGCCGGTGAAGCTTGCGGGCGCCATCCGGCCGATCCACAAGATTCATCCGCAAGGCGGCGCTCCGGCAGATCGGGGTCAAAATGGACGACAACGCTAAAGCACAGAGGAAGACGATGGCAAGCGAATAGTACATGATTGCGCTGCTTTCATCACAGAAGCAGATGTTTCTGTGATGGGAGAGTTTAGGAATTCGATGTTACAGGCGTTGCATGGCTCGGCGAGAGTGCATCCTTACTTGTTTCTGATTCTTTGCTGTTCGGGCCGGATAAGAGTGCACCGCCGATCGGTGCTTCCCTCGGCAATACTCCACGAGGGACGGCTGCGACTTCATCTCAGCACACTGTCACTGTGGTGATCTGCCAAGTGGCTCAAGATCCAATGGGCTGCATCGCCAAACGACGAAGCATGAAAGTCACAGGGTGCGTCGCCGCCGACCAGGACAGCCATACAGCCGGCTTGCCGTGCGGCCGCGGCGTCGACTGGGGAATCCCCAATCATGTAACATTCCTCTGGAGACGCTGCGAAGTACCGCATCGCCTTCTGCAGCAGCAGATCGCCAGGTTTCCGGCAGGCACAGTCATCCGCGTACGAATGGGGACAGAAGTAAACGCGGGAGATGCGGACGTTGAATTTCGAGAGGGAACGAAACAGGGCGCGATTGACTTCTATGAACTCCTGAGGCGAATAGTACCCCAGACCGATGCCTTGCTGATTGGTTACCATGACGAGCCGAAAACCCGCCTGCTGTAAGGCGGCCAACCCTTCGCCAACACCTGGCAGCAACTCAACGAGGCCCGGGTCATGGAGGAAGGGAATCTCACGGATCAAGGTGCCATCCCGGTCTAGGAATGCTATCCGCTCTCGCTCATTCCCGCGCCTCGCCGGCTCATCTGCGTAACAGGAAATGTCCCTCACTCGTTCGATAATGCTTGATGTGCTCGTGTGGTGGGTCACAGGTATGACTACAACCTTGCCGCCGTACGACTCGACTTCGTCCTTCGACTTCAGCTCGGTCAGAAGATAGTCGCCGCCCTTGATGTAAAAGTCCGGCTTTGCCTGTCGGATCAAATCGAGGGGCCGCTGCTCGTACAGCAAAGTGACCGCATCGACGCATTCCAGGGCCGCGATGATCGCCATCCGTTCCTGTTCGGGGACGAAGGGCCGGGTTGCGCTCTTATACTGGCGCACCGAGTCGTCGGAGTTGACGGCCACCAGCAACCGGTCGCAAAGGGCTCGCGCCCGCTGCAGGTAGTCCACGTGTCCGGCGTGGAGAATGTCAAAGGCGCCGCACGTGAATCCGATAGTCTTTCCGTCCGACCGTTGCGCCCTCACCCACTCCAAAAGCGCCGAACGAGAGAGAATCTTGTTCTTCATCTAGTTCGCGTCAGACCCGAGACCGCCTGAACAGCCCGAGGAGAAAAGAATTCGGTGTCACGGCGTATGCCCCACCCCCGGCCTTCGTTTGCCATTGCGGCGGCCCATTGCGTCGATCGCCTTCGCGATTTTGTCACGCGAGATTGCGACCGTACCAGCTTCACGTACGGCAAGGCCGGCCGCCAGGTTCGACAGCCAGACTGCATCGCTCAACCGGGCTCCGGCGGCCAGTGCGACAGCCAGCATCGCCACGGCTGTATCACCTGCGCCGGTAACGTCATAAACTCCGCGAGCGAAACTTGGAAAATGCTCCTCCGCGATCTCCGGCCGCAACAGCGTCATTCCGTCTTTTCCTTCGGTAACTACCAGGGCTGTCGAACCTGTAAGGCGCAGAAGCTGCTTTGCGGCATGGACTGTTTCGGCGTGATCGCGCACCGGCAAACCCGTGAGCGCGCCCAACTCGTGTCGATTCGGCTTGATGATCGTAGCCCCTCTGTAACGTTCGAAATCGGCGCCCTTGGGATCGACTATTACCGGCTTGGAATAACGCCGGGCCTCGCTGATTATTCCCTTGACTACCCCATCGAGCAAAAAGCCCTTGGCGTAATCCGATACCAGAACGGCATCCACGCCCGGCATCATCCGCCCGGCACGCTTCACAACGTCTGCGCCTAAACTGGCATCAATGGATGTGGTGTCTTCATCGTCGATTCGAACGACCTGCTGGTCGTGCGCTATGATGCGCAACTTGACCGTCGTCGGGCGCGAGGTGGCGATTGAGATACCTGCGCAATCGATGCCTCGGCCGGACAGAATCCGTTGAAGCTCTCGACCGGCTTCGTCTTGACCGACCACGCCGAACAGTGTGGCGCCGGCTCCCAGGGCTGCGACGTTGCACGCGGCGTTGGCCGCGCCACCTGGGTTTGCGAAAGCGCTGAGCTTTCGCACGATCGGTACCGGGGCCTCTGGCGAGATTCGATCCACGGTGCCAGACCAATATCGATCGAGCATCAGATCGCCGATGATGAGGATACGCTTCCCGAGAAATGCCTCCACAGCGCGGGCGACAGTTGCGTCGGGTCTCATGTGCCTGGCGAAAGCAGCTTGAGCTGGGCGGCGCGCCAAACCACTTCAACCGTAGTACCCAAGACGGCGAGTGATGTCATAGCCCGAGACCATACTTTCCCGCCACGCGGACTGCGTGTACGGGGTAGTAGAGCGGCGAGAGGAACGCGGGCAGCGGCAGAAACGAATAGTCCTCTTCGTTGGGCACTAAAGCAAGGCGAGCGCAACAGGCGAGCCTGTCGCGGAGGCGCTCGCGGGTTAGCAGAAAAAAGCGGTGGCTCTCGGGACCGCCGATCCGGATGCGGCCGGCGAGGCGCACGACCGCTTTATCGCTTTGCGCCTGGCTCAGAATTTCGGCGGGGACGGGGGCGTCCTGTTGAGCAGCCAGGTAGAGGCCCAGCAGAAGGATGCGGCGGGCGCCAATCGCCGCGGCCTCGCGCAGCAGATCGGGCCAGCGAAACTCGTCCGCCGAGATCTCCAGAAGGCGGGCGACATCGCCGACGAGCCTCGGCTCCGACCAGGCGTGTTTGGCGCCGTGGGCGCACAGCACCAGGAGCAGGTCCGCGGGCGCCAGCGCTGGGATCTCGCGCCCGAAGAAAGGCCGGCGCTCCAAGCGGGGAGCCAGCGAGAAGCCATAGGATGGGGGCAGAAAGTCCTGGTGGATTTCGATGGGCAAGCCGCCGGGGGATGTGAAATGAATTTCGTAGCGCGCGCGGAGATAGGCTTTCCGCTGTCCCGCATCCGAAGGCAGATCGGTCGTGTAGCCTGCCCTTATAAGCGCAGAAATGGCTTTTCCGATGTCGTGCTTACCCACCAGGATGTCGAGGTCGCAATAATCCCGCGCGGTGATGTCGCCGTACAGCATGTCGGCCAGAACCGGGCCCTTGAACGGCAGAGCGCGGATAGAGTGGCGGTCGAACAGATCGAGCAGGCGCAGGAGTTCGCCTGTGAACAGCAGCGAGCTCCGAACTTGAGCGTCCGCGGTTAGCATGCGATCTGGATGAGGTGGATCGGGTGTTCAACCGGGTGACCGTCTGTGGCGGTAAATCGCAGCTTCATGTTGGCGGAAGGAATGCCGGTGCGCGCGTAGGATTTTTCGCAGTCCTGGACGGAGGGGCCGCGCATGTCGCCTTGCATATACGCCAAGCCGGGGCAGCGCGTACAGGTTCCGATGTGGGAGCAGGTGGAACACACAGGCAGCTCGCGTGGGCGGATGGAGCGCACGTCGTTCATCTGCGGCGAGTACCGCCAGATGTCCAGGAACTTCTGTTGGCGGACGTTTCCGGTGGGCAGCGGGAACTGTACACAGGGGAAGACGTCGCCGTAAGGAGAGATGTAGCAGTAGGTATGGCTGGCGCTGCAAGGTACCTGGTCGAGGTCTTCGTCTCCGACCGGTGGCGGTGTGGCGCAAAAGTCGTCTACATTGCCGACCAGATCGGCGTTATGCATTACGTCGCGCAGTTCTTTACCGCCGATGCCGAGGCTCAAAAGGGAGCGGTCGCCATCCATTTTGGGAGTAATGGTAGGGTCGATGGTGGACTCAACACCGAGCGACTTGGCCAACTGCCGGACACCTTCATAATCGGCGATATTCTGCCGCATGAGCACGTTGGCGATGATGACTTTCACGCCGCGCTGCTGCATCAGGCGGATGCCTTTGACGGAACGTTCGAGCGACCGCGGCAGCAAGGTGATGGCGTCGTGGACTTCCGGCCGGTGGGAATAGATGCTGACCTGCACGGAACTCACGTCCATATCGCGGATGAGGTCGGCTTCCTTTTCGCGGATCATGAAGGCGTTGGTCTTGATCTTGATGCAGAACGAAAGCTCGCGCGCATATCTTATGATCTCGAAGAAATCCATGCGCATGAAGACTTCGCCGCCGCTCAAGGTGAGGAACAGCGTACCCGCGTCGGCCAACTGGTCGAGTATGTCCTTCATCTCGGCGGTGGTCATCTCGCCGTGATCGTCGTGGTCGAGGTAGCAGTGCACGCAACGCTCGTTGCAGCGATAGGTGACATCCAACTGGGCGCCCAGTGGGGTGCCCAGCGCGAGCGCCCGGCGATTCATCTCTTCCATTAAGACGTTCATGTGGGCTCCTGACGGGGTGGTTCGGCGGTGATGGGTTGATCGGAAACGTGCAAGATTCCGTGTCCGGCCAGCTCCTGAATGAATGTTTCGGCATCCTGCCGCGCGACCTCCGGCGCAACGTCGAATTCGGCGCAGAGGCGCGCGACGATTTCATCGAGCGGTGTCTGGCCGTCGGCGGATTGCCAGATGACCGAGCCCACGTCGTTGAGGTTGAACAACGTGGTGTCGCGGGGCGACATGATCATCATTTCGCCGCCCAACATGCGGGCCGCGACTTGCTTGCTGCGGGCAACGTAAGTGGTCATAAGACAAACCTTCAGACAATCAACTCCCACACGCGCGCGTCGGGCGTGAATACGAGCCGCTGGACCGGCACTCGGGCGACGAAATCGAAGACAGATTGGAACACGAGGCCGACCAGCTCTTCGTCGTGCGCGAAAAAAAGGATATTGCGCAGCACGGCGCGCGCGGCTTCGGCCGGGTCGACCGGCTCGATGCGGTTTTCGGGGCCTTGCACGAGCAAGTAGAGCGCGGCTAAAGGTGCGCGCAGGTTCGCGCCGATGCGCGCCAGCTCGCCGGCGAACGGCGTGCCGAAGGCTTCGTAGCCGGACTCGCAGGGGCGCACGTAGGAGATCTCGTCGGTGAGCACTTCGGCATCCGGCGGCGCCAGGCGCGATAGGGTAGTCTTCCCCGCCCCGGAGACGCCCGCGAACAGGAACGCGCGGCCATTGCGGACGGCGCTCGCCGCATGTACCAAGAAGCCGCCTTCGCGCGCCAGAAACAACGAATGCAGGATGCGCAGCACGCCGTCGATCGAATAAGGATTGGCGCTTTGGCGGACCCAACCGTGTCTGGTGCGAGGGTCCCATTCAGCGCGGAAATCGCCGCGGGTGATGATCCAGCGGCCGGATTCGAGGCGCACACTGATGTCTTCGTCCTCGGTAATGACGCGCGGCGGGATGAGATCGATGTCGAGGCACGCTTGGCGCGCTTGGCGCGCGGGGGCTGGGGGCTGGGGGCTGGGGGCTAGGGGTTTGATGAAGCTGCCGTAGCGGTCTTCCAGCATGGCTGCGAACTCGTCGCTGTCCGTGCGGACGACAATGGGCATGCCACCGATTACGATCGCCAGTTCGTGGGTCGCCGTGAGGGTCAAAGTCGTACCATCCTAGCAAAGTAGAGTGCCACGCGCGTGCCGAACTCGGTGTGACGGAGTACTGCGGAGACTATGCGCCGTAAAGCGGTCAGGCGCGGGGCGATGCGGCGGCCTCGGCGTTCGATGGCGGTGACAAAGCCCAGAATATCGGCGGCAGGCACGGGTGCATCGGGATAGCGTAGACGGTCGCCGCGCGTGATGAACAAATCGCCGGTTTGGCCGACGACCCTATGGACGACGAGTCGGCCATGGCGCTTGAACACCACCACGTCGCCGGTCTGGATCGGCCCAGCGGGGCGGCGTATTTCAAGCAGATCGCCGGGCTGCATCGAGGGGAACATGCTAGAGCCGGTGACCGGCAGACGAGCCTCGCCGAACGAAGCCAGGACTTCGGCTGCCAGATCGAGTTTGAGTGCTTCTACCAATGCGTTACCAGGCGGGTTTGGACGGGAGCGGTTCGCCTGCCGGTCCAGAGTTCTTAGCAAATGGTGTTCGGATAGTGCGTCGCGATCAGCTCGTCTTTGCTGATCAGGCTTGCGCGGCCGTTGGCTTTGGCGTGAGCCGGCGAGGCTTACAAATGCTTTTCACTTAAGGCGCGCCGCACGCCTTCACGATCGCGCGGTACTCGTTTCGCCGAGCGAAGTTCCTTGGGGGTCATGGGACGCGCATCGGGGTCTGCAGCAGCCGCCGCGGCGATCTCCGCCTCGGTCATTGGGCGCATCGGAGTGACAGAAAATGGGCGTTCACTTCCATCCTTTAGCACTTCGACGACCGTGCCATCAGATCGAATTCTCGCGGTAATAGTGGTCTCGCTCATGTTTTTCCACGCGTCTGGCTGAGATGATTCGAATGCATTCGCCGCGCTCGGTGTATGTCACGTAGAGAATTGTGCCGCCGCACATGCCGAGCAGGCTGATGCGCTCTTCGCCATAGTCCTCACGGTCGTCGATTTGTTCGACACGGAAAGAGTCACGGAAAGCATGACCGCTTCCTGGAATGCGACGCCGTGAATGCGGAGGTTGGCCGCCGCCTTTTCAGCGTCACGCTCAAACATCCCATTTTCTTAAAAGTAGATCTACTCGTAGGCTTTGCTAAGATGGCTTATCTTTGGGCATCTGGACCCGGATCCGGCTGCTTGACGGCTCGTGCCACAGGAGCGAACAGCTAACAGCGGTCAGCTTTCCCCTGACCCGCGCCGGGCCCCCTCGGTCGGGGGTCCAAGGCGCGCCCGCCCGTTCATGACGGCTCAGCCGACTACTAGGCGAATATAGCATTGACGGCTAGATTAGCCGCGAACAGATCAAGCGGAATCTCCTGGCCGGCCCGATAGGTCACGGTGCGACCATCGGGTGTGGAGACCTTCACTTGACGCCTGTCCGGATCGACCACCCAGAACTGCTTTGCTCCGTTCTCCAGGCATAGCTTCTCCTTGCCGTAGATCTCGGCGACCGTATTGGAGAGAGAAAGGACCTCGACGACGATATCCGGCGCACCGTGGATATTGTCTTCGGGATCGGCTTGCTTGAATCGCTCCGCGGACAGGTATGCGACATCGGCAACCCAGAGCTCGTATTCCTGAAGAGGGCGGAATGCGATTTCAACGTCCACCAGGCTTCCGGGTTCCGCGACGTGCTCTAGGAGTCTGCGCAAGCTGCGCTGGATCGACGAGTGCTTGAGCTTGGGTCGCGTCACAGTAACGATTTCTCCGTGCCGAAGTTCGCGGTAGACGCCCCCGGAATCCTCAGGGAGTTTCCGGAACTCCTCGACCGTCAGTTGACTGGTTGTAGCCACCATCTTCGGAGCCTCTCAATGCATCATACACGATTCGTTGCTTTGCTTCTCTTCCTTCTGGTTGCTTTTGCCCAGACACCCTCACCTGCTCCGGCCCCACGGAGCCTGTCGGCTACTTCGCCTTTGCCGGTGCAGTACGAATTCGTGGACCGCTATAAGGCGATCCTGACGGAGGCCGAATGCGAGGCTCTGGACGCGCATCTGGGCGCGGACCCGGAAGCTGCGCAACCTCGAGTTTGAGCGCTTCTACCATTACCAATTGGTGTTCATGACCAGGTTGTAGGCGTTGACACTGCCGATGCCGGTAGCGAAGTCCCATCCGGGCGTGGCGCCGTAAGCGGTTTGATAAGCCGGCGCCAGGGTCGTGACGGTAGTCAAGCCGGTGCAGGTGGCATTCGATCCGCCGCCGCCGGAAATCGTGCAGCCCGCGCCAGGGTTGTAGCCTTGGCCGCCATTGTTCAGAGTGATGCTGCCCACGGCGTTGCCGGATAGTACCGCCGTGCAAGTGGCTTGTGTGCCGCCACCCCATAGCGTTCCGCCGGAAGGATTCAAGTACTTGTTTAGGTTGCTCGGCGCGCCTAAAGTACAGGTGGGCACGCTGGTGTAACCCGATCCGCCCGCGATTACGGCCACACTGGTCAGTGGCTGAGTGCTGAGCACGCCATCGGTGCCACCGGGATTGTAGCAATTCACGTGCGTTCCGGTGCAGTTCACGGCGATGTCTCCCTGGGTGATGTCATAGAAGGTGCAGGCGGAACCCAGGCCGCGGCGGCCGGGCTGGTTGATGGAGTAGCAGGCGCTGTTACCACTGGCGCCGAACTCGGCGTTGGCGATGGCGTAGTACGTCGGGTTGGGATTGCCAGCGCGGATGCCCCACTTCTGATTCACCAGAGCCTGGATACCCGCCATCATGGGGGAGGAGGCGGAGGTGCCGCCGAGTCCTGTCCAACTGGAACCGCTGGGGGCGCCGGTACAACTGCCGGTACCGCAAATGATGATGTAGTGGTTCCAGACGCCGTTGGAAGCGAATAATGAGACGTCCGGGATGTCGCGCACTCCGTCGGCGGGGTTGCCTAGAATACCAGCCTGCCAGGAAGGCTTCGGCCATCCCGCGCAGGTTCCGCTGACGATCTCCGACGTGGCTGGCGAACCGGTGGCGCAGCCGCTGGGCCCTCCGCTGCCTGAGCCGGTGGTGCGGAAGCCGGTGCCGCCGGAATTGCAGAAGCCAGTGGAGCCGTAGGGCACGCTGGCGCCCTCATAGTTATAAATCAGGAAGCTGGCGCAGGAATCGTTCCAAGGGATCTCCGGCATATAGGACTTGGCGGAGCCGTCGGTGGGGGTATTGGTAGAGCTCCAATAAGTGCTGATCGGAATCGCGGGCGAGCCTTTGGTGGCGTTGTAGGTATCTTCGAAGTCTGTGCCGCCGACCGAGACATTGTAGGGCGTGGAGGTCCAGCCGCTAATGCCGATGCCATGCGTGGCGCTGGAGGCGTTGGCATCGCAGCTTGTGGCGCTCTCGTCGCCCGAAGAGACGAAAACGGAGACGCCCGCGGCGGCCGCGGATTGGAAAGCGTTGTAGAATGCCACGTTGCCAGCGGCCCCATTCTCGGCTTCGCACTGTCCGTAACTCATGCTGACGATAGCGGGAGGGCTACCCGCGCTGACCAGATTTTCGAGGGCGACCAAGCCGCCGAAGGTGGCTACGGTAGATCCGTCCGCGCAGGAGGCGACGTTAACGGTGGCGAGCGGCGCGATGGCCGAGACAATCTCGGCATCCAGATCGGCTTCAACATCCGCGCTGTTAGTCCCCGGATTCGTGCAGGTTCCACCGGTGCCCGTTGGGTGAGACTGCACGAGGGCGGGGGTCGCGTACTTGCTTAAGAATGTGCTGCGGTAAGTGTTGACTGAGGTGGCGGAGGAGACGTTGGAATCCTCGACGACCACTACCGTCTGGCCCTGCCCTTGGATGCCTTTCCGTAGCAGTGGGTCGACATTATAGATGACCTGGATGTCGGCCGGGAGCAGCGCGTACAAGGTGCCGGAGGTGTAATTGGGGACGGCCTCCTTGTACATGGGATGCGGTCGGAAGTCGTGCATCGAAACAACCCCCACGATGGCCGGCGCCAGCGCCTCCGGAATCTGCGGGTCGCGCATATTGGCCCAATGCTGTTTTCCATCGACCTCCAGGCTGTGGATCTCAGTGTGGAACGCTTCCCGGATCGTGCCCGCCGTACCGGAGAAATCCATCAGCATGCGGGTGGGGTAAATATAGTGGACCGTGAAGCCCTTCGACTGCAGCCAGCTCTTAATAGTGTCCAGGTCCTGCTGCGCCAAGCCGAATCGGTCGCCGATCTCCTGGGGCGTGAGCCAGTGCCGGAAATTAGGTGAGGTTTTATCGTGCATCTCATTGATGAGACGGACAAATTCCCCCTCCAGCGAAGGCGGCCGGCGCAACTGCAGGAACATGTGCTCGACGGGCGTGGAATCGGGGACGATGCCGCGATCGTTTTCGATTCTTCTGGCCTCCGGGCGCGTGTTGCCGGAAAGAGTCACGAGCTTCGATTCATCTATGGCATCGGTGATCAGCACCCGCGAAAACTGGCCGAAGACGGGGCCGAAGAAAAGCACGCGAAGGGCGACCAACGCTGCCAGCACGAGGGCGGCGAAGGAGAGCTTATGGGCAATCGGTTTTTTTGGGGTCATGGGAGTTTTGGTTGTGCAGACTTCGATAGATTGGTGCAGCTTTGCGAATCTTTTTGCGAATCGTTGGCGCAGGCGGCTTCGAGATTCGTGCGCGCCTGGGCGTAATCCGCCTTGATTTCGAGGGCGGCCTGGTATTCGGCGATGGCATCCGGCAGGCGGCCGGGCATCTGCGAAAAGGCGCGCCCGAGATTATTGTGCGCTTCCGCGAAATTCGGGTCGATTCGTAACGCAGCCTGGAACTCGGCTATAGCGTCGGGCAGGCGGCCGGGCATTTGGGCCAAAGTGATGGCCAGGCTGTTGTGCGCCTGCGCATTGTTGGGTTCGTTTCGCAAAATAATCTGGAATTGCGCGACTGCATCGGACCGGCGTTCGGGGATCTGAGATAAGGCGTTGCCCAGGTTGGTCCGGATTTGTGCATCGGCAGGGCTGATTTTGAGCGCGTCCTGGAATTGCGTGATGGCGTCGGAAAGATGGCCGGGTGCCTGCAGCAGCGTGACGCCTAAGTCGTTGTGAATCTGCGGATCATCAGGTTTTAATTGAAGCGCTATCTCAAATTGGGCAATACTCTCCTGCAATCGCTTGGGATTGCGCGCCAGCGCGTTGCCCAGGTTCTGGTGGGCCTGCGCAAGGCGAGGCTCCAGACGGATGGCGATATCGAATTCGCGGATGGCTTCGGGCAAGCGGCCGGGCATACGGGCGAGGGCGTTGCCGAGGTTGTTGTGGGCTTCGGCATCATCCGGGTTCAGTTCGAGCGCCGCCCGATACTCGCTGATGGCCTCCGCCAGGTGGCCGGGTTTGTCCAGCAGGGCGACGCCGAGGTTATTGTGAGCCATCCAGCTCGCGGGATTGCGGATGAGCGTGTCGCGATAGAGCGTCTGGGTATCGCGGTATATGCCGCTCTGACGCCAGGTTAGTATGCCCAGGACGGCCAGAAGCACGGCTGGCAGGACGACGTCGGCAGGCCTGCCGAGACGGGTGACGAACCACACCAGGAGGGAGGACAGCGGAACGATGAGGGCCAAGCTGGCGAGATATTGGAAGTGATCGGCCACATAGGAGAACAGGAATGGATAGATGTTGAAGAAGCCGAGCACCGGGAAGAGGGTCCCAGCGAAGAGCAGGAACGCGGCTAGCGGGCTTCGCCCGCCGTGGCTGGTGGTTGGTGGCTGGTGGCTGGTGGTTTTGTTCCTGGCAAGCAGGTAGAAGCCGACGCAGACGGCCAAGGCGCCCAACGGGAATAGCCATTGCCACCAGACCGCCGGGTCGATTTTCCAGCGCGGATAGCTAAAGATCAGGTTCGCGGGCCAGAGCAGCTTGGCGGCGTAAAACCAGATCGCGCGGCCGGCCAGGAGGATGCGCTGGATCGCAGTGAGTGCGTAGGCGGGCCCTTGCGCGCCGATTATGGTCCGCTCGACCCACGCAGTGAAGAGGCCGGCGGCCGCGCCGAGCGCCATCCAGGGAAGCAGCGGGCGGACATCGCGACGCCAATCGAGGCGGCCCCGCTGCCACCAAAATATAACGAGCAAAGCGAACGGGAGGGTGGCAGTCACGGTTTTCGTGAGCAGGGCCAGAACGAAGAGTCCGAGCGCCCACAGGTACGACGAGCGGCGGCGAGTGCGATCGAAGCGCAGATAGACCAGCGCTGACGACAGGTAGAAAACCGCCGACAGAGTGCTCTTTTGTTCGGAGATCCAGGCTACAGCTTCCACGCAAACCGGATGCAGGGCAAAGACCATGCCGGCCAGCCACGCGCCGGGCAGCGCGAGCCGCCGCACGATGAGCACCACGAGGCAAGCCGCGAACGCGTGTTGCGCAAGGTTGGCGAGGTGGTAACCCAACACGGCGTCACCCCACAGGCGATGCTCGATCCAGAAAGCGCTGTGCAGGAGCGGATAGTATTGTTGAGTGGCGCCGAGCGAGAACCAGATGCGCCAGAGCCCGTGCAGGGACCGGAGGGCTGGGGCGGTGATGTGAGCCGGGTCGTCCCAGACGAGGCCGCCGCGGAGGGCCGGCCAGTAGGCAGCGAGAGCGGCAGCGGCTATCAAAGCGTAGATGGGCCAGGAGACGGACGCGCGCACAACGATGGGTTTCGCCGCGGCGCCGCGTCGCCGTGTCGCCGTGTCGCTTATTGTGGCGGTTTTCGTCATTGCTGAGACATCGCCCGTTGCAGGTTGCTTTGGGCGCGCGGATCGTTGGGGTTGAGCGACAGTGCAGCGCGAAACTCAGCGATGGCGTCGGCGCGGCGTTCGGGAACATATAACAGGACGACGCCCAGGTCATTGTGCGCTTGCGCGTAATCGGGCGCGATGCGCAGCGCTGTCTCAAACTCGGCGATGGCCTCCGGCAGGCGGCCCGGCATTTGGGACAAAGCCCTTCCCAGGAAGTCGTGCGCCTGCGGGTCGTCCGGCGTGATCTCGAGGGCGGCCTGGACTTCGGCGATGGCGTCCGGAAGACGTCCGGGCATCCGCACCAGAGCGCTGGCGAGATTATCGTGCATTTGCGCGTTGTCCGGTTCCAATCGCACGGCGGCTTCGAGTTCCTTAATGGCTTCGGGGAGGCGGCCCGGCATTTCCAACAGAGCGAGGCCGAGATTATTGTGGGCCTCGGCGTGGTCAGGCTTGATGCGCAGGGCGGCCTGGTAGGAAGCGATGGCGTCGCGCAAGCGGCCCGGAATCGGGGCCAGGAAGCTGCCGAGGTTCACGAGGGCCTCGGGGTAATCGGGCTTGATGCGCAGGGCCTCCTGCGCTTCGGCAATGGCTTCCGGCATGCAGCCGGGCTGGCGCGAGAGGATGGTGGCCAGGTTATTATGCGGCTCGGCGTAATCCGGTTTGATGCGGAGCGCCGTCTGGTATTCGGCGATGGCCTCCGCCGAGCGGCCGTCCATCTTGGCGAGAGCCACGCCGAGGTTGTTGTGCGCCATCCAGCTTGCGGGATTGCGGGCTATGGTGGTGCGGTAGAGCGTTTCCGTATCGCCGTACATACTGGCTTGGCGGAACGTTAAAGCGGCCAGGACGAGGGGTAGGACAAAGCGGGCTGCGCCCGCTTTGGCAGGCGGAAGCGCCTGACCCACCTTGGCAATCACAACGGCCACCGGCACGATGATGCCCAGACAGGCAAGGTATTGGAAGTGGTCGGCCACCCAGGAAAACCGGAAGGGATAGACGTTCACGAAGCCGAGCGCGGGAAACAGGGTTCCGGCGAAGAACAGGAAAGCGGCTAGCGGACTGCGTCCGCCGTGGCTCGGGCTTCGCTCGCCGTGGCTCGGGCTTCGCTCGCCGTGACTAGTGGTTGGTGGCTGGTGGCTGGTGGTTTTGTTTCGGGCTATAAGATAGAAGCCAATGGCGACCGACAGGGTGGCTACGGGGAACAGCCATTGCCACCAGACTGCCGGATCGATATGCCAGCGCGGATACGTAAAGATCAGGTTGACCGGCCAGAACAGCTTCGCGGCGTAGAACCAGGGGGCGCGGGCGGCGATCAAGAAGCGTTCGACCGGAGTGATCGCGAACTCCGCGCCTCGTGCTCCGATGTAGGTCCGCTCCACCCACGCCGTGAACAGTCCTGCGGCAATACCTAGCGCGAACCAAGGCAGTAGCGGGCGCACGTCGCCGCGGAGATCGAGTCGTCCGCGCTTCCACCAGAAAATGACCAACAGGGCGGCGGGGAGCGTGGCGGTCACAGTTTTGCCGAGGAGCGCGCAGATGAACAGCGCGATTGCCCAAATGTAATGCGACCGGCGCCGGGATTCGTCGAACCGCAGATAGACGAGGGCGGAGGCCAGGTAGAAGACTCCGGAGAGAGTGCTTTTCTGTTCGGAGATCCAGGCCACGGATTCTACGCAGACCGGATGCAGGGCGAAGATCAGGCCCGCCAGCCAGGCGCCGGGGAGCGCCAAACGGCGCACGATCAGCACCACCAGACATGCAGCCAGCGCGTGTTGCGCGAGGTTTGCGAGATGGTAGCCCACGACGGCGTCGCCCCAGAAGCGATGCTCCAGCCAGAAAGCGCTGTGCAGGAGCGGGTAGTATTGCTGGGTTGCGCCGAGATCGAACCAGATGCGCCACAGGCCGCGGAGCGAGCGCATGGCAGCGGTCGTGACGTGGGCGTTATCGTCCCAGATGAAGCCGCCGCGGAGTGCCGGCCAGTAGGCGGCCAGAGCCGCGGCGGTGATCGCGGTATAGATGGGCCACGAAGCCGGCCGGCGCGCCGTTACCGGGCGGACCGGCGCCTTGTGTAGTTTCATGCGGGTTGGTGCAGCGGTTGGCATCGGGCTTGAGCCTTGGCCGGCCGGAAGGCCAGGGGCCTCCACTTCTTACCAAATCGTGTTCGGATAGTGCGCCGCGATCAGATCGTCTCTGCTGATCAGGCCGGCCCGGCCGTTCGCTTTGGCATGCGCCACGATGACCCTATCGAAAGGATCCCTGGTCCAGGTTTCCCCAACGGCAACTTCCACGATGATGGGAAATGGATAGTCGCATACCGCGGCCTGCAATTCCGTATTGAGCTTGTACACGATCTGTTGCGGCGACCATGTCGTTCGCTGGATCTCATGCAGGTATTCAAACTCCAGAAC
>Ga0187858_10003658_pt1 | contig 14829 bp, 15 predicted proteins | sample June2016WEW_8_15_FD_133015 | JGI IMG/M metagenome (GOLD analysis project Ga0187858, IMG submission 133015) | Peatland microbial communities from SPRUCE experiment site at the Marcell Experimental Forest, Minnesota, USA - June2016WEW_8_150 | ecosystem: Environmental > Terrestrial > Soil >...
GGACGACAGTGTGGCCTTGGCGACCGAAGTTTGGGAAGGCGTGCTGCAGTCGGTCTCAAAGACTCTACAAAGGCGAAAAGGAAGCACTGCGGGGATAGTGGATCTGGATGCCTATCTGTTTGGAGTTTTCCTCCATCGTTTCAATCGAGCTCTGAAACGCGAACGACGCAGACAGGAAATGATCGAGCTGGTTCCTTCGGGCCGCGATCTTGAGCAACTTCCGGGGGCTCGCGACTTGAAGTCGGTGGTTGATCTGGAACGCTCCATTCAGGTTAAAGAAGCGATTGAGAGTATGGACGACTGGACCCGCAAGGTCTTCGCCGCGAGGGTATATGGCTACAGTTGGAAAGAGATAGCAGAGCTTCAAGGTCTGAGTGTGCAAAAGGCAAAACTTCGATTTGGCAATGCACTTCGCAGACTTGCGGACCGCTTGAAGTACCGCAAATAAAAGGGACGACGGCGGGCCAGCGGTCTGCAATTTGATTCCGACGGTAAAGTTGGCGTTTCCGTGCGGAACGACTTCACGAGAGCAGGTAAGTTCTGAGCGACCAGGACAAATTCGATAAAGAAGAAAAGGGCCTCTTGGATCTGCTAGGGAGTGGCCTGTCGCGGGAATTTCCGAACCCGCAGCGCGTGGGGTGCCCGGGCTCCGAAGTTCTCAGGGGTATCGCTTCTCGCAAACTGCGACTCGCCGATGCCGAGCCATGGCTGGAGCATCTCAGTTCCTGTAGCCCGTGCTTTCAGGAATTCAGCGACTTCCGCAAGGTGGCGGCCGGCCAACGGCGACGAAAGTACGCCTTCCTCAGCGCTGCTGCCGTCCTCATCATTGCCGTGGCCGGATGGTTGTGGGTAAAGACTCAATATTCGGGTCAGTCAACCGAAACGCAGGTTGTAGATCTTAGGAACGTGCCTGCGGTTCACGGCCAAAACCCGATCGAAGCGGACCAGCACCATCTTGAACTCCATCGATGGTGCAAGCACCTGATTCTGGACTTGCCGAATGGGAGCAAAGAAGGGAACGACGAAGTCGCCTTACTGAGTGAAACGGGCGCTCCGGTCCTGGGATCGAGCGGCACAGCGCGATCCAAAGGTCAGGGTGTCATTCTCAAGGTTGACTTGGACGTGAGCAGAGTTCAGCCGGGCCAGTACTTTCTTGGTCTCCGACAACCCGGAGCGGAATGGACCCGGTACCCCGTTCGTGTGACTTGACCGCAAAATCATCCCAGTTCTGTGGTGGAGCGTGACCGCTGGTGAGTGACGGCGTACCCAGAACTGATCTTGTGGCTCGTTGCGTAGCTTGGTGAAACACGATAGCGGGTCAACTCACCCCCTTGAGACCGTCGCACGCCTTCTGCAACCAGCTAATCCATTTGAACGATCGACTTCAGGTTCGAAGCCGCGTTTTGCTGTTCCGCAAGGCAGTCCTATACTGCCCGCGACAGCATGGCTCTTGCGTCCTTCAGCCCGTCCATTCCGGTGTGCCGGGAGCGCGTGGTTAGCGTCCAGCGGCAGGAGGAGCCGGCTGCCTGTGTCTTCGCCAATCAAACCAAGCTTCTGTTGCCCCATTTTCTCGCGAAGTCTGTCGCTGTCGGCGACGAAGTCACGTTTCCGATTCCAGCACCAGATGCAGTGGGTCCGGAAATCCTCGTCACTAAGAATGCCGTCTCCGGACCGAGCCGTTATATCTATCAAACGCCGATCGGATACGTCAGTCGGCCCAAGCAGGACAAACGAAATCAGAGCTTTGTTTCTGCCGAGGTTCGCCGAAGAGGCCTTGGCGTAGCTACGGTATTTCTGCCATGCGAGGTCCTGCGCGAGTACTTCTATCGCCTGCCGCGCACGGCCGACAGAGTCGATCATCCCACCCTGTACGAAGTGTTGCGTATCCCGGCTAGCGCTTCGCCCTCTGAGCTTCGCGTCGCATTCAAGCTGCGTGATCTGGAGCTAAGAACTGCGGGCGTGCTTCACAGAGAGCGAGTGGCACTGGAGCGGGCATTCAACATCGTTGGTCAGCCGGAACTGCGCGCTTGCTATGACGCGCTGCTGGCTGATCCCGAAGCACCGGCCATATTTCCGTATGGTGGGTTCGGTTCTCTTCTTGTTGCTGGCGAACCTTCCCGTGATGGAGAGACTTTCTTTGTCCGCCGCATCCTCGCGTTTTCACCAGATCTCCGGCGCCGGCGGTTCCATGTGCCACTGCGCAAATGTGATTTCTATGACGACCGGGCACTGTGCCGCGACGTGCGTCGCAAGCTGGAGTTTTGGCTCGATCCAGCCGCCCTGCATACACTCTGGGACCGCACCTGGAATCAGTGGAAGCATTTGTTGGGAACCAAGATCGAGGTCGAGGGCACGTTCGTACAGAGCGGCAAATACAGCAAACGTAGTGAGAAGTGGGAGCTCTTTACCTGGGAAACTGCGTTGCCGAGCCGGCTGGAGTTCAAGCTGCCACCCGATTTTCAACAGCAAATGGAGTCTGCCAAAGCTACCTATCATCGCTTCGGTCAATACTCGCGGGCTCTAGATCAGATACGGCTGCGCCTGGAACATCGGGCGGTCGAGCGAGCGGAGCTGCAGCGACTGTGTTCCGAGATGCGTATTCCGAGTGACTTTGATGTCGCCCAGATCAGCTGGCGCGCCGATTACGATCCGTTCTTTTATCGCCAGCTCTCACGCCGGTCCCGCGTCATCTATCTGTTTCGGGAGGAATACATTTTCGACGTTGAGAGAGCTGTCGTCGTCGAAACCCCTCAGCTGGGGCACGCGACTTACGTGTTCTGCAAACCCCGGAGCATGGATAGCTTTCTCGCTCTGTATACAAAGATCACGAAGGACGACATTCGCCGGAACCGGGACAACGCCGCCGAACGGCTGGGCTTTCTCGGCCGCGTGATTCACGGCACCAATCCCAAGGCGTGGCTCAAGGAAGTCAGACAACGCATCGGTGAGAAGATCGATTTCGCGGCTGCGGTCGAGTGAATCACGGACTGATTCCAGCACATTTTCCTGGGCATTTGCTTGAGCCGCGGCTTCGGGCGCATGCGATGCTGTGACCAGTCAAAGTGTGATCGGTGAAATAAAGTAGAAATCCATTCACGGCTTAATTTGTCTTCGCCGCGTTCAGTCGTTCGAGCCTATTTCTTCGTACCCTACCGGGTCTCCTGGTGCATTGGTACCTTGCTTCGAGCCGGCACAGCCGTTCCCAATCTGTTTCTGCCTGATTAGCCGTTTGACCGGGCTGTGAATTGCGGCTAAACCGTCTTTCACAGGAGGTCCTAGCCCCGTCGGTCGTAACAGATGGGGCAGCCCTTCACGACCGACTCGGTCCGCAATTCAATGGTGATTCTCGAGGCTTCTTGTTCTGGAGGTTGTTTCTGTGGAGATTGACGATCAAGCGGTAACCAGTCGGCATGGGGAGGACGATCCTCTTCTCACTCCCAAAGAAGTGGCCAAGAGGCTGAACACATCGGTCGATTGGGTTTGGGATCATTCAACTCGGAAGACTCCTCTGCTGCCAGTCATTCGTTTCGGTGATGGTCCTGGCCGAGGCGGAATGCTGCGATACCGGGCGAGCAAGATCGAAGAATTTATAGCCGAGCAAGAGCATTTCACCAATGTCCGCCGGAAGAACAAGCGGTTACAATAGCGCAGCCCACTTGTTCCCCCACAGAAACCGAGGAATAAATGGGTAAGTCGCATCAGGCGGGTTGGGTCGTGCCTCGCGGGAAAAAGTGGTACGGCTATTACCGTAGGACCGTCCTCAACCCAGTTACCAACAAGCAGAAAGTCGATGCCGTACCGGTGATTCTCGGCCTCAAGTCTCAAATGACGAAATTTGAGGCACGGGAAGCACTGGCGGCTGAAGTAATCAAGCAGACCGGCCAAAATCTTGGCGGCAGAGTATTGAATGACAGCTCTGTCACTTTTGGATGGTTTGTACGCAGTCGGTATTTGCCGCTGCGGGAGGCAAACTGGAAGCCCGAAACGGCCAAGGTGAAGAAGATTCAGATTCAGAGGGACCTGGTCGAAAAGTTCGAGAGCGTGCCGCTGGACGGCTTCGACAAGTTCATGCTGCAAACGCACATCAACCACTTGGCCGCGATCCTCTCCAAGGACCGGGTGTTGCAGGCTCGATCGTATCTGAAGTCGATCTTCAGCGAGGCAGTTGAACAGGACTTCCTGCTGAAAGATCCTTCGCGCAAGGTCACGATTCCGAAGGACCTGCGCAAGAAGGACAAGACAGTACTGACGTGGGATCAACTCCGACTGGTGTTGGCAAGCCTGACGGTGAGGGATCGCGTGTTGCTGACATTGGAAATGACCGACGCGCTACGGCCGAGCGAGTTGTTCGCCTTGCGCTGGAAATCATTTGATGGCGGCAAACTCACGATTACCGAAACCGTCTACAGAGGCCGGATTCGCACATGGGGCAAGACGGATAGGAGCCTCGGAGATGTCCATCTGCCGCAAGGACTGGCGGATGATCTTCTGCTCTGGAAACGGAATTGTCCCGATTCGTCGTCCAATGCCTTCATCTTTCCGAACTCAGAGCGCGGGTTCATTGACACGGGGAATTATCGTAACCGCGTCTTGATCCCGCTCGCTGAGAAGCTTGGACTACCAAAACTGAACTTCCAGGTTCTGCGGCGCACGATGGCCACACTGGCGCAGAAGAAGGGTTCGGTCAAGGACATCCAGGCTCATCTCCGGCACGCGAAAGCCGACACCACGGCCAACGAGTACATGCAGGAGTTGCCGGAAAGCGTGATGCAGATGGTCGATTCCGTGTACCAGGAGCTTAGGACAGCACCTGTGAACGGTAAGAGAAGGCAAGCCGGACTTTGCTACCAAATTGCTACCAAACGGAAAAATCGGAAGGCGGCAAGAGGCGATTTGCTACCAATTGCTACCAAGCGGAGAAAGCGGTCGGCTGTAAGTGATTGAAAGAATGGTAGGCACGAGGAGACTCGAACTCCTGACCTCTACCGTGTCAAGGTAGCGCTCTAACCAACTGAGCTACGCGCCTACTGTTTGAAGTCTATCACTTGCGCGCCATCCTAAAATACCCACCGTACCAAAGCGTACCAAATTTATGCGACTGCTAGCAGCTTCGGCCCCGCCGTCAACTCCGCATAGATCGCGTCCAGCGTCTGCTTCACGCCCTCCTCGATCGGCTGCATGTAGACGTTGACCGTAGTGTCGGCCTTCGTGTGTCCCAGGATGCCCTGCACATCCTTCACGTTGCCCTTGGTTTGGGCAAGCGTCGCAGTTGTGCGCCGCAACACCTGGAAGTTCAGCTTGCTGAGCCCTAGCTCCGCGGCCAGCTTCTTCAGCACACGGGCGCGATAATTGTCCGTGCGGATGAAGCCGTTCTTCTTCGCCCCATTGCGCCTGCGCGAATTGGGGAAGATAAAGGCATCGGGCGAAGCATCGGGGCACTCCTGCTTCCACAGCCACAGCTCGTTCGCCAACCCCTCCGGCAGGTGCACGGTCCGCAGCGACTTCCTGGTCTTGCCGTAGTCGCGCAGCTTGCCCCTGAAGGCGGTCTGGCTGACGGTAATGGTCCGGTTGTCCATGTTGAAGCCACTCCAGCGGAGCGCGAACAGCTCGCTCGGCCGAAACGTCTCGGTCATGTCCAATATCAGCAGGATGCGATCCCTGAGCGGCACCGAGGCAAGTACCCGGCGCAGTTGATCCCACGTCAGGGTTGTCTTGTCCACGGGGCGCAGCTCCTTCGGCAGGATCAGCTTGCGAGCAGGGTTTTTCTGCACAAAATCCTGATCGATCGCCTCCTCGAAGATCGCCTTCATGTAGAACCGGGCGTGCTGGACGCGCCCGGCCGACAACTTTTTCGCCAAATCGTTCAGGTGCGTCTGCAACATTACCTTGTCGATCTGCGCCAAGGGCAGATTGCCAAATGCTGCGAGAATGTCCTGCTCGATTTCGATCTTGCGAATCGCTGCCGTCTGCTCTTTCCACGTGCTGCCCTCGCGCAGCGGGAAGAAGCGGTTGCGGGTGAACCAGCCGAGAGTGGCGATGCGCTCGTCCGCCCGCGGCTGAGTTGTACCCCCGGTCTCTGCGCGATAGTCACGTCCAGCGAATCCTGTGCCTGGTGCTTGGTCATTTTCGACTTCGGACCCAGCACACCGACGCGCTGCTTCTTCCACTTCGACTCTCCAGTGCTCGGGTCGAGTACTTTGACATTCATGTACCCGACCCAGGAATGGTGTTCGAGGCGAACGGTGCCTCGTTGATGCGATTTCGCCATAGCTTCCTCTCGTCGGAATCTGTGGCGGGGTGTCAGCATTATATTCTCCGAGAGTTGCGACTGCTAAGGCGTTCCATTTCCTCGATGAACTTTTCAATCTGGCTACGCCGGTATCGCAGCAGACCAGCGCGCCCGGGGCCGCCGCCGAGACGGATCACCGGCAGCCTTGGTTCTTTGCGGGAGGAGTGATCCCGCACCCAATCGGGCGACACGTTCAATCGTTGCGCCACTTGATCGGGCGTCCACAAGGGATCGAAGGGAGACCCTCCGTCCGCAGATGACATCGACGAGTTGGCGCTGTCACCCCTGGGGAGCAGGTCGCTGTGCTCGTGACCACCTTCGCCGCGATACGAGTTCCGCCAATGTCCGTTACCACCCATCTGTTACCGGCTTTCTCATCTCGCCTGCGTTGTCCTCAAATGTGGAGGGGCAGCTTTGGTCGTCATTCACTTCGACTTCGACTCCTACCTGCTCCAAGCGCTCGATCAAATCCCGCTGCCCCCAATTCCCGGCAAGGAAGTCTCTGCCCTCCAGGCGGGCCTGTAATTGCGCGAGCGTGGATGAAATAAACTTGTCGACGTCAATCACTACGGAGCACTGCTGCAGTACCAGCGGCGGTTGTTTTGGGGCCCAGCGCACTAACCGGACACCGGGTGGCATGGGCGGCAATGCCGTTCTCTGCTGGAGCAGTGGGACTATCTTGTCTCGCTGTTGCCGGAGTTCGACGACCAGCCATGCCGCAGGCTTGGGTATGGCGTATTTAATGTGTTCGCCGTTCAGTACCACCGACCCACCGGCCTGCTCGACAGCGTGTAACACCTCGATGGCGGTCATATCTCTCCCTCCACCATCTCGTTCCCAGTAGTAAGGGTGCCCTTGCTTCGGCAGGCCAGGACTCCCACGGCCGCCGTGCTGGGCGAGTTACTAGAATCGACCGCATCCCCTGCGGAGGCTATATGGTTTGGCTTATCGTCTTGCGTGAGTTGGATGCCGAAACCCTCCGTAGCCTCCGTACCCTCTGGCGAGGTGTTATTTTCTGCGGATTGCATCTCCGGCGGGTCCATCGACGGAGACTGCGGAGAGTTCGGAGGGTTTTGCGGTACGTGGGCAGCAAGGCACGCCATAGCTGCCTCTCTGTCGTAGGCCTTGTTGCCGCTACCGTTCTTCTTGTTCGGCAGTCTGAAATTGCGTAGAGAGTACCCGATTTTGGCGGCCTGAGACACGCGGACCGACTCATCATCGCGGCCCTTCGCCTCGGCCAATGGCCTACCCCACGCATCGGTATGAATCAATGCAGAAATAAGCTCGCTGGGAGTGAAGGTGGTGTCCGGATGCACGGAGATGGCATCCAGCAATGCGATCGTCTGTGCGATCTTCGAGTCTGCTGATTTGATCTCGGCTTTGTCTTCGCTGAACTTATCCACGACGACCAGTAGCCGGGCTTCGGCGTCGGGTCCCGCCAGGCGAGCGTGAGTTAGGAGTGGTCCCCACAATTCGGCCTCGCGGTCGGTTATCGATGGCCAATAGCCGCAATCGGGTTCCGCTTCGTACAGTTGACGAAGTGCGTCCGTGGCCTGATGGGCATAGGCTTCAAGCTGTAGGACCAGATTTTTCCCGTCCCGACCTAGCGCCCGAAGACGGGTGGATTTGCGGACGCTGCCCTTCTGGGCCTTCTCCATGTGGATAATGAGACAGCGATCCAGCAGGGCGCCGGTCAAGCCGCCAATAGCCGCGAATACCTTGGGAGAGTACACGTCGAACCAACGGACCTGGTGTGCGTCGCCCTCGCAACGTGGCACTTGGCCGCCCAGTTTTTAACCTTCATGGGCGACAGCCCGCAGAGCCTCCGCCCTCTCTGAGCGACCATCGAGAGTCTCGGCTTCGTCGATAAGCAACGTTGGAGATTCAGTGTCGATGAGCCTGAACATCACTGCTTCGCTAAGCGAGCTTGCCTTACGCGAACGGCATGAGATGGTGTGCAATAAGCGAATAACCGTCGATTTACCACATCCAGGCACGGCGCTTTCCAGGAGAAGGTACGGAACCGTATCGAATAGCCGGAAAGTCCAGGTATTCAAGGCGAAGTATGCAAGCACCAGTGCGGCTCCTTGCGGCAGATGAGCACGGTCGGCGAAGAATCTTTCCAGCTCCTCGATCAACCGCTTGGCATCGACCGGCACCGCTCGTAACTCGGCTTCTCGATTTTGGCGGGAGAAGTCCTCCTGTCGGGCAGCCCGTTCTTGGCGACGCGCTTTCACCTGCCTGACGACGGTGCTCTTGGGCATCACACCGCGGACGGCGGCGGCGAGTCGGCTTTCCAGCATCTCGCGTTGCACATGGTCGGAGGCGTCGGCAACAGCATCGAGAGCGCGCCTCATTTGGTCCGCACTGATGTTCGGCTTCGCCGCAACAATGTCCGCGATTGCGGCCTCGACTTCAGCAACGGCCAGCTCCGTGGCCGGCTGAGCAAGTTCGTGAACATAGCGAATGGCTTCATCACCGGCCACAGCAATCAGGTCGTCAGGCCCATTGACGCCATCCAGTGCTGTCTGTTTTTGTAGAAAATGTTTGTAAGTTGTTAAATCCAATCGCTTAGATTTTCGCGAAGAAAGGACTTACGGAAGTACCAGAGCAGGCCCGGCTTTAAGCTCCTTGCGCTGTGTGCGGGCTCGGTCCGTGTAGTCGGCCCGAGCAATGAAAATGTTCCACGCGGAACAATAGTTACCCGACTAAAGTTATTCTCCCGATTCCGGCTCGAATCCCCTGTGAGACGAAGGACGAGAGCGCAACCCGACGCGGAACTGCTGCGGAACGGCTGGAGCGGATGGCGAACAGGCGCGCCCGCCTACTCCCTTCTCCTGTTCTCCCTCGCCGGCTGGTGCAAGCTTAGCGATAGTACGCATCTTCACGTCCACCCAAAACCCCGCCACTGACACGCCAGACTTCTGTTCCAAATCCCGTGCCGCCCTCCTGCTCCGCACTGCCAAGGCCGTAACCATCGGCGACCGCGCCATTCAACTACTACCGCCCTCAGCCCACAAGGCCGCTGGCCGCGAAGATCACGGCCGAGATGCAGCGCCAGGCCCGCTACGACATCGCGGTCAATAGTCATGTGGGCACCTAGCCTCTAGTTTCTGGCCGCGAAGCTCTTTGCGCCCACTGAATGGCTCCCGCGTGCCCACGAGAGGTGTCCGACCTCACGTTTTCCTCCCGAGTCCTGTCGGTTGAAATCTGAAGTTTTGGAGCTGCCCTGCGCGTCTTGTGTCGCGCACAGGTTGCGTTGGATGGAGGCAATACCGTGAAACGCGCCCCGTCGTTAGCCTTCGCCATAGCTATGCTGTTTGTCTTGCTGATGCTCTTGACTGGGTCGTCCACGAACGCGAGAGCACAGACGACGTACCCCAGACAGGTATACCTGCCCCCCGCTACCTCGCAAACAAAGATGACCGTCAATGATGTCATCAAACTGTCAAAGGCGGGGCTGAGCGACGATCTCATCATTGAGCAGATCAAGAAGAAGGGCCAGAGCTTCGATCTGTCTACCGACCAGCTTCTTCAGCTCAAGGCTGCTCACGTCAGCGACCGGGTTATCCAAGTCATGATTGATCCGAAGAAGGACACGGTGCAATCACCTGCCGAAAAGATGACTGCACCGTCTGTGCCTGTTCAGGCGGCACGGCAGCCGCTACAAGCGAACCCACAGGCCGACCCACCCAATCCTGATATCCCAACTGAAATCGGCGTCTACGCAAAGGAGAAGGGTAAGTGGACTGAGGTACTTCCTGAAGTTGTGAACTGGAAAACGGGCGGCGTCGTAAAAAGCGTCGCTACGGTTGGCATTGTGAAAGGCGATGTAAATGGCCGCGTCAATGGCCCGACCAGCAGAAATCACCTGACCGGAGTTTGTGATTGTTGCGCCTGAAGGAGTCGCAATAACGGAATACCAGCTTTTGCGGCTTCACCAGCATGGCAGTGACCGGGAGTTCCGTACCGTAACGGGCGGGGTCTTTCACGTGTCAGGCGGTGCGACCCGTGATCTCTTGCAATTCGAGGGCACGAAGGTCACTGCCCGCACGTATAAAGTCTCCTTATCCGTGAGCGTTGGCGAGTATGGATTCCTGCCGCCCGGAGCATTTGCTTCTACGAACGCAGCATCATCGGGCAAGATTTATTCGTTCAGGATAGTCGAATGAGTGTATTATGGTGCCGTTTTCGAGGCCAAAAAGGAAATTCCGGCTTACAGGACTCGGGGTGTTCTTTGCAAGCTAACCCAGCGATGAATGGCTGGGCTGAGCTCTGGCGTCCCTAAAGGCGGGACTAGAGGACTCGGCACAGGCCAGCTTGCCAGCTGCCGGCCGACGTAAGAATGGCGACGATAACCTTTGCGATAGCCGGCAATCGGGTGTAGCATTCTGGGCCACGTTCGGTTCGCAGGGGACCCTCTACCTGGCGCTACAGCAGCGAACCTGAACCGGGGATTCTCGACCTTTCGCCCCGAAGGGAGCAGCGTCCATGTTGCAGGGATTCGCGAAACATAATGGCAAAGCAATGCTGCGCGCAGTTGCCGCAGTCGTATTGGTTCTGGTTCTGGTGGTTGGTATTGCTCACCGGACGCAAGCCCAATCCACAACTCAGGCGAAGGCGACGCCCAGCGCTTCCCGTTTGGCGAACCCGAAAGCAAAATCCGAAAAGCCGGGCACGGTCCTGTTCAGTAACCTGGGACCTCCAACAGACCCTTACAACTGCTGTACCGGTTGGACGGTCGCCGGCTCCGGGGCGCTCGGCACAAGCTTCACCAACGGCAACTTGTTGGTGATCCCGGGGAGCGGCTCCTCCAACATCAGCCAGATTGATCTAGGACTGACTTACGCCTCGGGTGCAAACACGTTCGATGTGACCATCTGGAAAGACAATAACGGCGTTCCCGGCGCGCAGGTGCCAAATGCTTGTTTCCTTGGCGTTCTAGGCGTTTCTTACCCCAACCTGCTCAGCATTAGCGGCATCTCGCAGGTCTCCATGACTGCGGGGCAATCGTATTTCATGGTGATCGGTCCGGATGATCTCAGCAGCGACACGTTCGGAGCCTGGAATTGGAACAACCAGGGAGTGAACACCCTCGATATCTATTCCACCGACGGCGGCGTGTCGTGGAATAGCAACGGCAACGGTCCGATGGGCGCGATGGACATACAGGGCGACGCGGCGCCAGCCTATGACGTGATCTATAACTTCACGGGCGGCCTTGACGGAGCAGTTCCTCTCGGGGCCCTGACGATCGACAAAGCGGGAAATTTCTATGGAACGGCAAGCAGCGCAGGGGCCTCGGGCAACGGCACCGTATTCAAATTGACGCGAACGGGCTCGGGATGGACCCTGACGACGCTGTACAGCTTCAAGGGAGGTATGGACGGTTCGAAGCCGTCGGGCAAACTCGTCATCGGGGTTGACGGCATCCTGTATGGCACAACCATCAACGGTGGAGGATCGGGATGCAGCGGAACTGGCTGCGGCACAGTATTCAACGTGAAGCCCGGTGCAACCGCAATCTGGAAAGAAACTGTGCTGTACGCGTTCAGCGGGGGTAGCGATGGAGCAAATCCCACACTGGGGGAGCTCACCTTCGACAAAGCGGGCAATCTCTATGGCACCACCTACGCGGGCGGCAAATACAGCAATGGCGTGGTCTTTGAGCTGACACACTCCGGTGGCACCTGGACAGAGAGTGTTCTTTACCCCTTCACGGGGGGCTTTGATGGCGGGTCTCCCCAGGCCGGCGTAATCTTCGATCAGAGCGGCAACCTGTACGGCACAACCGTCGGCGGGGGCTCTGGAAACTACGGCACGGTTTACCAGTTGACGCCCACGGGTTCGGGATGGACAGAGAACGTTATCTACAACTTTGCACCCGGAGCCGGCGGGGTCTATCCCTTTGCCGGCCTGGTGTTTGACGCGGTAGGCAATCTCTATGGCGCCTCTTCCGTAGGCATTCCGTTCGGAACGAACGGCGGTGCAGTTTTCGAGCTTACGCCTTTCATGGGTACCTGGGTTTTCAGCGTACTTTACCAGATTCCCCCACTCGGAACCGAGGAAGGACCGTTCGACAGCCTGCTGATTGACGCGGCCGGTAATCTCTACGGCACCACGCTGGGAGATGGATCAGCGTTTGGGGAAGGCAACGTGTTCAAGCTCGCGAGCGGCTCGTGGACGCCCACCGACTATCACGACTTCTCCCACTATTGCGGGGACGGGGGAGCTCCATATGCCCGAGTCGTCATGGACTCGAAAGGAGTTCTCTACGGCACACTGAGCGACGGTGGAACGGGCGCAGGTGCGATCTTCACTGTCACGCCATAAACGTCTTTAAGCGCCACCCGAATACGCCCATCCAGTCGGCGCAAAACCTACGGCACTCGGGGACGATACATGAGTGATCGGATGTTGGATCCGGAAGAACCCGGCATCCAATCAGGATGCCGGACCGTTGTGAACCACAGAATTTCATTTGGCGTATGAAACAATCGCGGAACCAGCGCCAATCGGAGGGTCGACGTGTGTCAAATGTCTGGGCCAAAGACGACTCCGCCACAGGCGATGCGTTTCGGGAAATCGCCCTTGTTATGCCGAGCTCCGGCGGGCAGAATGGGACGCATCGACAAATTTCGGCAATGATGGCAAGGCGGTCAGGGAGAATCAGCATGAGATCCCAAGAGCAAAGCGCAACTTCGATTTTCGACACCAACTTGCAGACTGGACTAGTTGTCGTCGTGCTGGTGGTTGTATTCGCCGCCCTAGTACTCGCCGCCGCCGCGCAGGGGCAGACCTTCACCACGCTGCACGCCTTCACTGGCGGGGCCGACGGGTCGACTCCCTACGCCGGCTTGAGCATGGATCGAGCGGGAAACCTGTACGGCACAGCCTCATACGGAGGAAACAAGGGAGGTGCTTGCGGTGGCGGCTGCGGCACCGTGTTCAGAATGGTGCCGAAAGGCTCCAGTTGGGTGTTTTATCCGCTTTACGCCTTTAGCGGCGCTGACGGAGACACTCCTCAGGCGCGCGTCATCATCGGCCCGGACGGCAACCTTTACGGGACCACCAGCTATGGCGGCGCCTACAGTAAAGGCGTGGTCTTCCGGCTGCAACCGCCGGCGGTTGTCTGCAAAGCCTTTCTCTGCCCGTGGAGGGAAACCGTGTTGTACTCCTTCGCGGGCGGCAGCGATGGCGCGAATCCCGAGTTTGGAGACCTGACCCTCGACCTGGCGGGCAACATCTACGGCACCACCCCCAACGGCGGCAGCGCTGCCTGCACGGGTGGTTGTGGCGTCGTCTATGAGCTGTCGCCCTCCAACGGCGGCTGGACGGAGAAGATTCTCTACAGCTTCCAGGGAGGTCAGGACGGGGCATACCCCTACGCCGGGGTAGTCTTCGACAATGCCGGGAACCTGTATGGCACAACGTTCCTCGGCGGGGCACAGTACGACGGCACGGTTTATGACTTGACGCCCTCCGGCTCAGGGTGGACGGAAAGCGTTCTCTACAGCTTCGGGGGCGGACAGGACGGCTTTGAGGTCTATAGCGGGGTGATTCTTGACTCAGCAGGGAATCTGTACGGTGCCTCGTTCTCCGGCGCGGCTGCCGTGTACGAATTGTCACCCTCCAACGGCGGCTGGACGTTTAAGGCGCTTCACGATTTTGGCGCCTACGAGGGCTCAGTCGCCGACTTGACCTTCGATTCAGCCGGCAATCTCTACGGCACTCTGGCGCAGGCCGACCAGGAGGTTTTCCGCTTGACTCCTTCGAATGGCGGATGGACACTCACCGGATTTTCTGGCGGCGTCGGCGCCTTTCCGTTGGGTAACGTGGTACTCGATGCCAGCGGCAATCTGTACACCACGGCCGCGGACTATGGCGGAGGTTTTGTTTTCGAAGTCACCCCGTGAGCAGGGCGCGAAAGGGCAGAGCATCAGGTCAAATTGCGTTTATGTTATTAGACTTGCCTGAACAGGGATGACGCGGTAGAACATCTAATAAGTTCCGGGCGCCTTGGTTGAGCTGACCCGGACCAGATAGTGTTAGCCTCGCACTCCAATTGGAGTTCACTCAATTTAGTGCGACAGAGTGAGATGTCCGTGGTCGGTGCTGCGGCCAATCGCCGCCAATCCAGCGGTCACACTTCCGCAGCCCTCTGCTCAGAAAAGTCCGGCCTGAATCGCTGGTGATTTCTACGGCTTGCCCAATCACCCTCAGGAATCGATGCCTGTAAATGGCTGATTGGGCAAGGCGGACAAGCCGACTGTCAGCTTGCCCACAGACATGAGAGACTGTTGAAAAACTCGGTGCCTCCCGGGTTTTTCTGTTTGTCGGCAAGAACAGGTGTGCTAACCATCACTCAGGGGGAACGAGACGATGATGGGTCAGCACGAGCGCACCGAATCGCTGTTCTACTACTTCCGCTTGGAAGATCAGATTCCCGAAGATCACTTGCTCCGGCTTATCGATCAGTACGTCAATCTGAGCTTCGTGCGCGAGCGACTGAAGCCTTTCTACAGTTCGACCGGTCGGCC
>Ga0187858_10003659_pt1 | contig 14827 bp, 6 predicted proteins | sample June2016WEW_8_15_FD_133015 | JGI IMG/M metagenome (GOLD analysis project Ga0187858, IMG submission 133015) | Peatland microbial communities from SPRUCE experiment site at the Marcell Experimental Forest, Minnesota, USA - June2016WEW_8_150 | ecosystem: Environmental > Terrestrial > Soil >...
CCACACCGACGACGGTCTGAGTCCACTGGGCCGTGGGCGGCGGAGGGGTGGGCGGCGCACCTTGTGCGTCCCGCGGAGGAGCGCCTGGCGGAGGTCCCCCCGGCCCTGGCCCCGCGGCGCTCTTCTCGAAGATACTGAGCGTGGCGGAACTGACGTTGGTGGTGACGATGCGGTTCAGGTCTTTCCAGACCGCCACCATGTGGGTGCGATCCTGGCCGGTGCCCATGATCCAATCCACCTGGCCGGTGGCGGGATCGTAGCGGCCGAACACCTTGTTCGCTTCGGCGGTGAAGTAGAGTTTGCCGCCTACGTAATCCAGGCCGTGCGGCCCATGGAGCGGGCCCAGGTCGATGGCGCGCAGCGTCTTTTGCGCTACGAGATCGACGACCGTGATGGTATTGTAAGCGCCGAAGCCGTAGTTGGAAATGTAGGCCAGTTTGCCATCCGAGGAGGCCGCCACCTCGTGCGGATCGGGTCCGGATGGCATGCGCGCCACCACCTGTAGAGTCGCCGGATCGACAATGGAGAGGGTCCGGTCCTTCTTGGATAGAACCAGCAGCGCCGGCGAAGGAGTGCTGCGGGATTGCGCGAACACCGTACCAGCGACAGCCAGCAGAGCAATCGAAGCGATTCCAGCTTTCATGAGCGCACTATCTGTAAACTTGATCGTCATGTCTGCCAGCTATTGTCACCCGTCGCCGCCCGTGGCGGCAAGCCGGCGCTCGGGACGGCGATCAGACGGCCGGCTCGCTGCGTCAACGCACTTGAATTGACACTCCTTCCATAGCTGCTGTACGCTTGCCGAAAGGATGGCTCGCACTCCGCTCCTGAGGATGATCCACAAAGCGTTGAGCGCCCAGCGCGCGGCGGTGAACGGCAAGGCTACCTTGAGCCGGCGCGATATCCTGGCGGGCGGCGGGGCGCTGGCTTTGGGTGCACTCGCCAAGCGGGCTTCCGCTTCGGGTACGGTCCCGCGCATAGGCATTGTAGGAGCGGGTATCGGCGGGCTCACGGCAGCTCTGACGCTGCAGGACGCCGGTTTGCCCGCCACCGTCTATGAATCATCCGGGCGCGTGGGCGGCCGCATGTTTTCCAACACCACGTTCTGGGGTGGACAAGTCAGCGAGTGGTGCGGGGAATTCATCAACACGGGGCATGTGGTGGTGCGCTCCCTGGCAGCGCGCTTCGACCTGCCACTCGAAGATGTGAATGCCGCCGAGCCTCCGGGTTCGACGCCCAGCAACTGGTTCCACGGGAAGTACTACACTACCGCCCAAATCGTTGAGGACCTTAAACCCGTGCATCCGATTCTGCAGCAGCAGATGACGGCGGCCGGTTATCCCACGCTCTATAACCGCTACAACGCGGCCGGCTACGCGCTGGACCATATGAGCGTCTATGAATGGATCGATAAGTACGTCCCGGGAGGTCACCAGTCGGACATCGGAGAGTTAATGGATGTGGCGGTGAGCGCGGAGTACGGCATCGACACGTCGCAGTTGAGCGCGCTGAACATGGTCTATTACGGAAATGGCGACGAGCGCTTCCACATCGCCTCGGGCAGCCAGGCGCTGCCCACCACCATCGCGAAGGCGCTGCCCTCGGGAAGCATCATGATGGGGTGGAGGCTGGCGTCCATCGCTGCAAACGGCGATGGCACGATCGCACTGACGTTCAATACGCCCTCCGGACCCGCGCAAGCCACCTTCGACCAGGTGATTTTGGCGTTGCCATTCAGTGTGCTCCGGGGGCTGGATTACAGCCAGGCCGGCTTTGACTCACTGAAGATCACCGCCATTACGCAACTGGGCTACGGCACCAACTCGAAGCTGCACCTGCAATTCGGCAATCGTTATTGGAACGGCCAAGGCCCCTGGGGAATCGGCAACGGGTTCATCTACACGAACCTTCCGTTTCAGAGCACCTGGGATGCCAGCCGTGCTCAATCGGGCGCAAACGGATTGCTGGTCGACTACACCGGAGGAAGCCAGGGCGCCAGCTACCATCCACCAACGCCATACTCCACCAGCAAGAGCTCCCCGTTGGTTGAACAATTCGCCCGTCAGTTCCTCTCGCAGCTCGAGGGACCCTGGCCGGGGATTACGCCGCATTACACGGGCCTTGCGACGCTGAGTTACCCTACCGGCGATCCGAATAAGCTGGGTAGTTACTCCGGCTGGAAGGTGGGGCAGTACACCCTGTTCAGCGGGTATGAAAGGGTCGCGCAAGGCAATATACATTTCGCCGGCGAACATTGCTCGATCAACTTTCAGGGATACATGGAGGGCGGAGCGCGGGAGGGCATTCGCGCGGCGAACGAAGTGCTGAACGCAGCACGCGTGCCAACGTAGGCGCACGGGCGCGGCGACTGACAAAGAGCGATCGCGGCTACTTCGTAAGACGCCGTAAAGCGGCTCGGTGAACGGAGGCGCCGCGCCGGGGCGCACGTGGCAGATCCGGCATCTGCGCCCGGCGAACTGAAGTTCGCCGCAGCACGCTCGCCAGAAGCCCACGCGGGAAGTTAGGCGAGCAAAGCTCGCCTGCGCCGGCAGGAGTGCCGGCGCGGCAGGCACGAGTGCCTGCGCCACGCAGCGGTTTCCGACATTGGCGACGACCCGCAGGGCCGTTCGCGCTGAAGCGTGCGCCACGACCGGCCGGCTCGGCCGTAACGTAGACCTACCGCGTTACGTGCGGGGTCCAACCCTCATCGATGAGCGCCAGGTAGGATTCCTCCTCCTGCGCGAAGTGCAGGCGCAGGATGGCGTAGAGGCCGTAGAGGATGCCACGCAATTCGCGCAGATCCTCGTGGGCGGGGCCATCCGGCGGCAGATCTTCCAACGTGCGGCCGAACACCCGCACCAGGTGCGCGATTTCCATGTGCGCGCGGCTCATGGTGGCGGTGGGATCCTCGCCGCCGATCAGCCGCGCCACCACAGGGTAGACCGAAGCGTCTTCGGCATCGTCATGCGGCAGCAGGTCGTCGGTGAGGAAACGGTATAGCCGGTCGAGCTCGTTACGGGCGGTCTCGGGCGGCATCGTCTCAAGCTGGTCGGCGACGTGGCGGATGCGCTTGACGCCGGGCAACATTTCTTTGTGCTCGGCGCGGAACTGCTGGCCGACTTCGGCGCGCACGAAATCCTTGGAGCGCCGGAAACCGCCGCCGCCGAGCGCGCGCAGGGCATTCAGGATGACCACGACATCGATGACTTCCTGCAAGATCGCGCCAGCCACCGGCTGCAATACCCCAGCGGTGGCCAGCGCCATGCCGGCGGCCGAAAGCGCCATTCCAGCCACGATACTCTGGATGGCGATCGACCGGGAACGCCTCGCGATGCGCACCGCTTCGATCAGCCGGTCCAGGCGATCGACGATCAGCACCACGTCCGCGGCTTCCGAAGACGCGGTAGCGCCGCGCGCACCCATGGCCACGCCGACATCGGCCGCGGCCAGCGCCGGAGCGTCGTTGATGCCGTCGCCCACCATGACGGTCACGCCGCCCTCGCGCGCGGCCCGCACGGCCTCGACTTTCTCCGCGGGGCTGCGCTCGGCAAACACGCGGTCGACGCCGAGGACCGCGCCGACCACCTTGGCCACATCCGCATGATCGCCGGTGAGCATCACGATCTTCGCGAAGCCCACGCGCCGCAGCGCCCGGATGGTGAGGGGCGCGTCGGGGCGTATGGGGTCCTCCAGGATCAGCGCGCCCGCCGGCACGCCATCCACCGCGACAAAGACGCTCGAGCAGCCTTCCAGAAGGGAACGCCGGCGCAGCCGCCGGATCTGGGGTGGAGCGGGCTGCCCTTGCAACACCCAGTCGCTTTTGCCCAACGCCACGTGGCGCCCATCCACATTGCCTTGAATGCCCGCGCCGAGCTCCTCCGAGACCTCGGATGGAAACACCAGGTCCAGCCCCCGTTCGTTGGCGGCCTTGATGATGGGGCGGGCCAGCACGTGCGGCGAAACCATGTCGAGCGAGGCAGCGAGGCGCAACAATTCATCCGGATCGTGCCGGCCGAAAAGCTCGACGTTGGTGAGCACTGGCGCGCCCTCCGTGATTGTTCCTGTCTTATCCAGCACCAGGACACTGGCGCGCGCCAGCACCTCCAGCGCGCCGCCGCCCTTGACGATGATGCCCCGGTGGGCCGCGCGCGAAATCCCGGAAACTACGGCGACGGGCGCGGCCAGGATCAGCGGGCAGGGCGTAGCCACCACCAGCACCGCCAATGCGCGCGTAGCGTCGCCGGAAAGCCACCACGCCAGGGCAGCCACCACCAGAGTGAACGGCAGGAAGAGCATGGCGTAGCGATCCGCCAACCGCACCAGCGGCGCTTTGGAAGCCTGCGCCTGCTGGACCAGCCGGATAATTCCGGCATAGGTGCTTTCCGCCGCTGCGGCCGTCGCCTGCATGCGGAAGGGCGCGCCGCCGGCGTTGAGCGTGCCGCTCGATACCTGCTCGCCGTGCCGCCGCGACACGACGCCCGCTTCGCCCGTCAGCGCCGATTCATCCAGCGTGGCGGCGGGGGCGCGCTCCGGGTCCGCGAGCACGCCATCCACCGGGATGACCTCGCCCGGCTTCACCATCAGCAGATCTCCGGGGCGCACGGCGTCGAGATCCGGCGTCGTCAGTTTGTCGCCTTCGCAGCGATGCGCCACGCGCGGGCTGCGCGCCACCAGGGAGGAAAGCTCCCGGCGGGCCAGCGCATCGGCGAACCGCTCGAGCGACTGTCCGCCCGCCAGCATGAGGGCGATCACCGCTCCGGCGAGGTATTGGTGCAAGGCCAGCGCGCCGACCATGGCCAGCAGCGCGATGATGTCCACACCCGCGCGTCCCGCCGCCAGCGCGCGGACCACGGTGTATGTGAGGGGCAGCAAAGCCACGGCGGTCGCGGCCGCCCATGCGATATGCGCAATGCCCGGCTGCCCGGCCAGCCACGCTGCCGCGCCTGTGCAGAGGCCCACGACGGTTACTCCCAGGACCAGGCGTTGCGCTGTTTGAGATTGCGAGACCTGCTTATCCGGCATGTCTATTAGACAGTGTATCCGATGAGGCTGAAGTCCCGCTTGGAGAGAGCCGAGCAAAGCTCGCCTGCGCCGGCAGGAGTACCGGCGCGGCAGGCAAGAGTGCCTGCGCCACGATACTATAAGGTCATGACGGCCCGGCCCGCGTTTCACGTGATGGCGAAACCCACCGGCGCGGCCTGTAATTTGAATTGCGCCTACTGCTTCTTTCTGGCGAAGGAGGCACTGTATCCCGGCAGCACGTTCCGGATGTCCGATGAGGTGATGGAGGCTTACATTCGCCAGACCATCGAGGCGCACAACGCGCCGGAAATCACGATTGCCTGGCAGGGCGGCGAACCCACGCTGATGGGCATCGAGTTTTACCAGCGCGTCATGCATGCGGTGAAACGCTGGCAGAGGCCGGGAGTCAGAATTCTGCATACCATCCAGACCAACGGCATCCTTCTGAACCCCGCATGGTGCGAGTTTCTGCGCGAGAATCGTTTTCTAGTTGGCATCAGCCTGGATGGCCCGCGCGAATTGCACGATGCGTACCGGAAGGATAGAGGCGGCCGGGGCACATTCGATCGGGTCGTCAAAGCCGTCCGCCTCATGCAGCGGGAACACGTGGAGTTCAATGTGCTTTCGACCGTTAATGCCGTGAACGGCCGGCATGCGCGCGCCGTCTATCGCTTCTTTCGGGACGAACTGGGAGTCCGCCATCTCCAGTTCATCCCGATCGTGGACCGTATCAATGAGGACGGCCTCACGCTCCTGCAGCAGGGCGACACCGTCACTGACCGGTCCGTCGAGCCGGAGATCTACGGGCGGTTCCTGATCGAGATTTTCGACGAGTGGATACGGCGCGACGTCGGAAGTGTTTTTGTGAACACGATCGATGGCGTTCTCGCCGCATGGGTCTATGGGCGCTCGTCGCTCTGTGTCTTTCAACCGGCTTGCGGAGACGGCGTGGCACTGGAGCACAACGGCGACCTGTACTCTTGCGATCACTTTGTAGAGCCGAAGCACCTGCTCGGGAACATTTTGCAGACGCCTCTCGCCCAACTGGTGAATTCGGAACAGCAGCGCAGCTTTGGAGAGGACAAGCGCGACACGCTTCCACGGTATTGCCGCGAATGCAAATTTTTGTTCGCGTGTCAGGGCGAGTGCCCCAAGAACCGATTCCTCAGGACATTGGACGGCGAACCGGGATTGAACTATTTATGCGCGGGACTTAAGGCCTACTTCGAACATGTGGACCCGTACATGAGGACAATGGCGAATCTGCTGAGCCAGCACCGCCCGGCCAGCGGGATTATGGATATCCTGCGGACTGAAGAGCGAGGACTCGCGCGCGAGTTCGGCCGTGCGGGGCGCAATGACCTGTGCCCCTGCGGCAGTGGCAGCAAGTATAAGAAGTGTCACGGCCAGGCGGTTTAGAGCAGCGTGCTTGGCAGGCGGAAGCGCCTGCCCCACCTATTTGAACCGGCGCTTGTACACGAAGTTCAACCCCAACAGCCCGTTCTCTTCCCGCAACAGCACCGCCGACCACTTGCGGCTGAAGGCCCACTCCACCTGAATTACCAGCGGGTTCGTACTGGTTACGTCCGTGATGTAAGTGAACGTGATCTCCGGCGTCACTTGCTGCTCGACAGTGAGCCGCGCTTGCGCGGTGCTTTCCGCCCCGATCATATTGGTCACTGTGGGATCGATCTTCAGGCGTGTCACACCGAAAAAGCGCTGCAATCGCCCGGTGACCGGGCTGGCGATCGCCTGCCCCAGCAGGGCCGAGGCGCCCAACTGCTGCATGGATTGCGGCGAGGCGGGACTGGCCATGAGGGTCGCGTAGTCCGAGGTCGGGGAACGGCCGGTCGCCAGCAGCGCCAGGATGTCCCCCAACGGCATGGGCGGGTCCGAACGCGGCGTGAGATTCAGCTTGTTGATGGGCCCGGAGATGTTGAGGATCACGCTGATGCCGCGCGCCTTGGTCTCCAGATCCACGTTCAGCACCGGGTCGATTCTAACCGGATTGTAGAACGCGATGGAACCCTCGTTGATGGTGAACGTCGTGCCGAAGAAGACGATCTGGCCCTGCGTTACGTTGATGCGGCCAAGCAGCGAGGGATTGCTGCCCGTGCCGCGCAGCCGCAGGCTGGCTTCCACCTGCAGGCCTTGCGCCAGGGAACTCTCGAAGGTGATGTCGGGCGCGCTATCGATCTGCACATCGAAGTGCATATTCCCCAGCAGGCCGGTCTGCGCCGACGGCGTGCGCACCGGCTCGGCCGATTTGGCCAGAACAGAGCTGAAGTCGGAGTGCGGATTGAAGCCCGTGCGCAGAACCGTAATGCGGCCGGAGAGCATGCTGCTATCGCTCGCGCCGGTGAGATTCAGCGACGCGTTGGTCACCGTGCTGAAATCTTCCGGGAAGCGCACGCGCATCTCGTGTGCGGTGGCGTGCAGGCGAAACGCCACCACGTCGCCGCTGTAGCCCGCGAATCCGGAAAGGGTCACCTGCCCGCCGCCGCTTTCGCCCGAAAAACTTTGTATGGTGGCGCGGCTGCTGTCGAACAGGATCACGCCGTTGGCCTTGTACACACCCACCGGAATATCGGCAAGGTTCACGGTGGCGTCCTTGATATCCAACCGGCCGTTGACCAACGGCTGCGCCAGCGGGCCGCGGATGGTGACGCCGGTTTCCATGCTGCCCGCGCCGTAGATATCCTGGTTGAAGTCGGCGAGCGAGGCAAGGTCGAATCGCCCGCTGACATGCAGATCCAGGGGATTCTTCTGTTTCAGATTGACGGTTCCCGTTAGCGACAGGTCGGTCGAGCGTCCCACCAGCCGCGCGCTCTCGACCTTGGCGACGCCGTGCTCCAGGGTGATGACGATGGGCGCGGGGTTGTGCAGCGCCAGGCCGGCGCCCTTGGCCGCCAGGTCTCCGCCCGGCCCGAGCTGGAGGGTGGGCATGCGCAGTTCCGCCTTCCACAGATCCGGCTCGATCGCCGGGCCGTTGATCGACAGCGTGCCTTCGGCTGAACCCACGAGCTGCAGGCCGCCCGGCAGATTGCCGCCAGCCAGCCAGGCGCGCAGACGCGTAAGGTCGAGGCCCTTGAAGCTGATCTGCGCACCGCCCGGATAATCGTCAGCCAGGCGCCACTTGCCATCTCCCTGGATGATCGAGCCGGCCAGCTCGGAATCGAAATGCGCCACCAGATCGGCGCCCTTGGTCGTGGCCGTGAGAGTCACATCGCGCAACGGCTGATCGTTGATCCGCAAGCCGCGCGCGTGCAGCGAGCCGTTGAGATTGGTGACGTGGAAGCCGGGTTGGCCGGGCTTGGCCGGCGCGACCTCCACCAGGCCGGCGAAATGCACTTCGGCGCTTCCGTGGATGCCGGGGTATTCCCGGCGAATCGTCTGAAACTCGTTCAGCGGCATCTCGTTGCTTTGCACCTGGAAGCGTAGCTGCCCATTCCCGAAGTTGCCGGGCTGGTGTTCGTAATGCGCCTGGAGCTTCAACTGCTTGCCGCCGGCGGCCAGTTGCGCGTTGGTCATCTCGATGGTTCTGCCGGAATAATTCACCGTTCCGGTGAACCGGTCAAAGGGTTCGGCGTCGATCGCGCCGTGCGTGGCAGTGAACGTGGCATCGATGCGCGGGTCGCCGAACGTTCCCGCGATTTTGCCATCCGCGTCGATAGTTCCCTCGACCGGAAAGCCCTTCACGTCCGCCATCGCCAGCAAATCGGCCGCCGGGGCGTTGTGGATGGAACCCGCGGCCGAGATCGCGCCGGCGTCCTCCACGCGCCAATCGCGCATGCCCAGCGAGCCTGAACCCAGCACGCGCAACGCGCCGCTCTGGACGCTGCCATTCCGCACGCTAAGCCCCGTCGAGGCCAGTTCCACATCCCCGCTCAGTGCATCGAATGTGCGGCCGGACCATACAACATTGGTGGCTCTGCCGCGGCCGGAGATGTGCGGATCGTCCAGCCTGCCGGAGATCGTGCCGTCGAAGATGGTTTCCCCATTCCGCAGTTTCACCGGCAGCGACTGAATATCGAAGGCCGGTAGCGCGTCGTCCAGATTTCGGGAATCGACGTGAACTTCGAGCCGCCGTCCCAGAACGCCGGAGAAATCCACGCGCGTGGAGGGCAGCGTGAGGAAGGAGCGCCCCAGTTCGAGCGCCTCGCTCGCGCCATCGTAAGTGGCATCGATCGCGCCGTGTACGGGTGCGCCCGCGCCGGCCGGCGCAATCGCCATGTGGGCTCGGAGCTGCAACGTGCTCGTATGGCCCAGCGAGACGCTCAGCTCGACCGGTCCGGAAGACGCTCCGTCCCAGGGCACGCTCTGGCCGTTGTAGACGCGCATCATGTGACGCACGTCGAAGCCCTCGACCTCGCCTTCGACCCGGACGCGCTTGAGGTCCGCAAGCTGCGCCTTCCCTACGAAGGAGCCGCCCATCAACTCCAGGCGAATGCCGGTGGCCTCCAGCGTCTTCTGCCGCAGCACCACGGTTTCCATCCGGCCGCTCAAGGGAATTGGTTCGAGATTTCCGCTCGTGAGGGTGGCACTTGCCAGGCCCGAAAGCCGCATACCGGTTACTTGTACCTGGCGCGGGTCGATCTTCACGGCGCCATCGGCATTGAAGTCGCGCAAGATGAAGTGCGGGTCCGGCTGGAACGACAACCCCGCGGCGTGTAGCGAGCCCGTCGCCAGGTAATCCGCGACACCGCGAAAACGGATACTGCCCGCCAGAGTCACCGGCCCCGCCAGTCGCGTGCGCCCCGCCAGCGTACGGTTGAGTTCCGCCAGCGCTATGCGCGCTTTGTAGGCGAACGATCCCGACAAAGACACGAGGCTGTCGATGCTGCCCGAGAACTCGGCTTGCGATTGTGCAGTGGCCACGCGCGCGGAATCGATCCGGATGCGGTTGCGCTCCACTGCCAGTTCCAGGCGCACATCGAGAGGCACGGGCCGGAAGGCGCCCCACTTAAAATCGGCGGGCGCCACCGACACCTGCCCGCGATACCGTGGGCCGGCCTTATCATATGTGAACTGTGCGCGCAGATTGCGGCCGCTCGCGGCGAAAGGCGTTTTACCCCGGCCCGCGACCTCGAAGCTTCCATCCTGAACGCCGAAGCGGCCGATGGCCAGATCGAGAATCGTTTCAACCGTGCCTTTTCCCGCCCGGCTGACCTTCGGCGCCGGCACGTTGGTGCGCCCATCCGGGTAAAGAATCAGGTAAACCTGTGGATGCCGCACGTCCAGGTACTGCACATCCACGGCGCGCTCCACGAGCGAAACGATCTTGATGCCCACCACGATGGAATCCGCCCGCAGCAGCGGCGGAGAGTCCGGCGGCTCGTTGCCATGCAGCACAAATCCATCCACCTCGGCGCGCAGCCGCTCCCAGTCGAACTGGAATGCGCCGATCTCCGCACGTCCGCCGGTGGCCTTCTCCACTTCCGCCACCATGCGCTGCCGGATCTTTTCGCGCAGCCAGGCGCTGCGCAGGACCAGGATAAGGCCCGCCGCAGCAAACAGCGCGAGCACCACCAAGCCGGCCGCCGCGATCCAAATCCTGCGCGCGCGCCGGCTCATCGGAAGACCTCGTCATGGTAGACGATGGGCGTGCGCCGGCGGGCTTCCTTCAGCCATCGCTCCGCATCCTGGTCGGCAGCCTGGCCGATGAGCGTCTGCTCGATGCTGTCGCGGTAATCGTCGAGCGAGGAGGGTTTGCCGGGATGCGCCCGATCGAGAGCCGGGCGCGTGTGCTCGTTGAAGTAGTTCCGAATTTCTTCGTCGCTAATCTGTATGCCCGGCCGGAAACGCATATCGATGAAGCGCACCAGGGTCAATTGCCAGAGCAGCCTGGTCTTCAGGTCGTCTTCGTCGATGCCGTATTCGGCAAGCGCGCGGCGGTAAGCGGCTTCATCGGGATAGCGGCTCTTCAGTTCCTTGAGCGCCGCGTCCGCTTCCGCGGAGGAGGGGAGCAAGTAGCGGCTGGCTTCCAGCTCGCTGCGCACCAGCCTTTGGTCCACCATACGGTCGGCGGTCTTGCGCTTGTTTTCCGGGCTGAAATCCGGCTTGTCGCCGTTCAGCAGAGCCGTGATGCGGATTTCGCGGTCGAGATCCACTTCGGTGATGACGCGATTGCCGACCGATACGGCTATGCGATCGATAATGTCGGCATGCGCGGCGTGAAGGGCCAGATAAAGGAGGGCGCAGCGGGCAATTAGTCGTGGCGCACGCTTCAGCGTGCCGCCCAGAAGCCCACTGAAGATAGCCGAGCAAAGCTCGCCTGCGCGGGCAGGAGTGCCCGCGCGGCAGGCAGGAGTGCCTGCGCCACGGTTCGGTTGGCAGGCGAAAGCGCCTGCCCCACGCGCCTTTAGAGTCTCGTCTGCACCTTCCATGGGCATATATCAGAACGTCTGGCCTATCGAAAAAAAGAATTGAAAGTGACTGATGCCCTGCGCCACGCAGCGGTCGATCTGGCCGGCTGGCGGCGAACACGGCGTGACTCCGGCGTTAAGCAAGTCCGTGAAACTGCCCTGAAAGCCGAAGAAGCGGGGCGGATTGATGCTATATGCCAGGTCCAGCCGCACCGGCCCAATCGGGGTGCGGTAGCGCACCCCAAATCCTACCGCGTGGTTCATGTAATTGAAATCGGAAAGCCCGTGCTGGTCCGTGCGGAAGGAGATATTCGACACGCTGCTATAGACATTCCCCATATCGTGAAAGAGCACGCCGCCGATGTTCTCGCCGAGCAGCGGGAAGCGTAACTCGGTCTGGTTCATCAGCAGGGCGGTGCCCCCCAGCGGGAATCCAGTGGCTGTGTCGCGCGGGCCGGCCTGCAGATCCGGGAAACCCCGCTCGGTATTGGCGCCGCCCGAAAAGAAGTGCTCGGGCAGGGGGATAGCCGTCAAAGGGTTTTCGGTTCCATGGAGCGGATGCACGATGCCGAAGGTTGTGCTGCGGGCAAGCACGTACTTGCGGCCGATCGGGTGATAGGTCGAGTTGCGCCCCAGAAAGCGGCCGAAGGTGAGCTCGGAACCCAATCCCTTCGGCGCCACTGCGATATCCAGCGTGTTGTAGATGCCTTTGTGGGTCTCGATGGGATCGTCGCGGCGATCCTGCACCATGCTCCAGGAGCCTTCCCCTACGCGATCCGGCTGGGAGAAAAGGGGAACCAGCAGCGGAGAGATCTTCAAAGTGGACTGGTCGACCGTGACGTGCCGGTAGGTATACCGGTATAGGAACGTAATCGACTTCGAAAGCCGCTGCGAGAGCTGCACGGAAGCTTCCTCGCGCTGCGCGGTGAAGGTACGCACGTCCTTACTGTTGTCGTAGAGCACGATGAACGACAGAGTAAGATTCGGGTTATTGTGCACGCGCGGGGCGGTATAGTTGATGGTCGCGCGCTGCTCCAGGGTGGACACGCGTCCCTGCAAACTGAGGCTGTGGCCCAGCCCCCAAAGATCCAGGCGCGAAACGCCCAAGGAAAAGTCCGGCGCAAAACCCGTCTGGCCCTGTGGGGCTTCCAGGCACTGGGTGCATCCGCCGATCCGCGCGAATTCGGCGCCGAAGCCGGTGGCGATCGAATACCTGCCCGCCTCCTCCATGTCGAAAAGCACGTATTTCTGGCCGGTGTCGCCGTCGGGATTCTGGATGGCGGTATCCACACGCGCGAAAACGCCCAGGTCGTACAGGTGGTGCTGCGTGTCGCGCATGGCGGTGGGCGATAGCGGGTCCCCCGGCTTCAGTTCCAGGTTGCTCTCCACCAGGCTGCGCCGGGTGCCTTCCAACCCGCTGATCAGAATGTCGCGCACGAACTGCTGCTCCCCTTCGTGGATGGTGAACTTCAGATCCACCTCGTGCGGCTGAGATGCCGGCTTGGAACTCCATTCAAAAGTGGCATTCGGAAAGCCTTTCGCGGAGTATTGTTCCAGGATGCCGTCGCGATCGATGGCCACGCTGTATTCGCTGAAGGGCTGTCCTTCGACGGAGCTCAGTTGCGAGAGCACCTGGGTTTTATCGAGTTTGGCGATGCCCTCCACCTCCAGAGTATGAATGACGTACTGCGGCCCTTCGTGGATTTCGATGAAAACGGCCAGATCGCCGGCCTTGCCTTTATATGCGTCCACGATCTTGTGCGTGACCGCGACGTCGCGAAATCCGTTGGATTGGTAGAGGCTGCCGATGGCGTCTTCGTCCCGCCGAAGCATGGACTCGCTGTAGCGGCCGTGCCGGAATTGCAGAAACGACGCCTTCATCAGGATCATGCGCTCCCGTATGGCGCCCGTGTTGAAATACCGGTTGCCCTGAATGCCGATCGATACGAGTTTGTGGCGCGCGCCCGGATTGATGAGGTAGTCGATGGAGGCCTTGTCGTCCACGATACGCTGCCGCTTGAACTCTACTTCGGCATCGAAGTACCCTTCCGATTGAAAGTAATCGCGCAGGTTGCGCGCTCCCTCGATCAAGAGGGTCTCGTCCAGCGTGTGCTCCTCGAAAATCGGAACATAACTCCGCAGTTTGCCTTGTGAGAGTTTGACGCCCACCGCGTTCACCTGGACCTGCGGTCCGGCGTCGATGTCCAGCGCGGGGCGGCTGCGATTGGTATCCGCATCGTATTCCATGGCCTTCAAGGAGACCCGCGCCTCCAGCCGCCCCTGCTTCTCGTAGCGGGACCGCACGCCGTCCAGCGCTTTGCGCACGCGCTGCTGGGTAACCGTTCGCCAGCCTCCGATCAGCCAGCGGCGCAAGTGCGCGGCCTTGAGAATCTCCTGCCCCGGCATTTTAGCGTCGCCGGTAATCGAAGGAGTGGTGAAACGCGCGCGCCTGCCGGACACCACCACGTACCGTACGCTCACCTGCTGGGTCTTCGGATCGTAGGTCACTTCCGGCCGAATCTGGCTCTCATACAGGCCGTTCGCCTCCAGCAGCCTCTGCATGTCGGTCTGTGCCGGAGCGATTTCGCTCTCGATGAACGGTTGGCCAAGGGTCAGGCGCGTGGCGTTGACCAGTTGGCCGCGGTTGGGCGGATCGGAAGTATGGCCCTGCACGGCCACGTTGCCGATGAACCAACTGTTCTTTGTGAGAATTCGTACCGTGACGTCCGCGCCCGCCGGCTGGGCATCCACCTGAATATCTTCGTAGTCGCCGGTGGCATACAGCCGCTCGATCGCGGCGTGCACATCCGCCATGCGCAGGGGCGCGCCCTTCTTGAGCGGGAAAATGGCGTTGAGTTCCCCTGGGGCGAGGGGTTGTTCGGGAGGGACGAACTGTATATCGGCGATACGCAGGCCTTCGTACTTCGCCGTTTGCGCCCATACAACTTGTGCGCAGGCCAGCAGAGACATAGTCAGACAGCGGGCGAAGCGCGAGCGCACCTCACCCATCATAACTGAGGCGTAATCGGTGGGGCAGGCGCTTTCGCCTGCCAACTGATTTTCTTCACACAATAGAGCGAGCGTCATCTTGATAACATCGATTCCAGAGTGACCTCCGCCGAAAAAGAGCGCTACTCCCGCCAGATCCTCCTTTCAGGCCTGGGAGAAGCCGGCCAGGAGCGCCTGCTGCACGCGCATGCCGCCATCGTGGGCTGCGGCGCCCTGGGCAGCTTTCAGGCAGGCGCATTGGCCCGTGCGGGCGTCGGCCGGCTCACCATCATCGACCGCGATTACGTGGAGCCCAGCAATTTGCAGCGGCAGTGGCTGTTTGAAGAGTCCGACGCCGCCGAGGCGCTCCCCAAGGCCGTGGCGGCCGAGCGACGGCTGGCGCGCATCAATTCCTCCGTGCGGGCGCGCGGCATCGTGGCGGATGTGACGCC
>Ga0187858_10003667_pt1 | contig 14817 bp, 7 predicted proteins | sample June2016WEW_8_15_FD_133015 | JGI IMG/M metagenome (GOLD analysis project Ga0187858, IMG submission 133015) | Peatland microbial communities from SPRUCE experiment site at the Marcell Experimental Forest, Minnesota, USA - June2016WEW_8_150 | ecosystem: Environmental > Terrestrial > Soil >...
CGATTTCCTCGGCGATGACGCCCACGGTGTAGCTGCGCTGGACGCGGAGAGAACGCGCGAGGAAATTAGGGCGATAGTTGAACTGGTGAGCGGCCTTGAAGATGCGGTTCTTGGTGCGTTCGGGAATAGAGCGTGAGGCCGGCGAATTGTTGAGAACACTGGAAACGGTTCCCGCCGTAAGGCCGAGATGCAAAGCGAGTGACTTGAGAGTAACGGCAGGCGCCTTCTGGGTGCGGCGTGCCTTAGCATTTTTTTTCATGAGGTCATGACCCCGCTCAAGACTCTACGGGGCGAACACCACCATTCTAGCGCGATTTTTGCGGAGGAGGGCGCAGCGAAGAGTGTCAGTGGAAGACGAGTGCACGGGGAGGGAATCAAGGCAATGAGTGCGATTCCCCTTTACATTAACGTTTATCTAACTTGACATTGGCCTGCGTATATTCCAGACTCAGCGCAAAAGAAGCGCTGTCTTCTCACTACGATGATGAATGTCGGAAGCCGGTCCAGCGGAGCCGGGCGGGCGGGCCGCAGCCGGGATGCACGTTAAGTAAGTCACGAAGCGTGCCGAAGAAATGCAGGCATGATCGGCTGCGCGATGAGGCGCAGGGAAAAAGGGTGAGCGGCCGTGAACGGGTGCCGAGAGCGGGTTGAGCGGGAATTGCGCGGCGACATTCTGCCGTTTTGGTTGAAGTATGCGGTGGACGATCAGTATGGCGGGTTTCGCGGACAGATTGCGAATGATCTGACGATTGATCCGCGGGCGCACAAAGGGCTGATCCTGAACGCGCGCATTCTCTGGACATTTGCCAAGGCATACAAGGTTTACGGGGACGAGATCTATCTGCGAACGGCACGGCGAGCGTACGAGTATCTGCGGCAGTACTTCTGGGACGCAGAATTCGGCGGCATGTACTGGATGGTGGACCATCTGGGGAACCCCGTCGAAACAAAAAAACGAATTTTCGGGCAGGCATTTACCCTGTATGCGCTGGCGGAGTACGCGTCCGCGAGCGCGGAAAACGAGCCGCTGCAAGAGGCCATTGCGCTGCACCGGATGATTGAAGACGCAAGCCATGATGAAAAGAACGGCGGATACTTCGAGACCTACGAGCGCGACTGGAGACTGGCTGAGGAGCAACGACTGAGCGAAGTGGACATGGATGAAAGGAAATCCATGAACACGCACCTGCACCTGCTGGAAGCGTACGCGAATCTGCTGCCGATTTGGAATGACGACGAACTGCAGAAACGCCTGCGGGAATTGGTTTGCATTTTCCTGGACTACATCATTGATCCGGAGACGCACCATTTCCGGATGTTTTTCGACGAACTGTGGCACGACCAATCGGACCGATTTTCCTTTGGGCATGATATTGAGGGGAGCTGGCTGATCTGTGAGGCGGCAGAAGTATTGGGTGACCAGGCGATTCTGAAGGAAGCGCGGATAGCCGCGGTGAGGATGGCGCAGGCGGTGTACGAACAGGCGGTGGACAAGGATGGCGGCCTGCTCTACGAGGGCAGAGGAAAGGAAATCATCGACACCGACAAGCATTGGTGGCCGCAGGCAGAAGCGGTGGTGGGATTGCTGAACGCCTACGAACTTTCGGGGAAGGACTATTTCCTGAAGGCGTCGGAGAAGAGCTGGGAGTTTATCGAGAAATGCATCGTCGATCACGAGCGCGGAGAGTGGTACGGGAAGGTATCGCGCGACGGAACGCCGAGCAAAGACAAGTACAAAGTGGATTCCTGGAAATGTCCCTACCACAACAGCCGGACCTGCTTTGAAGTGATGGAACGGCTGGATAAGTTGGCTAGGAAACACAGGGTTTGAGGAATGCAGGTGCTCGCCGAAACCGCACGATGAAGAAGTGACTTGGCAAGGCTTAGCGCAACGTCGCTTTGACGGATACGATTTTGATGCCCGCTGGAGGCAACGGCACGAGGTTGCCCTGCACGGGCGCGCCATTCACTTCGAGAGAAACCTGGTTGCCCTCTCCGGCACGCTGCACCTCGATGTTATAGGTCACGCCGCGGAATTTGCGGGTCGCTTTGAAGCCGCGCCAGCTTTTCGGGATGACCGGCGCGATCAGCAGGCCGTCGTAGGACGTGCGAATGCCAAGAATCCATTGCGTGATCGCGTAGTGGTTCCAAGCGGCCGTGCCTGTGAGCCAGGAGTTCTTGGCTTCTCCAAACGTGGGAGCATCGCGGCCAGCGATCATCTGCGCATAAACGTAGGGCTCGCAGCGGTGGACGTCGCTGATATCCTCGCGAGCGGAAGGATTAATCCGCGTGTAATAGTCGTGGGCGCCGTCTCCATTACCGACGCGCGTTTCGCCGATGATGACCCATGGATTGTTGTGACAGAAGATGCCGGCGTTTTCCTTGTAGCCCGGCGGGTAAGAGGAAATCTCGCCGAGTTCGAGGTAATACTTCGAGTAAGCAGGCTGCTGCAAAACGATGCCGTGTTTGGTGGCGAGCAACTTGCGCGTGGATTCGAGGGCTCGCACCGCGAGTCCATCCTCGATGCCGATGCCGGCGAGGATGCAGAACCCCTGCGTTTCAATGAAGATCTTGCCCTCGACATTTTCCTTGGAGCCGACCTTGCGGCCGAAATCGTCGTAGGCGCGGACGAACCACTCGCCATCCCATCCATGCTGGCGGATCGTGGCTTCCATCTTGGCTACCTCCGCCAGGCATGAGGCAGTCTCGATAGCGAGGCCGCAATGCTGGGCGATATCCGCGAGTTCGCGGCCGGCGAGCATAAGCAGGGCGGCGATGAAAACGGATTCGGCAACCGTGCCGTCTTTGTTGGTGGTGGTCTGGAAGGACTGCCCGGGCGTGTCGGAGAAGCAATTCAAGTTGAGACAATCGTTCCAATCGGCGCGCCCGATGAGCGGCAAGCCATGGGGACCGAGACGATCGAGCGTGTAGCGGAAGCTGCGTTGCAAATGCTCGTAGAGCGGCGTTTCGGAGCCGGGCGCATTGTCGTAGGGCACAGGCTCATCCAGGATGCTCCAGTCTCCAGTCTCTTTGATATAGGCGCCGACTCCGATAATGAGCCAGTGGGGATCATCGTTAAAGCCGCTGCCGACATCATTATTGCCGCGCTTGGTGAGCGGCTGATACTGGTGATACGCGCCGCCCGTGGGCAGTTGCGTGGCGGCGAGGTCGAGGATGCGTTCACGGGCTCGGCCCGGAACCATGTGCACAAAGCCGAGCAGATCCTGGTTCGAATCGCGGAAGCCGAGGCCGCGGCCGATGCCCGATTCATAGAAGGACGCCGAGCGCGACATGTTGAAGGCGGCCATGCACTGATAAGCGTTCCAGATGTTCACCATGCGATTGGTGTGCACGTCGGGCGTCTGCACCTGGCAGAGGCCGAGCAATTCACTCCAGTAAAGACGAAGCTTTTCGAACGCAGCGTCGACATGCGCCGTCACCAGATACTTGGCAATAGTCGCTTTCGCCGCTTTCTTGTTGATGATTTGCGAATCGGGCGGATCGAATTTCTCGCCCCGCAGGTTCTCCTGATAGCCGAGAACGAAAATGATTTGGCGGGATTCGCCGGGCTTGAGAGAGAGCTTGACGTGGTGTGAGCCGATGGGAGCCCAACCGTGGGCGACGGAATCGGAACAGTGCCCGCGTTCGACGGCGGCAGGATTGTCCCAGCCTCGATAGAGGCCCAGGAAGGTATCGCGTTGCGTGTCGTAGCCGGCGATTGTTTCCGAGCAAGCGAAGAACGCGAAGTGATCGCGGCGCTCGCGGTATTCGGTCTTGTGGTAGATAACGCCGTCTTCGATTTCGACTTGGCCGATGCTGAAGTTGCGCTGGAAGTTTGTAGAATCGTCCTGCGCGTCCCACAAGCAGAATTCGACGCTGGAAAAAACGGAGAGGTCGGCAGCCTGGGGGCGACGATTCGTAACTGTCAGCTGCCAGATTTCGAGATTCTCGTCGAGGGGAACGAAGTAGCGGGTGCTCGCTTCAATCGCGCTGTACTGCGAGCCGATCGTGGTGTAGCCCATGCCGTGACGGCAGGAATACTGCTCCAGTTTGTGCCGCGTGGGTTGCCAGGAGGGGGACCAGAATTCGCCCGAGGCATCGTCGCGAAGATAAATGTAGCGTCCGCCAAGATCGAAGGGAGCGTTGTTGTAGCGGTAGCGTGTTATCCGGCGCAGCCGCGCGTCGCAGTAGAAAGAATAGCCGCCCGCTGTATTTGAGATGATGCCGAAATAGGCCTGGCAGCCGAGGTAGTTGATCCACGGCAGGGGCGTATCCGGCCGAGTGATTACGTATTCCCGGTTCTGATCGTCGAAGTACCCGTACTTCATGATGGAGGCCTCCTGAGCGGAACGCTCCGGACGGGCAAGAACACTTAGTATAACGATTTTTTACTGGCGTTGAACAACTTTGAGGTGTAGACATGAAGCGACACCCGCACCAGAAACAGGGGCGCTCGTCTCAGGACAGTGTGCTTCACAGCACGCCTTAATGTGAGGGAAATCACTGGCGGATGGCGCGGCAAGCCGCGCCCATCAGAGGTATACCGTGCATCTGCATCCGATTGATATTGCCATCATCATTGCCTACCTGGCGCTATCGGTCCTGATAGGCTACTGGGTTTCCCATCGCGCCTCGCGCGATATGAGGGCGTACTTCTTGGGCGGCAACGTCATGCCCTGGTACATCCTGGGGATCTCCAATGCTTCGGGGATGTTCGATATCAGCGGCACCATGCTGCTGGTCTATTGGATGTTTGTATATGGGGTCAAGAGCGTGTGGATCCCGTGGCTCTGGCCGACCTTCAACCAGGTCATCCTGATGGTGTATATGTCCACCTGGCTGCGGCGATCGAATGTGATGACGGGTGCGGAGTGGATCCAGACGCGATTCGGCAAGGGCCGCGGCGCACAACTTTCTCACATCATCGTCGTGATTTACGCCTTCATCAGTATCATCGGATTCTTCACCTACGGCTTCAAGGGCATCGGCAAATTCGCCGCCACCTTCCTGCCCTGGCACCTCAGCGTGAATCAGTATGCCCTCCTGCTGATTGCCATCACCGCGATTTACGTGATCAAGGGCGGGATGTTCAGCGTGGTGATCACGGAAGTGTTGCAGTTCTGCATTCTTTCGATTGCATCATTCGCGGTAGGGATCATCGCCATGATCAAGGTCGCGCCCGGGACGCTGCAGCGGTTCGTCCCCGCGGGTTGGGGCACCATCTTCTTTGGATGGCACTTGAATCTGGATTGGTCCAGCCTGATCCCGTCGGCCAATGCGCGAATCGCGCAGGACGGCTACGGGCTGTTCGGATTCTTCGTGATGATGCTCCTCTTTAAAGGCATCCTGATCAGCGCCGCCGGCCCCGCGCCAAACTACGACATGCAGCGCGTTCTTTCCTGCAAGAACCCGCGCGAAGCATCCATGATGAGCGGGTGGGTGAACGTGGTGCTGACTTTCCCGCGCTACTTCCTGATCACCGGGCTCACCGTGCTGGCGCTGGTGTTCTTCGGCGACCAGATCCGGGGCATGGGCACAAACATCGATTTTGAGCGGATTCTTCCGTCGGCTCTGGCGCTGTTTGTGCCGGCCGGCCTGCTCGGCGTGCTGATCGCGGGCTTGCTGGCAGCGTATATGTCCAACTTCGCCGCCACCGTGAACGCCGCGCCGCCCTACTTCGTGAACGATATTTACAAGCGCTTCATCAATCCGAACGCGAGCCCGAAGACCTACGTGCGGCTGAGCTATCTGAGTTCGTCTGTGGTAGTGCTGCTCGGCGTGCTGCTCGGCTGGTACGTGACCAGCGTAAACAATGTCGTGATCTGGATCGTGACCTCGCTGTGGGGCGGCTACACGGCTTCGAACGTGCTCAAGTGGTATTGGTGGCGATTCAACGGCTATGGTTATTTCTGGGGTATGGTGGCGGGAATTTCTTCCGCTCTGACCATTCCGACCTTGCTGACAAAAATCGAGCCGTTGCAGAATTTCGCCCACGCCCATTCGCTGAATCTGGGAGTCTCGGTGGGTTTTGGCATTGTGTTCCTGCTATCGCTCATCGGCTGCTTCGCGGGTACATGGCTGACTGCGCCGGAAGATGAAGCGGTATTGAAAGACTTCTACCGACGGGTGCGGCCATGGGGCCTCTGGGGACCGATCCGGAAGAAAGTGCAGCAGGAAGATCCGTCTTTTCAAGAGAACAAAGATTTCTTCCGCGACATGCTCAACATCGCCGTGGGGATGGTCTGGCAAATCGCCCTGGTGGCCCTGCCCATCTACATCGTGACCTGGAGGCTGCGGACCGCGGCGATCGCGTTTGGCGTTATCGCGATCACTTCGATCACCCTGAAGTTCACCTGGTACAACCATCTCAAGGAACTCGAACACATCAACCAGTACAGTGGCCCGGCCAATGCCGTGCCAGAAACCATGTCGTCGACGGGCTAGAGTGTGCTGTATATCTCGCCGCTCCGTTTCATCGCACGAGGTTAACGGAATTGAAAACACCCGGCAAATTCTTCTTCGCCGCTGTCCTTCTTCTTGCCCTGATGGCATTCCTTGCGGGTGGGGCGGCGAGACGTGAGTCCGTAACCGTTGATGAACTCGCGCATACCGGCGCTGGCGTGAGCTATCTCCAGAAATTGGACATGCGGATGAACGAGGAGCATCCCCCGCTGGCGAAAGTGGTGGCCGCGTTGCCGCTGGTTCTGCGAGGAGCCCATGCCGACTATTCCCATATCTCCTGGACGTTCAGCGGCAAGATGTTCTACCAGTATTTGGGCGAGTGGGTCTTCGGACACTGGTTCCTCATGCGGTGGAATGATCCTTACTCCACGATGCTCTGGGCACGAGCGCCCATGTTGTTGATGACCTTGTTATTGGGTCTCATTCTTTATATGTATGGCTCGCGGCTAGGCAGCGCCTGGGGAGGCTTGCTCTGTCTCTCCACCTTCGTGACCATGCCGGCCTTTATCGCATTTGGCCCGCTCGTGATTACTGACATCGCGGTCTCACTGTTCTGGGTGCTCACGGTTTGGCAACTCCCGAACATGTGGCGTTCCCCCACGCCGGGAACAGTTGTGAAGTTTGGTCTGGCGCTGGCCGGCGCTTTGCTTTCGAAGTTTTCCTCGGGACTTTTGTTCTTCGTGTTCGTTGCCCTTGCACTGAGTTTGCGATGCAAGAGGCTACCGGAGCAACCGGTTGAGAAAGCCGAACTGCGCCGCTGGCGCCGGCGGGCGTGGCGCAATCTTGCGAAAGGGACTCTCTGGGCCGCATGGTTCGTTTACGTCGTGTATTTCGTACTCTCCTGGAACGAGTCGACCGATTCGTTCCAGGTCATTCCGCACTTTCCCGCTTCGCCGGTCCTGCGGCGGCTGCTCATGCCGCTGTGGATCTACTTGCGTGGTCTGGTGGGATTTGCACTGAGTGCAGGGAGCCGGCCCACGTACATCCTCGGCCATCCTTATCCGCACGGAGTCTGGTTCTATTTCCCGGTGCTCTTTCTTTTAAAATCGCAGTTGACGTTCCTTTTGCTGCTTCTTCTGGCGGCCGCGACGGCCTTGATTGTGAAGCGGCGTTCACCCGCGCGTTCGGCGATACCCACTGGCATGGACCTGCACTGGCGGAGCGTCTGGGTTTCCCTGGTGGTTTTTGTTGCTGCCTGCATGTTGAACCGGTTGGATCTCAGCATCCGTCATTTCACCGTGGCTCTCGCACTGATCGTCTTGTTGCTCGCCCCCCTGCCGCGCGAACTGGAACTGCTGCGCGAATCGAGCCCGCAGGCGGCACGCATCGGAACCTGGCTCACGATTTTGCTCGTCCTGATGTCCATGGTTACAGCAATACGTGTCTACCCGAACTATTTTCCTTATCTGAACATTCTCAGCATGGGACGGCCGGGCTACACCTTGGTCAACGACTCGAACCTCGACTGGGACCACGCTCTTCCCGAAGTGGAGAGTTTCGTGCGCCAGCGCGGTCTGGAGCAGGTCCTGCTCGATGAGTATGGATTCTCAGAGCCTGCGGCTTACGTTCCCCAGGCGCTGCTTTGGGATTGCCAGCAACCTGCATCGCATGACGGCGGCCAGTGGGCGGTAGTCTCCGCCAACTATATGGCGGATGCGGGAAACTGTATTTGGCTCATGCAATATCCGCACCAGGTTCTCGCCGGTGGCAGTATGTACGCGGTCCAACTTCCTGAGATCATTCCTGCGGTAGGCCAGCCCGGCGGCCCTCCGCCGCCTGCAGATTATCGATATCTCGGAGGCATGCGAGACTTTGACCCGCGTTCAGTATTCTTGAATTGCATTCGCGATCCGCAGCAACTGCAGCCGACCATGGACCGCTTTCAGGCGTTGATGCAAAGTTACGGTAAAAAGAAATGAGCAAGCCGATGAGGTACAGAACATGAATCGTCGCCAGTTCCTGCGCGATAGCGCCCTTGCCAGCGCTTCGGTTGTCCTGGCAGGGGCGACGCGATTTGCAGTGCATGCCGAGTCAACTCCCACCGATTCTCGCATCGAAGTGCTACTCGATGAACCTCTGGGCACGATCTCAGCAAACATCTACGGCCATTTCGCCGAGAATCTCAGTGGTGTCCTATACGATGGCGTGTGGGTGGGAACGGGTTCGAAGGTGCCCAACGTCGACGGCCTTCGAAAAGACTTGATCGATCAAATGCGCAAGATCAAAGCCCCGGTCGTGCGTTATCCTGGCGGTTGCTTTGCCGATAGCTACGACTGGCAAGACGGCATTGGTTCTCCCGACCAGCGCCCGCGTCGCACGAATTTCTGGGCGGGCGAGACTTCTGCGAAATCGCCCGCCAGCCAACACTACGACCCGAATCAGGTGGGGACGAACGAGTTCGTGCATTTTTGCCGGCTGATCGGCGCCGAACCATATCTTGCCGCCAACGTCCGCAGTTTGCCCCCGGAAGCTTTCTACCGGTGGGTGGAATACTGCAACTCGCCTGCGCATAGCACGACCTTGGCGGACATGCGCGCGAAGGCCGGCTACGCAGATCCTTTCCATGTTCGATTCTGGGGGGTAGGTAACGAATCATGGGGCTGCGGGGGAGATTTCACTCCGCAGGAATATGCGGTCGAGTTCCGCCGCTACTCTTCATGGCTGCCTTCCTATGGGGGAGAGCATCTATCCTTGGTTGCTTCCGGGCCGTCGGATGACGAGTGGAACTGGACGCGCGACTTCTTTGAGGAGATCGTACGCAAAGGCACCGGACAGATCGAACGAATCTATGGCTTAGCGCTTCACCACTATGCTTGGAACCTCAGCCGTGGGCGCACGCAGGACTGGGTGGCGGGCAAGGGCGATGCTCTGCAATTTGAGGCGATCGACTGGTACGAATTGCTGCGGCAGGGTGATCAAATGGAGGCGCTTGTTAATGGTCACTGGCAGGTCATGGAAGAATTCGACCACGATCACCATGTGAAACTCGTCGTGGATGAATGGGGGCCCTGGTACCGTCCGGGCAGCGAAGCAACTCCCGGTGATCTGCTCGAGCAGACACCCACGTTGCGCGACGCCGTTTTCAGCGCGATGACTCTCGACATCTTCAATCGCCATCCGGAAAAGATCGCCATGGCGAATTGCGCTCAGTTGATTAACTGCCTCAACAGTCTCTATCTGGCTCATGAAGATCGGTTCGTCGTTACGCCCGTCGGGTATGTGTTTGAGATGTATGCCCCGCATCAGGGCAGCCAGGCGGTGCGAACGATATTCTCCTCTCCCTCCGTGCACTACGACCGGGACGGGACGCCCGCATCGTTCTGGGGTTTGAAGGGATCGGCCTCTGTGCGCAACAAGGACTTGATGCTGACGGTAGTCAACCCGCACGTCAGTGACGCCAGGGAAACAGAAATCGTGGTGCGCGGTGCCGCCGCAGAGTCCGGCAACATCACCACATTGACACACTCTGATATCCGCGCGCACAATACCTTCCAGCAGCGCCAAGTCGTCGTGCCGCGGAGCAAAGCTCTGGATGTGAAGGGGAGGGTCATGGTTCTCCGACTCCCGCCGGCGTCCATGACCGCAGTCCAGATTCACCTAGTGTAAGTTAATCAGGTACGGGGCGGTGGGGAAGCGTCACATGCGGTTCTGGAGAATCTCTATGCTTCTGCAGACTTTGCGCGAGGAAGTACTGGATGGTCCCGTACTTCCCTGCCGTATAGTATTCCGCGCTTTAGAGCGCTGTCCCGGTTAGTCAACCAGCAAGGGAGCGCCAAATGTTTAGCAAAGCGACACTCGTCGGACACTCGGTGTTAGCGGTCGTTCTCGGCTCTGCCCCGTTGCTCAGTCAACAGACGCTTGCGGCGCCCAGTGCCTCAGCAGGAAGTGAGTTCCCTGTGCTCATGCGGCAGAACGTGACCGCCGGCAAAACCCCCGCCGGAACCAAAGTCCAGGCCAATCTTGTGGTCGCCACCCTGGTAGATAGCGTAGTAATCCCGCGCGGCGCCGTCCTGTCGGGAGAAGTTACCGAGTCATTGGCGAAATCTGCAACCGACCCATCGCGGCTGGCCATTCGCATGGACTCCGCACAGTGGAAAAACGGATCAGCCCCCATCAAGGTTTACTTGACAGCATGGTATTACGTCGAGATAACGACGCCGGCTCAGGATCTCTTGTATGAGCCAGCGGAGGCCGCAGGCAACAACAAGAAAAATTGGAATGGGATGGGCACATACCCCGACCCCAACAACCCGATTTCACAGCAGAAGTTTCCAAGCCCTGACACGGACAAGGACAAGAACCTCACGCTACCCCCGACGTCAGGTATTTCGAAGCACCGCGTTTTGATGAAAAATGTGAACTCCACGCGCAATAATAATGATGGGGCCGTCACCCTTATTTCCACGCATTCCAATATCAAGATCGATAAACTGACCACCTATGTTCTCGCCACGGACGACCTGCTGCCGATGAAGTAACTTGAACTTCCGTGTCCTTAAGATCGGATAATTTCCAGGATGGCTGAGACCCAGCGCAGGAATATCTAGTCTTCCCCATCTCTCGCGCCGACGTCCTACAGCCTCAAAGATCTACAATGCTCGGGTTCAGTTGAGTTTGAGCCGTTCAGACGACAGGCCGATTGACCCAGTGCTTCAGCCAGGGCGCGGGTATTCCATGCCTTCCAGGATGCCTCGCATAAAAGCAAAGCTGCTGATAACGCCCGGCATCGGATCGTCGGGATGGATCTCATATTCCAGGTCAACGAAGCCCTTGTACCTCGTCGCGATAAGGACTCCAAGCATCTTCCGCACTGGCATGACGCCGTCTCCCACCGCGACTTGGCTCTCTTTGCTCTTGAAGTTCGTGAGGTCTTTCATGTGCGCGGATCCATACCCTTCACCGCCTTCAATACATCCACCGGCGAAGGCCACAACCTTATCTTCCGGCCCGTGATTGTCATGCCGTCGCGAGATGCACAGAGCCGAGTTGTGAGCTTGTTGCTCGACAAAAACCGTAACGGACGTACAAAACTCTAGAGGGGATTTGCAAGTGGTTGATAAGGTTGGCGTCCCCGATGGGATTTGAACCCATGTTACCGCCGTGAAAAAACGGCCCATACACGACTTTAAAGGACGTACAAGAGGCGGACGACCTCTAAGTCGTTGGAAATTCCCGGTAGCGGGAGCAGAACCGTAGCGTAATCCGTAGTGCGCTGCAACCGACTTGAGTGCTGGATTGAGGCACCGCGAGAGGCGGCGTATCGCGAGTTTCGGCCAGGAATTTTGAACAGTAGATTAAACGACTTTTCAGTATGAACCGAAGAGATCTTCATGTAGACCACTCTTCTCCGTGATGACGTCGTGGTTGTTGTCGTCAGAGGTCCCGATGGTGCGAACGCTGACCATCCTAGTCTTCTGACGCTCATCCATTTCCATCGCCATCTTCAGCCAGAGGTTCTCTTTCACGTAGATATAGAGCGTTCCGTCGTCATACGTCTTTCAGGAACGTCGGTGTGACCCTGGACGTAAGGGTGAACGCCTGCTTGTTGTCAACCTCGGGCAGCAGAAGTGGCGCGGTATTGTTGGACAGTTCCCGTCCGGGTCACGAAAATTGTCGCGCCTTACTTCCCTCGCAAGAGGCAGCCTGCCAGCCTCGACCTTGACATGAGCGGCGGCTCCGTTGAGCGAGCGAGTAAAGGTGATTCCAGGCAACGTGATGCGGCACAATTCACTCTTCATATCTTCGGCAGACGCTGGGCGGGGGACGGCACAGCTTAAGAGGAGTGCAAGCGCGGAAACCAGTATCTTCATGGTTTCTGGTTCTTGCCTTTCCGAACGAAGCCAGAATCGGCCAGTCCGGACTCCAGCGATGAAGGATAACTAAAGACTGAGGGTCCAGTGAAGATTCACATCTATCGCCCCGCCTATTTGGGGAGTTCTGCTTTACCGGTGATGTTGAACTTGCCGATTTGCACAAACGCGGATTCCTGGGGCTGCGCACCACCCAACGAAACGGTGTATTCGCCAGGCACAATCACACGATTGCCGTTGGCATCCACTTGACCCAAAGATCGCGGATCAATGGTAAGGCTGATGGAAGCCGACTCGCCCGCGGCCAGGTGCACGCGCTTGAAGCCCGCGAGCAAGCGGAGAGGAGTCTCATAAGCCTTGGGCTGTGTGAGATAAAGTTCGACGACCTCGTCACCCGCCACCGCGCCTTTGTTTTTCACATCGCCTTCTACCGTGACCGGATCTCCGGCCTTGACCTCGGACGACACAATCTTCAAATTGCTATAGGTAAAGCTCGTGTAGCTGAGCCCGAAACCAAACCCGTACAGCGGCTTGTCAGAAAGATAGCGATAGGTGCGGCCCTTCATGGAGTACTCCTCAAATGCCGGAACCTGACTCAGCGACGAATAAAACGTCAGCGGAAGGCGTCCCGAAGGGTTGTTGTCGCCGGCCAGCGTCTCGGCAATGGCCGTGCCACCTTCTTCTCCCGGATACCAGGCTTCGAGAATGGCGTTGGCGTGCTGCTGTGCCCAGTTGACGGCCAAAGCGCTGCCGTTTTGCAGGACAACAATCAACGGCTTGCCAGTGGCGCCGAGCGCCTTCAGTAGATCTTCTTGCGCAGCCGGCAAGTCGATGGAGGTACGATCGCCGCCGGTGAAGCCGGCCAGCTTCACAGGCATCTCCTCACCTTCCAGGGAAGGAGAAAGTCCAACCATCGCGATGGTCACATCGGACTGCTTTGCCGCCGCAACAGCCTCGTCGCGCAGAGCAGCCGCGGGTGCCTGCCAAGTGAGATCAATGCCGGCGGTCCCGTTATGGTGAAAGTATTCCAGACGGATAGGATGCGGCTGTGTATCACTGAAATGCACGGCAGCTTCGACCACCGCGCCACGCTCGCCGGTCTTGTTACCACCGCTCTCGACCAATACCTTCCCATCCAGGTAGAGCCGGAATCCCTCAGCGTTTTCGCAGGCGTAGCAATAATTTACGCGGACACCAATCTTGTAATCTCCAGCCGCTGACGGAACGAAGGTGCCGCTCCACCGCACCGAGTAGTCATTGCGCTGGAGGCCATCCACAGGAACAACCTTGTCCCAGTTGAAATTGACATTCGGGTCGGTGCGCGTGAGCACAGGCTGTCCGCTCAGGTCTTGGGACTTGAAGTACTCGCCCGTGAGGCCGTTGCCGGGGCCGCTGGTGCGATGAAGCGCCGTGTGCTCAATCGGCATGGCAAAATTTTCAACCAGGGTTGAGCCTTGCGCATAGGCGATGTGCGCCGAGGAGAAACGCTTTTCGATTCCATCGAGCGGATAGACGGGCGCAGGCGGCGGCCCGTTGTAGTTTCCTTGCAGAGACTGTACAAGCTCCGCCGTAGGACCGACTACAGCGATGCGGGCTATCCCAGGTTTCAGAGGAAGCGTGTGGTCTTGATTCTTGAGCAGCACGATCGATTCCCGCGCCGCTTGCAGCGAAAGCTGCCGATGCTCGGGCGAGTTGACCTCGCTCATGGGAATAAGGCCGTAGGCGTAACTGGACGGCGGATCAAACATGCCGAGTTGGAATCGCGCGCGGAACAGGCGATGCAACGCTTTGTCGACATCGGCTTCCGTGATCAGGTTCTGATGAACCGCATCCACGAGGGCAAGATAAGCCTGCCCTTGTCCGAAACCGCACTCGAGATCGGTGCCGGCTTTCAGTGCAGCTGCGGCAGCGTGGGCCATATCGGGTACGTAGTGATGGCCGGTGTTCACATCCGCAATCGCAGCGCAATCGCTGACCACATAGCCGTCGAACTTCCAGGCATCGCGCAAGTGATCGCGTAGAAGCATGGTGTTGGCGCAGGCTGGCGCGTCATCAATCGCGTTGTAGGCGCACATCACAGATTGGGCGTGCGCTTCCGTCACCGTGGCGCGGAAGGCAGGCAGGTAGGTGTCCTCAAGGTCGTGCGGCGAGACATCCACATCAAAGCCATGGCGCAGAGGCTCGGGGCCGCTGTGCACCGCATAGTGTTTGGGAGTCGAGACTACCCTGAAATACTTAGGATCGTCCCCCTGCATGCCAGTGACAAACGCCACGCCCATCCGGCCCGTGAGAAAGGGATCTTCTCCGTAGGTCTCCTGACCGCGCCCCCAGCGCGGATCGCGAAAAATGTTGATGTTTGGTGACCAGAAGTCCAACCCCTCCATAATGTCGCGCCGCCCTGCTCGCACCGCCTGATTATGTTTGGCCCGGGCTTCCGTCCCAATCACGACAGCCATCTCGTGGATCAACGAATCATCAAACGTAGCCGCCAGTCCAATCGGCTCGGGAAAAACCGTCGCAGTTCCGGCATTCGCCACGCCATGCA
>Ga0187858_10003670_pt1 | contig 14809 bp, 13 predicted proteins | sample June2016WEW_8_15_FD_133015 | JGI IMG/M metagenome (GOLD analysis project Ga0187858, IMG submission 133015) | Peatland microbial communities from SPRUCE experiment site at the Marcell Experimental Forest, Minnesota, USA - June2016WEW_8_150 | ecosystem: Environmental > Terrestrial > Soil >...
ACGGCCGCACGCTGGGCGCGCTTTCCATCACGGGTCAATCCAAATACCGCACGGATTTCGAGCCGCTGCTGCCTGGCGTGAAGTACGTTCCGCCAAACGATATCAACGCTCTGGAAGGGGCTTTCAGTGAGGCCACCGCCGGCATGGTGCTGGAGCTGATCCAGGGGGAAGGCGGCATCGTTCCCATCACGCCCGAATACGCGCGGAAGGCGCGCGAGTTGGCGGACCGGTTCGACGCGCTGCTGGTGTTCGATGAGATACAGTGCGGCGTCGGACGGCCGGGGACTTATTTTGCCTATCAGCGCACCAAGCCGGAAGTGCTGCCGGATATCCTGGTGGCGGCCAAACCAATAGCTTGCGGCCTGCCGCTGGGGGCGATCGTGGCGAACGAGAGAGCGGCGGCCACGATCGGGCTCGGCATGCACGGCAGCACTTTCGGAGGCAGCGCTCTGGCCTGCCGCGTGGCACTGGAATTCTTCGACATCCTGGATGGCTTGCTGCCTGACATCCAACGGGTGGGCGGGTATCTGCACCTGATGCTGAACGAGCTGGCGCGCAAGCATACGTTTGTCAAAGAGGTGCGCGGGTTCGGATTGATGATCGGAGTGGATATGGAGATTCCCGGCAAGCAGATGGTGCTGGACGCCATGGCGGACGGTCTGCTGATCAACCGCACGCACGATACGGTGCTGCGATTCCTGCCACCCTACATCGTCACCGAGCGTGAGGTGGATACGGCGGTGAAGGTGCTGGGCAAGATCTTCGCCAAGCAGAAAGGGACACCGGCGTGAGGTGCGCGTGGTGTTTGTGGACCGCGCTGGCGGCCTCGACCCTGGCTTTTGCGGCGCCGGCGGATTGGGTCGTGCTTTTCGATGGGAAGAGCATGGCCGGATGGGAAGACCCGCGGCAGAAGGTTCCGCCTGGGGATGCCTGGACGATCGACGATGGCTGCCTCAAGGCGAATCGCAGGCCGCACATCACTGAGGATCTGTTCAGCAAGGATCTGTACCGGGATTTCGAATTGGCTTGGGAGTGGAAAGTGGCGCCTGGCGCCAACAGCGGAGTCAAGTATCGCATTCAGGACCGTGTGTTCCTGGCGCGCCATCCCTTGTCGAGGTTCGAGGATCTGGTCAACTTCTCCGTGCAGAACCGGCCGGCGGAGAGGCCGGATCACGGTCAGGAGTACGTGGTGGGCTTCGAATACCAGATGCTCGATAATACGCGCAATTCCGACGCGCGGAATGGGACGGATCACCAGGCAGCAGCGCTGTACGACATCGTGGGTCCGACGCAGGATGTGACGCGGCCGGTTGGCGAGTTCAATCAATCGCGTCTGGTGGTGAAGGGTAATCACGTCGAGCATTGGCTGAACGGCGTAAAGGTAGTGGATACCGATTTGGATTCCGCCGTGGCGGCGGAGCGCATCGCGCACCGGTGGGGCCAGGGGACGCCCGTCACGGAGTCGCTGACGAAACAACCGCGGAAGAACTGTCCGATTTCGCTGCAGAACCACGGTGACGAAGCCTGGTTTCGGAATATTAAGATTCGCAGGTTGGAGTGAGCGCGATGAACGCCAGGCGAGCAGGGCTCGCCTGCGCTGGCAAGAGTGCCAGCGCGGCAGGCAGGAGTGCCTGCGCCACGATTTGCGTCGCGATGATGCTGGTGGGGTGCCGCGCGCCTCGTTCCATGAAGACGCCAATCCTCGATCTTCCGCCGCCGGCGGCCGATGTGCGGATTCCGTACGGCGCGGCACCGCAGCAGTTCGGCGATCTGCGATTGCCGAAGGGACCGGGACCGTTTCCGGTGGCGATCGTTATTCATGGCGGCTACTGGCGGTCGGCCTATTCGCTCGAACATATCGGCCATATGTGCGCGGCGCTCACGCGCGCGGGCGTGGCTACGTGGAGCCTGGAGTACAGGCGCATTGGCGATCCGGGCGGCGGCTGGCCGGGCACTTGCGATGACGTACTGCGCGGCGCGGAGCAGCTTCGGGGGCTGGCGGCGCGCTATCCGCTGGATCTGAATCGGGTCGTGGCCACCGGACATTCCGCGGGCGGAGAACTCGCGTTGTGGCTGGCTGCGCAGCACAAGATCTCGCTGCGAGGCGTAGTTTCGCTGGCCGGCGTGGCCGATCTGCGACGCGCATGGGAACTCGGCCTGAGCGGCGGAGTGGTGGCCGAATTCCTGGGCGGCACGCCGCAGCGGGCGCCAGAGCGATACCGGCTGGCAGATCCGATGGAATTGCTGCCGCTGGGATTGCCGCAACGGTTGCTGCACGGAACCAACGACGACGTGGTACCGATCGAAATCAGCCGGCGCTATCAGGCGGCCGCCGCGGCGAGGGGCGACGATGCTCGGCTGATCGAGTTGCCGGGCGCGGGGCACTTCGAGCTGATCGACCCGCGCTCGCGGGAGTGGACCGTGGTCGAAAGCGCGATCACAGACTTACTGAAGTAAGTATCGGGCGATCGCCAATCCGGAGTCGCGGGTTCACTATAATGAAAGTATCCCATGCACCAGAAACTGAGCGAACGTGTTGTCGATTTAAATCCGCGGGAAACCGCGGAGTGGATGGAGGCGCTACATCAGGTATTAGAAGAGGAGGGCCCGGATCGAGCGGCGTATTTGTTGGAGCATTTGTCGGCGCGGGCACGCAGCGCGGGCGCCGTACTCCCAGTCCATCTCAATACGCCGTATGTGAACTCGATTCCGGTGGAGGCGGAGGCGCCCTATCCAGGTGATCGCGCCATGGAGCGCCGCATCAAGAGCCTGACGCGCTGGAACGCCATGGCCATGGTGGTGCGGCAGAACAAGTACGATCCGGGAATCGGCGGGCACATTTCCACTTACGCATCCCTGGCCACGCTGCTCGAAGTGGGTTTCAATCATTTCTTTCATGCGCAATATGGGGACCAGCCCGGCGACCTGATTTATTTCCAGGGGCACGCCTCTCCGGGCATCTACGCGCGGGCATTCCTGGAAGGCCGCCTGACCGCGGAACACTTGAAGAATTTTCGGCATGAATTGCGCGATCATCCGGGGCTGCCCTCGTATCCACACCCGTGGCTGATGCCCGATTTCTGGCGCTTCCCTACGGTTTCGATGGGCCTCGGGCCGATCAATGCGATCTACCAGGCGCGCTTCATGCGGTATTTGGAAAATCGCGGTATCATCCCGCAGACGCCGCGCAAGATCTGGGCGTTCCTGGGCGATGGCGAGATGGATGAGCCCGAATCCATGGGATCGCTCACGCTGGGTTCCCGCGAGAGACTCGACAACCTGATCTTCGTCATCAACTGTAATCTGCAGCGGCTGGACGGCCCCGTGCGCGGCAACGGCAAAATCATCCAGGAACTGGAGGCGGCCTTCCGCGGCGCCGGCTGGTACGTCATCAAGGTGATCTGGGGCGAGGACTGGGACCCGCTGCTGGCGCGCGACAACAGCGGGTTGCTCGAAAGGCGCATGAACGAAGTGGTGGACGGCGAGTGGCAGACCTATGTCACGAAGGATGGCGCTTACTTCCGCAAAAACTTCTTCGGCAAATATCCCGAGCTGTTGGATCTGGTAGCGCATCTCAGCGACGAGCAACTGCTGCGAATGCGGCGCGGCGGGCACGATCCCAAGAAGGTGTACAACGCGTACAAGGCGGCGGTGGAAAACACCGGAACGCCCACGCTGATTCTGGCCCAGACGATCAAAGGTTACGGCCTGGGCGAAGCTGGCGAGGGGCGCAACATCACCCACCAGCAGAAAAAGCTGAATGAGCAGGAGATCGCGCATTTCCGCTCGCGGTTCGAGATCCCGATTCCGGATGAAGCGGCGCGTAACGCGTCATTCTACCGTCCGCCGGACGACAGTCCCGAGATCGCCTACTTGCACGAGCGGCGGCGCCAGTTGGGCGGTTATATGCCGAACCGCAGTCTTCCCGCGAGTAAGGTGGAAGCGCCGCCGCTCGAATATCTGGCCGAGTCGCTGGCGGGATCGCAGGGCCGCGAGGTATCCACCACGATGGCCTTCGTTCGCGTGCTGACACTGCTGCTGAAGGAGCCGCGGATCGGCAAGCGTGTGGTTCCCATTATTCCGGATGAAGCGCGCACGTTCGGCATGGAATCGCTGTTCCGGCAGTTCGGCATATATGCCAGCAAGGGGCAGCTCTACAAACCGCACGATGCGGAAATGTTCCTGTACTACAAGGAATCCAAGGACGGACAGATTCTGGAGGAAGGCATCACCGAAGCGGGCTCCATGGCATCGTTCACCGCGGCCGGCGCGGCTTATACGAACTATTGCGTGGAGATGATTCCTTTCTTCACTTACTATTCAATGTTCGGTTTCCAGCGTGTGGGCGATTTGATCTGGGCTTTCGCCGATGCGCGCGGGAAAGGGTTTCTGATGGGCGGCACGGCGGGCCGCACGACGCTGGCCGGGGAAGGCTTGCAACACCAGGATGGCCACAGCATCGTGCTGGCGAGCACCGTGCCCACCTGCGCGACCTACGATCCGGCCTACGCTTACGAAATTGCCGCAATCGTGCAGGACGGCATTCGCCGCATGTACCAGGAACAGGAAGACCTGTTCTATTACGTGACGCTGTACAACGAGAACTACGCCATGCCGCCGATGCCGGAAGGCGTCGTCGAAGGCATCCTGAAAGGCATCTACCGGTTCAAAGCCGCGGAGAACGGCACAGCGCAAGTGCAGCTTTTCGGCAGCGGTCCGATTTTGAATGAGGCGCTGCGCGCGCAGAAGATTCTGGGCGAGAAATACGGCGTGCCCGCGGATGTGTGGAGCGTGACGAGCTACAACGAGTTGCGGCGCGAAGCCCTGCGGATCGAGCGCTGGAACCGGCTGCATCCGGGCGAGCCTGCGCAGCGACCGTATATTCAACAGGCGTTGGCCGGCGCGGCGGGCCCGATTGTGGCGGCGACCGATTATATGAAGGTGGTGGCGGACCAGGTCGCGCCGTGGCTGCCGGGCCGCATGGAAACGCTCGGCACAGATGGCTTCGGGCGCAGCGAGAATCGCGAGTATCTGCGGCGGCATTTCGAAGTCAACGCGGAGTCCATCGCGGCAACGGCGCTATCGCGGCTGGCGCGCGACGGCCAGTTCCCGCTGGATCGCGCGATGGCGGCGTTTGGCGAATTAGGCGTGAATACGGAGAAGGTGGACGCGGCGCGGGCGTGAGGTGGCAATGAGTACGCCGACCAAGCTGATCAACTACGAAGATTCCCTGACGATGCCCGAGAACAGGCTCGAGGAAATCGTACATGGTGAAAGTAGAATCATGCCGCCGGCGAATAAGAAGCATGTTTACCTGCTCGAAGAGCTGAGGCGCATGCTGGAGGCCCAGATCGACTCGCGAGAATACTATGTCATCGCTGCGAGCGCCGGATTGGGTGTCGAACGCGTTCCGTTGACGTACCGCATTCCGGACTTAATGGTGTTTCGGACCGAAGCACTCCGCAGGGATCGGGCCGAGACAGCCGAGAACGACCTATATATCTGGGCCGTCCCCGAGTTGCTTGTCGAATGCCTTTCTCCGTCTAATCGAAAAGGGTCCATTCGAGAATTGCTGGCGAACTATGCGCAGATCGCAGTGCCGGAAGTCTGGCTGCTCGATCCGAAACCGCCTCGGTTCACTTCGTACCGTTATGAGTCGGGCGCGCTGAAGGAAGGGCTGACTGCTGCTAGCTTCCGGGTGACTCCAGTTCTCCTGCCCAAGGTGACTGTGGATGTGGCCGATTTGTGGGCGGCATTCGAGGGCGGCACTTTGGGCCTGTAGTGTCCCGGGCGAGCGATGGCTCGCCTGCGCCGACAGGAGTGTCGGCGTGGCAGGCACGAGTGCCTGCGCCACGGCTATGGTTTCTCGGGCGGGAGCAGGCGCACGTTTACGGCTTCCGGTTTCAATAAAGGGTCCAGCGTGGTTTCCACCGAAACGCGGTCGCCCGGCTTGATGTCGTCGCGCTTGATCTTCTTCGATCCAGAATAATAGCGGGTCTTCCGGTTGCACAGGATGACGAGGTCGTCTTCGTCAGTTCTCGCCAGGGTGAGGGTGCTGGCATCCATGTGCCGCACGGTGCCCGTGAAACTGGCCAGCGGCGGCTGGACCTCCTGCGCGTAGACCACCGCGGAGACGGCGCACAACAGAACGATCAGAAACTTCATTGCCGGATACAGTCCATGTTACCGTCACGCCATCCACCAGTGCTACGCTAGCGCCTTGGACGTCGCCGCTTATCTGGAACGAATCGGCTACCGTGGACCGCTCGACCGATCCATCGAAACCCTGCGCGGCCTGCACCTGGCGCATCTTTACGCTGTTCCGTTCGAAAACCTCGACATCCATCTGGGCCGGCCGATCGTGCTCGACAGTGCCGCGCTAGTCGATAAAATCGTCACGCGCCGCCGAGGCGGCTTTTGCTACGAACTGAACGGCCTCTTCTGCGCACTGTTGCGCGAGTTGGGCTTTCGGGTCACGATGCTGTCCGCCGAAGTTGCGCGCGAGGCTGGCGGATACAGCCCGGCGTTCGACCATTTGACGCTGTGGGTCGACCTGGACAAGCCCTGGCTCGCCGATGTCGGTTTCGGCGAGGGATTCCGCCTGCCCCTGGCTCTGAACGAACCCGCCGATCAAGTCCAGGACGGCTGCGCGTATCTCCTCATCACCGACGGCGATTACCGCGTTTTGTTGTGCCGCGACCGCAGCGGAGACTGGACGCCGCGATACAGGTTCACGCTGCAGCCGCACGTCCTCGCGGATTTTGCGGAACGCTGCGTCTTCCACCAGACCTCGCCGGAATCGCACTTCACGCTCAGCCGGATTTGCACGCGGGCGACCCCCAAGGGGCGTGTCACTGTCAGCGGCATGCGGCTGATCGTCACCTCGGGCACGGAGAAGACGGAGCGACTGCTGGGCGGCGAGGCGGAATACGCCGCCACACTTCGCGAGCAGTTCGGAGTGATAGAATAACCATCTAGGAGAGGGTTTGCGTGGCATCATTCATCCAGAACCAGTTTGAGAAGAACTTCATCACCACATCGGTCGATTACGTGTTCAACTGGGCGCGCAAATCCGCATTGTGGCCGCTGACCTTCGGCCTGGCGTGTTGCGCCATCGAGATGATCGCCTCCAGCACGTCCCGCTTCGATATCGCGCGTTTCGGAGCGGAAGTCTTCCGCCCCAGCCCGCGGCAGTCGGACCTTATGATCGTAGCCGGAACGGTGACCCTCAAGATGGCGCCGGTGCTCAAGCGCATTTGGGATCAGATGCCGGACCCGAAATGGTGCATCTCGATGGGGGCCTGCTCCAGCGTCGGCGGACCGTTCAACACCTACGCCGTGCTGCAGGGCGTGGACAAGATCGTGCCGGTGGACGTGTACGTGACCGGCTGCCCGCCGCGTCCAGAGAACCTGTTCTACGCGCTGCTGAAGCTGCAAGACAAGATCGATCAGATGACCACGCTGGTGAAAAGGCCCACGGAAGTTCGGCTGGACGAATCCATGTTGGCGCAATTCAAAGAGCAGGTCATGATCGCACAGATTCAGAATCCCGCCTAGCGTGTTTTACAGGGATCTGCAGAACGTCTACCGCGCCCGTCCGCTCGAACGCTTAGCATGGCTGACGCATGGCTTCGGCACGCGCCATTCGCCCGATTTCGCGCGTGACGGCAAGGTCGCCACGCTGCACCAGATCCACTCGGATATCTGCGTCGCGGCGCGCGGCAGGACGGGCATCCTGGGCGATGGCGATGCTCTGCTGGAAGACACGCCCGGACACCTCGTGGCCGTCAAGACCGCGGATTGCCTTCCTATTCTGCTGGTGGACGAAGAGAACCGCGCAGTTGCCGCCGTGCACGCCGGCTGGCGCGGTACCGCGAGCGGCATCGTGCGGCGAGCCTTGATCAAGATGCACGAGGAGTTCGGGACGCAGCCCGCGCAGGTTCACGCGGCCATCGGACCGGGAATCGGAAGGTGCTGCTACGAGGTGGGTCCGGAGGTGGCCGCGCAATTCGGTGAAACCGGGCAGTGCCACATCGACCTGCTGGAGGCGAATCGCGGCCAGTTGATCGCGGCGGGTGTTGCGGCTCCGCAAATTTATGCCGCGGGCCTTTGCACGATGTGCGGTGTGGCGGATTTCCACTCGTACCGCCGCGATCGAGAGCAGGCCGGGCGCATGCTGTCGGCGGTGGGAGTGAAGTGACTGCAACGGGTGCGCCCGCGCGTGCGTACATCAGTGCGATGCGCGCTGTGTGCTTTCTGGCCGTCTGCGGATTGGCCGCCGCTCAAGATCCTCGCGAAATCGTGCGGCGCTCGATCGTGCTGCTGGATCATAACCTGGCCATCGCGCGCAATTACACTTTCCTGGAGCGTTCCGATACTCGCGAGTTGGATGGGGACGCCCACGTGAAAACCCGCAAATTGCGGCTCTACGACGTCACGCTGCTGGAAGGCTCTCCCTACAGGCGGCTGGTGGGGAGGGACGATCATTCGTTGTCTCCCGACGAGGAGCGCGATGAGCGAAAGAAGCTACAGGACAGCATCGCCGAGCGCCGGAAGGAGACCTCCGCCCAGCGCGCCAAACGCATCGCGGAATGGGAAAGGAAACGGCAGCAGGAGCGCGAGCCGCTGTTGGAGATTCCGGACGCATTCGATTTCCGACTCGCCGGCGAGGAGTCGCTGGAAGGCCGACCTGCGTGGGTGATTGAAGCCACACCGCGGCCGGGCTTTCATGCTCGAACCAGCGTGGGGAAGCTGTTCCCCAAGTTTCGGGGGAAACTCTGGATCGATCAAGCCGACAATCAATGGGTGAAAGCGGCCGCAGAGGTAACCAGCAACATCTCGTTCGGACTTTTTCTGGCCCGTCTGAGCAAGGGCTCGCGGTTCGACATCGAGATGACCCGCGTGAATGACGAAGTCTGGCTGCCCAAAAGCATCGAGGCCCGAGCCGCAGCCAGGCTGGCGCTGGTTAAAACTCTCCGCATCGAAACGGAAACCACGTATTCCAATTACCGCAAGTCTCAGGCGGAATCGCGGGTCGTGGCCATCGCGCCGGGTCCGTGAAACGCCGCCTGACGGGTTGCTGGATTCGATGACAGGATTTTCTTCGGCGGTGCACGCGAGTGCGAGCGAAGCTCGCCAACATCGGCAAACGGCGCCGATGTTACGAGGGGGCGAGCGGGCGAGGGGGCGAACCGGCGATCCGTGCTTCGGACTGCCCCACGGGGTTGGGCAAATGGCCAAAGTCCAGGGGCGAACGAAGCTCGCCTATACGGCGAAGTTCGCGGTTGGCAGGCGGAAGCGCCTGCCCCACCCGAGTGTTCAACATTGCCACCACGGCACTCTTCTCTTCTGGAAAATGTGGAAACATTGGGGCGCGTCAGTTCTTGATGCGCCCGAGCATCTGGTAAATCCAGATCAGCGCGGTGTTCATAATGTGCTCGCCGGCGCCCACCGCTACCGGCGAGACTGCGTTGTCCGCGCCATAGCCGCCCTCCGCCACGGCTTCGATGGTCGGAAAATACTGGTGATATCCGTTGGCGTAGCCGAAGAAAAACAACTGCTTCACCCGCGCGCGCGCCTTGAGCCGGATGGCATGATTGCTGAAGAACTCGCCCGAGACTCCCAACAGCGCGATATCGCCATTGAGCAGCGCCACCGTCAGCCGCGGCCGCACACCGTCAGCGTATTCGTCGATATAGTTGGGGACCAGTTCGGGGAAGAACGCCTTTTCGTACGCTGCACGCACGAGCGGATTTGCGAAATCCGTGCGTGCGGTAAACCGCAAACGCTCTTCGCGGCATTCGAGCGAGGGATGCGGGACCTCCTGCGGCGTGAGCGACATGGCCAGCTTCACGGCTTCGCGCGCGAGGGCTTGGCCAAAGGCCTGGTAGCCTTTGTTAGGTCCTTCGTTCACGGACTGATCGCCCGCCGCGCCCTGCATGAAGATCGCCGCGGCGCCGGTCTCCTTTGTGACTTCCGCCTTCAGCGCGCCGACGTAATCCGCCGAGAATTTGAGCGTGCGGGCCGGCAGCATGGTGGGATGCGCGGCGAAGTTCACCAGGATCGCCAGCGGCTTGCCCGCGGCGTCGTCGAAGCGCATCACCGCCAGCTCGCGATCACTTGGTTTCGGCTCGATATGGGTATGCCGGTTGCGGTTGAAGCCTTCGAGTTGCACGGAGCCTACCGCCATACGCGCCGGCGCCAGCCTGGAGTTCGCCTCCACAATCGCGGCCACGATGCCATCTTCCAGTTGGCCGTAGTATCGCAGCGCCGCATCGAATCGGCCTCTTCCCTTCCCTTCCTGATCGGTGAGCTCGAGGACCGGCCCGTGGTGCGTGTGGGAGCCGGCGATGATGGAATCCTCGATGCCGGTCTGCTCTTTGATTCTCCGGCGAATCTTCTGGAGGGATGCTTCGGCGGGCGCGCGTCCCAGGTCCAGCCCCACGATGGCGATCTTCTTGCCGCCGGCCTGAATCACCAGAGCGTCGGCGTACAGCGGGTCCAGCACGCCATCGGAAAGCGCATCATGGCGGTCGCCGTAGCCCCACATGGGCACGGGCTCGCGCGGCGTGATGTCCCGTCGCCCCGCGCCGACTTCGAAGTTCTGTCCGTAGGCTGCAAGAGCCAGGAGGAACGCGGCAATCCATCGCACGATGCACATGAACAGGGATTCTACCACCGCTGTGGCCGGCGGAATTGTGCGGCGCCGGCCGCACCGCGCCACATCTCAGGCGCGTCTGGACCGTACGAGAACAGCAGCACGGCGGCGGTGGGCGCCCGCATCAGGCTCGACGAAGAGGTTCCGCGCAATGGCGCCTTGGTCGTCCGTCTGCTCTGGCTTACTCAGGAACGCAACCTCGTCCGTCCACGGATCAGATTCGTCCGTCCACAGATCAGGGTCGGAGAGATCCACATTCGGAGCGTTTCCGACAGGGCGGATACGCGTCGTAGCTATAGCTTGCGAGAGCGGAATTTCGCGCTGGATCCGAGCAGATCTAAGATAGCCGTCCGTTTACTCCTTGCCGGACCGCTCCGGGGAGTCAGATCGTCCGGACCTATCCTAATCCTGTTCACCGAGAGTTTGAGCGTACGTTTTGCCGTAAGGGTAGAAGAGTTCCTTGCGGCCTTGCTGCCACGCCGCTTTGAGTTCGGGCGTGGTGATGTCCCAGTCCGGCCGGCATTTCCTGGTAACGGCACGGAGGTCCTGGCGGAGATCTTCCACGGTGGGCCGGCCGAAGAACCAGTAGCCGTTGTAGATCTTATAAATGACAAGACCGGGCTCGAGGACAAGCACGTGGGGGATCATGGGATTGTGGAGAGGATCCGTGTATTCGGCGATGTCGAGGTCTTTTTGCACGGTCCGGCCCGCGTCGGAGAGGAACGGCCAGTGGGCGCCGACCCCGCTGCGATATTCACTCGTCTCGGTGATATTGTCGGTGCTAATCGTGACGAGCCGGCAATAGGCAACCTCGAGCTCGCGATGGAGTGCAACAAGCCCTTCAGCCTGCCGGCGGTCCTTGGGGCAGAAACCTCCGCGGCTGAGGACGAGAACCATTGGATGTTGTGCTTGCAGTTCGGAGAGCTTCCGGCGTTTCGCGGCGTGGTCGGAAAGCTCGTAGTCGGGGAAGATGGCCCCTGGAACAATGTCAGATCGCATGTGAAATCCTTCAACACTTGGATGCGCGTCGCCGGGTTACGTCGCAAGGGTCAGTGACCGGCGTTCTTATAGCGCCTCAGCCAGCGGGCCGCGCCAGGAATCCGACACGTCTTGGAGCGGCTGGTGCACCTGCTGGTAAACCACCTATTCTTGTTCGAACATTATAGCCCTCAACGTGAAGAACCGACAAAGCCTCGGACCAAAGCGGCGATCTCGTCCGCAGCCGTGTCCAGTGCGAAATGACCGGCGTCCAGAACGTGAACTTGAGCGTTCGGCACATCCCGGCGATAGGCTTCCGGCTCCGAAAGGTCGAACGAGGGGTCATACTTACCCCAGATCACCAGCAGGCGCGGCTGCTTCTCGCGCATCCATGCTTGCCACTTCGGGTAGGCGTCCACATTGGTGCGATAGTCGTAGAACAGGTCGCTTTGAATGTCCGCCTGCCCCGGCTTACTCAGGAAGGCGAACTCGTCCGTCCACAGATCGGGGTCGTAGCGCTCGACGTTCGGATCGTTTCCGACATGGCGGGTACGCGCCGCCGGCAGCGACAGGAGATTTGCGCGAAGGGCGCCGTCGTTGGCAGCGCGATCGGCCCAAAACGCCCGCCGCGTCTTCCAAAGCGCGCCCAGCCCTTCGTTGTGCGCCACGGCGTCCTGGACGATGAGAGCCTCAATGCGGTCCGGATGGGCCAAGGCCATGCGGAAACCCACGGGTCCACCATAATCCTGCATGTAGAGCGTGTATCGCGACAGGCCAAGAGCTTCGGTGAAATGCTCTGTGACGGATGCGATTTTGTCGAAGGTATACGCGAAGCTCTTCGCATCGGGAGCGTCGCTGTGCCCAAATCCAGGATAGTCCGGCGCGACCAGGTGATAGCGATCGGAAAGCCGGGCGAAGAGCGGCTCGAACATGCGCGACGAAGAGGGCAGCCCGTGAAGCAGGAGAATCGTTGCGGCATCCTTCGGTCCCGCTTCCCGATAAAAAATTGCGAGTCCGTCAACCTTCACCGTGCGATAAGAGACGCGCTGTGACGTGGGTATCGCGGTCCTTTCTTGACTTTGGAGATGACCGGCAGCAAACCCGATTGAGAAGAGTAGCGCCGAGTTCCTCGCCATTGTTCCGAAGTTCATGGCTCCCTCAGAAATCCTGCGCGGTGGGACGCAGAACCACTTCGTCGATTTCGACGTCAGCCGGTTGTTCAATGGCGTACAGAATGGCGCGAGCCACCGAATCCGCCGGAATGGCGATCTTGTTGTATAGATCCTTCACAAATTGTGCGGAAGACGGATCAGAGGTTCCATTCTGGAGCTCCGACGCTACCGCACCAGGCGAGACGATCGTGCAGCGAATGTTTTGGGAATGTAGTTCCATCCGCAGTCCTTCGGTCAAAGACCGTACGGCGGATTTCGTGGCGCAGTAAACCGTTCCGCCGGGCGCGAACACCTTGATCCCGAAGACCGAAGCGAGGTTGACGATGTGACCGCTCTTCTGCTTCTGCATTTGAGGCAGCGCGGCGGCAACTCCGTATAGAACTCCCTTGATATTCACGTCGATCTGCCGATCCCATTCCTCCACCTTGAGGAGCTGGATTGGCGCTATGGGCATAATACCGGCGTTGTTCACCAGGACATCGACGCGGCCGAAACTGTCGACGGCTCCTTTGACGAGTGCTTCCACGTCAGCGCGCTTCGTGACGTCGGCAGCGAAGCCGATAGCCTTACCGCCTGCGGCCGAAATCTCTTTCACGACTGCGTCGATCCGGTCCTTACGCCGCGCTCCCAGTACGACCTTCGCTCCGTTTCGTGCAAGAAGCTTCGCAGTGCTTTCTCCAAGACCACTGCTGGCTCCGGTGATTACTATGACCTTGTCTGCAATATTTGACGTGCCCATCCTCTGCTTCTCCTTATTTAAGAATTCGAATGTTTCTAACGGCGCATTGCGCGCTGCCGTTTACCGGCGCGGCGATTTCGGAGGCTTCCTCAACCAATGAGTTTAAGAAAGCCGATGCGCCGGCGCAAGTCGGAACATTGGCGCTTGTCCGGCCCACTGAAGCAGAAGATCTTGTCGGCCGCCGATTCTGACGAGTCCTTTGTCGCGGGTCCTAAGATGAGTGGCCGAGACCAGCATGCCCGCAGCCGTAAGGCAAAGTTAAACGCCGGTGATCGTCCCACAAGGGGCCGGTGAGCATGTCCGTGAGTTACGCCGGCGCTCTTCGATAAACGCCGATTCGTTTCGAGCTCGCCTTGCCGGTAGACCAGGGAGTAACGATAGTCTCCCGGCGACGACGGCATGAAGGGAATGCGGAAAACGTTGCCGTCGGCCGAGTCGCAGAAGCCAACTACTTTGCCGGTTTCAGTCGCGCCGCTTTTTCCGAACGATCCGGCCAGCGTGGCCCTAGTGAATGGATTGCGCACATCGGGCGCGGCGATGTCGGCTGTGACTTCTACAAAGTCGTATGCTTCGGTGATTTGGGTAGACTGCGAGAAACGACACGTCGCCTGGGACGGCCGGCAGGACCAGCGGGAGCGCCAACACGCTCAGGCATAGATAGCGCGACATGCCCACACTGTAATGCGGGGGCGCACGCTTCAGCGTGCCGCGGCGAAATTTAGTTCGCCGTTTCGCCGGCTGACAGCCGGCTGCGGCAGGCGGAAGCGCCTGCCCACCCCATTGTTCAACAGTGCCGCTGGCAGCCCGTGCCAGGAGTCATTATGAGGTTGCGGTTGGCAGGCGGAAGCGCCTGCCCCACTACGGCGAACCAACAACATGCGACGTTCCGTGGAGAAGCATCCAGCCTCTCGGGACTTCAACCACGACTCCTAGCGCTAGACCAGGGCACTCTTTCCGGATGATTTAGAAACTCAAGTCCAGGATTGGCTGCTCCACTTTTCTAACACTGTAGTGCTATCCCAGCAACAGCACCCCGATCGCCATGGTCAGCACGGTGACGGGCACGCCCGCCTTCGCGTACTCCCAAAACGATATGTTGGCTTCTTGCCGCGCCCGCTCGATCACAATCAGATTAGCCACCGAGCCCAGCACCGTCAGATTACCGGCCAGCGTGGAAGACATGGCCAGCACCAGCCATGCGTGGCGTGGATCGGCGAGATGGACGATCACCGGCTTGAAGACCAGCACGGCGGGAACGTTGCT
>Ga0187858_10003671_pt1 | contig 14806 bp, 12 predicted proteins | sample June2016WEW_8_15_FD_133015 | JGI IMG/M metagenome (GOLD analysis project Ga0187858, IMG submission 133015) | Peatland microbial communities from SPRUCE experiment site at the Marcell Experimental Forest, Minnesota, USA - June2016WEW_8_150 | ecosystem: Environmental > Terrestrial > Soil >...
ATATCTGGGTACCTTCCCGCAGCTGGACTAACACGGGGGCGCATCTCGCATGTCAGACCAAAGGATTATCTCCCTCAAAGTAGTTGCGTAGTAGCCGACGGCTGCAGTTACGGCTTCAATAGGGCAAGCGTCCGCCTTGGGGTGAATTCGGATCGAATCGATTAAGCTCTCTGGATTCCAGTCAACGGCGTGCCACATCACGTCTTTCGGAGGATCGGGCTTGCCTTCCAGCGGTAGGTAATCTACGCGCACTTCGCCATTAAGTCTGAGAATGTCATAGTACGGTGGTACGATAAGATAGTGCAAATTGCTTGAAAGCAGAGCCGTGGGCTGTTGCTTGGCTGACCATGAACGTGTTTGCAGAGCGATAACAATTTGTCCTGACGAAACAACCGCAAGAATCTAGCGGGAACTAACCTCCTCGCACCTGTATATTGTTCGGGCTCCATAACTGCCGGCTGCTCCCTCGATCGCCATGCAGGGTCGGACATGCGGGAATGAATTTGCGGGTGTACTGGCCGCTCGATACCAAGGTCACGTATCCTTTGCAACCTGCTAGGGACAAGAGTTAATTCATGGATTGGGAAAGACATTGTGGTTGGTTCGCTGGCCCAGTAGTTCCAACCAGGGGTTCACCACCGCGAATGACTCGAGTACGGACAGGGAACGCTCAGCCGTGAGTGATGTTCTCGATCACATCAAGGATTTTCTGGCGTATACCCGGCTGCTGTCGGGCGACGAGAAAGGTGAGGCACAGGTCTTCTGTGACCGGCTGTTCCAGGCCTTCGGACACGCCGGCTACAAGGAGGCCGGGGCCATCCTCGAATATCGCATCAAGAAGCAATCGACGGGCGGGACCAGCTTTGCCGACCTGATCTGGAAGCCCCGCCTCCTGATCGAAATGAAAAAGCGCGGGGAGAAGCTCTTCCTGCATTACAAACAGGCCTTCGACTACTGGGTGCACGCGGTCCCAAACCGGCCCCGCTACGTCATGCTGTGTAATTTCGATGAGTTCTGGATTTACGACTTCGACAAGCAGATCGACGAACCCGTCGACATCGTCTCCCTCACCGATCTTCCCAAGCGCTATACCGCGCTCAACTTTCTTTTTCCCGACGGTCCGCCGCCGATCTTCGGCAACGATCTCGAAGCGGTTTCCCGGGATGCGGCCGACAAGGTCGCACGGCTATTTAACGGGCTGATGGCGCGCGGCACAGAGCGCGCCCGGGCGCAGCACTTTGCCCTCCAGATAGTTGTAGCCATGTTCGCCGAAGACATCGGACTCATGCCTTCCGGTATGGTATTCGGTCTGGCCGACGATTGTCGCCGCAAGGCGCAAAGCTCGTATGACCTGTTTGGCGGCCTCTTTACGCAGATGAACACACCCAAACCCGCAACGGGCGGACGGTTCAAGGGAGTACCTTATTTCAACGGAGGGCTGTTTCAGACAATCGATCCGGTTGATCTGCAACCTGCTGAACTAGAGCTGCTCGCCGGCGATGACGGCGCCGCGACGCGGGACTGGTCGAAAGTAAACCCCGCGATCTTTGGCACGATCTTTCAACAAAGCATGGACGCCGACGAGCGCCATGCGTACGGCGCCCACTTCACGTCGGAAGCCGACATCATGCGTATCATCACGCCGACGATTTCGCAGCCTTGGCGGGAGCGCATAGCGAAGGCTTCGACGATGAAGGATCTGGTTGGGCTGCGCACGGAAATGATGAATTTCAAGGTCCTCGATCCCGCGTGCGGCAGCGGCAATTTCCTCTATCTCGCTTACCGGGAACTCGTGCGCATAGAAATCGCGCTGATGGCAAAGCTCAAGGCCTCCATCAGCACCGCCAACTTCCAGGAGCAGGCGAAAACACTGTCGGTCATCAGCCCCCGTCAATTCTACGGTATCGACCGGGACTCCTTCGGCGTAGAGCTTGCCAAAGTCACCCTCATGCTGGCGAAAAAACTTGCGATTGACGAGGCGATTGAAGTCCTTGAGCGCGAGCAGATCGAACTGCCGCTGCACAGCGAAGACGCCCTGCCTCTAGACAATCTCGACACCAACCTGCTGTGCGCGGATGCCCTGTTTGCAAAATGGCCCGAAGTCGATGCCATCGTCGGAAACCCGCCGTATCAGAGCAAAAACAAGATTCAGCAGGAACTGGGGCTGGCGTACGTGAACCGGGTCCGCGAGAAATTCCCGGACGTGGACGGCCGCGCAGATTACTGTGTTTACTGGTTTCGCAAGGCGCACGACGAACTGAAAGCAGGGCGGCGGGCTGGACTCGTCGGGACCAACACCATACGGCAGAACTACTCGCGCAAAGGCGGGCTCGACTACATTGTCGCGCATGGCGGCACGATCACCGATGCCGTTTCCAGCATGAAATGGTCGGGAGACGCCGTCGTATTCGTATCGATCGTAAACTGGATCAAAGGCGATTATGCGCCACAGAAGCGTCTTACCGTTCAGGAGGGAAACGATGCATCCGAAGGCTGGCGCTACAAGGACCTGGACATTATAGGACCGTCACTGTCCTTCGCCCTCGATGTAACGCAGGCCATCACGCTGAAGGCGAACGCGGCGACCGGCGGCTGTTATCAGGGGCAAACCCATGGGCACGAAGGATTCCTGCTGAGCATCGACGAGGCACAGCAGTACATAAAGGCTGATTCCCGCAATGAGGAGGTGCTGTATCCTTTTCTGATTGCGAACGAGCTGGTCGGCTCCAAAACCTCGCTGCCGACGCGGTACGTGATCGACTTCTGGCCGCGGGATTTACTCGAGGCGCACACCTATGTCGAACTGTTCAAGCGTGTAAAGACGCTGGTTCTGCCCGACCGACAGAAGGCAGCGAATGAGGAGACGGAGCGAAACAAGGAGGCCACGGCCGATAACCCGAAGGCCAAGACCAACCACCACCACGAAAATTTCCTGAATAAATGGTGGCAATTGTCATACCCGCGGGCGGATATGCTGGCCGCGATCGGCGAACTGGACCGGTATATCGTATGTGGGTGCGTTACGGCGCGGCCTATTTTTGAATTCATCTCTCCGTCAATACATCCAAACGCGGCCCTGATGGTGTTCCCTTACGAGGATGACTATTCGTTCGGCATTCTTCAGTCCGGCATCCACTGGACATGGTTCATCAACCGCTGCTCGACACTCAAAGGTGACCCGCGTTACACCTCCAACACCGTGTTTGATTCCTTTCCGTGGCCACAGACCGCAACACTAGCGCAAATCAAGCGGATCGCGGCGGCGGCGGTATCCTTGCGAACCAAGCGACGCGCATTGCTCGACAAGCACGATATGTCGCTGCGCGAGCTGTACCGCACGATTGACGGCCCAGGTACATCACCGTTCAAAACCGCGCATGCGTTGCTCGATGAGGCCGTCCGCGACGCGTACGGTATTGGCAAGAAAGAGACTGTGCTGGAATATCTGCTCGACCTGAATCAGACGGTAAGTGCGAGGGAGCAAGCCGGCGAGCCCGTAATCGGACCCGGCCTGCCGCCTGCCGCGGCGGGGAGAACGGACCTGGTAACCACGGATTGCCTCGCAATGTAGGGGCAGGACGAGAGAAGCAACGGACTGACGCAGGGAGCAAATACGAAAATACGGGAAGTTATATTCATCAGCAAAGCCACACCGGGCGACGATGAATTCGTCCTCTGGCTTGCGCCCCGGCTCGAAGCGGCCGGGTACACGGTGTTTGCGGACATCCTAAGTCTGGAGCCTGGCGACCGATGGCGAAAGCAGGTCACCGCCAAGCTCCAGAACGATGCTGCAAAAATGCTGCTCTGTTGCCGCGATTCCACTCTTGACAAGACTGGCGTTCAGGAGGAAATCGGTATTGCCGAAGATCTCTTGAAGGATCTGAAAGACCCCCGCTTCATCATTCCACTGCGTCTGGAGAAATTCAAAAAATTATTTGGCATCGGGGAATTGCAATATGTCGATTTCGTCGGAAGCTGGGCCAGAGGCTTGCGCGACCTGCTAGACACGCTGGAAAGACAGCATGTGCCCTGCGCGACCGCCAAGATTGAAATCAATCCTAACTGGGAGAACTACAAAAAGCGACTGGCCATCAAGGTCGAACCAGCTCCGGAAGCCCTTACTGCGAACTGGCTGCGCATTTCAGCGGTTCCGGATATCGTCAGGTATTACCATCCGCCGGGTGCCATCAATCACGCGCTGATGGAACAGACTTGCCGCGAGAGCCAGTTTCCCGCCGAGATTTACAATCGCGGCTTCTTTTCGTTCGCAACACCGGAAGAGATCGACGGCATCTTTGCCAACGTCGGAAAGTTCGTGGTCCACTCCGAGCACAAACTGTCAGACTTTCTGGAAAAAGGCAGCGAATCGCCCGCCATACGATCCCGCGAGGCGCAGAACGGTGTCTTCTCCATGTACCGGAGAGCGTGGGAAACCTTTTGCGGCGCGAAGGGCTTCTATCAATACCAGTTCTCCCTGCAACTGGCTTTCCATGTCACAGAGGCGCAGATGCCTCTGGGTCGGAAAATCCCGTGGGGCCGGAAGGGAGCCCGCCGGTCGTCTATGCTCCGCAACAGCGCCGCCGGGAAAGTTTGGCAATACGGCGTATCGGCAGCGCCGTGGCCGTGGCCCTATCCTCACTTCAAGCTCAAGGCGCGTGTCATTTTCGCGGAGCTTGCCAGCGGGAAAGCCGGCGCCGTCTTCGAGGATACCGACGTGCAGCATCGCCTGCGGCGCAGCGTGTGCAAGGGCTGGCGCAACAAGGCATGGCACGGCCGTTTCATGGCCTTTGTCGAGCTGTTGTCCGGGGAATCGTTCATCGAGCTTCCCCTCTCCGGCTCCTGCGCGCTGAAGCTCGACGCCAATCCGGTGCTCTTCACGTCTCCCGTCACAACCGCGCTGCCGGACGCGATGGCGGACGACGCGGAGGAGTCCGACAGCACAACACTCGGGAACTTCAACCCGGAGGAAGACGAATAATGGAATTACCGGAAATACCGTTGCCGGTGGTTTATATCGAAGAGCCGGAACTTGCCTTCGGACACGCGCAAAAATCCGATCATCCGAAGGACGGCCTGTTCCTCTATGGACCACATGCCGGCCCGGTGCGTTCCCGGGAAGTCTCCGTCGGTGTCATTGGGACGAAGGAAGGACTTTCGTACTTCCGAAACTGGGCCATCCGCCTCGGTGGTTTCGTGTCGGTTCCCCCGCCCAAGAAGACCGACAAGGAACATCGCCTGCATTTGTCGAATTTTCCGGGGCTCGAAGAGGCCTTCGGCCTGATCATCAGCCCCAGTGAGTTCGTGGAACGCGAGATCGACACAAAGGCGCTCGATGATGCGACCCGCACGCTGAACCAGCATGAGGCGGTCAGAAAGGCGGTCGATCTGTATGTCGGAGAAATCGAGCACTACGATAAGAACGAGGAAAAGACCGTCGATGTCTGGGTGTTCATCCTTCCTGAACTCGTCTTCGAGCGCTGCAAGCCACTGTCCCGGCGTTCCGGCCTGGAGATGACCAAGGGCGATTTCCCCAAGAAACAGAAAGAAAGATCGGACATGCCGCTGTTCAGGGATGTGATTGACCAGAGCGATGAAGACATTTTCGAGGATGTACCGGATTTTCACCGGCAAGTGAAAGCGCGGCTGCTGAAGATCGGCCATACCTCCCAGCTTCTGCGCGAAACAACGCTGGCTCCCGAGAAATTCGTGAACAGCGCGGGATATCCGATACGCGGGGTACAGGACCCGGCGACCGTGGCGTGGAACGTCGCGACCGGCCTTTACTACAAGACCCAGCCCGATCCGCCGTGGAAGTTGGCCCATGTTCGGCCGGGCGTCTGCTACATCGGCCTCGCCTTTAAGGTGCTTCCGAACCATCCGCAAGAGCACGCTTGCTGCGCCGCCCAGATGTTCCTGAATGAAGGGGACGCAGTCGTCTTCCGCGGTGCTAACGGCCCATGGAAAACCGGTGAGTATGATTTTCACCTGAAGGCACCGGAAGCCAAGATGCTCGTCGCAAAGGTGCTCGAAACCTTCACGGAAAAGCACGGTGCGCCGCCCAACGAATTCTTCATCCACGGAAAGACGACCTTCAACGAAGACGAGTGGGAAGGCTTCAAGGAGGCCGCGCCGGCGGGGACGAACGTGGTTGGCGTGCGCATTAGGATGACCAACGGAGAATCGAAGCTGTTTCGGGACGGCGACTATCCGGTGATGCGCGGTATCGCCATCCTGCTGGACGACCGCAACGCGCTGTTGTGGACAAACGGTTACGTGCCGCGCCTTGACACGTATATCGGGCCGGAAACGCCGAACCCGCTCTTTGTCACGGTTCTGCGCAGCACCGGCGAGCGCCCTGACATACGAATCGTCCTCGCGGACATCATGGGCCTGACAAAGATCAACTACAACGCCTGCAATTACAGTGACGGCCTACCCGTCACAATTCGTTTCGCAAACAAAGTGGGTGACGTGCTGACTATGGGTTCTGCGAAAGACGCGGAAAAGCAGCCGCTCAAGTTTTACGTGTAGGCGATGCGCGTCGGGAACTGATGTCGTCCTGCTCCACTACTATCGCAGCCACATTATTCTAGTGGCCGTGACGCGGGCGGCACACCAATGCCGCGCCTTAAGCTTCGAAATCTCACTGTTCAATAGTGAATCCTCACGCATGGGCAAAGCACAGCAGGTGTGTTGGTCGCGTCATGCTGACAAGGCGTTGTATTAGCAGCGATATGTTTTTCGGTCCTACCCAGAATCTGGGTTGTCGATTTCGGGTCGTGCTCCGCCACGCAAGTAGCTTGAGGACAAGGCTTTCCGAAAACAATTGCCATGGCGCGGAAAATGGATGACCGAACCGCTTTACCCATTCCTGGTGGACCTTTGGGGGCTCATCGTGTGCGCTGTTGTTCGCGGACGCGGGGCGCGCGGAGGTGCTGTTGCAACTCGCGGGCAATGGACTCCCTCTCCGTCCGGGACGGTGGCATCTGATCAGCGAATCGTTGCACATCGTTGGCAAGATCATCGTGACCGTCTTTCGCGAGCAGACTCGCAACGGCGCGCCAGCCGTTCACGACTCGGCGCCGTGTTTCCTCAAGCGTGCGTTTGCCACGTTCGACGCGGGTGTTGCCCTTCAGAAGTTCAGCGGCAATGGCTTCGGCCTGTGCTCGCACGTAGGTGGAGTCGCCGCGCTGGCTTGCTCGATAGATGCCGTCCTTTCTGGCCTTCCGATTCTCGCCGCGGACGGCGCGCTCGGTGGCGTTGGCCTCAACACCAAGAAGACGCAGGTTCCGAGCGAATTCGGACCGCCAGTGACGGAGCGTCGCCTTCTTGATGTTGAGCCTAACCCCTTGTTCGCTCACGGCCTTCAAAACCAGATGGACGTGCGGATGTGCTTCATCGGTATGCAGGACGAAAGCGTATCGGTGTTGACCCCAAAATTCCTCCCGCGCGAAGTTCCGCACTGCTGCCACCACTTTGTCCGGTGGCGTTCCCGGTGGCATCGAGAACATGACTTTATGAACGATCTTCGGCGGAATTCCGCCCTTCGTACCGGCGAGCGTCGCCTTACGTCGTACTTCGTCGATGTCGAGATCCCAGTCCTCCAGGAGGTCCCTTCCAATCCGACCACTCAACCGCTCACCGTCATCGGATTCCAAATCGAGCTTTCCGTTGCGACCGATGTAGTCCAGGTGCTTGCCCACTGCCTTGAAATCGTTGCTGGCGCGAGACAATACCTTCACGACTACTTCCGGCGCCTGCCGGACAGTGCGCTGGATCTGCTCTACCTGCGCCAGTGTTAATCTGCCGCCCGCACCGTGAGGCCCACCCCGGCCATAGCTGACGACGTCCAATAGGGGTTCGCCTGCTCGAATCCTAAACGTCCGCTTGGACACGCCCCGTCTCCCAACTGGTTTCATTCGCCTTGAGAAGCGCCTTGGTGTTGTCCCGCAACACGGCGCATATCTTGAACATCGCCCGAAATTCCGCGCCCGCAGCGTCCGGCATTCGGCCTCCCCCGTTGGCCACCTTGGCGATCTGGTTGATGTTCCGGCCGATTGAAGCGAGCATCGCGATGCTGCGTTTGAGCGCCAGGTACTCGTCCTTGGGTAGTGGCGTGAGCTTGCGCAAATGCGATCGCAGGAGCACAGACGCGTAGGTCGCCGGGCGCATTCCCCGCGCTTCCGCGCGCGCGTCCAGCAAGAGCTTGTCCTCGTCTCTCAATCGCACAAGCATGGGCTTAGCGCAAACACTTGGCCCGCGTGCCTCCCTGGCTAGGCGACGAATGCCCCCCGCCTGAGAAGATTCCCGGTCGTCGCCGCGCGCGGCATCGGACGCCCGGAGTTCCCGAAGAACCATGCGCTTCAGCCACGCCGCTTCCGACAGGAACTCGCTGTCCGCTACCGCCTTCACCTGAAGTTTGATCTCCGGTGAGACGTGCGCCTTCAATGTTTCCGTACAACTCACAGGGCCATTTTGGCCCTCACCGTAAGCCGAAGGCTATCCTGCATTTCGAGGAAAATACCGCGAAACTCAAACACACACGCGAGCGAATATAGTGTAGAGGCCACGAAGGCTGGCAATCTCGGATAGGGGATGGGCCCCCACTCCATACTCAGCGGCCCGGCAATATCCCCGACGCTTCGGATACGGCACACACCCCTAAGATGCTGCCCCGCGTCGACTGTTTTAGCGGCCGTCACTCGTCTCAGTCGCGGACTCAGATTTGCCGCCGGCACCCTCCGCGATCAGTTGCGCCTGCCACTTCGTCTCAAATTCCTTCTTTGCTCGCATGTACTGATTGCCGCATTCCACCTGATCGGACCACGCCGGCGGGTGTTCGCAAGACGCCGGCGCTCTATAGAAAGACGACCACGCCGCAGCCTTTCGCTTCGCCAAGACTTCCGCCGCGTGCTGCGCCGCGAGAGTTTTCTCCGCCTGCTCCTGCCGTTGCTCATCATCCTGAGCGGCCAAATCGACCTGCGCCACCGACACCGGTGGCGCAGTGGACGAAGCCGGCGGCGCGATCGGCGGATGGGCAGGAATCGCGATCTTTGGCAATGCGCTCGCCAATAGTCCCGAGTACACAAACCATCCGCCGACGACTGCAACGGCGATTAACGTAGGGACCAAAACCGGCCAGAGCCACCGGACGATCTCAGTGTGCGTTTGGGTCAGTGTGTTGCCGGCGATCTGCTCATCCCTGCACAGCTCCAACTGCTCAGCACGAATCACTCGACGCAGCTCCGCCATGGATGGAATGGGTCCCGCCGGGATTCGCACGAGCCGCAACCCTGCGGACTCAACTGCCTTGGCCTTTCGCCAATCAGCTGTTTGCCGTTCGCGCGTTGAGTGCGAGGAGTCGTCGAGTTCGATGACTGCAACTACCGACAAATCGCGTCGGCAGAGTACGAAGTCGGCGACCAACTGATTGAACCGATTACGAATGGCCCGCCGATCGCGGGTGCCTGGAATCACATCGAGCAACTGCGACAATGCGACCTGCACGAAAATGCAATGCTCGGGGTACATCGTTTCGAGGCGTCGATAGAACTCCGTCTCACGTTCAGTCAGGAGAGACTTAGAATAGAGCGGCCAGTGGTCGCCCACGGGGCGACCGCCCCTGCCAATCTTGCGGATTACCCAGAGGGCGGCAATGACCGCGACCACGATGATGGCTAATGACATTTCAGGATCCGGCGCGAGCGACCGCACAGTCGTCATTGGCTTGGCTCTTGGAAAAGTCGCATTAACCTGCCAGAACGACCCGGGGGCTTCGTTGACAGAGGTCGCGATTTCCCAATTGACTATCTTGTAAGACCCCTCTTGGCGTCCCAGTCGCCAAGGCGACAGCTAAGCGCAGCAAGCAAGTGATGAGCGCCGAGACGAGAATGCACACATGCAAGGTGACTGGCGTTGATCGTGCGTGCGTCCTGCGTTTCCTTTTTTTGGTATGGTCGCAATCAAGGAGGCCACGTTCGACAGCGCGCAACCCCCAATCGCCGCCCGAAGACGGCGCTGCCGATGGCCCGAGTTTCCTATCGCGTTGCCGTCGCCTGATCGACGATTCGAAGGTGTGGCTGCAGCTGCGACAGTTCGCGTTCAAAGTTGGTAGCGCATGAATCGGCCAAGTTTTGAACCGCCGTACCGCGTGCGAGCGCTGTGCCCCAACCTGAATTCGTGGCGCTGGCGGTCAATATAGGCGCCCCGTCGTGCCACAACGCCGCCCCGACTCGCATATTGAAGGGGTTGCCGTTGAAGTCGAGTCTTAACTCCATCGCATGGGGGTCGTTGGAAGTGCCAACGGCGAAGCCGTGTTGCCCAAGAATAGAAATGAACCTCGGCGCATATGGGGCGACTTCCGGGTCGAGCGAGTTCGCCAGGGTTACCGTTTTCGGTACAGTAAGGTCAGACGTGGTCACATAGCCGGTTGACGCGCAAGCTGCAATGAGCGCAGCCATGCTGCAGACTAGTGGGAGCTTTGAGCCACGCGACAGGCGTCGCAAGAGCGGCTCACAGCTATCTGAAAATATTTTAGGAGCTACCCTGATAGTCACGATCTACGATCTCCTTTGACGCGAAGTGACATGAGACGCGCCGCAGCTATTCAGCCGGGTAGCTTGCCTTGGCGACCTCAGCCCGAAACGCAGAGGCAATACACCCGCAGTTCCGTCGGATTCATACTGCCGGATTCGCTCCGCTGTGTCGAGGAAGAGCCATGCGTCTCGACTGAAATCAGTTTCGACAAACCGGACAACGGGATCGTCTTTTGACCGACAGTCGCCCCATAACGGTCGATGTCCGGTGTTGACGCTCTCCTGCCCGTGGTGACCGTCAGCTTTCCGGCATCAGACCTAGTCCCCTTCGATGACTGTCGAGGCAATGCGGGATGTATAGTTGTCGTACGTGTCGAAGAGGGAGTACCGGCGGCGTGGCGACTCGAGACTACTGGGCGCAGACAAAATCCGGCTTGCTAATTCCGGCGCAGCGGAACACTTCCGCCATCGATAGCGAGCTCTCGTATGAGGAAATCGCAAAAAAGGCGGGGCAGATCAAGAAACGATACGCTGCCGCAGGAGTTAAACTCAGTCCGGATTGCGGTCTTTCTCGACTGTGTTCGGCTGCCGCAGAACTGGCGGCGCTATGGCATGCAGGCAATGGCGAGAAAGTCTCGCAAAAGCTCTTGTTCGATGCTATGCATCTCAACCGAATTGCGGATGCAATTGGGAAAGTGGACACCGCGACAGATCCCAAGCCATATCTGCAAGACCTCGCGGCTGGCGATCTGGATCCGCACGACCGGGTTAGAGAGAAAGGAAAGGACATCCTGTGGGAGCTCGAACTCGTGGAGCAGATGGAAAAGTTCTCTCTCAAAGCGCGACTTGCCGAACCGGATGTGGTTATCGATGTTGAGGGGCGTGACCTGGCGGCGGCCTGCAAAAAGCTCTATTCAACTGAGAACGCCAACAAAGTCTACTCAAATGCAGTTCATCAAATTGAGGCATCAGGGATGCCGGGTATTCTCTGCATCAACATAGATGACCTGAGGCCACCCAATTCGTTGATTGCCGCATCAACTCAAGATAGAGCGGTACAAGCAATTGGCTTCCAGAACATGCAGTTTCTTGGGAGCAGCGAGCACACATTCCTCAATTACATGGGGGCTGCGCGAATCATCGGGGTACTGGCATCCAGCAGCGCGATCATCCAAGTGCCGAATTCCATACCAGTTGTTGCGCGACAATCGAACGGATGGTTCCGCCCCTCGCTGCCGGCTGATCTGCGCGATCTGATGACGGCGTTCGTCCAAAAGCTGGAGCGCGGTGGCAGGTGAGTGGATCCAGGAGCGCCGTTGGGGAGAGAGCCTGCCAGGTTAGTTGCACCCGAATTGAATCAGGTTAGCCCCCCTTCTGCGGAGTACTGTCAGTGACCTGATCAATGCCCCAGTCTGAGTCATCTGGTGATCCGCGCATAAAGTCATTTAAACTTTTGATGTCTTTATCTTTTGGGAAAGGAAGGTCTGGAATGATGCGCAGTTCATCCGCGATGTCGCGACGGCTGACAGTCCCCATAATCGCACCTTCATTTTCAAGCTCAAAGTCAATCGAACCGCACCAGCGGTTGATACGTCCGTGCGTTGGCATCAGTGCTACAGAGTTCTTCTGTCCGCGAAACTCATGCTTGGCAATGCTGACACGGATCGCTTCCATTCGGGTAAACGGGATATACGTTCGTCGTAGGTCATCTCGCATTTTTTGCAAGAGCGCCGGACTCGCGAGCACTTGCTCGATCTGCCTGGCTCGAAACTCGCGCCCGAAATGATCGTAGGGGGTTTTTCTTTTAAGATGTGCGAGCTTCGCCTCCAAGCCGCCATTGTCGGCCCACTTGATCATGTCCGTGGCACGTTGCCTCCAGGTACGCATGAGTTCATACGCGGCGAAAATCCACATCTGTGACTGTGCGGACACAAAGACAGCTTCTACAATGGGTGTGCGCTCTTCTTGAAACTGCTGCCTTAGCAAACTCAATTCCAATTTCATTATAAATTCATCTACCAGGGCAATATTGAACGCCTGGTTACGAAGATTTGGATCGCTAGCAAATAACGCGAGGCTATCGAGCGCCGCTCGCAGTTCGGACTGTGCAATAGTTTCGGCTAGACGGTACGTCGGCCCGTCATAGCTCTCATAGTCGTCATCATCACTGTCCATTCGCTGTGCTCGCAGGCCGGAATCGTTCGCTGGCGGTGGTTGGTGGTTCTATGAGGCAGTCTCGGCGCACTAAGGCTCCCGGTAACGCCGCACAAACCGTGTCGGCCTCGGCATACTGCTGATAATAATGGCTGACCCTACCGGAGGCGCTCGATTTGTAGTGTGGGCAGTCCCTGCATTTGGCGAATGACCGCTAACTGGAGGCTACTCAATTAGGCGAACTGCCGCTTTTGGCCGACTGGCGACGGCCAAGAGCACACACACATCACGATCTGCCCGTGAGAGTTTGGATTGCGCCAAGCATATTCTTACGAGCCTTGCTCTCAAAGCGACCAAACGCAGCCTCCGCATGGTAGATCCTTGGACGGTCAAGGAATGATTGGAGTATCGCTGCCCGTTTTGAACGGTACATGAACCCCGGCACCCACCGGTATTCCCTTCTCACGTCGCGCTCGAATTCGTCGTACCTCGCCGGGGTAGCGCCAAGAATTGCCAGATCGATGTCGACCACCAGTTTGGAGTCGTCATCGGCCGGTAATGCGACGTGCCGCGTCGCCATGATGTGCGCTCGGACTCGGGCCACTGCCTCTGACGTCATACCGACATGCTCGCCGAATTCCGCCGCCCATTTCGCGCTCCGCTCTTCGTTAGATTTCGACATTGGTTCGTAGATCGCGTCGTGAAACCAAAGCGCGTACTCGACCTCGGCCGCGCGTTCGGCGAGGTGCTTCATTTCGTCGAATAGCGCGAGGCATTCGTCGATGTGTCGCGACGTGTGGTACGCGCGATGCTTCTGCGCATACGCAGATTGCAATCGAGAAAATGTATCAGTCTCGTGCGCGACGCCAAGTTCACGAAGCAACGCCTCCCATCGTTCGACGTTCATTGCGAAAAGCGAGGCGCGTCGTCGCGCCGAAGCCCTACGGCCTGCAGCGCGTTCTTGGCGGCGAGCACCAGATACAGCCACGCCTTCTTCCAGCGCCCGGTTAAGAGCACGATATGGACGTGCCAACCTTGCTCTCGCCGCGCGCTGTAGCCGCTGTAGAGCACGCTATAGGCGCCCGGGTCACCTACTCGCTCCCGGGCCAGCGACTGTGCGCGTGTCATGCCAAGCACAAGCATTTCCGAGAGATCGACTGGAGACGGCTCGCCGGCGTCTCGCGGAAAGCTGAGGAGGTAGTAGTCCGGGATCATGTCACGCCGAATTCGGTACAGAGTGCACCGCCGACCGCTAGACAACGCAAAGGTGTCAGCGATTTCATGCATGTCCACGACTCCAGAACGCCAAGTGAACGAGCCGTCAGCTTAGCTCAAGCGACCAATATCCGCTCCGGGGCGACCAATTCGGTGTCGCAATTATCAAGAATCGGCCGACCAGACCAGCGTCCAAGCATCCGCCGCGAAACTCGATGACAAGCCCGACAACGCCCGCATCCCATTTGCTCGAGTTTCGCGGAAAAAACCGCGAAACCCTCCCCAACAATCTTGCCAATCTCGCGGATAATCTCCAACCGTGACAATCTAACCCTAAACGACCGGAACCACAGGTTCATATAGGTCGTCGGTGATCGAAAATTCTCCCGTACCCCGGGCGCTTCCGGGGCCGACTCGGCGTCCCGCCGAGTCGCCCCCGTTCCTGCCGCGCTTCATCCGGCTGCGCGACGCGCCGTCCTATCTCGGCATGGACAAAAATCGCTTCAACCGCGACGTGCGTCCGCTCCTCGCCATGATCCCGATCGGCACGCAGGGGATCGCCTTCGACCGCCTTGACCTCGATTCCTGGGCCGACGACTATAAGAGCCGCAACGGGCATCCCGCGGCTCTACCTGAAAGGGGAAAGTCATGGGAAACCAAAAGAAGTCGGGCCTCACCAAACGCGGTGGGATCTGGCATATCGACAAGCAGTTCCGAGGAGCACGCATTTGCGAGAGCACTGGAACAAGCGACATCCGGCAAGCCGAAGAGTACCTCGCGAAGCGCATAGTCGAGCTGCGCGAGACCAGGCTCTATGGCGCGCGCGAATTGCGCTCGTTCCGGTCTGCGGCGACAAAATACCTGCTGGAGTACAACTACAAGAAACGCATCAAGGACGATGC
>Ga0187858_10003676_pt1 | contig 14790 bp, 10 predicted proteins | sample June2016WEW_8_15_FD_133015 | JGI IMG/M metagenome (GOLD analysis project Ga0187858, IMG submission 133015) | Peatland microbial communities from SPRUCE experiment site at the Marcell Experimental Forest, Minnesota, USA - June2016WEW_8_150 | ecosystem: Environmental > Terrestrial > Soil >...
GAGCGGGTCAGCACCCTGCAGGTCAACCTGGGCTGGCGCTGCAACCAGGCCTGCCATCATTGCCATCTGGCCGCCGGCCCCGGGCGCCCCGAACAGATGGGACTGGCTGCGGTCCGGGCAGTCATCGCCGCCGTGGAGCGCTGGGCCCTTCCGGTGGTGGACCTGACCGGCGGCTCCCCGGAGATCAATCCTCATTTCGAATACCTGGTGGGCCGCCTGCACCAGTTGGGCACCCATCTCCTGGTGCGCTGCAACCTTACCATTCTCCTGGAACCCGGCCGCGAGCACCTGCCGGAGTTTCTCCGGGACCACGGCGTGGAGCTGGTCTGCTCACTGCCCTATTTCCTGGCGGACCCGGTGGACCGCCTGCGGGGTCCGGGAGTTTTTCACAAAAGCCTGGAGGCCTTGCACCGCCTGAACCGGGTGGGCTACGGCGCCCCGGGCTCGGACCTGCAATTGCACCTGATGTACAACCCCGGCGGCGCCTATCTGCCGCCCGAGCAGGGCGCCCTGGAAGAGCGCTTCCAGCAGGAGCTGAAGGGCCGCTACGGCATCACTTTTAACCGCCTCTATACCCTGCTCAACATGCCCATCGGGCGCTTCAAGGGATACCTGGAAGGATCGAGAAATTACGAGCGCTACATGGGGAAACTAGAGGCCAGCTTCAACCCGGCCACCGTCACCGGCCTCATGTGCCGCAGCCTCCTCAGCGTTTCCTGGGAAGGCCGCCTCTTCGACTGCGACTTCAACCAGGCCCTCGACCTGCCCCTAACCGCAGACCTGCCCCAGACCATCTGGGAATTCAACCTCCCCAGCCTGGAACATCGAACCATCCACCTGGACGACCACTGCTACGGCTGCACCGCCGCCGCCGGCTCCTCCTGCGGGGGGAATTTGGCGGAGAATTAGAAGGGATAGAGATTTCCTCTCCTGTACCCGCAACGCTCCGGTCGCTCCCCAAACCTTTCCCTCGGTTCCGGCACCATTATCACCAGGGCCTCGCCAGGATTTCAAAGGCCACCAAAAGACGATATCCAGACACTGATGGTCTTGAGGCGCTCGAAATTGGAGTAGACGTGATTTCTTAGGATTTTTTTGCTATCATGCTCCAAAGGAGAGAGGCTGTCTTTCGGAAGGGGTCCCTGCGAAATTAAGCACGAAGCAATAACAGGAAGAATCGAATTTATAAGAAAACATGCGGAACATACAAAAAAATGAGCCATGGTGTTCATCAGTTATTCAGTGAAAGATAAAAATGCGGCTGATGCCGTCTGCGCCACGCCCCACCCGTCGCAGAATCGCCCCACGCCGCCTTGATTTAATATGTCGAGATCTTTTCTGCAAGCCTGTCCAGCCGTGACTTGGGAGCCTTATCCGGCTCTTCTGAGGACAACATGAATTACGACCCTAATTCTCCAGACCATCCCGATATCGAAATTCCTTCCGATCTACTCAGGCTGGTGGAACAACTGGCCGAGGCCACCCATGACGCCTGGGCGAGACAACGTCTGGCGGAAGGGTGGCGTTATGGACCGCATCGGGATGATCAGAAGAAGGAGCACCCCGGCCTGGTTCCTTATCAAGACCTTCCCGAGTCAGAGAAAGAATATGACCGGAAAATCTCCTTGGGAATCATCAAGACCATCCTGGCGTGGGGGTATCGCATCGAATCCCCCTCAAGCCCTGCGAAGTGACCTATCAATACGCCAATCTCCTGCAGGATGGTCTGGCTATCTTGCGGGCGAAGATGCTGGACACCGAAGTCCTACCCCTGGTAGAGTGAAATGACGGAGTAGGAGACGGATCAGGAGGGACTGCATCTTTGGTGCCAGATTCCTTTACCTAAATCGAGTGGTGTGGTGCCTCTCTACCTGGTCCGTCCGAACTAGTGCAAATGTGCCCTCGTTGGCCTTTGGTCTGTAAACCTTACAGACAGAATTACAGTTCTGGGTTCTGAGGGTTAGGCATCCATAATAATTCACAAAAAAAACTTTTCCAGGGAAAATTTTGCTATCATGCAGTTGACGGGATGAGTCTGTGATCGCCTCGATCATGAAGGCATGGTTTGCACGAAAAGCGCGACGCCAGAGTGAGCCACAGTGACCTTTGGACCAGCACCAACTAGGGCCGGGCAAATAAAACGCGAAAAAGACTGATGGACGTAATACCTTTCCAGAAAAATCGATTGGGACATTGGATTAGGGCTATCTGGAGAAGAAAGCTGCGCCCTGTCTGGCAAGATTATCATTGGGTGGTGTTGGGTGGACTGATTCTATTCACCATAATTCTTTATATCGAATTGCCAACCTTTACTAAAATATTAGCACCTGCCCAGCGGTCTTGGTCCTTATTTCGGACAGCAATTGGTGCCGCATCTATGACTTATGTGCTTGCAGCAATAAAGGTATTTAGGACAGTATTCCAGCCACAAATCCAAGCAGTAAGATTAAAATTAACCAATGACCACGCTGTGGTTTGCGGAATGGGCAAAAAAGCCTCATTATTTATTAAGTCTTTTTATGAAGATGGTTATAAGGTGGTTCTAATATCAAATGATAAAAATATTAGCAACCTTGAGCAATTTCGAGATCTCAACATCTTGGTTTTAATGGGCGATCCCACTGACATAGAAATATTACAAAAAGCGCGGGTGCATAAGGCGCAATATCTTGTGGCCGTATGTGAAAATGACGGGGATAACGCTGAAATTGCGGTTAATGCCCGTGCACTTGTCTCAGATGCGCACCATAGAGTATTGACCTGTTTGGTGCACATTACCAATCCGCGCCTTTGTACCCTACTCAAAGAACGTGAGATCATGAGCCAAAAAGTCCATTCCTTCAGAATGGAATTTTTGAACGTATTTGAAAGTGGGGCTCGGCAAATACTTAAGGAATTTCCTGGATTTGGTGAAAGCGCCAGGAGCTCCCGATCCCATTTACTTATTGTGGGTCTGGGACCGATGGGCACAAGCCTGACACTTCATGCCGGTATGCTTTGGAGAATCGCGGCCGAAAAATCAAAAGAAAAATTGGCTATTACAATTGTCGATAAAGATGCGGATCGGAAAAAAGAATTTTTCCAATCGAATTATCATCAATTAAACGACTTTTGGGAACTTATTCCAGTAACATTAGATACCGATTCGCCCCAGTTCCATCAGGGGAAATTCCTCTGGGATGGAGAGGGTCGATGTTTTATCACCGCGGCCTACATTTGCCTGGAAGAAGATTCCCGCAGTCTAGCCGCTGCTCTGGCCCTATTCCAACACTTAAGACATGAGAACGTTCCCATTGTAGTGCAAATGGATAGTAACGCAGGGCTGGCAAAATTATTACAAGACGAGGATAACGCTGGAGGCAGCTTTGCGAACCTTCATTCCTTTGGGCTGCTTGACCACAAATGCAAGAGCGATTTGCTATTGTATAGCATGCATGAAACGCTGGCTCGGGCTATTCATCAGGATTACTTGGTCATTCAAAAAAATATGGGCATGACTCTGGAAACCAATCCCTCTTTAGTTCCTTGGAATGAACTTCCTGAACATATCAAAGAATCGAATCGACGCCAGGCCGATGATATCGGCAAAAAGCTAAAAACGGTTCATTGCGACATGATGCCTTTGACGGACTGGGATGCAGAATTGTTTGAGTTCACTCCCGAAGAAATTGAGATATTGGCCAGAATGGAACACGAGCGTTGGTTAAACGAACGTAGAAATGAGGGCTGGACTTATGATCCAGGGGCAAAAGACCTTGAGCGAAAGAAAAGCCCTGTTCTATTAGACTGGGATAAATTATCCGAGGATGTTAAGAAGTATAACCGTGAAGCGATTCGAAGCCTCCCTGTCTTTTTGGCCGGAGTAGGTTTTCAAATCTTTCGGATACTGCCAAAACAGCAAAATGTTCTTAAGGGACCGTAAGTAATTCAGGATTGAAAGGTCGATAGTATGGATAGCGCGGTGCAGCCGGCAGCCGATGAGGAGAAACCGCCCGAATATAAATATTGGGCCTTTATCAGCTATAGTCATCAAGATGAACCATGGGCCGCCTGGCTGCACAAAGGCCTGGAAACCTACGGGGTCCCCCCCGCGCTTGGTGGGGCGGGAAGAAAGAGATTTTCCGGTACCCAAGAAAATATTTCCCGTGTTTCGGGACCGGGAAGAATTGCCCACCTCCGCCGATCTCAGCCAACAGATCAATCTGGCTCTGCGCCAATCACGCTATCTGATCGTCATCTGCTCGCCCCAGGCGGCGACGTCAATTTGGGTAAACGAGGAGATCAAATATTTCAAGGCCGTGGGACGGGAGAACCAGATCCTGGCGGTCATTGTGGACGGCGAACCCAATGCCTCCGATAAACCGGACTCCTCCTTGCCGGAGTGCTTCCCGCCGGCCCTGCGCTATCGCCTCGGCTTAGAAAATACTTCTTGACAATTTAGTTTATCTATGGGATTTGAAGACGAGTATCGGCCAGGCCTTATCAATTAGACCCTCAGCAGACCAGTACTTTATTTACCCATCGAAAAAGGAACCTTCTTATGCCCAGAACAGCACTCGTCCTCTTGCTGATTGTCCTGGCCAGCGCCGGCTGCGCTCTCGTACCACCGCAAAAAATCCCCGTGGACCGGATAAATTATCTTGATGCCGTCTCCACCTCCTGGAAGGAACAACTCCTCACTAATCTGGTCAGTCTGCGCTACGGCGACACCTTGAACAGCCTCGAAATGAACTCCATCAACACGACTTATGCCCTGGATGCTGGTTTAACCGCTAATTATCCGATACTCTGGCACTTAATTCATTCGACGAACCCGGCAGGTTCTTGGACGGGTGGGTTTCGTAATGCGCTCACGGTCGGCGGCACTGGTACTTACCAAGATCATCCTACTATCTCATACTCCCCCATCAGGGGCGAGGCGCTGGCGAAAACCATGATCGAGCCTCTAGACCCTTATAAAATTTTAACTAGTCTCCAGACTAACTGGGATGTGGCTTACATTTACTCTTGCTGCGTCAAATCCATCAATCACCTTCGAAACCGCTCCATCACAGGGAAGCATGGAGATCCTGAGTTTTTCCGGCTCGCCCACGATATTCGCGATCTCAAGGGCTCCGGTGTCATTCAAATTATTGTTGACTCCGCAGTACCTGAGAATGCCGAGCCGCAGAACACGGCTAATCGGCAACAAAAGACGACAAATAGCACCATCACCATTAAGGTGGTGACCGACAAGGAAAAGACCCCAGAGGAAAAGCCTAAAAAAAATCATGGTTTTATAGTGGTTGTGAAGGAGCGCGCCGACACTCCTGAATTGAAAAGCGAGTTAAAGGAGTTCATTGAGTTTCTTGGACTCGACGGAAATTTGCAGCAATACAAAGTAATTGATGGAAACCAAAAACTAGTAGCTCTGAGTCCAAATAGTGATCAGATTGTCCTGCAAACCCGCTCAATTTTGGAAATACTCAATGTGCTCTCAATGTTCATCGAAGTACCGCCGCAGCATCTTAAAGAAAACAGGGCAAAAGCGAGTTTTATGATTAATACAACGGAAGAGGGCTTTATTACAGAACCATTGAATGGACCGAATGCGCTCAAACCGATTATGTTCACCATTCACTCTAGTAAAGAACGTCCCAGGGACACCTTTGTAGCCGTGGAGAATCGCGGCTATTGGTTTTATATCGAGGATACGGACTTGGTTTCTAAAGAGGTTTTTTCCGCAATCACAGCAATCTTAAGCATGGCGGAGACCGGCACCGCACAAGGGGCCCCAATCCTCACTTTGCCGGTGCAATAAGTAACCTCGGCGAGGCACTTTGACTTTAAACCTTGAGGCAATCCGGTGGCCTTGCTGCCGGCTCGGCGGGCCGCCCAGGTATCCATCGCCCGGATGCCGGGAGAGTTGGCTGATTGCAAATTTCCAGTTTCGACTTTTAGTTTCCGGCAATGATACTTTGAAATTAGCTAATAATGGCCAGAACGAGCAGACAACCTCTCAATCAATGTTTAATATCACCTGACATCTTTCATTTTTGAGTTTTACAGTGCTGCCCCCCTCCACAACACCACATTCCAATATTCAGATCTATCCGTAATTTTTATTAACGGAAGCATGAAAGGGGTTCCATCTTTATCCCCTCTCCCCCTTGTTTGGACCGGGGAGAGGGCAAGGGTGAGGGGGAATTTAATCTCTTTTCCGCCCCCATTAATAATTGATATTTCATAAAATTATTTTATTTGGCACGATAGCCGCGATCTTCCTGAGGTTCCTGGGGAGTAAGTCAATGGTGTCACGGTCATAATGCTCAGGTAGGCTCGAGAGTGGAGAGGCGGAATTTTGGGCAAACTTGTGCTATCATGTCTTCCACCAGACAATCGGTTTCAACCAAAAGCAAACTTTTCTGGTCCTTACATCTGAGAGGGAGCGAGTTTAAACCCCTGGGCCATTCACCTGGGGACCTTTTTAATCAAAGGTAACGCCAAGCCGGAGGCGCAGCATGGGCGAACCCACCAAACGGATTTTCGTGTCCTCCCCCGGAGACGTGAGCCAGGAAAGGGCCCTGGCCTTCCGGGTCATAAAAAGGCTTCAGCGCGATTTCGTCCAACATTTCCGCCTCATCCCGGTGTTCTGGGAAAAGCTGCCCCTGGAAGCGGCGAATTGTTTCCAGGCCGAAATCGAGCGCATTTCTTCCCCGGCCGAGGCCGACGTGGTGGTCTTCATCCTCTGGTCCCGCCTGGGGACGCCCCTGGGTCTCCAGTTCCACAAGCCCGACGGCAGCCCTTACGGTTCCGGCACCGAGTACGAGTTTGAGGTCTCCCTCCAGGCCCGCCGGGACACGGGCAAGCCCGCCATGCTGGTGTACATCAAGGAAGCCCCCATCGACCCCGGCAAAATTAGCCGCAACGAAGTCCAGCAGCTCTCGGAGATCCTGGCCCAGATCCACAAGGTCAAGGATTTCATCGAGCAACGCTTCTACGACCCCAAGGAGCAGGTATTCATCCGCTCTTTCCATACGTTTAAGGAATCCCCCGGCTTTGAATCCCTGCTGGAAGACCACTTGCGGGAGCTGTTGTCCCAATATCTCCCGGAAGGCGCCGCGGCCCGCCCCTTATGGGAAGGCGCTCCCTTCCGGGGCTTGCAGGTCTTTGATTACCAGCACGAGGACATCTTTTTCGGGCGCAGCCAGGCAGTCATGGAGATCATCAACCTGCTCTCGCGCCAGGTCGAGGGCGGCTGCGCCTTTGCCCTGGTCCTGGGCCGGAGCGGCAGCGGCAAGTCGTCCCTGGTGCGGGCCGGGGTGCTGCCCCTGCTCACCCGCTACGGCGCCATGCCCGAGGTCAAGGTCTGGCGCTGGGCCGTCATCACCCCCTCCCAGAGCCAGGGCGATCTCTTTGAGGGTCTGGCAGCCGGAATCCTCGGCCCCACCGCCCTGCCGGAGCTGCAGACCCAGGCCTCCCGGGGCGCGGAATTGGCCCAGGCCATGCGGGAGAGCCCCGCGGCGGCGCTTTTGTTCCTGAGCGACTGCCTGGGCCGCCTGGCCCCCGCGGCCTCTGAGACCGGGGCCGCATCCGAGCCCGCCTCCCGCCTGGTGCTGGTCATCGATCAGTTGGAGGAAATCTTCAGCGACGCCGCCGTGACCCCCGGCCAACGGCAGGCCTATGTCCGCCTGCTCCTCACCCTGGCACGGTCCGGCCTGGTCTGGATCATCGCCACCCTGCGCAGCGACTATTATCAGCGCTGCGCCGAACTCCCCGACCTCATGGCCCTGAAGAAAGACGGCACCTATGACCTGGCGCCCCCCAGCCCGGCGGAATTGCAGCAGATCATCACCCGGCCGGCGGCCATGGCCGGCCTGCGCTTCGAACTCCAGCCCCAGAGAGGCGAGCCCCTGGATCAAGATATCTTTAATGCCGTCCTGGGGATGGAGGCGGGACTGCCCCTGCTGGAATACACCCTGGAAGAATTATATGAACGGCGCACACCCCGGAGGGTTGGCTCACCTATCGGGCCTACGCCGAGCTGGGCGGGGTGGAGGGGGCCCTGGGCCGGCGGGCCGAAGCGGTCTTTGCGGCCCTGGACCCGGAGGTGCAGGCGGCCTTCCCGGAAGTCTTTCAGGAACTGACCGCCATCGCCGCGGGCGAGGCGGAAAGGGTGGCGGCCCGGAGCGCCTCCTGGGAGGAACTGACCGCCACTCCCGCCCGGCGGCAACTGGTGGAGGCCATGGTGGCGGCCCGGCTGTTCAGCGCCGACCGCATCAAAGACAGCGCCGGGGACAGCCGGGCCGTGGTGCGGGTGGCCCACGAGGCCCTGTTCCGGGCCTGGAAACGCCTTAAAGACTGGCTGGAGCAGGAAAGGGAAAACCTGCGGGTGCGCTCCCGGATAGAGGCGGCGGCGGACCGCTGGCAGGCGGAAGACCGCCGCCCGGACCTGCTGTTGCCGGCCGGCAAACCTCTGGAAGAGGCTTTGCCCCTAATCACCGCGGGCCACGCCCAACTGCCCGCGGCGGAACAGCAATTCATCCGGGCCTCCCAGGCCCGGGCCCGGCGCTTCCGGCGCCTCAAGCAGACTGCAGTGGCCCTGCTGGTGCTCCTCACCTTCCTGGCCGGGGCCGGGGCCTTCCTGGCCAATCACCAGCTTCGCCAGGCCCAACACCACCTGGGGCTGGCTCTTAACGAAAAGGCGGCAGAGGCCGCCCGGGCCTTGAATTGGAATGAATCACGGCTCTACTCCCTGCTGGCCCTGGCTCGCTTCACCCCCGGCCGGGACCCGGCAGAGCGAGCCCAGGCTTACGGCCGGCTCCTGGAGCAACGTGATTGCCCCAGCAGCGGCCTCCCCCCCTTCACTCTGATTCCATCAACAGCGTGGCCTTCTCCCCGGACGGCAAAATCCTGGCCACCTCGTCTGGGGATAAGACCGTGCGCCTCTGGGACGTGGCCAGCCGCCAGCCTCTGGCCACCCTCACCGGGCATGAGAAACCTGTATTTAGGGTGGTCTTTTCCCCGGACGGCAAAATCCTGGCCTCCGGCTCTGAGGATAAAACCGTGCGCCTGTGGGATGTGACGCCTTTATCTGACCGGAGGCCCTGGCCGGCAAAGATCGCCGAGGCCGAGCAAAAATATCATCTGCACTTGGTGGGTCTTGACTTGGTGGGTCTTGACCTGAAACCCCTCAGCGCCCCGGACAGCCCCAAGCCTGGCAGTATTACTAAATAGGACTACTCCGCCGGAAGGGCGCCGTTGATTCATGACTGGCATAAAAAGCGGTCCCAGGCACGGGCGATGATATCCGGTTTTCCTCCGGGCACCGTTTTCAGGGGGGCGCATGTCGGACGTCTTCATCTCGTATTCCCGCAAGGACATGGCGATGCAAACCTTATAGCAAGCGGAGGGCAAAAAAAATTGAGAAGGAAGCTGGCCATCATTACCGTTTTGACCGGATTGGTTCTGGGATGCCTTGCCGCACTCCCTTTGGCCAGGGAAGCATTGGCAGAAAAACAGGGAGAGCCGGCGACGGCTTATACGAAATTCGGCTTCAAACTCTTCGGCAAACTTATTGCAGAAAAAGAGCAAAATGTCTTTATATCGCCGGCCAGCGTGGCCTTTGCTCTGGCCATGGTTTACAACGGCGCCGCCGGCGAAACCCAGCAAGCCATGGCCAGAACCTTGGAAATTCAGGGTCTAAGTCTGGACGCCTTAAACCAAGGGAATGCCCGCCTGCGGCAGGCGCTGGGGAATCCAGACCCAAGGATTAAGCTGAACCTGGCCAACTCCCTTTGGCTTCAGCAAGGGTTCGCCTTCACCCCAGGGTTCTTGAAATGCAATGAAGAGTTCTACGGCGCCACCCTGGAGGTCATCAATTTCGCCGATCCCCGCTCCTCTGCGGCCATCAATGCCTGGGTAGCGAAGGCCACCACAGGGAAGATCACCGGAATTGTGGATAAAATCGAACCTCCCCTCCTCTTAATTAACGCCATTTACTTCAAGGGGTTGTGGGCCAAACCCTTTGACAAAGCCCTGACCAAGGAACTACCCTTTACCCTGTTGGACGGCCGGCAAAAGCGGGCGCCAATGATGTCACAAGCCGGCAACTACCAGTATTACCGCGGCAAAAACTTTCAGGCCGTGAGCCTGCCTTATGGAGAAAAAGGCAGATTCAGCATGAAGATATTCTTACCGGACCAGGACTCGAGCCTGAAAGAGTTCTTGCGGGAACTGAACGCCGCCAATTGGCAGCGATGGCTGGCCGATTTTCATAAAACCCCTGGCTCTATCGTGCTGCCGCGCTTTAAGTTGGAATACGAAGCCTCACTCACCGAACCTTTAAAGGCAATGGGCATGGAGGTGGCATTTGATATCAACAAAGCAAACTTTGCCCATCTCGATCCGACGCCGCCCGGCGTTTATATTGGCGAGGTGAAGCACAAAACCTTGGTGGAGGTCAATGAGGAGGGCACCGAAGCGGCGGCGGTAACTGCCGTGCATATGCCCTTGGCCTCCATGGCTCCAATGCAGGAATTCACCATGGTTGTGGATCGTCCTTTCTTCGTGGCCATTGACGATAGTGAAACCGGGGTCCAGTTATTCCTGGGGGCAGTGGTCGAGCCCAAAGTAAATGACCCTAATCAATAGAGGGCGGGCCAGGATGGGCATCACCGGAAGGAGGACGGGCATGGTCGGCAGAGGAAAAGTGTTTTGGTTGGGGGCCCGCCGGACGTCGGCGAAGGCCCCAGGTTTAGCAAATTAAGGGGCACCCGCCGTGAGGCGTCTAACGAGTCCTGTCGGACCCATATTTTTAGCGGTGTCCAGGTGTTTCCCCAACCCCACAAAAAGCAGCAGAGCAGAGAAAATGACCAAGGGCGCAGCCAGCGGCTTAAAGGCAACGGGGTCGAGGAGACCTGTAAGGCCGGGAAGTGCGCCGAGCAGCAGCGCCAGGCACGGGAGGCCGAACGCCAACCCGGGCCACCGGGGAAGAGCGAGGTAGACGGCGGCCAGTGTGACCGGCATGGTAAACTGCAAGACAAGCATGCCGGTCAGGGCGGCATCGAACCGCTGCAGCCCGGCGCCAACCAGCGGCGCGGCAAGCAGCAGGGCGAGCGTGCTGGAGCTTCGCCAGCCGAGGCGGTCACTCGAAAGCCCCCCGATACATTTGCCGGTCAGGGCGGCCGCGGCAAGCGCAAAGACGGCAAAGGCCGGAGTCCGCCAGGAACCGCTCAACAAGCCGCCAATAGCGGCGCGGAGTGCTACGGAACATAGAAGCAGGGCGACCGGGAGCGCGAGCCAGGATGCCGAAGCTCGTGGCCGCTGCCCGGCAGGAGCGGCAAATGACGGCATGAGACGCGGCAACCACAGGCTTGAGCAAACGAGCAGGGCAACGAGCGGCAGGCGCCACAGAGCTGAGTTGAGGCCAAGCCAGAGGCCCGTGACCAGCCCGAGTGCGCCTGGGCCTACAAAAACGCCGGACTCGGCGGCGCGCCCATAGGACTGCCGCAACACCGCGGCCCCGGCGCCCACATGGAAACAGGCGTTGCCGATCCCGGCCAGGGCTGCGCCCGTCCATGGATTTAACGGTTCGGTAACGGCAGCCGCCGCGATGAGCAGCGTCCCAACAACGGCGGTGGACCGGTAGGCGCCCCTCAGGTCGGCCAGGATGCCAACCAGCCATTGGGAACCGAAGGCGAGCGAGTTATAGAGAAGCACCAGCACGATGAGCGTTTCGTATGGGAGCCTATTGAGGGCCACCTCGGCATAGAGGGTCGCAGCGCAGGCGGCATCGACCAGGGCGTGGATCAGGCCGAGCCTTAGCGCCAGCCCCATGGCGCTCCTGCCCACCATGGCGCTCGGGGCCTGTGCCCCGAGGCGATTCCAGCCCAGTCCGGTTTCCTCCAAGTCCATCACGTCCCTTTTACGGTTGGGCGTCGGGCACAATGATAAGCCGCAGGTCTTCGGCCGGTTTGGCGTTCTTGATTCTCCAGGTGAGCGAAGTAGCGGACCGCAGCGAAGGCTGGAGCGCCGCCGGGCTGAGTACTTCCAGGCGCAATCCCTGATCGGCCCTAACGTTGATTACCTCCTTGCCGATGGGTCCATCCCAACGTGCGCCCGAGCGCAGGAAGTAAATGAACTGCGCCTTGCCTTCCTTCTCTGGCAGGACAATGGCATACCGTACGGCGATCCGCCGCTTTTCCCCGCCCTTGAGACCCGTCAGGCGCCAGGTATAGCCCAACAGGGTACGCGGTCTCTGGTTCTCATCCGTTACCGACAAATTATCCGTTTTTACCTCCGCAGCCGGTTTGCCATCGATGGCGACCGCGAAGCGGAGTACCACGGGGGGACCTTCATCTTCATAAGCTATGGCCAAGAACACGTCAAGGTCCTTGCCCTCCTGGGGCACTGCGGAACACACCAGGTCGAATTCGCCTTTGACATTGGCGAGCAGCCGTGAGATTTTCTCGCGTGTTCCTGTGGCGGCTTCCCCTTTCTTTATGCGTATCTGCACATTGGCCGCCGCCAGCGCGACCCCGGCTTCCGAGGCCGTCGTCGGCGGATTTCCGGAAGTTTGGGCCCCGGGACCTTTCGAATCCGGCGGGTTTCCCAACAGTTTATCCTCCGGCTTCGGCGGCCAGTTCGGATTTCGGGGCCCAGGGGGTCTCGGTCCCCCCGGTATGGGCAATATATCCGCCCAGGCACAGGTCATGGTGAAGCTCAGCAGGATCAACAAAAGAAACCTGATAGTTCGCATCGCTTTACTCCTTTGCCGCAATTATGTGCGAATGGGACCTAAACCCGCCCCCAGGGGGTTGATGACCGGCAGCGGGGTTTCGATGGTGTTGGTCAACAGTCCGGGGTCGGTGGTAACGGAAATAGTCAACCAGCAATAGACGCAGACCAGGAGCTGGGTGAAAAAGAGGGTCCGGGCATGCCGGGTAGCGGCATCCACCTGGGGCAGGCTGGCAAATTTTTCCAGGTCTGCCGGCAAGCGGCTCCCGGAAAGGTCGGCCCCGGCCAGTTGGGAGAGCAGCAGGTTGCGGGCCGTGGTGAAATTGGCCTCCCGCAAATCCGCGCCCAGGAAGTCAGTGTCGTCCAGGTTGGCCTCGCGAAAAACCGCTTTGGACAGGTCAGCATCCCGGAACAGGATAGCATGATATTTATTAAAAAATCAACATCTTTATAGATTCCAGACATACCAAAGCATCAACGAAAAAATATATCTCACAATTGCAGCCTAAGGCTCCCAGTCCAGCACCGCCCATAATGGGGAACCAGAGAAAAATGAGGGAAGGTGAATAAGCGGTTACTTGCCAAATTCGCCGAAAAAGGGATAATTGTCAATGTCTTGGTGAATAATCGTGCGGGGGATAATGCGCTTTTGGTTGCCCAAATTATTGCTGAGAAATTTTTGGGAAGCAGAAAAGAAGACATAGCGATCAACAGGTTCTTCACCGAAATTATGCGGCTGGCTTGACCACCGCAGTAAAAAAACGGTTTTGCGAGCCCTCTCCACGAGTCTAACCCCGGCGTGTTTCCTCCTTTGTAGCCAAGTCCTCTTATCAACGCCATGGTAGTCAAAAAAGGTTTTTGCAATTTATTTTTGGCATACGCGCCCTCCAAGCCGATTTTTCGTACCTGCCCAGTTATCAGTTTTAACAACAAACCTTCGTTTAACCAAATTAATACTAAATTGTTTCATTGTGGTTCCATACGTTTTCCAGTGAGCCCATTCCGTTAAAGTGTTGTTTTGTAATTCTATCCAGAATTTTGAACTCACTATCTTCATGTACCAGCCATCGGGCACCATTTAAGCATGCTGGAAAGCTCTTAAACTCGGGATTAGTTTGCGCCTGAACTGTCGAGATAAATCCCAAAGTAAATGCAAAGGGCATTGTTACAATTAAGGGAGCATTATTCTATAGAAGAAAATTTATTGAAACCACCCGGGTGGCACAGGCCATTGGCGTTGTCCTGCTTACCTGATCCACTTAGCCAGATTTCCCCAGGGAAGTAAACAGATTGTTAAGAGGGTGCACCTTGAGGAAGTAGGTGCCTTGAGGAAAAAAAACGGCTTCCAGGAGTATCCCGGAGACCCGCGGGCTGCCCTGGTCGAAAAGAAAATTCCCCAAGGAAAAGATCCGGCAGGACCTCCGGGTCCCCTCCAGGTGGCCGGCGCGGTGTGAATGGCAGCCGATCACGACTTCCACGCCCTTTTCTTCCAGGAGAGCGGCCAGGGCCTGCTCCCGGGGGCCTGCGGCGTCGGCAAATTCCCGGCCCCAATGGATCAAGGCGAACAGGGGTTTGTCTCTCTTCAAGCCGGCCAGGCTTTCCAGGTCTTGCCGGGTGAGCCGGGCGATCTTCTCGGCGCTCTGATTATCCACATCGGTAAAACCGGCCAGGTAAAAGGCGCCCAGGTCCAGGACCCGGCGGTTTTCCAGACAGGCAAGGCCCTGCTCGGCCAGATGCCGGCGCATTGCCCGGTAGGCATCCTCTCCCAGATCAAAGCTGTGGTTGTTGGCCAGGCTTACGGCCCGGACGTGGAGTCCCGATAACAGGGGCAGAGCCAGGGAGCTTTCCATGCACAGGGTATAAGGACCGGGCGCCTCCGGACATTTCTCCTGAAGCACCCCTTCCAGGTTGAGGATCAAGGGTTGCCCATGGGTAATCCGCAGAACTTGCCGCTGCAGGGCTTCCCGGCTTTCCGGGATCGCCAGCCGTGTCGCCACCTGACGCCCGCAAAAGGTGTCCCCCCCGAAGAAGTAGGACTGGACCCCCTCTACAGGCAACGGCTCAGCGCTGTAA
>Ga0187858_10003677_pt1 | contig 14788 bp, 17 predicted proteins | sample June2016WEW_8_15_FD_133015 | JGI IMG/M metagenome (GOLD analysis project Ga0187858, IMG submission 133015) | Peatland microbial communities from SPRUCE experiment site at the Marcell Experimental Forest, Minnesota, USA - June2016WEW_8_150 | ecosystem: Environmental > Terrestrial > Soil >...
ACCAGGGCGATCAAGGCGGCATGGAGGATTTCTTCTTCAAATTCTTTGGCAACCCGTTCGGCAACGGTACGAATCCGGAGATGCCGCAGCACAGAGGTTTTGCCTTGGGTTCCGGCGTGGTGGTCGACCGGGCCGGCTACATCTTGACCAACAATCACGTGGTGGATAAGGCCGATCGCATTCAAGTGAAGTTCACGGGCGATCCCAACCAGTACGACGCCAAGGTGGTCGGTGTAGATGCAGCCACCGACCTGGCGGTGATTCGCGTCGAAGGCCGCAGTAGTCTGGCGCCCGCGCGTATCGGTAATTCCGACGCCGTGCAGGTCGGCGATTGGGCCATGGCCATCGGCTCGCCGTTCGGTTTCCAAGCCACGGTGACCCTCGGCATTATTAGCGCCAAAGAGCGCGACGTCGATCCCACGCAGCAGTTTCAGCATTTCCTTCAGACCGACGCCGCCATCAACCCCGGCAATAGCGGCGGCCCGCTGCTCAATATCAACGGGGAAGTGATCGGCATCAATACCGCGATCGCCTCGCGCTCCGGCGGCTATCAAGGCATCGGCTTCGCGCTACCCATCAACCAGGCGGTGAAGGTTTATAACGAGATCATCAAGAACGGCAAGGTGACGCGCGGCTCGATCGGAGTTTCGTTTACGCCGTCGGAAAGCGCCAACGCCGAAGCGCTGTTGAAAGCCTATGGCGCGCACGAAGGCGTGTTCGTGCAAACAGTGGCCCCGGGCGGTCCCGCTGAGAAGGCGGGCATGAAAGCCGGCGACATCATCGTGGCCGTCAACGGCAAGTCGATTCGTAATGGCGGCGAGTTGATCGAGCGCGTGACCAGCACGCCCATAGGAACTCCGCTGACCGTGACGGTACTGCGCGAGGGCAAGCGCGAAGACTTCCATGTGGTGGTGGCCGACCTCGCCCAGGTGTTCCCGGATCGCTTCGGAAACGGCAAGCAGGAACAGGCCGAGCCGGAGGAAGGCACGCAGGCCCGCTTCGGCATGACCATCGAGAACCTGACCGACGCCCGCCGCGAAAATATGGGCATCAAGCAGCATGGCGGCGTTTTGATCAGCGCGGTCGAGCCTGGTTCCTTCGCTGAGGATACCGGCATGCAGCGCGGCGACGTGCTCATCGAGCTCAACCGTCAAGCGGTGAACTCGGTGGATGACGTGAAGCGCATTCAAAACTCGCTCAAACCCGGCGAAGTGGTGGCCTTCCGGATTCTGCGGCAAGCGGGCCGGGGCGGCGAATGGACTCCGCAATTCCTGGCCGGCACTCTGCCGAATCACCCTTAGCGGAAACCGATTGGGGCGCTCGCACGCGGGCGCCCCGCTTTCATTTTGGAGAGCGAATCGATTTGCGGAAAGCTATCGCGATAATAGCGGTCTGCCTGGCCGGCTCCGTTGGCTGGACGGCGGACGCTCCTCAGAAAACCGCAGCTCAGAAGAAATCCACACAGAGCCAGTCCACACGCAAAAAATCCGCCCAAAAGAAATCTACTCAGACCCCATCCACCGCGCACAAGACGGCGGTTACTGCGGGACAGAAGGCGGCCTCATCGCAGCGTGCCAAGCGCTCGGCGCACGGCGCTCCAGCGCGGTCCTGGCGCGCGGGACAAACCGCGCCCACGCCGGACCGCTACAAAGAGATTCAAGCTGCCCTCGCCAAGAAGGGGTATCTGCACGGGGAGCCAAACGGCAAATGGGATGACGAATCCGCCGACGCGCTGCGCCGTTTCCAGAAGGACCAAAACCTGCAGCCCAACGGGAAACTGGATTCTCTTTCGATCATCGCACTCGGCCTCGGACCTAAGTACGACGCATCCGCCGACAAACCCGCCGCGCCGCCACCACAACCCCAGCCCTGAAAATTGTGTGAAGGTAAGGTGGGGCAGGCGCTTTCGCCTGCCAACTCGAGTTTGACTATTTTCCGACTCCCGTGGAGAAGACCGAAAATCGACAAAAGACGTCGATGTTACGAGGGGGCGACGCGGCGATGCCAACTCGCCCGGATGTGACGCATCCGCTCAGTGTGATTCCGACCCCACAAGTACCGCTCTTTTTTAAGTCTCTGTTAAGACCGTCATCGTTTCCCGTCTGCCTACCGTCATCCCTTGTATACGGAGCTTAATCCAATGACGATTGATACTACTCACATAAACGAAACAATGTATCGTCCTACACAAGAGTCACCCGGCTTTCCGCCACCGTCAGAATCCCTGCTGGGAAGCGCCGTTCAGTGGCTTTCGCACTCTTTAAACACAGACCCCTTGACGTTATTTGTGCGCGCCGGCGATAGGTTCGAACTCGCCGGCCACGCTACCGATGGCTGCGATTATACTCTGGCCGCGGGCGGGCCGCTCGAGCGCCAGTTGAGCCGGCGGACTGGCCGCGTTCCGATTGATTGGTCGCGTCAGAACGCGTACATTCTGGGAGAACCTTGCGATCCTGAAGAAAGCTGTATCCTCGCGGCGTTGGGCGCCGGTTCCCTCCTTGGCCTGCATGCTGGCGGCCATCTCGACGGCTTTCTTTGTATCGGCAAGCACGCCGCGGAGCGGCGCGATTGGGAGATGGAAGTTGCGCGGGAAGTCCAGAACCGCATATTCCCCGCTGCGCGGCCGCGCATCGCCGGCTTGGATTACTACAGTGACTGGCGTCCTGCGCAGGGTCTGAGCGGAGACTATCTCGATTACTTTGAAATGGCCGAAGGAAACCTGGGCCTGGTGGTCGGTGAGGTCGCCGCCAAGGGCTGGCCCGCGGCGCTACTCACATCCTGTCTTCACTCCGTGGCGCGCGCGCTTCGGTATTCCGAGTGCCGCAGTCTCTCCGATTGGGTGGCGGCCATGGATGAGCTGTTCTACGAAGTCTCTCCCGACCACACCTACGCGACGCTGTTTGTGGCCCGATACAATCCCGCCTGCGGCTTGCTCCACTATGTCAACGCCGGGCATGAGGCGCCGCTGTTGTTGCGGAAGACCGGCGCCGGATACCGTACGCTGCTGCTGGAATCCAACAACCCGGTGGTGGGCATGCTCCGCAAAGCGCCTTTTCGCGAAAGCGTCGTGCCCCTCGGCCCTGGCGATCTGCTGGTGGCGTCCACGGACGGCTTGTGCGGCGCCACCAGTCCCCGCGGAGAAGAATGGGGATTTCGCCGCCTGCTCGAAACCGTCCAGGCATCCAGCTATCGCAAAGCGCGGGATATTGTGGACCGCGTCCTGGGAGCCGCCGAAGCGTTCACCGCGGGATGCCCTCAATATGACGACATGACTTTGTGGCTGTGCCGTGTCGAGCAGGCCCACCGCGGCGAGCGCCCGCGGCAAGCCGGCCGCGAAATCGCCATGGCCGCCTGAACCGCCACTCAGCGACACGACAGCACGCCGCGGAGGTCGCACTGCGCATTTGACCATCGCGCGAACAACATTCACCGTCGGCGACGCCACGACAGATTATGGCGCCGTGTACGTGCCGACTGAGTGCGTCTCAACGGATCCGACTGGCCAAGAATATCCGAGTTGCTCGGGTATTCCAGGCAACTACGTCGCCGGCGGTGTCGCCGCATTTACTTACAAAGATTTACGAACGGAGACGGGGAGCAGGCTTATACTGGTGTAACTCCTGTACGGGGGCGAGGAGGCCAAATGAACATGTCGCGACTTTTCGCCTACTGCGCGGTCTGCGCGACGCTGATCCTGCCCGTCTGCTTCGCCCAAACTGGTTTCAGCACGCTGTACAACTTCACGGGTCAAAACGGCGATGGTGGCCAGCCCGTTGGAACGCTAGCCATTGACAAGAGCGGAGCGCTGTACGACACGACCGCCTCAGGCGGTTCCGGTCCGTGTAACGTTACCGCCGTGCCTGCGGGCTGCGGCACGGTGTTCGAATTGAGGCCGCCGGCGACCGCCGGAGGAGCCTGGACGGAGAACGTCCTTTACCGCTTCATGGGGCAAAACGGCGATGGATGGTCTCCCTATGGCGGGGTGGTCATTGGCAAAAACGGAAGGCTGTATGGCACAACTCTGTATGGCGGCACCGGCTGTTCCACCTGGGGCTGCGGCACGGTGTTCGAATTGAGGCCGCCAGCGGCAGCCGGGGGAGCGTGGACCGAGAATGTCATTTGTAGCTTCACGGGCCAAAACGGCGACGGGGCTACACCAGTGGGGAGCTTGGCCCTTGGAAAGTACGGCGACCTTTACGGCCTGACCACCGCGGGTGGGACTTCGAATTATGGCGCCGTGTACCGGTTGACTCCTCCCGTGGCAGCCGGGGGAGCCTGGACCGAGACTGTGCTTCACAGTTTTGGCGTCCGCAGTTTCAATCTTCCGCAGGGTTACCCATCTGACATGAGCCTGAAGATCGGCGATGGCGGAGCGCTCTACGGGGCAACGGCGGTCGGTGGGCAGGAGGGATATGGGATGGTATTCAGGCTGTCGCCGCCAGAGGCTCCCGGTGGAATCTGGAGGGAAACTGAACTGTTCAGCTTCAACTACGGCGACGGCTCAGGCCCGAGCGGCGGCGTGACCGCTGGCAGCAACGGTACGCTTTACGGCAGCACTCTCTCTGGCGGGACGGGTAATTGCGCCGGCGACAACGGTTGCGGCGCCGTGTTCGAGTTGACGCCGCCGGCGGCGCCGGGCGACGCCTGGCAGGAAGCCGTGATCTGCGACTTCGGGACTTCGGGCGTTTTCCCTCAAGGTGCGTACCCCGAGACCAACGTTGTTCTGGGCAAGGACGGAGTGGTCTACGGCACAGCCTTCGACGTTCTGTTCGCATTGCAACCACCGGTCATTCCAGGGGGAAACTGGACAGGGGTCGCGATCGAACAGTTCAATGGCGGGAGCGGCGGGGTCCAGCCGAGCGGACTGGCGATCAGTGATGACGGGGTGATCTTCGGAACGACGCTTCAGGGCGGCTTGTGCAATTATTGTGGCACAGTCTTCCGCTGGGGGCCACTTCCGTAACGTTCAACGGTACACCGGCTGCCCAAGTCGTGGTTACGTCGATTCAATCCGTCCTGGTCGCGGTTCCGCCCGGCGCAACTACCGGACCCGTGACCATCACCACGGCCAATGGCTCTTTCACAACCACCCAGGATTTCACCGTAGAATAAGAGGCCAGTGACTACGGCCGCGCTTGCAGGCCCGGCGCAGGCGCCCGCTCCACGCGCTACATTACGGTAGTGAAGACTGCGAAGCTTTCGCTGGCCTGCCCGGTGTGCCAATCGCTAGAAGTGTTCTACAGTTGCACTCCCAACTGCTGCTTCAACCATGTGTGCGGCGATTGCGGCGCGACATTCGAACCAATCACGAAACTGGCAGGGGGCGCGCAAGCCGGCGTCGAGCCGCCCGACCCTCTGCCGGAGGCCTCCGACCCCACCGTCGCCTGTATCAAGTGCGATTCCACCGCGGTCTACGTGCTGCCTGACGGGCGCCTGGTGTGCGGTAAGTGCGGACTGCTGCTGGAGCTAGAGATCACCGAAGTCGCGCCCAGCCAGTGACCTTTACTCCGCTTTCTTGTGATGGATCCGGCTGCAAGCGGTCTCCGCGCCCGTGGGATCGATGGCGGTGTTGCCTTCTTCGATGTGTTGAATGCGGCCCTCCGTATCGATCACGAACGTCGCGCGATTGGCAAACCCCCGGTCCGCGAAAAGCACGCCATACTCCGCGGCCACCTGCCGTTTGGCGAAGTCGCTCAAAAGCGGGAACGTGAGCTTGAGCTTATCGGCGAACTCTTTCTGGGAAGGAACGTTGTCTGTACTGATTCCAAAAACCTTCGTTTCGACACCTTCAAAATTGGCGACACCAGCCTGGTACGCCAGCATTTCCTTCGTTCAACCACCGGTAAACGCCGCCGGGAAAAAGGCTAGGACCACGGCCGATTTCCCCCGATAATCGGAGAGCGTCACCGGCTTGCCAGTCGTGGAAGGAAGCGTGAAATCCGGCGCCATGTCCCCGACTTTCAGAGTCGTTTTGGGGGGGGCCGACTGCGCGGCAAGGCCGGCAGCCAAAGCCGCCGACACGAATACTACAGACAAGGTCCGCATTCGATCCTCCAGTTCTGTGCTGAGAGTAGCACTGAATAGACCCGGGCACAACCGGCCAGTCTCATCTTTACAATCATTAAAGTTGTTGCGTTCGCATGCCGGGATACGGTACTCTGGAATTGAACGTGGATTGATTTAGGGTTCCCCTATTGGAGCTCAGCTAATTGCAACCACGAAAAAAAGTGCTAAAGGTGAGTCGGTCTGTTCGAAGTTCTTGACCCTGGGAGCCTTTGGCCCCAGGGTTTTTTCTTTGTTCGGGCCGGTCCCGCCGGATGCTGGAGGAAGGGATGAGCGTCTGGGCTACTGCCGTTTCCCCGAGTGTTCCGCTTTCGGGAGCCGAGGGGGCTTTGGTATCGGTATCGGTTTCCGTCGAGCCGCCCCGTCTGGAAGAACTTCTGGACGCGCTGGCGCACCTGGAATTCCCCATCAACCCGCAGATCTATCATGATGCGGCCGTGATTTACCGGTACGCCGACGACCACGAAGAAACCGAGCCGGCCACCCTGGTCGAGTTCCCCGCCTACGAGAACCGGCTGCCCGAAATCCGCTGCTTGCTGGAGTCTTGCGGGTTTCCCGGCGATTCGCTACAGGCTACTGCGATGCTGGATTGCATGCACTCGGACACACATTTGGAAGCGGCGCCCGCAGGCAGTCCCTATGCCTTCCGTATCCGTCGTAAGCATGCCGCGGCCCTGGCGTAGTCGTATTCTCGGGAAGACCACTCCCTTACGGCCGCGGCTCCGATCGGAGCCGCGCGCGTCAGCAACCGGTCTTCCACTCCGTGGCCTTGAATTTGCACCAGAGCCGCGCGGCAGCACCTGCCTTCCAATACCTGCCCTTGAGTTGCGATCGGAGCCGCGCGCGATAGCAAGCGGTCTTCCAATACGTGGCCTTGATTTTGCTTATCGGCGCCGATCCGCGTTCATCGGCGGCTAGGCTGCCTTTTCCGCAACCTGCTGGGGTGCCCGGCCCCTACAGATGGAACGGCACGTGCCGTTCGCGGTTCAGTTGAGTGCTGAGATCCTCGTCCACGGAAGAAAGCGGGACCCGCTGTTCCTTGTGGTCCGTACCGAGGTAATGCAGCGTATCGCCTTCCACCCAAAAAGTCGTCGCTGGGCGGATGATCTTGTCCCTGAAGGCGATCAGGTAAAGAACCGGACTACTCTGCTGTTCGGCGGGGAGTCCGTAGTCTTCAGCCTGATGATACTCGTGCATCACAGGGTGGGCCGTTTCCACAACGGGCGGGTAAGCCGGCGCCGGCGGTGGATAAACTACGGTAACGTTGGGTCCCCCGCCATACGAATCCGAATAGGCCGAGTACCCGTAGTCGTAGTAGTCGGGCGAATAGAAGTAGCCGCCGTAGAAGCCCCGGTTCAAGCCGCGGAATCCGAGGTTCCCGCGGAATCCTCGCCCGTAACCCCCATGGTTCCCAGCGCGCACGCCGCCGGTAAATCCTGCATGGCCGCCCCCGAATCCGCCGTGTCCGGCACCGCCGCCACTGTGCTGCGCGAAAGCGCCAGACGCCAGCAGGCAGCATAGGCCAAGCTGCTGCACGATCTTCATGAGCGCCTCCTAGTTGGAGCTTAGCGCCAAAAGGGCGGGCATGCAAGCTGCGGGCCGGTACCGGCCGACCTACCTGCCAACCACCCTGCTGGTACAATCTTCTCAGGAGCCATATGAAACAATGCCTTGCAGTCCTCGCCGGTTTGTTGCTGCTGTTGCCGGCAGCCGTGCTCGCGGCGGTGAACCCCGCTGGAGTTTGGGAAGGAACCATCACAACGCCTAATGGCGATCTGGGTCTTGTCTTGAACATCCATCGGGACGGCGATAAATGGATGGCTGAAATCGACATCCCCGTTCAAAACGTATCGGAACTGCCGCTCAGCAACGTCAAGGTAGAAGGTGCCGCGATCGGCTTCGCGCTGCCGGGCGACGCCAACTACGATGGCAAACTCTCCGACGACGGCAAGACGATTTCCGGTAACCTCAACCAGGGTGGCGCCGCGTTGCCCCTCAATCTGAAATGGAAATCCGAGCCGCGAGCTGTAGCCAAAGCGCCGGCCAACTCCGGCGAAGTACAAGTGCTGGAAGGCTCCTGGGAAGGCGCGTTGGATGTCAATGGCTCGCCGCTGCGCCTGCGCTTTAACTTCACCAAGAACGCGGATGGTAGCATCGCGGGTACGGTGGATAGCATCGATCAAGGCGCGAACGGCATACCCATCACGACGATTGCCCGTACCGGAGACTCCCTGAAGATCGATGTGAAAGCGGTGGGCGGCTCCTACGAGGCTACGCTTAACAAGGATGCTTCCACGATGACGGGTACGTGGAGCCAGGGGGGAGGCAGCCTTCCGCTCACCGTTCAGCGCAAGAGTGGCGGGAAGAAAAGCTGAGCGGCAGCCTCGCCGAAAAGCTGGGCCTATGCCTGTCTTCCGGCATAGGCCCAAACCAGCGATCACGATCTTACCGAGCTGCCGGGCCTTAGCACCTGTTGAAAGCCCAACAACGCCAGCAATGGAAGTAAACCCATCCGAACGGGACAAAATTGCTGGCGCCGCAGTGCCAACACAGGTAGTAGGCCCCAGGCGACATGTGACCTGCCACTTCGCCTTTAACGGCCGGCGCCTTCTTCAGCCCCTTGGAAACATTCACTCCCTCGACGCTTTTTGTTACTTTCTTGCCTTTCTTTGGTTTCGGTTCTTTCGTTGCCATTGCACGTCTCCTTTTGTTTGATGAACTAAACTGCGACTCGATGAGTCCGTACTCTTTATAACGTCACTGCGACTCGTTTGGGCCCGTGCCTGCTTGCACAGGCCCAAGTGAGCACCCGCGGCTCCCTATAAATTACGATCTTGCCGAATTGCCGGACCTTAGCACCTGTTGAAAGTCCAGCAACGCCAGCAGTAGAAGTAAACCCATCCGAATGGGACCCAATTGCTGGCGCCGCAATTCCAGCACAGGTAATAGGCCCCAGGGGACATGTGACCTGTCACTTCACCCTTGGCGGCCGGCGCCTTCTTCAGCCCCTTGGAAACATTCACTCCCTCGAGGCTTTTTGTTACTTTCTTGCCTTTCTTTGGTTTTGGTTCTTTTGCTGCCATTGCACGTCTCCTTTTTTTGATGAACTAAACTGCGACTCGATGAGTCCGTATGAATCTGTTTTCAACACAAGTTCAGCGCGCCGTCATTCCAGCAGATAAAATACGCCCAACCGCCCGGAACCCAATTGGTGCCGGCGCAACTCCAGCAGATGTACCACGCTCCAGGTTGAGGCGAAATGTGACCGGTCACCTCACCCTTCGCCGCTGGCGCCTTCTTCAAACCCGGGGTCACGTTCACACCTTCGAGGTTCTTCGATGGCCTCTTGGCTTTCTTTGCATGTGACTTCCCTGCATCCATATGAATTCTCCTTTTCAAACCGCGGCTCACAAGCCACGCCGCGCGCCGTTAGCCGAAACGAGAGCCTGTTTGCCCGGGGGGCGGACCCTGACCGGCCATCATCTGCGGCTGCGGCTTATCGCGAGGCTCCTCCGGGTTGTTCAACGTGAGCGTGTAGAGTTCCGTGAGAATCCCCGGCTGCGAAAGCAACTGCTCCGCCGGACCCTGTTGGGCGATTCGCCCGTTATCCAACACCACGAAATGGTCGGCAAATTTGATCAGCCACGGGATGTCGTGATCGACGACAATGACGGTCCTCCCGGCGCAGGCCTTGCGCATCACCGGAATCAACGCATACTTTTCATCGTTGCTCATATTGGTGGTGGGCTCGTCCAGGAACAGGAACGCAGGATCTCGCAGAAGGCACCTGGTCAGCGCAAACAATCTCTTCTGCCCGCCGGACAGCCCCATTCCGCCCGCGAACTGCTGTTCCAGAGGATTTGGCCCGATGGCTTTTTCGAGAATCGACCACAGGCCGGTGGTCACACAGAGATCGTGTATCTGCTGATCTGTGGCGTCGGGCTGCGCAACCCGGAAATTCTCCCTGACTGAATCGTGGAAAAAAGCCGGAAACTGGGACATGACCACCACTTGCCGTCTTAAGCTATGCATGGTTAATGCGCTGGCGGGCAGTCCGCCCAGAAGGATCTCTCCCGATTCCGGTTCGTAGAACCGCAGCACCAACCGAAAAAATGTAGTTTTCCCCTGTCCCATGCGGGCCACCAGGCTCGTGATTCCGCCGGGCGGCACGCTGAACGTGAGGTCGTCAAAGACCTTCGGCAGCGTGGGCTCATACCGGAAAGTGACGTTACGGACTTCCAAGGTGGGCTTCAGTTTGTCGACGTCTTTCGAGCCGGGCCGATCCTTGATCCGGTTCTCAGCCTCGAGCAGGCCGCTGACCAGCTCGACCGCCGGCCAGGAGGCGCTGGCCATGATTCCCAGTACCGCAAACGTCTTAAAAGGGAGCATCAATTGGGGTGTGAGCAACGCCAGCGAGATGAAGACGCCCGGCTGAATGCCGCTCGATCCCCGCACTGCCACCCAGACAATGTAGCCATACAGCGCGGCCAGAATGAGATTCTGCGGAAATCCGATCGCCGAATTCACCAGTTCCATGGTGAGCACCTGCCGCCGCTTCAAGCTCATGAACTGGTCCAGGCCGCGCGAATATCGGTCGCTGAAAAGCGGCACGGCATCCATGGCCTGAATCTCCTCGGGAGCCTTCACCGCCGAATCGGTCAGACCAGCTAGGGAAAACCTTTGCTGCTGGACTTCCATTTGAGATGTGTAGACCGGCTTTTGCCCCTTCAGTTGCACCACTGTCACTGAAACCATTCCGAACACCACCATGAGCACGACTACGGGCCAAGCGTGCTCCACGTGCGCCTGCTTGAGTTCGTAAATGATGAGGAACATGGCAATGCAAAGGCTGACCAACTGCAAAACCGGATCGACGGTCAAGTTTCTGAGAGCCTGTTGCGCCTCCACGCTCGTCTGGGTCAGGACATTATTAAGCTCGCCTGGATTGTATTTGTGGAAGAACTCGGGAGGCTGGCGCATGACTTTGTCGAACAGGCGCTGCCTAATCTGTTTCTCCATGCGGTTATCCATGCCCGTCTGCGCGAGCCGGAAAAAAATGGCCAAGGGAACCAGACTGAGCGTTAGGAACAGCCACAGCAGATAGGAAGAAGTAATATCCAGGCCACCGGTACCGGAGACCTTGTCCGGCGCCTCGCCCGATTGTCCCCCGGCAGGTTGGTTCGGAGCGGCTGGAGTATTTGCGGTCGCCGGTTTCTCCGTGGAAGCCGTGGCCGGACTCACCGCCGGATTGGGAGCTTGCCCGGCATTCGTGACGGCGGCCAGCAGGACTGGGAGCGCCAGCGGAATCGCGGTCTGGCTGATGAAGCTCAACAATACGTAGGCAGCCACGTGTCCGGGGCACAGTTTGATCAACGAAAGGCCGAAACTAGTTATCAAACGAACTTTGCCCATATTAGACTCCCAGACCTCCGTCAGTTCGAAAGAACATTTGCCGCTGCCACGCGGTCGTCCCACGGATCCGCGGTCTCGTGCAAAATGGCTTTCGCCTCCAAAGGCGCGAGGTTCGGATAAATCGACAACAGCCGCGCCAGCAAAGCCGCCAAGCGGGGCGCCGCAAAGCTGCTGCCTGTAACCACCTTGTCGCGGCCTCCCGACCACGGGACCCGGACATCCACGCCCCTGGCGGCGAATTCGACCAGGCTCCCGCGCCGGTAATAAAAGACGCTGTCGTTTTCGGTGCGCGCCATGTTGACCGCGATCACCGACGGGAAGCAGGCCGGCCACTCCGGCTTGCTGAAATCTTCGTTATTGCAGGCCGCCACGACGTGTACACCCCGCAAGTAGGCTTCGTCCACCCACGCTTTATATTGCAGTATCTGGTTTTGCAGCGCGCATCCAAAACTGCAATTCAGAATCTGGTAGCCGCGGTCCAGCGCTTCCTGGGCAGCGCGGTGGATGATAGTGGTACGCGACGTGTTGTCGTGGCCCAGCACCCTTATACTTCCGATCTCGGCTTCCGGCGCTAATTTGCGAATCACTCCCGCTACCGCTGTTCCATGGCCGAACGCATCCCGGCCCTGGCCGGCAACCACGCGCAGCCGGGGGCCGTCCGCGACAACAGCCAGATCGTCCAAAAGGTCCAATCCACCAAGGCTCGGATGCGATGCCTCCACTCCGGAATCGAGGATAGCCACTTTAACGCCGCTTCCCGTCCCGTCATGAATCGCCGTTCTAGCCTGTTGAAGATCGATCCATGTTGTCATAGCGTTTGCCTATTCCAATCCCAGGGCCGCTCGCAGGACGCGATAGTCGATCAAGCGCCCCAGGGTCGCGGCGCAATGGCGCACGGCGGCCTCGTCGCTTTCATGGAAGCCTCGCGGCAGAGGAGCGGTGGAACCGGGAACAGCCAACTGCACGCAGGAGATCACTCCCCGGCATGCGTTCAGGAAGTAGAGCGGAGTCGCGATCATGGCATACGTTTGCAACTGCAGCATGGAGTCGAGCGATTTGTCCTGCTCGGGATTCTTGAAGATTTCATTTTCGATAAAAGGCTGCTCGCTCGCGAATACCATGCTGATGAGGCCCGCGCTCAGGGGCTGCTTGAACCGGCCGACGAGTTTTTCGGCATTCGGTCCGGTGTTGTAGGCGGCGGCCAGGGTCTTGGTGGACTCCTCGACCAGCCAAACCGTTCCCTCGTCCGCCGCGGCTTGTTTGAACGCCATATGCAGCACCCGGCGCATGGTTTCGTCGAGCAGCGAGGCGAAATTATCCGCCGTGATGCTGCGGCCCATAGATGCCAGGGATTCGTCAAGGGCCGGGAGGAGCATCGTAAAACGCTCGTCCGGCAATAAGGTGAGGCGAGTTTCTCTCATGTGTGAAAAAGAAACCGGCATCCGTCGCGCAGCCGGGCCGGAACGCTTCCAAAACGTACCACGGAAAGCATCCAGCCAGCGTTTTTCCGCCGGGCCGGGCTGGGTGTACTGATCCGAACGCGGCTGTTCTCCGACTCGGAAGCGCTGGGGATCGTATACTTCATGGCCGGTTTCTGCATCGTGCTGGAACCCAGGAACAAAAAATCTGTTCCTTCGCTATCATTGAACGGCGACGGTCCCGTGTCAACAGTTTTTTCGCTCCGCCGCAACTATTTTTTTTCGCGCCGGTGTTGACTCCGCTTGCGGGCTGTGGCTATCTGCTTAACTCAGCAGATGGTATCTCCTTCGCTCAGCCGACCGCTAGTGCTTCTGCGCGCTGCGGCCCGATTCGACGCGCTCCACCAGCGCCTGGTAGGTTGCCTGAGGGGTGTTGGCGGCCTGCTGCAGGAGGCGGTAAAAGAGTTTCCCGCGCCCCTTCGAGCGCCGGCGATTGAAGCGGAACGTGAATTCGTCGAGGTAGTACGGCAGATGTTCGTGGGATACGGCGCCCTGGTGGATGCCGGCCAGCCAGCCCTTGAGCAGCAAGGCAACCTTATACACCCGGGGCATCAACTGCGAGGGCCCCTGGCTGCGGCCCCAATATACTTCCTGGTGATAGCCCTTCTTGTCCAGCCCCACATAGCCGTGCCAACCCTCCGTGTGAAGCGTACTTCCCGGCTCGATCGAATCCAGGACAAAGCTGTGCAAGCTGGTGGCCGAAGCATCCGGAATGGCCCGCATGCGGATACGCCCGATGCCGGCCCCGTCGGCTTGAGCCGCAATCACAATCAGGGCTTTGTTCGCCTTCTTCGGCCCCGCCACGCTCACAGACGCTTCATCCACCTCGATCCAGCCGCTCAGCCGGTCGTGGTCCGGCTGCACCATGACCCGCCTTAACTTGTGGAGCCAGGTCCAGGCCGTTTCATAACTGCCCAGGCCGAGAACCTGCTGAATTCTCAGGGCGCTGGCCCCGTTGGTCTGGCTGGTGACGTACCACAAGGCGCGAAACCACATGGCCAGCGGCTTTCGCGTATCCTGGAAGATGGTGCCCGCGGTGACCGACGTTTGCCGCCGGCAGCCGTAACATTGCATCAGGATCGCGCGGATGCGCACAGCGCGCCGGCCCTGGCAACGCGGGCAGCAGAATCCGGTTGGCCAGCGCAACTTTTCCAGATAGGACCGGCACGCCTGTTCGGTCGCAAACCGCTCCTCGAATTCCTTGAGTGTCCGCGGATAATCTCCCACCCCTGCAATCTACAGGTTGTGGTTCGGCTGAGTCAAGGGGACAGTCGCCCCTGAGGATCACGCCGACCAATAAGAGTCAAGCCATAATTGGATTGTCAGGTTGTGCCGGGCCTCGTGAGCGAGACTCGGACGAAGCTCGTTGTCATAGCGCTCCCACAGGACCTCCGGCTTTAAGTGGCCCGCGCGTGCGAGTTGCTGTACGTCGTCACGATCCCGCTCACCGTTCCGCTCCAGCTTGGACAGAGCCAGGTCATGAGTCTCAAGCGCGAAGAGGCGGAGACGGCGCTAGGCGCGGGGAAACATAGGGGCCAGCCGATCCTCGTAGTTTTCGGGCGGCGTGGCGACGGTGACAGCGTCGAGGTAGACCTTGTGCTTTCGATGCAAGGCGGACCCCTTGCCCGCCATTTCCACCAGCTCTTTCCGAACATTCGGCACAACGCCCAGAAAATCAACGTCGCTTGTGGTGCGGGCGACACCGTAAAGTTGCGTTGCCACGAAGCCGCCACAGCAGTGAACTTGAACCTCCGCAGCAAGTAGACCGTCCACTTCGGCGAAAAAACGATCGCCACGGCTCCGGCGGCTCTTCAATGCGCGGCATACGGTAGCTG
>Ga0187858_10003678_pt1 | contig 14787 bp, 16 predicted proteins | sample June2016WEW_8_15_FD_133015 | JGI IMG/M metagenome (GOLD analysis project Ga0187858, IMG submission 133015) | Peatland microbial communities from SPRUCE experiment site at the Marcell Experimental Forest, Minnesota, USA - June2016WEW_8_150 | ecosystem: Environmental > Terrestrial > Soil >...
CGGATATGAGAGCCGGGTTTCCGGCGGCGATTCCAGCTCGAGCTCGTTGCTTCGCCTTGCATCCGTGCTCGGGGGTATGTATGTAATCCTCCAGCATTCACTTACCGGCCTCGGTCTCGGAATGAATAAGAACGTCGAAGATGCGGTAAAAATAATCTACTTCGCGTTGAGTCACAATATAATCAAGAAATCCGGTATCGATAGTTTTCAAATCGGATTGATGGCGGAAATGGGCGTTCTTCCCGGGGTTTTCTCCATTGCGTTTGTCGTGGTCTGCTATAAGACGCTCAAGAAAAGGGTGAGATCGATTCAGGGTGCCACGGCGCTCACCGCGCTTATCGCGATGTTGGCGATTAGCGTGGCGTTTGTTTCCTTGCTCACGTCGGGATACCGGGGGTTGGCCTACTGTTGGCTATCGCTACCGGCGGGATACGCTGTGTATTTGCGAAACAAAGGCAAGGCAGATTTACCTGTACTCGACTCCACGGTGCCGTTGGTCGCGGGCGGCGGCTAGGCACGTGCGACGGATCTTCCGTTCGCCGCGAAATTTGCCGCATCGCCCGATAGTGCGAGGCAGCCGAAAATTCCAAACATTTACGGTTTTGTCTGAAGGCTTCATCGCTTTGGGAGTGATTGCGTTTTAATCTGCGTCATTTGGATAAAACTAGAAAACGTTGCCATCGAGCGTAGTGCGCCATCAAGCGTAGTGCTTGATGGCCAACGGGCCTGCTTGGCGCATTGCTCGTCTTAACATCCGGAATCTGCTTAATGTCTGATTTTCAACTCACCACATTGGTGGCTCTCATGATCTTTAATCATCGGGACACGGCCGAATGGGTCTGCGCCGAAATTTCCAAGGCCAAGCCAACCAAACTATTGGCGGGCGGTGATGGCGCGCGGATCGGTAGACAAGTCGAGCCACACCATTCTTTCTTTCGGTTTCGTGAAGAGTTGCCCGAGTTTTATCGGCGGGATCAGCGTATTGGGCAAATCAATGGCACCAATTTTCGGTTTGGCCATCGGATCAGCGGTGATAGCTAATACTTCTCGAAATATTGGCACATGTGGGGCGCCTTCATGGAGGGAGCGGTGGAAAAACTACAATGATGTGGACATGAATAATTGGCCTCGAATTCGAGATGGCGGCAGATTGGGGGAATTGGACGGCCTGTTGCAAGGGCGGCTGAGAATACTGCTAAATTCAAACCTGGTTTCGAATATAGGGTTTGGTGCCGATGCAACGCACACTTCTGAAAGCGGGGAGATGTCGAATCTGTGGGCGGACTCCGTGCAATTTCCGCTCAGGTATCCACAGGGCGTATTTCAATGCCGCATGCTCGATAGTCGGTTCTTCAAGAAATTTCTAGCGGTACCCCTGTATCGGCGGATCAGAAACCGGCTTCGTTATCTGGTTTCAGCATGATCATCAATAAAATACAAGATGCCTTCGCCTTGCGCTCGCGCTGTGGTTTGGGGTTTCGCGACATTTTGATGCTTCGTAATGCGGGGAGGGATGGACGCTATCAAGCAGGAAAGATCCGTTTCTTCGGCATCGATTTTTCCTATGTCGATGCGACGTCGCTATTGGCTGGACTGCGAGAGATATACATCGATGAATGTTATAAATTCAAGGCACCCAATCAAGAACCACGAATCATCGATTGCGGAGCTAACGTAGGTCTTTCCGTCTTTTATTTCAAACATCTCTATCCACTCGCGAAAATTCAAGCATTTGAAGCAGATCCGGTCATTTGTGGGGCACTTCGAACCAACGTCACGAGTGCAGGATTTTCCGGTGTCGATGTGCATAATCGGGCCATTTGGGTTGCGAATGAGCCGGTTGATTTTCGAACCGAAGGCGGATTTTCCGGTCGCGTGACAATGCCGGGGGATTTGTTAAGCGTAACCCGAGTCGATGGTTTCAGATTGAGAGATATTCTCGACGAGCCGGTTGACTTGTTGAAGATTGATATCGAGGGGGCGGAGAATCAAGTCATTGCCGACTGTGCAGATCGACTGCGCAATGTGTCCGCGCTGTTCTTGGAATATCATTCCCATCAACACGCGCCACAGCAATTGGACGAGATTCTTCGCGTTCTGAAGTATTCGGATTTCCGATATTTTATAAAAGAAGCTTTCGTCCCAAGGCATCCGTTGGTTAGTCAGTGTGCATTGGATGGCATGGATCTTCAACTTAACATCTACGGAATCAGGGTTTGACGGATGGAATCCGCCAAGTGCAAGGAATAGCCAAGTGCAAGGAATATGGAAGCGCCTAATCGCATAATTTGCGTGATTCTTCATTACGGATCGGAAGTCGATACATGGAATTGTGTTCGAACCGTGATGGGACATGATGCCGTGGATATTTTGGTGGCAGATAATGATCCGGCTCAGAAAATAGAGATCCCCCCGGAGTTCGCGGAGAGCGTTCAACTCTATAGGACAGGGGGAGTCGCCGGTTTTTCCGCGGCCAATAACATGGCCGTAAGATTTGGCCGGAAAGAGAATCACTATGCCGTTTTCATGTTGAATAATGACACGCTCGTTGAATCGAATGCCTTGCAGGAATTGGTGACAGTTCTGAATGAGGAGGATATTGGCGCTGTGGGTCCGTGTATCGGCTTTGCAAGTGAACCTGCGAAGATTTGGGCATGTGGTGGCGCGATCAAAAAAGCGCGGATAAAGATTGTTGGGCTGCTCACTCAGATCAAGGATACGCCCTACGACGTGGACTATCTGCCTGGTGCGGCGATTCTATGCAAATCTAGAATATGGGATCTTGTTGGAGGTTTGCCGGAAAAATATTTTTTGGCGTATGAGGAAGCGGAGTTTGCGTTACGCATAAAGGCGTGTGGTTACCGAATCATGGTTGCGCCGAGAGCGCGCATCCTCCATCACGTTGGTATGTCATCGGATCCGCAGCCGATGTACATCTATAACTCGGTCAGAAACAGAGTGAGATTCGGCCAATATCTATTTGGAAAGCATTTGGGGTTTTTGTTGGGTGCGGTCAATACAATGGGTGAAATAGCGAAGTCGAAGCATGGATTCAGGTTGTGGGCATCTGGTTTGGGTGATGAATTGCTCGGCAGGCCGCTGGATCGGGCCGCTCTTCAGAAGATCCAACGGCTTTACCGGCCATATTCAGGTTGATCGTGGTCATTTGCTCGCATTTCAGCGGGCCTGAAAATCGGCTATCGGCGGCGTGATTTCGCCACTGCGAGAATGTTCTGGAAGCGAAGAAATCTCCGATGAAGTGATGCTGGTGCCGGCCGGCGACCCATGATGAAGGCGTGGGATGGCACCGCCCTCGGCGCAAGGCTGGATGGGAATAGCGATCGAGTCGAGGCCTGAGAGGTCACTTTTCAGCTTCCGCGTAAATGGACTCGAAATTTCTCTCTGGGAGGTCGAGGCTCGGATCGAATTCCCGCAAGTGAACGTTCCGAAATCCTTTTGACCGCAAAATGAAAACCAGGTTCTCTTCGTCAAACATGTATTTATGTTCTCCAGCCATGTATGCCATATAGTTAACGTAATCGATTCGAGTCGTATGATTGTATGCGGCACCATAACCAAAGAAAGTCGCTTCATCCAAAGAATCGCCCTTCGCGTATGCGTCAATATAAATTCTTGCGTTGGGAACACAGATCGAGAATCGGCCGGATGGCTCGAGCGCTCGTTTGCATTCATCCAGAAACTGTTGACCCTCATTAAACGAAAGATGTTCAAAAAAATGGGACGAGTAAATCTTCCTGATGCTGCCATTCGGAAACGGAATCCCCTTACGAAGATCCCAATAGATATCGCAGCCTCGCGTTACGTCGATTGTTACCCAGTTTCCTGTGCCACTCTTATGTCCCGCCCCTAGCTCGACGAAAATGTCGCGCTTCTGCCGAAGCAGGCGGCGAATCTTCCGTTTTGAAAATTGCTGCATGATGAGTGCAGCTACAGGCAAGGCGAACGGGATCTTCTCCTTTACCATCGACTTGAGTCTTGAAATCATCTTCAGTTGGTCTTCCGCAAGCGATCCCGGATCGCATGTCGGCCCGTGCCGGGAATATCTGGCGGCCGGTCCATTCTTTCGGTGATCAATCGAGCGTGTCTATCGCGGTCGGTGAAAATGTTGCTTTGCTTTTGATTTATGGTCATGTCGCAATATTGGCATACTTCAGTGTGTCGCACGAGGTCAGGCGGAGCGACGGCGTTTTCCCCTACCTGCATACCCATTCCGGCCGGCGCGGTGTCGTTAGAGATCGGCGCCGTAGGCGCACATTCACTTCAAGGAGTTATGCGCAGTGAACACTTGCCATGGAAAAACGGATCTCAGTTGCAGCACGAATATCGGCCGGGTTCGAGAGTCGAAAGCATTGGCGAGCACTCCAGCGGTCGCGTACGAAATCACGGTCGCGATTGCAGCACCCATTGCCGAGTACTTTGGAATGAGTACGAGATTGAGCAGAACATTCACGACGGCGCCCGCCAGAGTTCGGTAAAAGCCTAGCTTCAGGAGATTCTGTGAGACATCCCATGGCCCTTGGGCCACGCCCAGAAACACGAATAAGGATGCCCATACATGTACGGCCAAAACCGGAGCCGCTCCACGAAAGGCTTCGGTGTACAAAGTATGAATGATCCAGTGGGAACTCAGCGCGACACCGGAACCAATGACGAGTGCTATCAGAGACATCAGCGAGAACAGTTTCCCTATCCGTTCATAATAAATAATCGGATTATCCTTGGCCCGAATTATTGCGGGGGAAACCGAGGATACTATTGCGACCGGTATGAAATACCACACTTCGGATATCCTGGTAGCCGTTGCGTAGAGGCCCACTGCGGCATCTCCTTGCATGAATTTCAACATGACCATATCGATGCGCAAGTAGACCATGATAGCCATGCCGGTCAGAATCACGGGCCAACTCTGCTGCAGCAATTGGATCGCGCGCGATCTTCGGGCGCGCCATATCGAAACCCGGCCGCCTCGCCATCGGTACATGGCCGTCAGGGCTAGTGCGCCGAGAGCTAATTCCGTAACTTGAGCGACCGCAAATGTCCATAATGGAGCCTTGGCATATACCAAGAAAACCCGGATACCCGACGCCGCCAGGAAGGCGGCGTTTTTTGCCCAAACAGTCACCTTCGATTGAACTTGGGCTTGGAAGTAGACATCGATGGTGTCGAAGGCTTGAAAGATTAGCCCGACCGACAGGACATTCACCAGAAGCACGGTAATCGGGTCGTTCGGCTCCATGAAGTGAATAGAACCAATCGCCAGCAGTGGCGCGAGCATCCCACCCAGCAATCGAAGTACGAACGCTGTCCCGAGGATCTCGTTAGAGTCGGCCCCTCCGGTGACGAGATGTCTCACGACGATGCTATCGAGCCCCAGCGTAGACATCGTACCGAACAAGGCGACAAACGATATCGCAAAACTCAAGATCCCGTATTGTGTCAGCCCAAGGTACCGGGCTATCCAGACGCTGACTAAAAGCCCTAAGCCCATCCGCACGATGCGATCGACCATCAGCCAAGCGGTGTTGTGGAGGACTTTGCGCAATGCAGGCGTCAACTGCCCAATCATGTGTCGCATGCTAAGCGTTGATCTTCCGCAATTCCGATTCTTTGAATAGTCGGGTTGGTGCAGTGGGAATGGTTAACACGTCGGTCCGTCAATAGTATACACACCTTGGCGGCGCCCGAAATCCGGCCTCGGAAGCTTGTGTTGTCCCGGACCGACATGGCGCCGTTGGGCCTTTATGCTGCGACTCGGCTACGGTAGTGATTTCGGGAATTCTCCCGTTCTAATAAGTCGGCGGCATGAGGGCCGCGGTTGAATGCCGCACGTGTCCCAAAGATCTTGAATTTTCACCCATCGCTCTTGGACGGGGCGTGCTCTAATATTGGCCGCGAGCAATGATCTTCAGAGTTTGAATAGGCGACAAAATGTCAAGAATACTGGTCACGGGCGGAGCGGGTTTTCTCGGGTCACATTTGTGCGATCGACTGATCGATGCTGGTCATGAGGTGCTATGCGTCGATAATTTCTTTACCGGGACAAAACGGAATATAGCTCACCTGTGCTCTAATCCTTACTTCGATCTGCAGCGCCACGATATTACGTTTCCGCTTTATGTCGAGGTGGACCAGATTTACAATCTGGCATGTCCGGCAAGCCCGATTCACTACCAGTTTGATCCTGTCCAGACAACCAAGACCAGCGTGCATGGCGCGATCAACATGCTGGGATTGGCCAAGCGCGTCAAGGCACGAATACTACAGGCGTCTACCAGCGAGGTTTATGGCGATCCAGAGATTCATCCACAAGTGGAAGCTTATTGGGGCAGAGTGAATCCCATAGGGGTTCGCAGTTGCTACGATGAGGGAAAGCGATGTGCCGAAACCCTGTTTTTCGATTATCGTCGGCAGCATGGGGTGGATATAAAGGTCGTCCGCATTTTCAATACCTACGGCCCACGCATGCATCCCAATGATGGCCGGGTGGTGAGCAATTTCATCGTCCAGGCCATACGCGGGGACGACATCACAATCTTTGGAGATGGCCAGCAAACCCGAAGCTTTTGTTATGTGGACGATTTGGTCGAGGCGATGATTCGAATGATGGGCACAGCCTCCGATTTTCCGGGTCCGGTCAACATTGGCAATCCGGGCGAATTCACGATGCTCGGGCTTGCCGAAATGGTGATCAAGCTCACGGCAAGCAGGTCAAAGCTGGTTTATCGATCGTTGCCCTCCGATGACCCGAAACAGCGGCAGCCCGACATTGGCTTGGCACGACAAGCCCTTGCTTGGGAGCCGAAGGTCAGTCTCGAGGATGGATTGAAGGAGACGATCGGCTATTTTCGAAGAGCGTTGGGCCCGATTTAGCCGCATGAACAGCCGGACGGAAAGTCGCAGAGAAATCATATGACAGTCAAATCGAGCGTACAGCGACTGGTTCGACGACTCGGCTGGGAAGTGCGGCCAGTTACCAGCGCCAATATCGAGCAACAAGTGGTTAAGGATGTGCTGAAATTAACCGGGGCCAAGATAGTTCTCGATGTCGGCGCGAATTCCGGCCAATGGGGTGATTTGGTATTTGAAACCGGTTTTTCCGGAAAATTGATTTCATTTGAGGCCATACCAAGTGTGCACTCCACTTTGGTTGCCCATGCTAAACGGCGTGGCGCATCGTGGGAGGTTGCACCTTGCGCCGCGCTTGGAAGCGAACGCGGCCATGTCGAATTCAATATATCGGCGAATACTTTAAGCAGCAGCGTGTTGCCCATGCGGCGCGAGCACGAGGAGGCGGCGCCAGAATCTGCGTACGTTGCCAAGCAGACGGTCGCTGTTGAGAGATTGGATGAACTGGCGTCGCGGCTCCTTCCGCCGGAGGGAGACCTGATGATCAAGATCGATACACAGGGCTACGAACTGCACGTGTTGAAGGGGGCCAGCGGACTGCTGCACAGGGTGGTTGCCATGCAGTTGGAACTGTCGTTGGTCGCCCTCTACGAAGGAGCACCCACATTCTCGGAGATGCTCTCCTACATGCAATCAATCGGTTTCGAAATCTTCAACATCGTTCCCGTGTTCAGGGATAATCGGACAGGCCGCGTGTTGCAGGTGGACGGATATTTTGTCCGTGGGGGCCGGATCCCCTAGTCGAGGGAGTTGCGATTCCGATATCAGAAATAAATTTCGTGGCCGTGTTCAGTCCCAATTTTTGGGCAATTCTCGCCCCAGAAGCTCGGCGAGTCGTCGATTCGGCTCCGCAAAGCGATCTCGCAGGCCCCGCAATAGGTCGGCGTCAACGACAAATGCCCGCACCTCGTCGCGCACATTGATGGCGCGATAGACTTTGAACAGCGCACGAGTCGGCACGTTCGCGGGCAGGAATTTCCTGGCCGCCCACTTGGCACGAGCCAATACCGCGCTGCGTACCGTATAACTCTGGTTTTCCGGCCTAAAAGTAAATTTCTCATAAAACCCGGCGTCGATTTTGACCTGATGACAGAAATCGCGCATGAGGGAGCCCGGGTCGCTTACGAGATCATCGAAGAAATACACGATGGTCCTCGAGCGGCCCACCGCAGATATCCACTTCTCCAGCCAGGTGTAGTACACGCTATGCGCAAAAGCAGAATCGATGATCGCATCGCCGAGCGGCACTCCGTCGCGGGACGCGACCAGGCAATCGCTCAGCGAGTATCGGCCATGAAGCGACCCCACGTTGTTCATCGCATATTGATATAGCGACAGGATCCGCTCCACCGGATTTCGCAGCAGAAAGATGGTGATGGGCTTGGTTGGTAAGTCCGCGAGAACCCTACGTGCGGTGTTCTGATAAAGATAATCCGGTGTCGCTTCCAAATACACGTGCTTGCCGGCGGCGCCACGATGGGGGAAAAGCCGGGCGTAACCCTCCAAGCCATGCGCTGCGAAATTATGTCGCGGGTTATACAGGGAATATCCCTTGTCGATTAAGTAGCGGGTTTCCTTGATGCGGGAAGCGCTTACTTCGGGATGAGCCGCAGCCCATCTGAAGAGCGAGGTTGTACCGCATCTCGGCGCTCCGGCAATAACGACGTTCGGTAGAGGCAATTTAATTACCTGACGTCCCGGTGCGCGCCCGTTCGGCCTGACCTATCGGGGCAGTTGGAAGCATCGGCAGCATTCCCCGCATTACCCAATACATAAGCAGGCGATTGGCGTACATATCATCACGTCCTCTCTATGTAGAATGAGCCTGGTTCCCTGGCGCGAGACATATATGGGCAGGCCCTCTTTAGCGCATCGAAGTGTTCGTGCTTGAGGAAATTGAGCGCCCCTATGATTTTCCAGTTTGCGTTGTTGCTTAGAAACGCCTCCATCAGGTACTGCTCATCCCACAACAGCATGGATTCGAATACCCACTTGTCCAGGTAATCCCGTGGAGTGAACACATCGTGAATGTGGACCACCACGCCGGGCCGCAGGATGGGTAGTATCTCGAGATACTCTGTTACGACGTCGCCCTGTGGTCTGATGACGTGGGACGAATCGATGAAAAGCAAGTCATTTCTGCCGAGTTCACGAAAGAGCGACACGTCGATGTCCTCCACACGCTCGCGCATCACCTCGACTCCGGAATTTTCCAGCCAAGATGCCGAGTACGGCTCGATACACACATGCCGGCATTCAAGGTCCGCATCTTCGCTGGCATTTCGCCTTATCGCCGCCAGCGCCATTTTCGTTGAATTTCCACTGCCAATTTCAAAGACGTTTGTCGGTCGCAGCCGCCTGATCACTTGATACAGGTACTCCGCATCTCCCGATTCAAACAGGCCGTTTCCGAACCTGAAGTCGCGAGGGCCTGCAAGGGGGGAATCGAGGTCTTTAAGTTCATTCTCGAAGGTAAGCGTTGATAGGAAGCTAAGCTGACCCTGGACGTTGAGGTCGATTCCTGGAAGATTTCGCTGCCGGTTCAGAGGGCGGAAAAGATCCTTCTCGACGACAAACGGTTCATAGTAATGATTGCGAACCGGCAGCAGCCCGATTCTCTTCAAAACAGCTCGAATAATTCCAAGGCGAGACAGACCAACCCACCGCACGAATTTAAGTAGAAGTGCCGCAGGAACAACAAAAACTACCAAGGCAAGGTCTACCACGGGTGCAACCGCATCGGCGATGCGCCTTCGATTCATACAAAATGCCTTAAATGCACGCGAGCGAGGACTAGTCCCGCTTGATGATCCATTGAAATCCAAATGGCGCCGCCAGACAGCCATATTTCAGACTGGGCGACGAATCGCCATGGTAGTTCAGACGCTCCAGATTCCCTATTTGTCTGTCATCGCTCCAAATCTCGACGGTTTGATGCTTGAGAGTTCGACGCAGAAAAACGGCCCGCGCGTCAACCGTTAGAAGGGAATCTTGTCGCGTCAGCACATCAATACGCCCCATTGCGTCTCAACACCGCCGCCGGCGTCGCTGCAAGAATGTAGATGTCCAGCAAGATGTTCTGGTTCTGGATATAGAACCTGTCCATCGCCACACGACGCCTGTACGTTGTGTCGCTGCGGCCTTTAATCTGCCATAACCCGGTCAGTCCGGGCTTCACGGCCAGGTACCTTGACGCATTACGACCATAGCGCAGCAACTCGGCGCGAACGATCGGGCGTGGGCCGACCAGACTCATGTCGCCGCAAAGCACGTTCCAAAGCTGTGGCAGTTCATCGAGGCTGGTCAAGCGCAAAACACGACCTGTCGTGGTTATGCGCGGATCATTGCGAAGCTTGAAATTCGTCGTCCACTCATCTCGTAGTTCCGGATGCTCGTTCAGCAGATGGCGCAGCACATTCTCTGCGTTGCGTACCATGGTGCGAAACTTGACGCAGTGAAATGACCGCCCATTGCGACCGATGCGCTTGTGCCAAAAGAAGACCGGTTGTCCCTCGATACGGATGAAGGTAATGATTGCCAGAATTAAGGGTGACAGCAGTAAGCCGAGAAATACAGCGCCGACAATGTCGAACGCTCGCTTGGCGAAATACGCAGACTGAATGACCGGTGAATATCCGGATTCGGTCAGGATAGACGGCACTACGGCGATGTCGCTCGACGCGTCCCCCCTCACCACATGGAGTCCCGGCACGCTAGCGCTCGAATCCTCCAGGGCGGGGGAGGTTTCATTGTCGTCATCGGCGCTCCGAGCCGCACGTGCGGTGGACGCGAGTCGGGAATGATGCTCATCCGTCATTCAGGTCTCTCCAGAGCTTTGAGATGCCAATAAAAATCCCAATTCGAGCAAGGTTCATCCGAGCCTACTTTCCCAGCGGATTGGCCGTTGAATTCAGGAACCCGACACGTGCTCCCACTGCAGTACAGCAAAAATGAACTGGATTGACAATAATTTCAACCTTTATCGTTGAAGCCCGTGTTGGAGAGCGTCGCTTTCTTTCGGTTGCGCGAAGAGGATTATCGAATTGCGCGAGTGTTTTGCCGAGCCAAATCGCGAGTTGGCATTTCATTTAGGACGCGATCTGCCCGCATGGTGGCTGTGACCAATTTGGAACGCGGCGTGTCTACTGCTCTGTACGAGCTTTCTAATCCGATGCTTGTTCTTCAAAGCTCCCGACTTCCATGTGCCTCTACCGGCAGGGGCGAACACATGAGCCAGATCAATTGGCAATATCTGGTGATTCAAAGGACGATCGTCCCCGGCTTGTTCGTCGAGTCCGCGCTAAAGCATTCGAGATTCTCCCATAGAGGGAGACTCCCTTTTGTTTGAGCGAAAAAAAGTCAAACAAGAATATCAGCACACCGCCCGCGGCGAATATTGATATCACGATGGTGAAATCCGGGAATTGTGGTTGACTAGGCGCATCGGGCGGCGCAAGAAACTCCGCGGCGAACGGCAGACTCGAAAGCGAATAGATCTGGTCGGTTTCCGCTTTGGCGAGTGCTTCACCTAATGCGGCGCGGGTTTCCTCCACATCGGCCGTCGAAATGGCTTGCTTCAGGAACTCAACCTTGGCTTTAAAGCGCTTTTGAGCCATCCCTTTGACCAAATCATCAGCGCGCAGATTTACGAGCGACAGAAGCGCCTTGCCAAAGTCCGGGTCGGGAGTCCAGATGCCAATACTCAGCACCTTTGCATCCTTTCCAGCAGTGATGGAAACGTGTCCCTGGAGATAGCGGGCGACGGTGAACCCATCGGGTGCAGACCACGCCTTCTGTCCTATCAGTCCAAAAAAGGTATCCGCTAAATGCTGGGAAATCGTATCGGGCGGTACCCAATGATCCCGTTGCCACTGTTTCTTAAAGATTTGATGCACTAACGGATCGTCGATCAGGATTGTCCCGAGCTCCGGGGACGTGAGGAGTTGTGTATAGAGGCGAAAATCGTTGATGTTGGGCAAATCGTTGATGCTACCACCAAGCAACGCAGCGGCCGAAAACGCGTTGGTTTGATTATTCGGCGTTATGTCGCTTTCATAACGCGTTCCGATGACAGTCGCTGACACCCAATACTTGCGTGGGAGTAGAGAAAACGTAAGCATCCCCAAGACCAACGATACGGAGAGGCATATCACCAAGACGTGCCAACGACGCACGGCCAATCGCAAAGTTTCCAAACTGATGATGTCATTGATGTTCATGCGAATCTACTGCCTCCGCCTTCATGTTTTCTCCAAGCAGCGTATTACGCGATACGACCGAAATGACACCGTTTGTGGTCCGTTGCATGCCTGCTGCCGACCCGGATGAAATCGCGTTATAGCTCAAAAAGTATTTACGTTTGTCCGACCAATATGGGGTCTATCGAATTGCGTGCTGGCTCGGCTAGCTTACTGCGTGTCTTGAAACAGACGACGTAACCGATCGGGAAATATAGCCAGCAATATACCAACCCGCTGCACTCTGATGTAAGCAATTAGACGAGTCATAGGCATAGCGCGGAAATAGCGAGCAGATCGGCGATTTCAGAAGCCATTCCGACTCGACGTTTGAGAGTTCGATAGCAGAGGACGAGGATTGCGATGTAGATGATTCCCGGCACGAGCACCCTCTGTGCAACATGCTTGTTCATCGCCGAGTAGATGCCGTGGTCCTTCTCTGAGACAAATTTGCTGATTCGTGCGCCGTAACGGCCGACGATGTCGGCGGTTCCGTTGGTCGAGGCGCCATCGATGACAATGTATTCCAGCGGACGATAATCCTGAGACAGCATGCTTCCCGTCGCGTTGGCAAACGTCGATGCCGAGTTTCGAGCGATCGAAACCGCAGATACAAGCGGGTGCATGTGATCCAGATGAGCGTTACCGCTTCGCGATTCGCGATTGGGATTACCCGCAAGGCTCATGTGGATGGTTCGTTTTGTATGCTGCAACACAACAAAGATTGGCTTCGCGCCGCCAATCCTGGCATGCATTATCGAGCATGTGTTCCGAATAATGCCCGCAGCAGGCTCTTCCAAAATCCCACAGACCATGCGACATGCATGATCATGGCAGCCGCTCCCGATGCCGCGGCCGCGCTACTTCTCGCCCGAAAACCGAGCACGATTCCATATACGAGACAGAAACCCGCCCAAATCAAAACGGGTACGGCTGCTGCGCGCCAAACCGGCGTGGCCAGAGCGAGCAGTGCTGCCGGTAGCACCGCTGCGGGCGCGAGCTGACGTATCTTCGGCAGTGCGCGATGTTTGAGGATCGTGCGTGCTCGCCCAACACCATAATTGACGTACTGGCGGAACAAAGCGGCAGGCGAGGAGCGAGGGTGGTAAGTCAGGGACGTCCTGCTGGTCAGCCAGATTTTGAAACCCGCCTGACGCAGACGCATATCGAACTCGGCATCCTCGTTATGAGAAAACGACTCGTCATAGCCCATTACCGCGCGGAACGCATCGATTCGCATCAGTGCATGATGGCCGTGGTCCGTCCAAGTGCCCGATCTCCCGACGACCCGATGTGCCGAGCCGCCATTACCCAATATGGAATTCTGCGCCGCGGCGGCCGCTTGCTGGAACCACCCGCGCCCAGCAGTCTTCATGGCGACGACCACCGAGGAGGCAAGCGTGCTTTGCACCTCCTCGAGAAGGATCCTGCAGTAATCAGCCGGATAGTCGCCATGAGCGTCAATACGAATCAAGTACGTAGCGCGATCCCCGTAGGCGGCGACCGCAAGGTTTATGGCCGCAGACTGGATCCGCTTCGGATTGCGTAGAATCACCACATTGGGAAATTTCGCCGTCAGATCTTGGCCGACATTCAAGGTTCGATCGGTGCTGCCACCGTCGACGATGACGATTTGAAGGTCAAGTTGCTCGTTGGACGTCAGTAGATCGAGCACGAGCTTTTCGAGGTTCTGTTCCTCGTTCAGGCACGGAATGACCGCCAAGACACGGGTTTGCTGTCTCTCGTCCAGCTTCGTTGCGCTTCCGCTCAGTAGGCGCCGCTTCGCGCAAACACCGCCGGCAATGTTTTCAGCAGAATATAAAAATCGAGAACTAAACTTCGCGAACGCACATAACAGACGTCGAGTGCCACTCGCCTGCGGTAATCCGTGTCGTTTCGCCCCGAAATCTGCCAAAGACCCGTAATGCCGGGGCGCGCCGATAAAAACGTCGTGACCTTGTTGCCGTATCGGCGCAATTCGTCGGGCACAACAGGACGCGGCCCTACCAGACTCATCTCGCCGCGCAACACATTCCAGAGCTGGGGAAGTTCATCGAGGCTCGTTCTACGCAAGAATCGACCGAGTCGCGTCACACGCGGGTCGTCGCGCAGCTTATGATCGCGCAACCATTCTTCCTTGATCTCGCGATTGCTGTTCAAAAGATTCTGCAGCACCTGGTCGGCATTCGGCACCATGGTTCGGAACTTGATGCAATCAAAGAATTTACCGCCTTGGCCGACGCGCCGATGCTTGAAAAAGGCCGATCCGCTCGATAAGTACGCCGATACGACGATGGCGGCGATAAACGGCCACAAAACCACGATCGCGAGGCTTGCGCCGAAGACGTCGAATGCCCGTTTGCAACCATAATAAATGCTGCCGCCAGGAGCCGAATGGATCTCGATTCCGGAAATATCCTCGCGAATACCCTTGCGGCGATCGACCGGAACCACATGGAGATTGCCGTGCCGGGAAGGTTCATAGTGTCGAGCCGGTTCTGCAATAGCTGAAATATCAGTAGTGCGTGCGGTGTCATCCAACAATTGTTTTTTTGGGAGGCCGGCGTAGCCTTTGCGCATCACGTCAGTCCTTGAATTGTCTAACACCTTATTTGCAACTCCC
>Ga0187858_10003696_pt1 | contig 14745 bp, 12 predicted proteins | sample June2016WEW_8_15_FD_133015 | JGI IMG/M metagenome (GOLD analysis project Ga0187858, IMG submission 133015) | Peatland microbial communities from SPRUCE experiment site at the Marcell Experimental Forest, Minnesota, USA - June2016WEW_8_150 | ecosystem: Environmental > Terrestrial > Soil >...
CCTGATACGCTTGAGTGCTTCAATGGTGTCTTTACGCAGGCCGTTCTGGTTCGGGATGGCCGAGCCTTCGCCCACCCACATGGCGTCGTAAATGCAGCTCCCCAAGTGTTCGGTGAAGTGGCCGTAGATGTTGCGGTTGATCTTCCCCACCCGGTCGCCCCAAATCACGTCAAGGCGGGCGCGCTTCGATTCGGCACCAGGTGCCGGCACGCCGAGCGATGGATGGCTTCCCGCCTTCATCGTCAGCGCGCCCAGCGCCGCAAGACTGCTGTTACGAAGGAATCGTCTGCGATTCATCTTACCCTCCAGTGTGACATGCGTTCGGCGATCCTAGGGTTTACTCCATTCCCAGACGGATGTCCAGCGCTTTCAGCGCATCGAGGCTGACTATCAGGCTGGTTGACACCAGGGCCGAGCGGGGACGAAATATCGATAAGGCCTACCGAATGGGCATTGCGGCAATCAGCTCGAAGCTTCATGAAGCAGGTTGGTGGGAAACTTCGCCCAACCGGAAGCTGCATGGCTATCTCTGCCCTCGCCACTGCGAGATCGGCGAGGGGCTGGCAGGTTTCTGTTTCATCCGCAAGGACATTGGCGGGATGCTTTATAACCTTGGTTATGCTCAGCCTGCTGTCATGCAGGTCGATCCCATCGAGAAGAAGCCGCTCAACCACTTCCTGCCCGACACGAAGATTTTTTCCCTTGGCACTGTCGGGTGATCACCGCCAATCGTCCCATCACCGGCACGTTGTCGAGTCGGAGCCAAAGCAGACTGCCGTCCGTGGCCCCTGCGGGAATCGTGTGCTTCTCAAGATCGGCCCGCTGCACAAAAGACTTGACGCAAGCAAACCCGGCTGGGCCATTGCATGCCAGAGGTGGTCAGGTGTATGTTAAGGTTCGGCCGGGAAATGAACACGCAGATTCCGGTCAGAATGACTTATCCTGTGAGTTGGATTCTTTAGCGCGTAAGTAGCTTCGCCGAGCAAGCCTGAGAGTATTGTGAACCGAGTAGTATTCCGCACTCTGATCAGCGTCGCTGCGGTCGTGGCGCTGCTCTTCGTCCTCGATCGGCCTGCTGCGCAGCATGTCCCGCACGGAGCCGGTCTTCCCTCATTGCACCGAGCGGCGACTGCGCCTCCGGCGGATTCCTTCCTGTCTCCCAGACCTGGCGGCGAGCGGCTGGCCCCCATCACGATCAATTATCCGGCGGAGGGATCGATCTTCCCACCTGAGATTACACCCCCACGATTCATCTGGCGTGACGCTTCGGAGGGCCCCACGCTTTGGCTGATCGAGGTGTCGTTTTCCGACGGCTCGGCCGGAATGCAGGTGAAATCACAGGGCGAGCGCTTGCACATCGGTGAGATCGACCCGCGTTGCATCGCTGATACAAACAAACTGCCTGAACTGACACCGCAGGAAGCCGCGTCGTGGAGTTGGCTCCCAGACGCCGCCACCTGGGCGACGATCAAGAAGCACTCCGTGGAGCGTCCGGCCACGGTGACCATCACGGGATTCCGGGACAAGAACGCGACCCAGGCCGTCTCCCGGGGTCAGTGCATGATCGAGACCTCGAAAGACCCCGTGGGCGCGCCGATCTTCTACCGCGATGTGCCGCTCATACCCGCTCCCGGCGAGCAGGGGGTCATCAAGCCACTGCCGGAGAGCATCATTCCATTCATCAAATGGTGTCTGCGCAGTGTCGGGGACACCGAGAGCCGGACGCTGATGACGGGGCTCCACACCTGCGCGAACTGCCATTCCTTCTCTCGCGATGGCAAGACGATGGGGATGGATGTCGACGGCGGGGCGAATGAGAAGGGGCTGTACTCTTTGACCCCGGTCAAACAGGAAACGTCAATCCGCAAGGAAAACGTGATCAAGTGGAGTTCCTTTCGGCCTTTGGAAGACAGCGGCAACCTCCGGGTGGGCTTCATGTCGCAGGTCTCGCCCGACGGGCGCTACGTCGTGACCATGATCAACAATCCCGGCCCGAAACAAGGTGGCCCCCGCTTCCGTCCGCAGGACAGAATCTACGTCGCCAATTTCACCGACTACCGCTTCGGGCAGGTGTTTTACCCGACGAAGGGAATGCTGGTCTGGTACGACCGGGAAGCGCGCCAGTTGAACCTCCTGCCGGGCGCCGATGACCCACGATACGTGCAAACCGGCGGCGTTTGGAGTCCCGACGGCAAATACATCGTCTTTGCGCGTGCGCTAGCGAGGGACCCGTACCCCGAAGGCTGGAAGGCGCCTCGATTCGCCAACGATCACAATGAGACGCAAATCCAGTACGACCTCTACCGGGTTCCCTTTAACAACGGCCAAGGGGGAGTTCCGGAGCCCATCGCCGGCGCTTCCCAGAACGGCATGAGCAACAATTTCGCAAAGGTCTCACCCGACGGCCGCTGGATCGTTTTCGTGCAGTGCCGCAATGGCCTGTTGATCCGTCCTGACAGCCAGCTTTTCATCGTGCCCTTCCAGGGCGGTCAGGCCAGGCGGATGAAATGCAACCTTCCATTGATGAATTCCTGGCACAGCTTCTCCCCCAATGGCCGCTGGCTGGTTTTCTCCTCCAAGGGCCGCTCGCCCTACACGCAGATGTTTCTGACGCACCTGGACGAAGAGGGCAACGACAGCCCACCGATCCTCATCGAGAACGCCACCGCGGCCAACCGCGCCGTGAACATCCCTGAGTTCGTGAATGTTCAGCCGGAGGCCTTTCTGAAGCTGGATGCGCCGGTCACCAAGTTCTACGACGTGTTCGACCGCGCCATGGCTCTGGAAAAGAAGGGGCAACATTCCGCGGCCGTGGCCGAATGGAGAAAGGCCCTGGAACTCGATCCCGAGGATGCCAAGGCCAACAATAACCTCGGCCTCGGCCTCACGCGCGACGGGCGGCTTGACGAGGCGATCCCGCATTTCGAGAAGGCCGTAGAGGGCGACCCAAGATTCGCCGAGGCTTACAATAACCTGGGGATTGCCCGCGCCCAGAAGGGACAGGTCGAGGAGGCCATCCGGCATTTCCAGAAGGCCGTGGAACTCGAACCCGATTACGGCAGCGCCCACAACAACCTCGGCGCCGCCCTTCTGCAAAGCGGAAGAATCGACGAAGCGATTCCGCATTTCCAGAAGGCGGTGGAGGTCATCCCCGATTTCGCCGACGCCCACAACAACCTGGGGATGGCCCTCTTGCAGAAGGGAAACGTCGACGAAGCGACCCCGCATTTCCAGAAAGCCGTGGAGGTCAACCCTAACTTCGCCGACGCCCACAACAACCTGGGGATTACCCTGTTGCAGAATGGAAAGGTCGACGAAGCGATCCCGCGTTTCCAGAAGGCCGTGGAGATTAGCCCCGACTTCGCCGACGCCCACGACAATCTGGGCATGGCCCTCCTCGAGAAGGGAAAGGGCGACGAAGCGATCCCGCATTTCCAGAAAGCTTTGGAACTTGATCCCAGGCGGGCTCAGACTTATTACAACCTCGGTGGCGCCCTTTACATGCAAGAAAAGGTCCGAGAGGCGCTGGCACGCTGGCGCGAAGGGCTCCGCGCGGACCCGAACTCTCTGCCGCTACTGAACCAGACGGCCTGGGTGCTGGCTACCTGCCCGGACGCGTCGGTCCGAAATGGTCCTGAGGCCGTCGAACTCGCCGAGCGGGCGGTCAAAGTATCTCCCGGCCCTGACCCTGGTCTTCTCGACGTGCTGGCCGCAGCCTACGCCGAGGTCGGTCGTTTTCTCGAGGCCGTACAAATTGCACACCGAGCCTTGGATCTCGCTACCCAACAAAACGCCCAAACCTTGATAGAAGGCCTGAAAGCCCGGATCGCGCACTACGAATCCAAGTCTCCCTTCCGAGACAGGCAGTAACCGTCTCCTTCCCTCGACCTCGCGTCCAACGCTATCTCCTTTCCTTTCAACAACTTTCTTGCTTCGCCCCGATTACCGCGCAACCTGTGTATTTTCGTCCACATAGCCGGGTCAATCGTTTTCAGTTTCAGCCTCCACTTTATTTTCAAGGATATAGCCGGGTCAACCTGCATTTCTAACATCTTTTTGGCTCAGAGCCCCGTTTCGGATCTTGATCGGCGTGTTGGTGAGCCGCCACAATTTTGGATTTCACCAACAGTGGGGGACGTAATCCGGGCGGGCCAAGGCGGCGCAGAGGCCGTCCGGCGACGCTACCTGGTCCGGGCGTTAGAGGTTCTCTGCACGCTACCTTCGGCTTCCCCCCTTGAGCGTTTGACCTCTGATGCTCGAACCCTGAAACCGACTTCTCAATTCACCGTCAGCGTCAGTGTGAGGTCGTGCGTGAGAACCGTTGAGCCGGATACAGAGGTACCAGTAACGGTTAGGGTATACGTTCCTAACGGGGTGCCAGGGTTCCCGCCACCGCCTCCTCCACCCCCTGGTCCACCGCCGCCACAAGCAGCCCAGACCGTTACAACGAGGATTATGAGTCCTAAACCGATCTTGGCCGGGACCGGGACCCGGCGAAGTTTACTTGATAAGCTCAAGGCGAGCAGGACACCAATCAGGGCTAAAGCCCAAGCCCACAGCGGTGGAAAAACTCTGAAGGCGCGGCCGTTTGTAGGCGTGTTAAAGGGGGTGCGGACAACAAGCGATGGGGCAGTTGTGGTAACTGTCACAGTAGCGGCAACGGCAGCCAGCCGACGACCGTATCGAGCGGGATGTCCTTGGTGGAATAGGCCGGGAGCGGCACCGACCCTAGCGCCCTTCGCGCAGGTCTCCACTTTCTCCACAACAGAGGCCGCATGAACTTCTAACGAGGAAAGATTCCTGCACCTTCAAGAGAGAAGAATCCCTTCAAATCCAAGAGAGAATCTACTCGCTACTTGCCAACCCGGGGCTTGGCTCCTGGGGGAACCAGTCCGGGTCTGTCCCGCCAAGTTTCTGCACCATGCCCTCGCGGGCCGTGCGCTGGAGTTTGACCTGCTTTAGGATTGCTGGCGGTGCTTCCGAAATTGTATTCTTCCGGAAGTCGTAAACTAGCGTCCTCTTCGACCCGGCCAGCAACAGACCGGTGCCGTCTGGGGTGAGGCCATCGAGATGAAAGCTCCCTTCCTCTGGGAGATCCATCTTGCGCTCCACTTTGTTGGCGCGAACTAGGACAAGCGTGGCGGGCGGGCGGAGGTCTAGGAAGGCCAAGTACTGGCAATCAGGTGTCCATTGCAGTGGAACGTGAATATCGGGTATCCCATCGATCGCGTCGGGGAATCCGAAACCCATCTCTTTGTCGTTCACTTGTAACTGCATCGATCGATGCGTGGGAAACACAGGAGTCCAGAACGCGACCCGTCCCATCGTCGCACAAGTCGCAAAGTTGCCTCCACCATAACCACCCATCCTACCGGTGCGAATGTCAATCGTCCGGTATTCAACTACGTACGGGTTGGCACTCCCGGCAGCGAAGACGTGATCAAAGTCGTACCAACCTATGAGCTCCACCCCGCGCATGCCGGCAACCGGGGTCCCGTCAGGGAGGGTGACGAGCACGGAGGCCGAGCCTGCTTGCTCCCCGGAGGTATTGATGATCCGGATCGTGCCCCTGCTCTTGGGAGTGGCACGCATATCGCCTTCAGTGAGATATGCGATTCTCTTACCCTCCGGAGACCATTTGGGCCATTGCTTTCGTTTGCCGTCGAGGGTTATGCGGCGAATATTGGAACCGTCTTCATTGGCCGTATAAATTTCGCTATCTCGCACGAACACAACACGGCCGGACGTTCCAGCCGTACACAGGACATTGGCGCACATTGCCAGAATCGTTAAAAGGACGCCTGCTTTCATAAAGCCTCCCTACTCAATGGCATATCTGGGGCATAATGCGGTCGGGGTGGATGGACTGCAAGCGCCAACGACGATGCTGTTCGAGAATCCCGAACACACGGAGTTGCCTATTCCCTTGTAAATATCCAGGATGTATAGCGTAATCCCTTGGCCAATGTCATTGGCAGCGTAACTACCACCAGGCAACTGAAAAGTTATACTGGGGGCCGTTTTGGGGATTATGCTTCTATCGCGCGCGAGGGTTTGGTTAGCGACAACGGCGGTGCCGTCTGCCCCCACGTACTGCGTGATCACCTGGAATGTCCAGTTCGGCTTGCTTCCCGAGACCCATGCTATCTTTGTTCCGTTTGCGGTCAGCCCGCTGACGTTCAACCGGACCATTCCGAGGAAGGCATCGCAATAGGTTCCCGCTGGCAATCCGGACGGGTTCGTATCAGTTCCAGAGTAGAGGGTGCCGTAGATTGTGATTTGTGTGCATGCACCTCCGGATATGTAGTCAGTTTCTAGCTGCGTGTTGTAGCACGACAGCCCGAACGTGGGCACGTAGAACTGCACGAACGGAGAACCCCCCGAGGTATTGTAGGTCGCCGTCAGTATTGCATATCCCCCTTGCACCACCGAGCCGCCCGGATTAGAAGGAGCGTTGATCGAAGCGGTGTTCGGGTTCGCATTCGGGTTTTGCGTCGTATAGGAGGCAATGTTACCTCCGCCGCCGCCGTATGCCGCGGCGGCGTAGGTGAACGCAGGATTAGCCGCAGCAGAGGAGGGGGAACCAGTGGCCGAAGTGGACGTGAGGCTCTGACGGGTCACGGTAATAGTGGGATTCTGCACGCTGCACGGGGTGTTGCCGACGATGGGCACCCAACTGCTACACTGGCAGACCGCTCCCATCATGTACCACGCCTGGCATGCGGTCGTCCCTTGAGCGAGCGCAGTGGCTGCGCCCCCGCCGATACCGGTCAAGAGGCCTTTCAGATTGCTGTTGTTCAGCGTGAAAACGTTGGTGTTGGTCGAACTCCAACCCAAACTAGTGGTCATGTCGAAGTAGTAGTAGGCCCCTCCACAAGCGGGCGAATACCACACCTGGCCGTGGACCTGGTCGCCGACCGCCACGGTGATGGGACAGGTGATCACGGGTATGAGCAGAGTGTAGCCGTACTGGCCGGGACACCCGCAAAGGCAACAATCGTAGCTTGAAGCCATACCACCGTGCCGGGTGATCACCGCCAGCCGGCCCATCACCGGCACGTTATCGAGGCGCAGCCAGAGCACGCTGCCGTCCGTCGCCCCCGCCGGAATCTGGTGCTTCTCCAGGTCAGTCTCCTGCGCATCCCGCAGCTTGCGCAAGTCGATCATGCGTGTCTCGTGGGGAACGAGCTCCAGGCTGCCGAGGTAAAAGATTTGCCCGTCCGCCCACACCTTAAAGCCAATCCTAACGGGCTTGTCGCCCATGTTGGTGAGAAACTCGTAGCTCTCCGTGTCCTTATCCAGATGCCAGGGGTTGCCCCCCGAACCCACCCAGCCGTTCGCCTCGTTTTGAAGGTGTCTGTCCACCACGGGGTTACCCCTCGACTCGCTGCTCGAGACCTCCGCCTCGACTGATCCCGGCGGCCCACTGTATAGCATGCGAACCGAGCAGAAGGGGGAGAGGCAGCGGCAGGTCCCGACACATGGCGCACCTCGTCGCAGTCGCAGACATCACAAAGAAGGTGTGAAAAAATAAACAATCTCATCCCGCAAAGCGGGACCAAGGCGCAAAGACTTGCAAAGAACAATCGCTTTGTTTTCTTTGCGCCTTCTATGACCTTGCACGTTTGCTTCAAATGCTTTTGCTCATCTAGGGATATTTCACAGCTTCAAAACGATGTCTGTGCTACCGAGCGAGCAGGCCCGCTAGGGAGTGACCGTCACTGTAATCTTGTTTGATCCGACCAAGCCAGCCTTTTCATTTGTAGACGAGATTGCCCTGAACACCTGGATGACATACTCGCCCGGTCGGGTCATGTCATATATCCGGGCAACGTCCTGGCCCTCGGTCCGCGTCTCGCCGGGCCTTACGGTGCAGTCCATAATAGGATGTCCTTCTGCAAGCTCCGGGTGCGGATACACTCTCTTCGGGACCAAGTGCCCGTGGTCGTCACGGACATCGAACCTAAAATACGGGTCCTGCCCGGTAAGGTCGCTGATATTCGCGCTGCAGCTCAGGGGCTCAGCGGAGGTATTCTTGAGAAGAATCTCTATGTCTACGCCCGTACCCACCTTCACCGTCTGCCCAGCGGCGATGATCTGAATCATAAATGGCTCCTTAGGTGGATGGCCTTGAGCGGGGCCAAGCGCGGCTGTCGCTGGTGGCCGCACCCCCGTCACCGCTATAGCCCTGCGCGATATAGCCCGCGGCGTTCGGCTGGGCACTGCCCGCCACCGTGGTGATGACTCCCGTAACCGCGTCCACACGGCGAACGCGCTGGTTGTTACTATCCGCGATAAGGAGGTTGCCGTGGGTGTCGAAGGCCAAACCACCGCCTGGAAGACCGTCGAATGTACCGACAAAGAGACTGGCGCTGATAGCCGGCCCCCGTCGCCGCTGTACCCCGCTATATGATTTCCGGCAAAAGTGGTGATGATCCCCGAGACCGCATCGACACGCCGGATGGCGAACGCGTCCACGAAGAAGAGGTTGCCCAGCGCGTCCACGACCATACCCCCAGGGCCGTTCAGACTGGCTTTGGTCGCCAGTCCATTGTCGCCGCTAGACCCCACAGCGCCATTGCCCGCCACTGTGGTGATGATCCCGGTCACCGCATCAACGCGGCGGATGCGGTTATTGTTGGTATCCGCGATGAAGAGGTTGCCCTGAGTATCCAAAGCAACGGCGATAGGGAAATTCAAGAGCGCACTCGTAGCCGGTCCGCCGTCACCACTAAAGCCAGGAGCGACAAGGCCGAACTGGCTATTGCCTGCCACCGTAGTAATGATCCCGGTCACCGCATCCACACGTCGGATAACGCAATTGCCCGCCTCAGCAATGAAAATGTCGCCCTGGGCGTCCACGGCCACGCCGGAAGGGTAGGCGAGGCTGGCCTGCGAGGCCGGCCCGCCATCGCCGCTGAGGGCATCGATGCCCGTGCCGGCCACCACGGTGAAATCGCCGGCGGGAACGACCTTAAATACCTGGTGCATCGCGTGTCCGGCGATGAAAAGATTGCCGCGGGTGTCTGCCGCCACAGATACAGGGGTAATGTCCGCGGACAGCGCGAGCGTGCTGTTGGGCCCGCCCCCCGCAAACATGGTGATAATGCCCTGCTGGGGGAATGTATTTGTTGGTAGTCCTGTAATTAACAATATGAAGAAGAGAAATCCTGTTGTCAGTTTCTGCCATTTGCGCTTCATGATCTCCCCCCTTTCTACTTTGTCGGAATGGGAAGCATCCAAACTGGTTGCCACGTAGAGCTACACAGCCAGCACCCGCCGCGGCTGAAAGTCCGCCGATCCTAATGGTAGGCGGGTCCTTGAAGGCTACGGCCTGTCGTTACCCAAGATCGAGCCGCGGAGTTGCAGAACAGCTCCGTCGGCTGCCGGTGGTCGAGCGCTTCGCGGCACGGAAACCCGCCACTTTGCACCAGCCGCCCGAGTGTGCAGTCAGAATGGAATCTCTACAATCGAGTTCAGGGCGGCCAGGTGTCCCTCCTCGGAGTCTTGCACCACCTCGCGGATCAGGTACGTTCCCGGTCTGACGGCAAAAGAGGTTTCCCGGTTGATGCCGGCTTGCTTGTCGGGCCCGAAGGTGGAATCGAGGTGATCGGCGAGTCGCAAGGCGACGTCGAGCAAGGAGCGCTTGCCCGTGGCTCGATTGTGAGCCACGGCCGCCTCGAAGAGCGAGCCCGCGCAAAACAGTTCGTGGTTGAACGCCAAGCTCGTCCACTTCAGGTCCGGGAGATTCAGTTGAATGTATGTATCCAGATAGCCATCTTTCTGCTGGGCCGCCGCGATCTTCGCAATTAACTCGTCCACTTTGGGTTCGAGTCGAGCATCCGGATGCAGGGCGCGTTTGAGGTAAGCATCGTCTTGAGCTCCATTCTTCTCTCCGAACTCTTCCTTGCTTGGAGAGATTGAGTGTCTGTTTCGCACGATTTGCACGGCTCACCGCTGTGATAACACTCGAACGGGAGACTCCGAACGTCCTGCTCGCGTCGGAAATGTCTGGGCCTTCACGATCCCCCGTCCTTCTTCGAGCGTGATCAATTGATTGGCGAGGACGTTGCGGAAAGACTCCTTGAGACCTGAGGGCCAGGCAACTTCCACCAAGTCGGCTGCCTTTGCCTGGCCCAGGCCAAAGTGCAAGCGCAGGTCGCTTTGAGAGAGGAGGCTGGACCCGCTGATGACTTCCTCCATCTGCGCGTGCTGGCCGGTAACAACTCGGACCCGAGCCCCAATAGCACTGCGGTTCGAACGAGTACCCAGGCACTTCACCAGCAGCCAGTTGCGTTTGTTCCCGCCGTCATTGCGCAGGAGGGTGGGCGGTTCGTTATTGTTACTGACCAGGATGTCGATGTCGCCATCGTTGTCGTAATCCGCGAAAGCACACCCATGGCTGGAAGCAACGATCTTCAGGCCGGGACCCGCCGTCGATGATACGTCAGCAAAACGGCCGTTCCCCAAGTTGCGAAACAATACTTTGGGCTGTTTGAACCCGGGGATGCCTGGAGTTCGGTCCGCCTCAGGGTAGACGTGCCCGTTAGCCACGAAGATGTCCGGCCAGCCGTCGTCGTCGAAATCCAGAAAACCCACACCCATGCCGACGTACTGGGTAATCGCCCCCAGCCCGGCCTGCTGGCTGACATCGCTGAAGGTTCCATCACCGTTGTTGTGATAAAGAGTGGTCGGATCGCCGGCGAAATTCACCTTGACGAGGTCGAGCCAGCCGTCCCCGTCATAGTCGGCTGTCGCTGCTCCCATCCCACCCTGCCGGGTACCCTGGCCGCTTAGCGCACAACCGGCAGGGACACCTACCTCGGTGAAGGTGCCGTCATGGTTATTGTGGTAAAGCAGGCTCGGAGCGGTGTCGCACGATACATAGATATCCGGCCAGCCATCGTTATCGAAATCTGCGGCGAGGGAGGCGAATCCGTACGCGCCCACGGGCCGCCACGTCCGATCCGCGGCCAAGGTGAGTTCCTTAGTCCCGCGCGGGTAGGTCACACCCGACTTCTCGGAAACGTCCTCAAACGTGCCATCGCCGCGGTTGTGATAAAGAATATTGGTTCCTCCTCCCAGACCTTCCGGGCCACAGGCCACTGGGACATTCATGAAGGAACAGTAATAGTTGGTGCCTGGGAGCGGCGCCACCTTCAAATCGAAGGTAACATAGTTGGAAACAAACAAATCGAGATGACCATCGCGGTCATAATCGAGGAAGGAGCATCCCGTCGACCAGCGGCCTTCGGTCCCTGACAGGCCTGCCTTATCGGTTACATCCGTGAAGGTCCCGTCACCATTGTTGCGATAGAGAACGTTGCCGCCCCAATAGGTGACGAAGATGTCGTCGAAGCCATCGTTGTTATAGTCGCCGACGCACACACCCTGCCCCCAGCCGGAGTGCACCAATCCCGCCTTCTTGGTCACGTCAGTAAAGGTTCCGTCGTGATTGTTATGGAACAGGTAGTTTGATGGCTCTTGGCCTTCCGGGAATCCCTCGAGCCTGGTTCCGTTCACAAGAAAAATATCCGGCCACCCGTCGTTGTCGTAGTCGAGGAATGCGACCCCGCCACCCATTTCTTCCAGGATATAACGCTTGCTCTGGACCCCGCCCCCGACAATCACCGCGCCACCCAGCCCCGCCTCCTTCGTTACATCGACAAAAGACACACCTGCCGGTGTCTGCGTGACTTTCGAGCCAGCACGGTGCGGGCCAACGGGGGCGCTTCCTTTCGCGCCTGCCCCGAGCCCCGCAACAGTTCGCCCAAGCACGCAAAGCCCAGAAACAGAGCCATCAAGCCGAGGGAATATCGCAGCCTTCGACGCTGGTTTCCGACCGTGGCACGGCTTGGCAACGTACGAGTCTGATTCGGTTGCATGAATTGGGCGATAAAGCGCGCAGCCTGAGCCCCGTCTTGCGCGATCATAACGGCCCGAAGGCTCAGTGTTTCACCTCGGCCGGGTTATCCGCCTCCGGATGAGGGCGCTCGGCAGTGCCTAGTGGCCGTTGAGACCTAGCCTGCTCAAATAATTTTCGGTAAGCCGCCATTTCGCTCTCGCTCTCCGCAGCCTTTCCCATCTTCCGATAGACCGTGCTCAAGACATAATGGAACTTCGGAAAGCGAGGATTGATTTCGATTGCGCTCTGCAAGGCCTTCGCAGCGCCGTCCCAGTCTTCCTGCGCCATGTGTGCCCTGGCAGCTTCGAACAATGCCTGGTCGGACTTGGGATTGAGTGCAATCGCTTTCCGGCAGTACTCCAGCGCCTGCTCGGGTTTGTTCAAGCGGTTGTACATCGCGCAAAGGTTGACGCACGGCCATTCGGATTTCCGCCCCTGTCGCTCCATGAGTTGGATGGCCTTTTCATAGTCTGCAAGAGCGGCTTGGTCATCGCCCATGCCCTCCATCGTCAGTCCCAGGTTGTTATAAGCTTTCATGTATGACGGATCCAGTCGTATGGCCTCCTCAAACTCCTGTTTGGCGAGTGGGAAAGCGTTCCGGGTGTAATGGATCCTGCCCAAGAAGTAGTGAACCTCAGCGGAGTTCGGTCTTAGACGTGCAGCTTGCTCCATCTCGATTTGGGCCTCCTCGTATTTTCCAGACATGGTGAGGTCCAATCCCAGAATCTTGTGTGCTTCGGCATTGTTGATGTCGAGCTGCAGGACTTGGCCAGCGCCTCCACCGAAGCGCGGATGTGATGGGTTCGGAAAAGGACATATCCCAGGTCGTAACAAGCTCGGGCCGAATCCGGGTGGGCTTTCAGATAACTTCGCAGGGGTGCCTCAACCTCATGAAACTTGCCATCCCTGACGTAACCTTCAAGATGCTGAAGCTGCTCTAGGTCGTCTTTTGCAGGCGTCGGGGTCTTTTCGATCCCGACGGGCAAACTGCTTGGCAGGGTCGATCCCAAGATCTTGGGAGTCGTTGCCACCAGGCACGCTACCCACACGGAGCCCAAACACCACGAACCGCGCCGGATCAACTGGCAAAAAGACCCTCTCGCACCTTTGCGCCCGACGCCTGGTTGGCGACCTGCGATGTTATTTGACTTGCCTGCGCGCCCCATGGTTAGCCGTGTCTGTTTCATTTAGAATCAAGGAGCCCACCGTTCCTGACCGCGGCCCGAACAATCACCCAACGCAGTTGGAGTGATTCGATGCGTCCATCCTATCGCTCTGCTGTCCTGACACAGGGTTATGGGGGCACAACTGCGTCAGCCACAGCAGTTTGATCTTCCCCAGCTACTTCGGGAGCTTCGCCAGATTCTCGCGTGCCTGCGCGAGAGTCGCATCAAGCTCCAACGCCCTCTTGAAAGCGCCGGCCGCGCCTGGCGTGTCTCCCTTTTTGGCCAGAGCCTCACCGAGCTGATTAAAGGCCTCGGCAGAGGACGGACGGAGCACGATCGCCCGGTTGAACATCGCGATAGCTTCGTCCGGCTCTCCTTTCATCATCGTGGCGAGCCCCAGGCCGTAATAGGCGTCGAAGTCATTCGGTCGGAGCTCCAGCGAGCGTTTGAATTCGGCGATCGCCGCCCCCGCATCTCCACTCCGCAGCAGGGCGGTGGCCAACCCGAGGTATCCATCCGCCCAATCAGGCTCCGACCTCGTCACTTCGCGGAAATCCCTGGTCGCGTTCTCAAGCTCCCCCCGCTTGAGCTCGACTTGCGCCTCACCCAGCTTGTCGCTGGTCAACTGAGCGCGTTCCGCACTGGCGATAAGTTGTCTGGCCAACGTGAGCTCCGCTTCCGCTTCCTCCCGTTGGCCCGCACGGACCAGCGCTAAACCCAACTGATGATGGGCTTCTCCGAACTTCGGATCGATTTTGATCGCTTCTCTAAGGGGAGCAATAGCTTCTTGCACCAACCCCTTCTTTAACAGCGCTCTTCCCAATGAGTACAAGGCCTGAGCGTGTTTGGGGTCGAGAGCGATCACCTTCTTCAGCTCTTCAATCTGGCGGTCGAGGTCCGGTTTGATCTCATAGGCCATCGCAAGGTTATAGCGAGCCCGTATGGATTCAGGTCGGAGCTCCACCGCCTTCTTTAGCTCCCGGACCGCTTCCTCAGCATCCACTGTGACCAGGGCCCCGCCCAGATTCTCATGGGCCTCCTCGTAATTGGGACTCTGCTTGATGGCTTCACGAAACTCTGCCACGGCTTTGTTCGCGTTCCCCCTTTGCAGGTAGACCAGGCCCAGGTTATTGTGCGCCTCCGCGAAATCGGGCCGCAGCCGGACAGCCTCCTGGAACTCCGCCAGGACTTCCTCCGAGCCCATACCCTTTCTGCCCAGCAACCTGCCTAGCGTATTGTGCGCTTCGCTCGCGTCGGGCTTCTGCGCGATCGCCCGGCGTATTTCGCGAATGGCCTCATTGAGGTTCGCGTTCCCTTCGGAAGACTGGGGGTTAAGATCGAGCCCTGCTTCGAATTGGCTGAGACCGTCACGCAGCCGGCCCAGCCTGAGCAGAACAATACCCTGATCAACATAAGCGGGAAAAAGATTGGGGTTTAGCGAGAGGGCACAGCTCAAGCTATCCAGCGCGCTCGCGAACTCACCGCTCTCGCTCAACGCCATCCCCAGGAACAGATACGCCTGCAGGAAAGTCGGATCGAGATGAACCGCCTCTTTCAGCTCTGCCGAGGCCTTCGCTCTTTGTCCACCAAACCAGAGAGCCGCTCCCAGGTTGTAGTGTGCTTCGGCGAATTTCGGATCTAACTGAATTGCGCGATTCAGATGGTCGAGTGCCC
>Ga0187858_10003699_pt1 | contig 14737 bp, 14 predicted proteins | sample June2016WEW_8_15_FD_133015 | JGI IMG/M metagenome (GOLD analysis project Ga0187858, IMG submission 133015) | Peatland microbial communities from SPRUCE experiment site at the Marcell Experimental Forest, Minnesota, USA - June2016WEW_8_150 | ecosystem: Environmental > Terrestrial > Soil >...
ACGATAGCGCCGCTTGCGTCGCGCAAGCCGAGGACGCAGAGCGTCGCGCCGATGCCTCCATCGGCGTCATATGCCGCGATCCGCGATCCGTTCGATCGGCGGAAATCGATCAGCGTACGCGTGAATACTGACTTGCCGACGCCGCCCTTTTCAGAGGCGACGAGGACGAGACGACGCGGAAGCGGAGGGATCGCGCGGGTGCGAAATCTCGGAGCGTCGGACATTCTTCCAACTACCGCTGGTTTTATCATGGCCTGCCTCTGGTGTGCCTCGCGCGAAGCGAGACGGTATCGTGGATGACGTGCCGGAAAAATCAGACGTCTCGGTCAGAGAGACGTGTTTTGAGCGCGGCGGCGATGATCGCGGTTCTTTGCAATGTTGGCGCTTGCGGCGCGCGAGCCCGTTTGATGCCGTCATCCGTGATCACGGGAGCAACACGAGCGAGCGGAGCGGCGGCTCGCTGCGTTGGTGATCGGGCATCGGGAGGCTTTTCCGTCGCACGTTCCGTCGGCGTTGCTTCCATGGGCGCGGCCTTGGCTTCGTTAATATAATTTTTTAGCGTGCTAGCGGCAATTTTAAGGCCTTTGGCGGAAAACATGTCAGCAATGTCGCGATGTGAATAGCCATGCGCGCGGAGGCGCAAAAGATCCGGCAACATCTCGACTACAAGCGCGCGGACACCGCCAGAGCGGCGATGAGGCGGCCTCTTGGGAGGCGCCGCGAGCGCGGCGCGGACGGCGGCGCGCACTTTGGCTTTCTTATTGCCAAACTCCATTAAAAAGCCGCTTCGGCTACGCCACTCGTATGACCTAGCCTGAGACGAAGCATATATCGAAACTTTCAAACCGCGCAACCGATTATGTGATTGTCGGGCCTCAAAAAAATGTCCGCTTGACGCGCCGCGAGCCGCATGTTTTCCCGATGGTTTTTAGTGCAGGCCGCATCGCTGTCGCGTGGCCGGCGCGGGTTTCCGCCGCGCGGCAATCCTCAAGCCGCCCGACGACTCACGGCCCCTTCGCCACCACCGCCGCATGCGCCAGCTCCATTTGCGGCGCCCGCGTAAGATAGTCGCCGAACTTGGCGCGGTAGACGACGAAGTTCTCCATCACGCGCTGGACATAGTTCCGCGTCTCCTGGATCGGGATGCGTTCGATCCAATCGACGGGATCGACATCGGCGTGGCGTGGGTCGCCATAGGCGTCGAGCCATTCCTTCACGCGATGGCCGCCGGCGTTATAGGCGGCGAAGGTCAGGAGATAGGAGCCCTTGAGCTCGCCCAGCAGGAGCCCAAGATGCGCGGCGCCGAGCTGCGCGTTATAGGCGGGTTCGTCCAGCATTCTGCGGGGGTCGAAGCCGACGCCGACATGGACGGCGGTTTGGCGCGCGGTCGATTCGATCATCTGCATCAGGCCCATCGCGCGGGCGCTGGAAATCGCGCGCGGATCGAAGGCGCTTTCCTGCCGCGCGATGGCGTAGACGATCGATCGCGACGCCGAACCCGGAAGGCTCGTGAAGCGCGGCACGCCATAGGCCGGGAAGGCGAGATCGTCGAGCGCGACGCCGCGATGCGAGGCGAGCTTGCCGAGGGCGAGAGAAACCCTGGCGTCGCGGGTTTGCGCGACCACCTCGCCCAGCGCGGCGACTTGCGATTCGTCGGTCAGATGCTTCACGGCCTCGGCGGCGAGTGGGCCGGCCGAGTCCTTTTCTCCCGACGCGAGCAGCAACTCCACGACCCGCACGGAATCGTCGCGCGCGTCGCCTTGAGCGGGCGTCGGCGCGGGGCGCAAGGGCGAAGCGGTGGAGCCGAGCTTCGCTAGCGCCAACTGGCCGTAAAACGTGGTCGAATGCGTCGCCGCTTCGGCGTAATAGTCGTGGGCGTTGGCGTCTTCTTCCGGCGTATGTCGCGCCTCGGCCGTTCGCGCCAGCCAATAGGCCGCGCGCGATTTTTGGGTCGGCGTTTCCGCGATTTGCGCCAGAAGTTCGAAATGTCGCTCGGCGCCGGGGAGGTCGTTGAGGAAGCGCAGAGCGATCCAGCCGGCATGGAATTCCGCTTCGACCCTCGCATTGACGCCATGCGCGGAATGCTGCGCGCAGATCGCATAGGCGCCTTGCGCGTCGCCGAGATCGAGCAGTTTTCTGGCGACAAGGCGGCGCTCGACCCACCAGGCGTCGCCGTCGATCACGCGCTCGGGCTCGCGCGGGGCGTTGCGCAGCAGCGCGGCGGCTTCGGCGATTTTCTGCTGCTTGCGCAGGAGGTGCACGCGCGCGTAGATCAGGCCGGGATCGTTCTGGAGCGACGCCGGGACCGTTGCGAAGAGCTTTTCGCTGCCATAATCGCTATTGGCGGCGGCGCGCACCCGGGCCAAAGCCACGACGTCCTTGCCGGCGAGTTCCGCGGCGCGCATGGCCGCCGCGTTTTTCTCGGCGTAGAGCAGGCGGTCGGCGCGGTATTTGTGATCGGCGACGGTCAGGAAATCGGAGAACTCCTTGCGCAGCACGCCTTCGATTGTTTCGTTGAAGTCTTCCTCGCGCCATAGTTGGCGGGCCAGCGCGCCGGCTGCGTCGAATTCGCCGTCGCGGGCGAGAACCCGGGCCAGCGCGATTTTTCCGGCGGGCGTCGATGGTTTTTCCTCGGAGAAGAATGACTTAACGGTCGAGTCGGGGTTGTGGTCGCCAAACAGCGCCTCCTCGGCGTGGCGGCGCAGCCAATCCCGGGCCGGCCAATTCGGCTGGTCGAACATGAACCGCGACAGGCGCGAAAATCCAGCCTCGCGCGGATGCAGGCGCAGTCCCGCCCATCGCGCCGCGAGGGCCGGAAGCGGCGCCCGCAACTCGGCGGCGGCAAGGTCGCCGGCGGCGAAGTCGCCCGCCTTATAGGCCGCCAGCGCCCGCGCGAAGGCGGGGGCGTCGTCGCCAAGGAGAAGCGCTGGATCGGGCAGGGAGGGCGCGTTGGCGACGTCGTCCTGATCGGGTCGCGGTTTGCTAGCTTCATAGGAAAGCAGCGCCGAGTCCGGCGGCGCGAAAAGCGCATTTTCGCGCATCGACGGACCATCCGGGAGCGCGCCGCGCGCATTCCCGCGCATCGTCTCCCCGGGTGGGGTGGGCGCGTATCGCCATTCGCCATTTCGGATCGTCGCCGCGATCGCATCGTCAAGACTAGTGTCGATTTTCGCCGAGGGTTTGGTCAGCCGCTCGCGCAGGGTCGGCGAATAAAACGCCACTCCGCCCCCGACCAGCAGCCAAAGCCCGAGTCGCGCGGCGCCGCGCGTCGTGATGTGGAAGGGCCGGAGACTTTTCATTAGCCTGCTCTCCCTAGCCAAAAGGCGACCTTGCCTCCATATCGTTAACGAATCGTCAACCATGAGGATTCCCCACGCGCGGCCTCGGCCGATTCCAAAGGATTCGCGAGCGACGCGTACTAAACCCCGACCGACGCGCCGCGTTCCGCCCCCGCCTATATGAAACCGCCCGAAGGCCTTTCCTGATTGGCTGTCAGCGGCTATGACAGCGGGAACGGATGTTGACGGGCGAATGCGGCGTCTGTGAGGCGCTAAGGAAAGTCTTGATCTTATGAGCAAAATGGCGATTTTCCATGGGTCGGTCACCGCGTTGGTGACGCCTTTCGAGGGCGGCATGGTCGATTTCGAGCGGTTGCGGGCCCTGGTCGATTGGCAAATCGAGAGCGGCACGCATGGGCTGGTTCCGGTCGGCACGACTGGCGAAAGCCCCACGCTTTCCCACGAGGAACATGGCGCCGTCATCACCGCGACCATCAAGGCCGCGCGCGGGCGCATCCCGGTTATCGCCGGGGCCGGGTCGAACAACACGCGCGAAGCGGTCGCTCTCGCGGGCCACGCCGAACGCGCCGGGGCCGACGGCCTGCTGGTCGTGACGCCCTATTACAACAAGCCGAATCAGGAAGGGCTTTATCTCCACTTCAAGGCGATCAATGATTCGGTTTCGATTCCGATCATCATTTACAATATTCCGCCGCGCTCGGTGATCGACATGAGCGTCGAAACCATGAAGCGTTTGTCGGAATTGAAGAATATTGTCGGGGTCAAGGACGCGACCGGCAATATCGGGCGCATCTCGCTTCAGCGCGACGCGATGGGGCCGGACTTCATCCAGTTTTCCGGCGACGACATTACCGCGCTGGCCTGCATGGCGGCGGGAGCGTGCGGTTGCATTTCGGTCGTCGCGAATATCGCGCCGAGGCTTTGCGCCGATTTGCAAAACGCCGCGCTCGCCGGGGACTTCAAGACGGCCCTCGCGATACAGGACAAGCTCGTGCCGCTTCAGGTCGCGACTTTTCTGGAAGCGGGCGTCACCGGCGCGAAATATGGACTTTCGCTCCTTGGAAAAGTCGGCGAGGAGGTGCGGCTTCCGCTCGTTCCCTCGACGCAGGCGACCAAGGACCGCATCCGCGCCGCCATGGTCTTCGCCGGCCTGTTGGAGGCATAAGGACGGTCCGTGGCCCAAAAAGCAGATCCAAATTTCAAGGTTGTCTCCGACAACCGCAAGGCCCGCTATAATTACGAGATCGGCGAGACCTTCGAGGCGGGTCTGGAGTTGACGGGAACCGAGGTCAAATCGCTGCGCACCGGCAAGGCGACCATCGCCGAGAGCTACGCCCATGTCGACCGCAAGGGCGAGGCGTGGCTGGTGAACGCCACCATCCCCGAGTATATGGCCGGCAATCGCTTCAATCACGAGCCCAAGCGGCTGCGCAAGCTGCTGCTGAAACACCGCGAACTCGTGAAGCTGTCGCAGGCGGTCGAGCGCGAGGGCATGTCCATCGTGCCGCTGCGGCTTTATTTCAACGCGCGCGGGCGGGCCAAGATCCAGATCGCGCTGGGACGCGGCAAGAAGCTGCACGACAAGCGCGAGGTCGAGAAAAAACGCGACTGGAACCGCGAAAAGAGCCGGCTGATGCGCGACAAGGGGTGAGTCGCGGGGAATGGCGGGTGCCGTCTATCCCCAATGGCGAAGCGAAAATGAAAAGTCGTCGCTTCCTAATAATTGGAAGCGACGACTTTTTTTGCATTTCAACGACTCGACTCTTACTCTTCGCCGTCCTCGTGAACGGCGGCGGCGGTTTGCGGCATCGGGCGGCGCTCCTGGAAGCGCTGCATCCGCTCGGCGCGCTCGCCGGGGTCGCGGCCGATCTTGCCGACGAGATGGATGAGATCGATAAATTCGTCGGCCTGACGGCGCAATTCGTCGGCGATCATCGGCGGCTGCGTGGTGATCGTCGAAATCACGGAAACGCGGACGCCCTTGCGCTGCACCGCCTCGACCAGCGAACGGAAATCGCCGTCGCCGGAGAACAGCACCATATGGTCGATGTGCTCGGCCATCTCCATCGCGTCGACCGCGAGTTCGATGTCCATATTGCCCTTGACCTTGCGGCGGCCGAGGGAGTCGACGAACTCCTTGGTCGGCTTGGTCACGACGGCGTAGCCGTTATAGTCCAGCCAGTCGATCAGCGGGCGGATGGAGGAGTATTCCTGATCCTCGATCAACGCAGTGTAGTAAAAGGCGCGAATCAACGTGCCCTTGCTTTGGAACTCCCGGAGAAGGCGCTTATAATCAATGTCGAACCCAAGGGATTTGGCGGTCGCATAGAGGTTGGCGCCATCAATGAATAAGGCAATGCGTTCCTGGTCTGCCATCTCGGTCTCACACGTGGTTCAAGGGTTAAAAATATGGGCGTCGCAATCGTCCGCCGCCTTCGCATTTTCGCGAAATCAGCATCTAACTCACGCGCCCGGCTCAACGCCGCGGCAGCTTCTCTCTAAGGCTAAATGGACACCTTTTTGTCAGTTTAAGCTTAGTTCTGTTCGGCGAGAAGTCGACGCCGGTCTCCACGCCGAAGCTTTGGAGACCACCTTCCAGCCTCCTAAATCGCGCGTCGCGTTGAAGACGTCAAGAGGCGTTCTCATGGTTAGATACAATTCAGACACAAAAATCATGAAATATTGTTCATGGAACCCATTGAGAATGCCGACGTGTGGCGTTCGGGCGACTATTTGAGGGCTAGAGAACGGGTATTGCGCGGCCGATGGCCGTCCTGCTGGCGGCCATTGCCTGTCGCCCTAAGATGTAGTAGCAACTCGCCTCATTCTCAAAAAAGGAGCTGGCCGGAGATGGCGCGCGTCACCGTCGAGGATTGCGTCGACAAAATCGAAAACCGCTTCGATCTCGTGCTGTTGGCCGCGCATCGCGCCCGGCTGATTTCGTCCGGTCAAAGCATCCTCGTCGATCGCGACAAGGATAAAAACCCCGTCGTCGCGCTGCGGGAGATCGCCGAAAGCGCGCTCGCGCCCGAGGATTTGAAAGAGGATTTCATCCACTCCTTGCAACGTCATGTCGAGGTCGACGAGCCCGAGGCCGAGATGGTGCCGGCTCTGACCCCGATTGGCGGCGCGGAAACAGGCGCCGACGCCCAGTTCGACCGCATGACCGAGGAAGATTTGTTGCGCGGGTTGGAAGGTCTTGTCCCTCCAGCGGAAATCGAAGACGAGGCGGAGTAACCCGGCGGCCGGGGCGCCTGTGTTTGCGGCTGGCGGCGACGCCCTCGTTGTTTTAACATCGGGTTCGGCGCGGCTTGTTCGCGACGGGTTTGGCGCGGCCAGCGGGGCTTCGCCATGTTAAAACCCTCTGTCCGGCTTCGGGTAGAACGCGGATGATGCGGCAGTATGAACTCGTTGAGCGGGTTCGCAATTACAACCCCAACGTCGACGAGGATCTGCTCAACCGCGCCTATGTCTACGCCATGCAGGCGCATGGCGCGCAGAAGCGCGCCTCGGGCGACCCCTATTTCTCGCATCCCCTGGAAGTCGCGGCGATCCTGACCGATCTCAAGCTCGACGACGCGACCATCGTCGCCGCCGTGCTGCACGATACGATCGAAGACACCAGCACGACGCGCGAGGAGATCGACCGGCTGTTTGGGCCGCGGATCGGCAAGCTCGTCGAAGGCCTGACCAAGATCGACAAGCTCGATCTCGTCTCCAAGCAGGCGCGGCAGGGCGAGAATTTTCGCAAACTGCTGCTGGCCGTCGCGGAGGACGTCCGGGTGCTGCTGGTCAAGCTCGCCGACCGGCTGCACAATATGCGGACGCTCCATTTCGTGCCGATGGAGAAGCGCGCTCGCATCGCGCAGGAAACGCTGGATATTTACGCGCCGCTGGCCGCCCGCATCGGCATGCAGAAACTGCGCGAGGAGTTGGAGGGGCTGGCGTTCCGCCATTTGTCGCCCGAGGCCTATCAGACCATCGAGACGCGCCTGCACGAGTTGCGCGCCAAGAACGGGCGCAACATCAAGCGCATCGAGGAAGAGCTGACCCGCGAGTTTTCCGCGCGCGGCATCGAGGCCGCCGTCACGGGGCGGCAGAAGACGCCTTACTCGGTGTGGCGCAAGATGGAGCGTAAATCGATTTCCTTCGAACAGCTTTCGGATATTTTCGGCTTCCGGATCATCGTCGGAGAGGTCGAGGATTGCTATCGCGCGCTCGGCGTCGCGCACACCAAATGGCCCAGCGTGCCCGGGCGCTTCAAGGACTATATCTCGACGCCCAAGCAAAACGACTACCGCTCGATCCACACGACGGTGGTCGGTCCAGGACACCAGCGCGTCGAGCTGCAAATCAGAACCGCGCAAATGCATGAGATCGCGCGCTTCGGCATCGCCGCGCACGCGCTCTACAAGGACGCGACCGGGCAGGAGGGGCGCGACGATCTCGCCAAGGAAAGCCGCGCCTATCGGTGGTTGCAGGAGACGCTGGAACTACTGGCGCATGGCGACAGCCCGGAGGAGTTTCTCGAGCACACGCGGCTGGAGCTGTTCCAGGACCAGGTGTTCTGTTTCACGCCCAAGGGCGGGCTGATCGCTTTGCCGCGCGGCGCGACGCCGATCGATTTCGCCTATGCCGTGCACACGAAACTCGGCAATTCAGCGGTCGGCGCGAAGATCAACGGCCGCGTCGCGCCGGTGCTGTCGCAATTGCAAAACGGCGACGAGGTGGAGATCGTTCGCGCCGACGACCATATCCCGCCGGCGGCCTGGGAGGCGGCGGTCGCCACCGGCAAGGCGCGCGCGGCGATTCGCCGGGCGACGCGCGAGGCGGTGCGGCGCCAATATGCGGGACTTGGCCGGCAAATCGTCGAACGCGCCTTCGCCCGCGCCAATCGCGCCTATGCCGACGACAAGCTGAAGGGCGTGCTGCCGCGTCTGGCGCGCCATTCGGTTGACGACGTGCTGGCGGCGGTCGGGCGGGGCGAAATCTATTCGGGCGATGTGGTCAAGGCGGTTTATCCCGATTTCAGCGAGGAGCGCAAAGCCCAGCAGAGGCTCCCGGAGCCGGGCGAGCCCGGCTGGTTCGACATCAAGGCCAGCAGCAACCTCATGTTCAAGGTTCCGGGCGCGGAACAAGGCGGGGCCATTCCGATTCGGGGCTTGCGTGGCGACGTGCCGGTGCGGTTCGCGGAGAAGGGCGGAGCCGTGCCGGGCGACCGCATCGTCGGCATTTTGACGCCGGGCGAGGGGATCACCATTTATCCGATCCAGTCGGCGTCGCTGACCAATTACGACGATCAGCCGGATCGTTGGCTCGACGTGCGCTGGGATCTCGACGAGGAGAGCCGGGAACTGTTCCCGGCGCGCGTTGTCGCGACGGCGCTCAACGAGCCAGGGACGCTGGGCGCGCTGGCGACGCTGATCGGCGAAACGGGCGCCAATATCGACAATATCGGCTTCACCGCCCATTCGCCCGATTTTCGCGAGATGACCTTCGATCTCGAAGTCGCGGATCTCAAGCATTTGAGCGACATCATCGCGCGACTGCGGGCCCATCCCTTGGTCAGCAAGGTCGAGCGGGTCGTGGGCTGAGCGGGAGGTCCAGCGCTTTATGACGCGCGGGCTGTCGGCTTTTGCGTTCCGTCGCCGTGCGGCTCTCGTGGAGCTGAATGCCGGCGCGGCGCCGCCCGCGCCATCACCGTAATTCCCTGAGATGTCTACTGCTTGAAATTAATGGTTGAGCTTGAAGAATTGCCATTCAGGTTTTTGGAAGAATATATTCTCGAATTATGTTCGGAAAAAGTGTCGTACATCATACTAGCTCCACATATCCCAATCCATTTTCCCTCGCTAAGATATGTCGTTTTCCATGAATATTTCTCGTGCTCTTTTTCGATCCGCCGTGGCTGCTTTACCTGGTTGTGAATAAACCTGTAGAAGTCGCCGCGGTCTTTCAGGGCGCTACAGTTCGCGCCGATGGCCAGCGATGTCGCCTCATATATGCGCGTGCGATCATACTGAGCCTCCGTCTCGGCAAGAGATGGGCTCCATGGAAGTCTAATGGAGATTAGATTGACGATGCCGCGGTCTGAATAATCGATCTCGACGAGCGATAGTGGCGAATATATTTTTCCATCTAAATTAATCGATATAAAAACGCGCCGGCGATTACTGCTTACGTTTCCGTTTACGTCTGGAGTGCTGTTATTAGCTATGCTCTTGAGAGCCATGCGCATTTGGTCATTATCCATATAGGGCCGCAAATTTTTGATGCAGTCCTCCAATGGAGCGCCGATACACCCCGTCGAATTCTTATAACTCTCGACGTCTTGCTGCGCGCGAGAAGAGGTCGCGCATCCGCAAAGCGTCAAAACCAGACAGGAATACAGGGTGACGCGACGGCGATCCAATTTACTCTCCATTTAAACTGAAACTTATCGAACTCTAACATCCCGAACTGAAAAGTCTAGGTCTAGGTGGGCAGCAATCCCAAAAGTGGACGGCTGCCGTGCTTCATTCTCCCTGGCTTCTCGGCTTGGTGGAATGAATGCGCCTCGTGACAAAGCCCGCGCCTCCGTCCTATACCTGCGGCGCTCGCACTCCGATCCCCGGGAGCCTCCAATGCCGCCACTGCGTCTTGGCGTGAATATTGACCATGTGGCGACGATCCGTAACGCGCGCGGCGGGCCGCGGCCAGACCCGCTTCGCGCCGCGCTGCTGGCCATCGAGGCGGGCGCCGATGGAATCACCGCGCATTTGCGCGAGGACCGCCGCCATATTCAGGACGCGGACATGGCGCGGCTGAAGGCGACGATCGCCAAGCCGCTCAATTTCGAGATGGCCGCGACCGATCAGATGCTGGACATAGCGACCCTGATCGCTCCGCACGCCGCCTGCCTCGTGCCGGAAAAGCGGACGGAGCGCACCACCGAAGGCGGGCTCGACGTCGTCGGCGCGCAGGGCTATCTCGCGCCCTATGTCGACCAGCTGCGCCGCGCCGGCGTTCGCGTCTCGCTGTTCATCGAGCCGAGCGAGGAGGCGATCCGCGCCGCCAGCGCGATCAAGGCCCCTGTCGTCGAACTCCACACCGGCGCCTGGTGCCACGCGGTCGAGATCGGCGACGCGGCGCTGGCGGAACACGAGTTCTCGCGCGTCAAACACGCCGCCGCCTTCGCCGCCACGCTGGGGCTCGAGGTGCACGCCGGGCACGGGCTCGACTACGACACGGCGCGCCGCGTCGCGGCCCTGCCAGAGATCGTCGAATTGAACATTGGCCATTTTCTGATCGGCGAGGCGGTGTTCGTCGGCCTCAAGGAGGCGGTCCGCCTGATGCGCGCGGCCATGAACGAGGGGCGCGCCGGCGCGCTCGCGTCGTGATTATCGGCTTTGGCGCCGACCTCTGCGACATCAGACGCATCGCGGACGCGCTGGAACGCCATGGCGAGCGCTTTCCGCGACGGCTCTTCACGCTGGCGGAGCGGGAGTATTGCGACTCCAAGACGGCGCGCGCGGCCAGCTACGCCAAGCGCTTCGCCGCCAAGGAGGCCTGCGCCAAGGCGCTGGGCGTTGGGATAAGCCATGGAGTCGGCTGGCTCGACATGGGCGTCGTCAATCTGCCTTCGGGCATGCCGACGCTGGAATTGACGGGCGGCGCCGCGGCGCGGTTGCGACAGATCACCCCGCCTGGGACGGCCGCGCGGGTTCACCTGACCTTGACCGACGAGGAGCCATACGCGCAGGCGATGGTTCTCATCGAGGCGGCGCCGTGTTAGAGCGAGGCGCGGCCGAGTCGGACGCGGGCGCGACAGACAGCGCGCAACTTTAGGGAGCATGGCGACTTGAACAGGAACGTCCCGATCGCCAAACCAACCAAACCAAGCGACGAAGGCGGATTGTTGGAGACGATCAAGGTCGTCATCCAGGCGCTCGCCATCGCGCTCGTCATTCGCACGCTGCTGTTTCAGCCTTTCAACATCCCCTCGGGATCGATGATCCCGACCCTGCTGATCGGCGATTATGTGTTCGTGTCGAAATATTCCTACGGCTACTCGAATTACTCGATCCCCTTCGGTCCCAACTGGTTCTCGGGACGCATACTGGGCGCGGACCCCAAGCGCGGCGACGTCGTCGTGTTCAAGCTGCCGCGCGACAACGAAACCGATTACATCAAGCGCGTCATCGGCTTGCCCGGCGACCGCATCCAGATGATCGACGGGCGGCTTTACATCAACAACGCGATGGTCCCACGCGACCCGATCGCCAAGGCGCACACCGAGGGGCGCGACGGGCGCGACACGGAAGTGCCGACCTATAAGGAGACGCTGCCGGGGGGCGTCGAGCACACCATCATCGAGATCGAGGGCGATCACGGCATCAACGACAACACCGACCTGTTCGTCGTGCCGCCGGGGCATTTCTTCATGATGGGCGACAATCGCGACAATTCCACCGACTCCCGGATCTCGCCGGACATGGGAGGCGTCGGTTACGTCCCATATGTGAATCTCGTCGGGCGCGCCGAGCGTATCTTCTTTTCGGTGAAGGGCGATGCATCTCCGCTGGCGTTCTGGCGCTGGCCCTGGACGGTGCGTTGGGGACGTGTGCTGAAATCGGCGCATTGACGCGAAATCAGATGGCGCGGGACGTGAGCGACGACCTATCCAGTCTCGAGGCGAGGATTGGTCATCGTTTCCAAGACAGGAGCCTGCTGAGGCGCGCGCTGACTCATGTCAGCGCGGCGCCCGCGCGGAAGGATTCTTACGAGAGACTGGAGTTTCTCGGCGACCGCGTGCTTGGACTCGGCGTCGCGCATATGTTGATCGGCGCCTTTGGCCAGGAGAGCGAGGGGCTGTTGTCCCGCCGTCTCGCCGCGCTCGTGCGCAAGGAGACTTGCGCCGAAGTCGCGCGGGATTGGGAGGTCGGGCCGTTCATTCGGCTTGGCGAGGGCGAGGCGCAATCGGGCGGCCGTGACAAAAACGCCATTCTCGGCGATATTTGCGAAGCCATCATCGGCGCGGTTTTCCTCGACGCGGGGCCGGAGGCGGCCGAGCGTCTGGTGCGCGCCGCCTTCGGAAATCGCATGGCGTCGCCGGGCCGCGATCTCCAGGACGCCAAGACGACGCTGCAGGAATGGGCTCAGGGCCGCCGGCTGCCGGCGCCGACCTATCGGCTGTCGAGCCGCGAAGGACCGGACCATGCGCCTTTTTTCGACGTGGCCGTGGAGGTCGAGGGGTTTCCCGCCGTGCAAGGGACCGGCGCCTCCAAACGCGCCGCCGAACAGGCCGCCGCCCAGGCTTTTATAGCGCGCGAGGGCATTAATCGGAACAGGGGCGGAGCCGCATGAGCGACGGAGACACAAGAACGGAAGATATGCGCTGCGGCTTCGCGGCGCTGGTCGGCGCGCCGAACGCCGGCAAATCGACGCTGCTCAATCAGTTGGTCGGCGCCAAGGTGTCCATCGTCTCGCGCAAGGCTCAGACGACGCGGGCGCTGGTGCGCGGCATCGTCATCGAGGGCGCCGCGCAGATCATTCTGGTCGACACGCCCGGCATTTTCGCGCCCAAACGCCGGCTCGACCGCGCCATGGTGGCGAGCGCGCTATCGGGCGCCAGCGACGCCGACGTGGCGGCGCTGCTGGTCGACGCTCGCAAAGGGGCCGACGAGGAAACGCTCGCCATTCTGCCGCGCTTGAGCGAAACGCGCGCGCCCAAATTGCTGGTGCTCAACAAGATCGACCTCGTGCCGCGCGACAGCCTGCTGGCGCTGGCCGCGCGACTCAACGAAGCGGCCAAATTCGACGAGACGTTCATGATTTCCGCGCTGAACGGCGATGGCGTCGGCAAGTTGCGCGCGCGTTTCGCCGCGCTGATGCCGCCGTCCCACTGGCTTTATCCCGAGGACCAGTTGTCCGACGCGCCCCTGCGCATTCTCGCCTCGGAGATCACGCGCGAAAAGCTGTTCGAGCGGCTGCATGACGAACTCCCCTATCAATCCACCGTCGAAACCTTTTCCTGGACCAATCAGAAGGACGGCTCGGCCCGCATCGAGCAGACGATTTTCGTCGCGCGCGATGGACAAAAGAAGATCGTGATCGGCGAGGGCGGCCGCACCATCAAGGCCATCGGCCAGGCGGCGCGCAAGGAAATCGCCGAGGCGGCGGAGCAGAAAGTGCATCTCTTTCTTTTTGTGAAGGTGCGCGAAAACTGGGCCGACGATCCCGAGCGCTACCGCGAGATGCGGCTTGAGTTTCCTAAGGACGAGTAGGGGACAAGCGGATAACATGCCGGTCTCGCGCGCGTGGATTCGCCAAACGGCGAGCTAGGATGGGTGTGAGGACATGTCTTCCAATGCGCGAAAGCGTTTGACCGTTTATCGCTATCTGACAGGACCGGACGATGTGTCCTTCTGTCACCGCGTCACCAAGGAGCTCAGCAAGGGCTGGCAACTCTATGGTTCGCCGACGCTGACCTTCGACTCCGCCAAGGGCAGGGTGATCTGCGGTCAGGCCTTGACCAAGGACGTGGACGACGCTGAATATTCGCCCGATATGAAACTGTCGGAGGTTTAAACCGCGCATGCAATGGCGGGACGAAGGTCTGGTGATCGGCGTGCGCGGGCACGGCGAGACCTCCGTTATTCTCGAATTGATGACCAAGGAGCATGGGCGCCACCTCGGCTTGGTGCGAGGCGGCAAGGGAAGCGCGCTGCGCGCCGTGCTTCAGCCGGGCAATCAGGTTGTCGCCAATTGGCGGGCGCGGCTCGACAGCCAGCTTGGGGCCTATCTCGTCGAGCCGCTGCAATCGCGCGCGGCGCGGTTGATCGAACACGGATACGCCCTGCACGGAGTGGCTTTCCTCTGCGCGTTGCTGCGGCTGCTGCCCGAGCGCGATCCGCACGCCGAAATCCATGAGATGGCGCGGCTGATCGCGGATCGGCTCGGCTCCAGGGATCACGCGCCGGCGCTGCTGGCGCGGTTCGAGATCGCGATGCTGAGCGCGCTGGGCTTTGGCCTTGATCTAAGCACGTGCGCGCTGACCGGCGCGCGCGAGGATCTCGCCTATGTCTCGCCGAAATCCGGTCGCGCGGTCTCGCGCGACGCGGGAGAACCCTGGCGCGAGCGGCTGCTGCGCTATCCCGCCTTTCTGCAAGACGGCGACTTCGCCGCGAGTCCCGACGAGGGCGAACTCGACGCGGCTTTTCGGCTCACCGGGCATTTTTTGAACCGCGACGTCTTCGCCCCGCGCGGCGCGCCGATGCCGCCAGCGCGTGGGTATTATCTCAAGGCGGTGACGGCGCGGGCGGCGTGAACGCGTCCCTCAGCGCTCCTTCGCCCCGTCCTCCGGGCTCGCCGGGAGCGGGAGCAGCGACGCCGCCGCGCCGGAGCGGCGGATCAGCGCCTTGGCGTCGAGCGCGAGATTGGGTTCGTCCCAGGAACCA
>Ga0187858_10003705_pt1 | contig 14717 bp, 12 predicted proteins | sample June2016WEW_8_15_FD_133015 | JGI IMG/M metagenome (GOLD analysis project Ga0187858, IMG submission 133015) | Peatland microbial communities from SPRUCE experiment site at the Marcell Experimental Forest, Minnesota, USA - June2016WEW_8_150 | ecosystem: Environmental > Terrestrial > Soil >...
ACCGGCCGCCCGAGCACTTCTATCATGGCGGCTTGCCTCCAGAAGTTTCTCGCGGCGCGGAATGTCCAAGTAGTCGATATCGGCATCCTTCATGCGATCGACTCTTTTCAAGTCGCTTGCGATGGATTTCTTACTCGCGTCTGTGCGCCTTCTTAATGGAGATGATGCGCCTTGCCTTGCCCAGCGGCGCATGGGCTATGATGACCGCCGCCGTCCCGGAGATTGGGAACGCGGCATACACTTAACTGGCCTTCTTCTTTGGCCGCGGTCGACTTGCCCGCTCCTCGTTCAGTGCCCGCGCGAGCAGGGTCTTGATTACGGCTTGTCGGCTGATATTAAGTCGCGCCGCCCGCTCATCGAGTTCCCGCAGCATGCCTTGAGTCAGGTCGACGTTCACCCGACGCACCGGCCTGACAACAGTGAACTTGTTGTTGAAGTACGCCGAAACATCTTCACCCCGCGTCGCCATGTCCGCGATTTCATCGGCCGTGCATTTCCTCTTAGGCATTTTCGACATAGCTTTGCTCTTCCTCTTTCGTCGCCCTCCAGGCTGTAACCAAGTGGTAGTATTCGCCCTCGGAATCGTGCCTGATCTCGAAGATCACAGAACACAGGCGGCTGCGGCACCAGCCGATTGCGCGGAACTGTTCGGGATCGTCATTCTTCTGGTCAACCAGGTACACCTGATCGAATATCTCCTGCGCCTCGTCCAGGCTGACGCCGTGTTTTCGTTCGACATCCCGGCTCTTCTCCCGGTCGAAATCGAAGCGCATTTGCTTATATAACACTTATACCATCGCCTACCTCGAATCGGACGGCCAGGAGACGCAGCCCGGCCCAGTTCACCTCAATCCCCCGCCAACCGCCCCGACACTGCGATAAGCCCCGCTTCCACCCGCGCGATAGCCTCCGCATCCCCTTCGCCCGCCTCTATGAATACAGGCACGCCATAAGTCACGGCAATCGTGTCGAACGCTTTGATCATGAGCCAGCCGTCCCAGCGTTTCGGATTGTGCCTGCCGCGGCGTGAGGCGTAGGCGACCGGAATTACCGGCACGCCGGCGGCGCGCGCCAGATCCACGCAGCCGCGTTTCACCTTCAACGCGGGCCCGGCTGGACCATCCACGGCCAGGAAAACGGATTCGCCTCGCCGCAACTGATGGAGCAACTCATCGAGCGCCGCGCGTCCCTTATCCCCACTGGCTCCGCGCACCACGTGCAGGCCCACCCAGCGGCTGTACCGCGCGATGGTGTCCATGTAAGGCGCCGGGCTCACCATCAGCCAGCGGCGATGTTGCCCGTGATGCATCACCAGAAACGGCAGGTACCGGTGCCAGTTCACATAGATCGCCGGCCCGTGATAATCCGCGCCCGGCCCGCCTGTCGAGACGCGCGAAGTACGCAGGATCGCCACCGCGTGTAGCTTGAAGGCGACGCCCACCGGCCAGGAGAGCACATACCAGCCCCAGCGAACGAGGCCGTCCGCGATCTTCAAGCGACCTTGTGCAGCCTGCTGACGCGCCCTACTTCCACCCATTCGACCACGATGATGTTGCCTACGTGATCGAAGCAAGCGCCATGCGGGCATACGAACTTGCCTGGTGTGAAATGATCGCGAGTCTGCTTACGGACGTCCATCCAGGTCTTGGCCGCGCTGTCGTCGCCGAGGTGCGTGATCACCTTGTTGTCGCGATCCATCAGGGTCACGCGCGCGCCCAGGTCCGGGATGATGAACTCGCCGTGGCGCTCGCTGAAGTGGCATGGCAGATTAGTGCCGGCCACGAAGCTCACGTGCTTGCCATCCAGCGTGAAATACTGTAGCCGGCTGTTGGCGCGGTCCGCCACCAGCAGCAGCGGCGCGGCTCCGCGCAGATCCACGGTGATGCCGTGTGGACAATCCAATTGGCCGGGCTCCTTGCCTTTGCCGCCGAAAGTGCGTATGAACTCGCCTTTGCTGTTGTACTGGTTGATGTAGCTGGAGCCGTAGCCGTCGCCTACGTAGATGTCGCCATTCGGCGCGATGGCCAGATTCGTCGGGCTGTACTTGGTGAGCGGCTTGCCGTCCTTGTCCGGCTTGTAAGCCTCGGATTCCTTGGGGTAGCCGAGGGTGAACACCTCTTCGCCTTCCAGCGTGGTTTTGACGACGATGGCGCGCTTGGTGTCGCACAGGTAGAGAAACTCCGTGCTGCCTTCCTTGCGGATATGCAGGCCGTGCGCGCCGCCCTGGAACTCCTTGCCCCAGGACTTGATGAACTTGCCGTGATGGTCGAAAACGACCATGGAATCGTGGCTTTCACTCGCGTCGTTGACCGTGTGGTGTACGTAGATGCGGGCCTCAGAATCCTCGCAGACGCCGTGCGTGTTGCCGTACTTGATGTTCGACGGCAGCTCGCCCCAATCGTGTGTGACCTCGTAGGTGTGGTCGCCATCGCCGAGAATCGGCTTGGCGCTGCCGGACTTGTTCTGCGCGCCCAGAATGATCGGGCCGTAGCCTGCCAGCGCGCCGGCGGCTGTGCCCCAAATGAAGTCGCGGCGGGATGTTGTGGGCATAATGTCCCCTTTTCGTGCAGCCGATATTGTACCGCTGTATAATAGAGGTATGGCAAGAGGTTGGGAAAGTAAGTCGGTCGAATCGCAGATCGAGTCGGCCGAGACCCTGGTCCGTCCTTCTTCCGAGGAGCAGATTGGCGCGGAAGAATTGGAATTGCTCCGCAAGAAGGAAAGTCTGATGCTCTCTCGCACCCGGGTCCTTAGGGAACTGGAAGCGAGCCTGAACCCCCGATACCGGAGCCTGATGGAAAAGGCGCTTGCAGATCTGAACGTGCAACTGTCGCGCCTGGAGCGCGGGGCCGTGCGCGCGGCGACCGCTTAGCAACTTCCGCCCTGAGGCGGCGCAACGGCTTGGCATCGCATACGGGACTGGTAGTTCCTGTCGTCGTGCTGTCTCTAAAACGACAACGTGCCGGTACGCGGCTCTTCTTCGGAGTTCGGCAGGTACAGCGTCTTGCAGTGCTCGCAGCGATAGATTTCGGCATCGGCGCCAAATTTCTGCTTCACTTCGTCGCCGAAGAAATACCAGCGCTTGAGGTGCCCGGCGCACAGCTTTCCCTTCGCATCCTTCTCGTTGCAGGCGCGCATTCGCGGCACGCGGCGCTTCACTTTCGTGCCATGGCTCAGGGTGGCGACCAGTTCGGCGACGGGAACCGGCTTGTCGGAAACGGCATATTTCGGATTCGCCATAGAGAAGCCGAGTATAACAAGTTCAGGGACGCGCCGTGCTGGAAATGCCCCCGTGCGCGGCTTCCACGAGGCGGCGCAGCGTGCGCAACCCTTCCAGAATGGCCGCGCGTTCGGCCGGTTTGGCGCGGCGCAGAGCAGCCGTCACCGGATGGATGGCGATCGCCGGAAACGTATCGCGCATGTAATCCCGCACCATCTGCGAAACCGCAATGTTGGTGACGCGGCGATCGGTTTCATTGGGCTGGCGTTCCAGCAAACCGCGTTGCTCCAGGCGATCCACGATGCCGGACACGGTGCTGTGCGCCAACCCCACGCGGCGGCTGAGCTCCTTCAAGCGCATGCCGCCGGAGTGAAACAACGTCTGCATCACGCTGCGCTGCGGCCCTGTCAGGTTGCCGCGCGCGAATTCCGCTTCGACCGGCTGGCGCAGGACCTGGCGCACCGCTCTCAAGTGGGCCTCGATCTCCTGCGCCATGCGCGCCACCTCTGGTTCCTTGGCCATGGGAATTCTCCAAACTACAATACGAACGGAATCAGCGCCTTTACTTCGCGCTGGTATTCGGTATAAGCGGCGCCGAACTGTTGGGTCATGAACGCTTCCTCAAGGCGGGACTTCGTAAGCCATCCGGCGAACGCCAGCGCCAGCGCGAGGAGCGCGCGCACCTCTCCAATCGCCAGCGCCGTGCCGAGTATTCCCAACAAGCCTCCGGAGTAGATGGGGTGGCGGACCACGGTGTAGGGTCCCCGGCGGACGAGCTGATGGTCCTGCTTGACCGTCACGTTCCCGCTCCAGTTGCTTCCCAGGAGCAGGCGCGCCCAAATGGCGAACCCGCACCCGGTCGCGGTGATAGCGAAGCCCGCCCAGGCAATCGCGGTCGAACCGGGCACGAATCGCCAGGCGAGCGCGCCGGTGGCCACCTTCGAGCTAAAGAGCAGCACAAAGGCGGCCGCCATGATCGCTACGTGTATGACGCGGGAGTTCATTGATTGGGCGCGCGCGGTGCGCTTGGTGGCCAGGCTGGCCGCCAGCCACACGCTGCCGGTGGCGATCCACGTCCATTGGATGTACAGGTAAATATCGGTTCGCATGCGATCCTCTCCCGGCGAAACGTCGTACCAGACGCGTCGTATACGACCAATGTTACCATCGGCGGGTGGCTGACGCAAGAGTCCGGCTGACGTCCTATCAATACTTGGTGCTGGCCACGGCGTGGCTGGGCTGGATCTTCGATTCCATGGATGCCACCATATACTCGCTGGTGATGACGCCGGCGTTGAAGGAACTGCTGGGTCCGCGCGGCACTCCGGAGCGTATCGGCTGGTATGGCGGCATTATCTTTGCGATTTTCCTGGTGGGGTGGGCGGCGGGCGGGGTGACGTTCGGCATGCTGGCGGATTACCTGGGCCGCGCGCGCACGCTGGTGATCACTATCCTGATTTACGCGGTCTTCACCGGCCTGGCGGGGCTGTCGCACACCTGGTGGCAACTGGCGTTGTACCGCTTCATCACGGCGCTGGGGATCGGCGGCGTGTGGGCGGCGGGCGCGACGCTGGTGGCCGAAGTTTGGCCGGAATCGCTGCGGGTGAAAGGCGCGGGCCTGCTGCAATCCGCGTGGGGCGCCGGATATTTTCTAGGCGCCGGCATCTACTTGCTGCTTTCGGCGCGGAGTTGGCGGGTGATGTTCTTCGTGGGCGTGCTGCCGGCGCTGGTCGCCGTCTTCACCGAGCTGAAGGTGCACGAGCCCGAGAAGTGGACCCAGGCGCGGCGCGCAGCCGGCCGGCCGAAAATCTCCGAGCTGTTCACGCCCGCTCTGCGTCGCGGCACGCTGGTGGGCGCCACGCTGGCGCTGGTGGCAGTCTTCGGGCTGTGGGGCGCTACCAACTGGACCCCCGCGCTGATCACGGAACTGCTGCGCCCGCGGCAGCTTTCGCCATCCAGGATCGCCCGCATGGTGAGCTACGCGGTGATGAGCCTCAATGCCGGCTCGATCGTGGGCTACCTGACATTTCCGATTCTGGCGGAGCGCTGGGGGCGGCGGCCCGCGTTTTTCATCATGCTCCTCGGCGCCGCGGTGATGCTGCCGGCCACGTTTCTGCTGCCCTCCTCCTACAGCGCGGTGCTGTGGCTGCTGCCGCTGCTGGGTTTCTTTTCGAACGGCATCTTCAGCGGCTTTCCGATTTACCTGCCGGAGATCTATCCCACGCGTATTCGAGCGACGGGTGCAGGGTTCTGTTTCAATGCGGGCCGGTTGGTGGCCGCGAGCGGACCTTTCCTGACCGGCTACCTGGTGGTGCAACTCGGAACCTTCGCGCGCGCGGCGAGCTCCATCGCGCTGATCTACGTGCTGGGGATGGTGGCTCTGCTGTTCGCGCGGGAAACGAAGGGGCAGGCGATCCAATAAAGGTTTGTGCGCCACTCCCGGTACTCAAACGACAGGACGTGGCGCTGGCCGCTAGGGCTTGACCTTCGTGGTGAATGGGCTGTTGCCCGCGGGCTGTTGCGAGGTTGCTGCCGGAGGCGGCGACACCCTCGAACCGGGGTTGGGAGCCGCCATCGGAGCGACATATGCGGTCCTCCGGACATTGAGCATGTAGTCGAAGATCCGCATGCGGTCGGGCGCTGGGTCGAAGACAAGCCTGTATGACAGGGGCGCTGCGGCCATCTGGACGAACAGCCTTGCCAGCGCGTCCCGAGCCGGTTCTCCGGCCGCGCCGAAGCTCACCATCTGTGTGGGCCAATAAGGGAAGGTTCCCATGACGATGCGCAGCCCGGTGGCCTTGTAGACCGCGTCGAAGATCGCCTCCGCGGTCTCGAGCGCGCTCCTTTGGGCGTTGGGAATAGTGACCAGGGCCGCCATGGGCGACGTCACGCCACGCATCACTCCGTTCGCTCCCAGAACCGTCGTAGGGGTGACGTAGAGCATGCCATTGGCCTGTTCGACCTTGAAGTCGCCGGGCAGGTTGTTCTGCCGGTAGCTGGCGAGCAGCAGGTTCACGTCAAAGACGACCTCGTTGTCCGCGGCCTTCGTTGCAGCCGGGACTTGCACCTCTGCCGTCACATGCCCCGCTCGCGGGACAAGAAGCTGATACCCAGGTGTCCCCGCCCGTTGTTGCGGCGTGGAAACATCCTGCAGATCCGCCGCGTTTTCGTAGGGCGGATCTTCATAGTTGATCGTGCCGCCAACGACGATTTCCAGCGCGTCCAGAGCTTGCCAAAGCGGACGCGGCTCGTTCACGTCGATCACCTTGGTGGTCTGGGCCGGTATGGCGGTGGCCGTCATTGCCAAAAGTGCCACGAGCGATGGCGTTACGCCGCATCCGATACGTCTTAAATTCATGCGATTTCTCCCATTCTTTGTCATTATGGACTAGTGGTTGGTGGTCTGGCTCACGCCAGCCCGATACGCGGTGACACTGCTCGTGTAAATGTCCTCGCCTACTGTGTCGTAGGAGTAGGGGTCGGTGGCGTCCCCAGAATTGCCATAGTACGCGATAGACATAACCTGTGGAATCCGGGCCCCGCAAACGGGTGACGCCGGCGAGTGATGGCTGCGGTAGTAACTAACCTGAGAGGTGTTATAGCCGATATAGTCGTCCACCCACTCGTTCAGGCTATAGATGAAGGGAGGTTCGACCTCGTAGTATCCGACGTTCCAAAGGGAGCCATCGACGGTATTCCATTGGGGCACCAGCGAGCCCGTGAAATAGCAGTTATCGTAGTGGGGACTCCCAAGGCCGGTAGTTTCCGACACCTGCCGGCCTTTAAATATGTCCGTAGAGCACGAAGATGCGTTCTGCGTCTGTCGAAACTGGCCTACTATGGCAAGCGTGCCTGAACTGAAGCCAACTGCGGTCGTGGTTTCCGAGGCCGGCTGGTCGTGCGGCTGCTTCGTGATACTGGTACTCCCGCTCTCGCCAGTCACATTCTTCCAGGAGCTAGTGGGCGCGTAGTCGTCGCCTTTGTTCTGGATCGTGCCGGTGTAAGTAGATGAGACGGGCGTAATGCCTCCACACGTGGCAGAGGGTACAGGGTCGGTCCCGGTCCACGTAAAGGTGGTGTACCCTTCGTACAGGTCTTCCTGGAACGAAGGCAAGATGCTGCCGTTAACTTGGAAGGTGACGCTGGGGCAGCCGGGTCCAAAGTTAACACCGGGAACGACTACAGAACCGGAAAACAACGAAATCGTCGTTCGACGCCAGCGACCACTCGTTCCCGTACGAGTCTTGCCAAGTGTTGACGAAGGGCGTGGTCGTAATGTCCACGGCGGGGACGGGATCGTTGCAGACCCCCGGATATGGGCACCCGAACTGCGCATTTAGCGAATGGGTGCAGATGGCTGCCAACAAGGGAAGGCAATAAAGTCGAAGCACAGCTTTAACCTCTTTCTGTCGTCTTATTCCCGTGTGAACCGGCGGAATTCAGACACTGCTTTGCTGAACCGGGATTTCCGCTTGGCTTTTTCGGGGTCTGAGCTACACTACCACAAGTGGTCCTATATGTGAGCAGTTATTATTATTATTTTTTCTTAAACCGGGCGACGGTCGACGGCATTTTGAGCATTAATCACCCCAACGAAGGCTGGCTTGGATGCTAAGTCATTCGCGTCCAGATTAGCTGGTTGGGCACCTTCCACGCGCTGAGAACGCTGGACATAAGCCATGAAGCCCGGGCAGATATTTGCACTCAGCCTGCGCTGAAATAAGTGTCTTCCGCGTTTTTTAGAACTGCTGCCTGAATTGCTCTGCCCAAATATCCGCCGGTTTGGCGCGTCGTTAGAAGAAAATCTATTAAGAGCGGAGGCCACTGGTTAGCGCGGGCTGAAACCAATAACTTAAGCTTGTTTTATCAGTGTTTCACTCGGGTTTATCGGCGACTAATTCGCCACTTTCCGCAACCTGAGGTCTTCGACTACAGACCGACGAGCCTCGTCTGCGCAGTTCGTATGGGCGGCGCTATGATTGAAATGCAAGCACTGTGAATCGGAAACCGACGACGAAGTCGATGCGCTATTTTGGCGTGCAGCCTGCGAAACACGGGAAGCCTCCCGCTTTGAGCGATCCGGTCGAAAGACTGGAAGCATCCCTTCATGGGTCGTGTCGCGCGCGCCTGATTTAACTGATCCGCGGCCATAGACCTCGGCCGCCACGATGAGAATCGCTGGGGCGAGTGGTGTGGTGTGCCCCTTCTTCAAAACTTGACACTTTCAGATACAAGTCAGTTGCGTCAAAGGTCTAAAGAACGCGTCCGAGTCCATTCAGTCCAGTTTCCTATTTTCCAACTGCCGCCTACCGCGAGATCGCCGACTTGCATGTTTGTCGCCGTGCATCCAGCCGGCGCTTTGGCGGGCTCGACTTGGGTCGCTCGGCCATGCTCACGGATCCCGGAGAGTAGCAGTCGCCGAGGCGGCAGTGCGGCCAGGCCTGACAGCGACCGGCAGAAGCTCGATTTTATTGCAGGTAATTCAGAACCAGCGTCGCGGTCGCAGCCGTCCATACCTGGGTCCGGAACGCATTCGTACTGGCCCCTGGGAGCCTGGTCGTGCAGCTTGGGACCTTCGCGCGCGGCAAGTTCCATCGCCCTGATATACGTGCTGGGGATGGTGGCGCTGCTGTTCGCGCGCGAGACGAAGGGACAGGCGATCCAGTAACGTTTGTGATAGCAGCCAGAAGGCAGGAAGCGCCTGGCCCTAACCCCAGATCTTCAGCGGAATCGGCGCGACCGGCGCTGGAGCTCCGACCAGGGTTCGCAGGAAATTGCCTTGATTGTGCCACCAGCCGTGGAAGGTTTTGTCGTCATAGCGAGCTTCGAGCGGATGCCAGCCATCTTCGTCGTCGCGGGGAAGCGCGCCGGCCAGACTGACGGCGACATTCCGGGTGTCGAGTCGAAGCCCCACACGCAACGCCTTGAGAGCGCTTTCCTTCGCGCTCCAAAGCAGAGCAAGAAGCCGGAAGCGGTCTGCGGCGGGCGAGCGCGCAACTAAAGCCTGCTCTTCGGCCGTAAAGTAATCGGCGGCGAATGCGTCGCTACGCGGCTCAATCATTTCCAGATCGCACCCCAGCACCGCGCCAGACGGTGCGATGGCGCAGATCGCTCGTCCGGCACGGTGGCTTAGGGAGATCGTAAGAGCCGCTGGTTTGTTCTCGAAAATGGCCTGGGGCGCGCCAGACGGCTCCGTCGTTATCTCTATGGCAGTCAGGGATTGCGGATCGTCTGCCACATTCAGATAGACCGCCAGCGCGCGTTTCGCCGTCCACCGTCCCAAGCGCCAATCGGCGCGGCGTTTGGCAAAACGCATGCCGCCCAGCACGCGTGCTTCGTTCCCGCTCAACCAATCGTCGTGCGCGGGCACGTCCGCTGCGCTCTGCTCCAGCCAGTACACATCCATTGGACCGGCACAAACCGCGGCGGTGCTCACGCGTTCACCAAGTCATGTTCTTCAACTACGGCGGGTCGCAGAGCTTTCAACGCGTCGGGATCGAGGCCCTCCGGGTGCGTCACCATGCGGTAGCCGCGTAAGTTCAGATACCGGTTTCCGGCCGTGTCCACCACTTCCGCGTCGAAGCTCCCGCCATCGGAATGGGGAGTCGCCACGGCGTAGAGCGGACCCTCGGCCAATTCCGGCGTACGCCACACGGAGACTTGCTGGATGTGCTCCGGCAGCCCCATGCGGCCTTGGCCGACCACGTCCCAGAGCGCGGCAGTTTGGAAGCAAAGTTCCATCAGGCGTGGCGCTACCAGTGTCGGGAGCGCTGCCGGTTGATGATTGTTGGGTAGGCCTTGCGCCATCCGGCCGACGATGCGGTGTTCATCCAACCAAGCCCGTTCCAGAACCTGATACGCCGGGCCGTGGAAGAACACGCGATAGATGCCCTCGGCATTGACCTCGGAACCTTCGATCTCGCCAAGAACTTCCGCAGGCGCAGCTTCGGCCACTTGTTTGGCGAGCCGCACGCGCGCCGTGAAATGGGTGGTCACTTGCGGTTCGGACTGATTGGGCAGTGGCCGGCGGCCGGTCAACCGGCAATCCGCCACCAAGGCGTCACCCTCCGGATGGAATACGGCCTGGATCGTCAACGCGCGCGGCTCATTCCGGTAGAACTTGAACGGCGCCAGGAAGTTCACGTCTTCGATGGCTGCGACATGCCAGCCCGGCAGCACACAAACGGCGGCTTCCGCGAAAGCCTCCACGCCCATCACGCCGGGGAGCACCGGCTTACCTTCGATTTGATGATCGTGTAAGAACGGTTGAATCTTGGGATCCAGCGTAGTTTCGATGGTGAGACCGTTGTAGAGGCCCATGCCGGCGATCTTGCCGATCATCGGTCCCGCCGCCGGCCGGACATAGGCTTCCGCCGCGGCCGTATCCAGTCCGCCGGTGGCATCCCATTCCTCCAGCATGATGCCGAGACGCTGTGCGACCACAATTTCACCGCGCGTCCCTCCCGCAGTCAGCTCGCGCCGGATCAAAGGAATGCCCGCTTCCGGCGGCAGCATATCGATACCCGCCGCCTTCATCATTTCCGGAATGGAACCGCGCGTGGCCATCCCGATGCCGCCCCATGCCGTCCAGTCGATTGCGATGCCGCGCGTCGCCGGACGGGTCGTGCGGAAGCTCGACGTGATCTTGCACAACAGGTCGTTGGCCGCGCTGTAGTCCGCCTGTCCCGCGTTGCCGAAACGGCCGGCGACCGAGCTGAACACCACCGTCGCCCCGAGCGGCATCCCGCCGATCGCGTGCAGCAGATGGAACCAGCCGTCGCTTTTGACGTCGAAGACCAGATCGAATTCACGCTGATCCTTATCCGGCAGGAAACGGCTGCGCTCCAGGCCAGCGGCGTGCAGCAGAACGTCGATGCGCCCGCTGCGCTCCCGCACCTGGCCGATCGCTTTCGCTACCCCGTCCGCGTCCGCCATGTTGACGCTGAAATAATGCGCCGTACCGCCGGCTGCGCGCACGGCTTCGATAGCGCTCAAGGCGGCCTGCAACCGCTCCAGTGTCGCGAGTTCTTTATCCACCAGCGCCGGCGTGGCGCGTTCGCCGCGCGCCTTCATGCGGGCGAGCAAATCGAGCTTGAGGCCCTCCTTGTCGGTCACGAAGCGTCGCAGGTCGGCATTGTTGGGATCGGGCTCCGGCACCAGATCGAGCAGGTAGAATGTGCCGCCGGAAGCGGCCGCCAGGTCGGCGGTGATGGCCGACACGATACTGCCCGCCGCGCCGGTGATCACAAACACGGTGTCCTTGTTGAGCGTCAGGCCGGGCAGGCCGTCGGCCGCGGGCAGTTCTTCGAGGCCGACAGTCCAGCGCTCGCCCCCCTTATATCCGATCTCGACCGCGCCGGGATCGCGCAGCGTCTCCTCGATCAGGACTTCAGCAGCCTCCGCCGCGCTACGCTCTGCTTCAAAATCGACCGCTTTCACGAGGGTATCCATGCGCTCCCGCTTATAGGTTTTGCAGAAGCCCGTCACTGCGCCGCCCAACGGGGCGAACGCTCCGGCTTCATCGTAACCGTGCTGCCCGCCGAGCCGCGTCGCCGATACCAGGAACGTACCGGGCACGGCCACCTGCTCGTACAGCTTGCGCATCGTGGCATAAAGCAGCTTCAGACGCACCCGCAGGGCTTCATGCCAGGTGGCCAGATCCATGTCGCTCAGGCTTCCCTCGTGGTCCAGCGCGGGCAGCCAGTAAACACCCTCGACCGGACGTTCGGCCATCCAGTTCTGCAGGCTGGCAACCAGCGCGTCCGCACTCGGCGCGCCTTCGATCCACAGGACCTCCACGCCCATCGCATGCAGCCGTTCCGCCAGCGCCTCGCCCACGCCGCCTTTGTCCGGCATGATCACCACGCGGCTCCCAGGGCCGAGCTTCACGCCCGTCGGCTTACAGATGGCGAGCGGAGGGCGCAAGTTCGGCGTCGGAACCCGGCGCGGTACCGCGTTGGCCGCATCTAAATTGGCCAGAGCCGGGCGCACGGGCGTAACTGCCACGGCGGGGGAGATTGGCGCAGGCGTCTCAGCCGAGACCACCTGCTTCTCATGCGCGAATCGGATCACGTGCGCCAGAGTCGGAAAATCGCGCAGCTTCAGATTCGGGTCCCGCGGAATGTTGTATGCCGCGCGTACTGATGCGAACATGTCCGCCTGTTTGACGGTGTCCATGCCCAGGTCCGCTTCCAGATCGAGATCCAAGTCCAGCATGTCTTTGGGATAGCCGGTCCTCTCGGCCACGATGTCCAGAATCTTCTCTTTGACTGGGTCGGCCGTAGCGACCGGGGCTGGCGGCGCGGGCGGCTCGACAGCGACTGGCACAGCCGGAGCCGCGACCGCCAGGTCAGGCCGATTTTCATACACGAACCGGATGACATGCGCCAGGGTAGGGAAGTCGCGCAGCTTGCGGTTCTCGTCGCGGGGAATATTGTAGATCGCGCGGACGCTGGCAAACAGATCCGCTTGCTTGACCGTATCGACACCCAAATCCGCTTCCAGATCCAGGTCCGGATCCAGAATGTCCGGCGGATAGCCGGTCTTTTCCGAAACCAGTGCCAGGAGGCGTTCCTTCACCGCATCGCCCGCGAGTTCTTTCGCGGGGACCACTGCGGGGACGAACGCAGGCGGCGGAGGTGCGGGTTTCACTTCCTCCTTCGCCGCTGCCGGCGTGGCGGGCGCCGCCTCGACGGCGAGGTCTGGCCGCCGCTCGTACACAAACCGGATGACATGCGCCAGGGTAGGGAAGTCGCGCAGCTTTATTTTGTCGTCGCGCGCGATGCCGTATGCCGCACGGATGCTGGCAAACAAATCCGCCTGCTTGACTGTATCCACGCCAAGGTCCGCTTCCAGATCGAGGTCCACGTCCAGAATGTCGGGCGGATATCCGGTCTTTTCCGAAACCAAGGCGAGGAGGCGTTCCTTCACAGGATCGCCGGCGCTGGCTTTCGTGGGGATCGCAGCGGGCGCCGATGCCGGGAGTCTCATTTCTTCCTGCGCCTCCGCGGGTGTGGCTGCCGGTGCCTGAACCCCGATGTCCGGCCGTCGATCGTACACGAACCGGATCACATGGGCCAGCGTGGGAAAGTCGCGCAGCCTGATCTTGTCGTCGCGCGCGATGCCATAGGCCGCGCGTATGCTGGCAAACAGATCCGCCTGCTTGACGGTATCCACCCCCAGATCCGCCTCTAGGTCCAGATCCAGGTCCAGAATGTCCGGCGGATAGCCGGTCTTTTCCGCGACCAATGCCAGAATCCGTTCCTTCACCGGATCGCCGGCGACGGTGGTTTTCTGCGGAGGTGCGACAGGCGCCGCAGTTGCCGGATTGACAGACGAAAGCGTCTGTCCCACCCCAGGAGCGGCGGGTTTCTGCGGAGTTGCGACAGGCGCCACAGTTGCCGGATTGACAGACGAAAGCGTCTGTCCCACCCCAGGAACCACGGGTTTCGGTGGGGGCGCGCTTGCGGCGGCAACCGGAACTGCCGCCTTCGGCGGAGGGACCGCCGCGACGACTGGCGCGGGTGGAGCAGGAGCTACCGCCGCCCTGACCGCCCGAGCCGTTTCCACCACCCTCACCGGCGCTCCCTGATCTTTCACGCGCAGCGTGCGCTGCACCACTTCCAGATCCGCGGCGCCCGCGACCCGGTTGAGCCAGCCTTCCCAGACAGCCGGATCGGCGATGCGATAGGCGTAACCCAGTGCATTCGGGCTGGGACGCACTCCATCCTTCGGCGTCACCCAGCGCGACAGCGTCATGCTGATCTGCGAACCGAACCCTGCGCCCAGGCGTAATGCGTACTCGACGGGGTAGAAGCCGCCCTTCGACAAGTTCAACGCGCCCAGTTCGGGATCGATTTCCTTGAAATTGGCCACCGGCGGCACGCATCCCGTCTCCAGCGCTTTCACTGCCACGACGTCTTCGATGCCCGTTCCCATGGCGTGACCGGTGAAGCCCTTGGTGTTGGCGATCACGATACGATCGGCCGCATCGCCAAAGACTCGCCGCAGCGCGTGGATTTCCGCCGCGGCGCTGCCCCCGCGCGCGGGCGTGTATGTTTCGTGGGAGAGGAAAACCATCTGGGATGCCATCCGATCGCGCGTCACGCCGCCGCGCGCTTCGGCTTCGGCCACCAGGTTCTCCATCACCTGTCCGATGTGCTGGACATCCAAACGAGTGCCGTGGAACGCGCTATTGCCGGTCACCGCACTTAAGACTTCACATATGGGCCGTATGCCGCGTTCGCGTGCGGCGTCCGGGCTCTCGACTACCATCGCCACGGCGCCCATGCCCATAATCATGCCGTGCCGGCGCCGGTCGAACGGAATGGCGGCGTCTTCCACCGCTTCGTCCGTGGCGGCCGCCCCGCTGGCGAGGAAGCCCGCGCCGAACCATTCGATCAAGTGGTCGGACGTGATATCGTCCGCCGAGACAATGACGACACGGCGGCACCGTCCGGCGTGGATCCAGTCCTGCGCCATCCCGACGGCTTGCGTG
>Ga0187858_10003707_pt1 | contig 14714 bp, 14 predicted proteins | sample June2016WEW_8_15_FD_133015 | JGI IMG/M metagenome (GOLD analysis project Ga0187858, IMG submission 133015) | Peatland microbial communities from SPRUCE experiment site at the Marcell Experimental Forest, Minnesota, USA - June2016WEW_8_150 | ecosystem: Environmental > Terrestrial > Soil >...
ATAGCCCTTTTGTTTTTTGCTCGCGCATGCATACAATAGCTAATAGAGAGTGATCTTTCGCACTCTGCGCACGGCCTTATGGACTCAGACGCCCCGCTCAATATACGGCTACACGAGATTCTGCACGCCATTGTGCGGACCTATATCGAGACGGGCGAGCCCGTCGGTTCGCACACGGTGGCGAAGCGCCGCCGCCAGAGTCTGAGCGCGGCTTCCATCCGGAATGCGATGGCGGACCTGGCGGATGAAGGGTACCTGTCGCAGCCGCACACCTCCGCCGGCCGTATACCCACGGAAAAAGCGTTCCGCCATTATGTGCAGTCTCTCAATGCCGGGCGCATGCCTTCGGCCGATGCCGCCCGGTTGCGCAGCGAGCTCAGCGAAGCCGCCACGGTCGAGGCGCGCGTGGAGCGTTCCTGCCACATCCTGACGGAGCTGACGCGCAACGTGGGAATCACCGCCGCGCTGCCTCCGGCCGTGCAGGAACTGGACCAGATTGAGCTCGTGCCGCTGGGCGACCGGCGCATCCTGGTAATCCTGGTTACCCGCGACCGCACGGTCCACAACCGCGTGGTGGCCCTGGAGGAGACCCTTTCCTCCGAGGAATTGGGCAATATTCGCAATTATGTGAATCGCAATTTCAGCGGCTGGCGCCTGGAGGACGCGCGCCGGGAGCTATTGCTACGCATTGCAGAGGAGCGCGCCATATACGACGCAGTCCTGCGCAAGCTGACGCTGCTCTTCCAGAAGGGCCTGCTGGAGGTGGATGTCGCGCCGGACGTCTACATGGAGGGGGCCTCCAACCTGCTGGGGCTGGACCTGCACCTCACCCGCGAAAAGTTGCGCGACCTCTTACACGCGCTGGAAGAGAAGAAGCGGCTGGTGGAGTTGCTGGATCGGGTCATGGAAGAACCCACCGGATCGCTGGCGGTGCGTGTGGGTCTGGAGGACGCTCATCCGGCCATGAAGGAACTGGCCATCATCGGCATCTCGTTCCAGATGCCCAGCGGCATCTGGGCCAAGATCGCGGTGCTGGGCCCCATGCGAATGCAGTACGAGAGGGTGATGGGAGCGGTGCTGCAGACCAGGCGGGCGCTGGAAGGCATGCAGTTCTGATTTGCCAAGGTGGGGCAGGCGCTTTCGCCTGCCAAGCTGGTGCTGGTGGGGCAGGCGCTTTCGCCTGCCAAGCTCGCCGCTCGCGGCTTGGCATGTTTGCTAATCTAAAAGCAGTGGCAGACGATAATCAGGAACAGAATGTTTCGGGTTTGGAGGAGAACCTTCCCGCCCTTACGCTCGAGGCCCACGTCGCGGCGATCAGCGCGGACCGCGACCAACTCGCAGCGGAAAAAGCCGAGTTGAAGGACCGCTTGCTCCGCGCTCTGGCGGATTTCGATAACTTCAAGCGCCGGGCCGAACGCGACCGCTCCGATTATGTGCAGTTTGCGGCGATGGAAATCGTGCGCGACCTGGTCCCCGTCCTGGAGGACTTCCGGCGCGCGATGAAGGTCGAAACTGCCGATAAAGAGTACGCCAAGGGGATCGAACTGATCTACCAGCGGCTGTTCGAGACGCTGAAAAAAGCCGGCCTCGAGCCCATCGAGGCCGCCGGCAAACCGTTCGATCCCAATCTGCACCAGGCCGTGGATCGCGTCCAATCGGACGACTTCGAAGATCAGACGGTTCTGGAAGAATACCAAAGCGGATATAATTTCAAAGGAAAGCTGCTGCGGCCGGCCATGGTGAAGGTCGCGGTGAAGCCCTAGCGGTTGTCGTAACCTCCCGTGACGAAAAGAGACTACTACGAAATCCTTGGGATCGGCCGGGACGCGGACGATCAGAAGGTGAAGTCCGCGTACCGCAAGCTGGCCCTGCAGCATCACCCGGACCGCAACCCGGAAAACCCGGAAGCAGAGGAGAGGTTCAAAGAGGCCGCCGAGGCGTACAGCGTGCTGAGCGATGCGCAGAAGCGCGCCGCCTACGATCGCTACGGACATGCCGGCCTGCAATCCACGCAAGGTTTCGACCCAGGCACGTTTTCGGATTTCAGCGATATTCTGGGCGATTTCTTCGGGTTTGGCGGTCTTTTCGGCGGCGGCAGAGACCGCCGGAACCGGCCGCAGCGCGGCGAGGATTTGCGCTACGATCTCGAAATCGGCTTCGAAGATGCGGTGTTCGGCATGACCGCCGAGATCCAGGCGCCGCGCATGGAAGCTTGCGACCGCTGCCGCGCCACCGGCGCGGAGCCGGGCAGTGGATCGACCACCTGTCCCACCTGCAACGGCCGCGGGCAGATCCTGTATCAGCAGAGTTTTCTGTCGGTGCGCCGCACCTGCCATACCTGCGGCGGCAGCGGCCAGATCGTCCGCAACCCTTGCCGCCAATGCCATGGCCAGGGCTATCGCCAGGTGGTGCGGAAACTCAAAGTCAATATACCGGCCGGAGTGGATGACGCCAACCGCTTGCGGCTGGCGCACGAAGGCCAACCCGGCGCAAACGGGGGGCCTCCCGGCGACCTCTATGTGGTGCTGAAGGTCCGGGAGCACTCGTTCTTCGAACGCCACGAAAACGACTTGCACTGCACGATTCCCATCAACCTGGCACAAGCCACGCTAGGCGCCGAAATCGAAATCCCCACACTGGAGGAGCCGTACCGCCTGAAGATCCCCGAAGGCACCCAGAACGGCGCGCAGTTCCGCCTGCGGCACAAAGGCGTGCCGGTGGTGAATGGCAGCGGGCGCGGCGACCTCTACGTGCATATCGACGTGAAGGTGCCCTCCAAGCTCACGCGCGAGCAGCGCAAGCTCTTCGAGCAATTGCGCGAGACGCTGCCGGTGGAAAACCAGCCCGCCGAAAAGGGCTTGCTCGGCAAGGTCAAAGACTACTTCATGTAGGTCGCCGCATGTGGGGCAGGCGCTTTCGCCTGCCAACTCATTTGGCTCGGACGCCCCGTGGGCTCGACTGCCGCAGCGTCGGCAGGCGCGTAGAAACTCCAGAGCCGAGCCACGCTCGCCTTAGGCGCTTACATCAACGCGTCGTCCTCACCCGTCAGCGGCTTCTTGTGCTTGGGCTTCTTGCGCTCGGATTTGGGCACAATAGGCTTGGACGAGGGAACCGTGCCGACCCGCTCGCGCGCCAGTTTGCGGACTTCTTTCGGGACGTCGAATGTCTGCTTCTTGCGCGCCATTCTGGGTTGAGCCTCGCTTCGAGTATAGCTTACGCTCGCAGCTCAGCATCTGGAGTGCGGTCCAGCATCGAGGATCCCATCCTGTACTTGGTCACGTGGACGCCACGCGCAATTTCCAATTGGACTGGGCCAGAATACCTTCGAGGCATACCTGGTCCGCGTAGCCCGGAAGCACACCTTAAATCGACCTGGATTGATCCCAACACTCGTACCCAAGGGCTCAGAGCCGTGGCCGGTCGGGGAGCAGGTTCCGTACTTCGCATGCTATCCTGAGTAGAGACCTGACCGTTCCCAACGGAGAGATGGCCGAGTGGTTGAAGGCGCACGCTTGGAAAGCGTGTATAGGGGAAACTCTATCCAGGGTTCGAATCCCTGTCTCTCCGCCATCGTCTTCTTCCATTCCTAATTCAACAGCTTGCGGAACGTGGTTCCATGGCAACGTTCAAGCGAATCCGCATCTTCAAAAAGATCCGGGAGTCGAGCGGCGTGTAGCGTTCCAGCTCACTGAAGAAAGCCGGCGGCGGAAGCGGTTCGGGATGTGCTAACGTGGCTCAAGTGTCCCGTGTGTCCAGGAGACGCAACTCCAAGAAATCCCCAATAACGGCATCTGGAAAGGTCGAATTTAAAGAAGAAAAGGCCGCGGCTGGTTGGATCAACTGGCTCCCGCTTATCTTCGTTTTCTTTGGCGGGGCGGCATACTATAACAGCCTTCACGCTCCTTTTATTCTCGACGATCGATATCACATCGTCGAAAACGGCCGCATCCACCAGCTTTGGCCGCCATGGCCGTATCTGCTCCACACATCGCGCCCCATAATTTATTTGTCCTTGGCTCTGAACTACGCAGTTGGAGGCCTTGACCCGGTCGGATACCACGTCTTCAACATTGCCGTTCACATTGCCGCGGCCCTCATTCTATACGGCATCCTGCGCCGAACGCTTCTTTCCAGCCTGTTGCGGCAACAGTTCGGCGCGTCTGCCATCTGGCTCGCGGGACTTACGGCGCTCATCTGGCTGGTGCATCCGATCCAAACGGAAAGTGTGACCTATGTAGTGCAGCGCGGCGAATCGCTAATGGGTCTGTTTTATCTGCTTACGCTGTACTGTGTGGTTCGCGGTATCGAGTCGCCGCGCAGCGCTTGGTGGTACGCCGGCGCGGTCGCGAGCTGCTTTCTGGGGGTTGGCTGTAAAGGCGTCATACTGACGGCGCCGTTAGTGGTTTTTCTGTACGACCGCGCTTTCTTCGCGGGATCGTGGCGCGACTTGGTCCGCCGCCGATGGCATTTGTACGCGGGGCTGGCAGCGACGTGCCTGTTGTTTCCCTTACTCCTGTCGCAAGCTCCAGAGGAATGGAAGGAAAGCGCCGGATTTGAGTATGCCGGGGCCACACCTCTCAAATATGCAATGACACAGTCGGCCGTGCTCCTCCACTATCTGCGATTGGTTTTCTGGCCGGACGCTTTGTGCCTCGATTGTGGTTGGCCCATTACACGCACAGCCGGCGACGTATTACCACAACTGTTGATAGTAGGCGTCTTGGTAGCGGCGACGATATGGGCGTTGCGCCGCAAGCCGGCCCTAGGCTTTCTCGGGGCGTGGTTCTTCATTATCCTGATCCCAACTTCGAGCTTCATGCCGATTGCCGATGCCGAGGTGGATCACCGTATGTATTTGTCGCTGGCTGCCATCGTCGCATTGACGGCGATTGGCCTATTCTGGCTGATGCGGCGGTTTGGAGCTCCTTCGATCGCATGGCTCGCAATCGGGCTCATCGTGCCATTGTTGACGGCTCTGACGGTCAGACGCAATTCCGACTACGCTTCCGAGCTTACTATTTGGCAGGACACTGTATCTAAGAGTCCGCGTATGCCGCGGGCCCAATACGATCTGGCGCACAGCTTGGAGGCTGAGAATAGGATCCCAGAAGCCATTTTGCATTACAAGAAAGCAATCGAAGATAACCCGGACTACGTTGACGCGCTCAACAACCTCGGCCACGTCCTGGCGGTTTCCGGCAACGTACAAGACGCGGTCCCCTACCTGCAACGCGCGATCGCATTGAAGCCGGGCCTGGCGGAAGCCCACCTCAACCTGGGATATGCTTTGGCGCAACAGGGGAAAGTCAAGGATGCGATCGCGCAATGGGAAGAGACGATTCGGATTAAACCGGATTTGGCGGACGCACACAATAACCTCGCGATTGCATTGGCCCTCGATGGCAGGACCGAGGCGGCCGTCGATCACTGGGAGCAAGCGCTCAAGGTCACACCGGATTCGGCGGATATTCACAACAACCTGGCGTATGCCCTCTCCCGGCTGGGCAGGACGCGCGATGCCTTCTTGCATTACGAACAAGCGCTACGGTTAAAGCCCGATTACGTTTTGGCGCAGGACGCTTTCGCGAAGCTTCTAGCTACCCTCGGCCCGGAAGCCGGCGGTGACCCGAATCGAGCGATAGACCTTGCCTCCCATGCTTGCGCTGCGACTAACAATCAAGTTGCGAGCTACCTCGAAACGCTGGCCATGTCTTATGCGGCGGCCAGGCGTTTCGAGGATGCCATTAGAACGGCGCGAGAGGCGATTGAGGTAGCGCGCTCGACCGGCCACCCTGAGATAGAACGCGAGATGGAGGCTCGCTTGGATCTTTACCGCCACGGCCGCGCATGACGTGGCGCACGCACTCTTGCGTGCCGCGTCGGCACTCCTGCCGACGCCTCTTCCCTGACGGTCGCGGCTCCGTTCGCCGCCGTACGCCTTTGAGGGCTGTGTAACGCATAACTCGATCCAATCATCTGCGTGCATCACCGTGCATCGGCGGCTTAAGCTGCCTTTCACGCCAACCACCCGCGCTTTTCTTTCCACCGGCCGCGTGTGAAGTCCGGGAACTTGACTGGAGCGCTGCCATGCGCCACGGACTCTTCGCTCAGCGGGCCGGGCGCGCTCCAGGCAGCCGCGTCGTACACATCTATATCGGGTGTCAGCCCTTTGCGTAGGCACTCCATTAGCCGGTAAACCATCAGGAAGTCCATGCCGCCGTGGCCGCCCAGTTTGCGCGCCAGCTCGCCTTGACGCTTCCAGAGCGGATGCTCGTAGCGGTCCTTGTATTGGTCGATCGGCGTGAATTCCTCCGAGTCTGGATTGTCGAAGTAGATTCGGGGAGGATAGTCCCTGAAGATTCCCTTTACTCCGGCAATCAAATTGATACGATCGTAGGGATGCGGATTCACGACATCGTGCTGCAGCGTTATAGTCAGGCCGTTCGCCGTCTTAATCAGTGAGGTATTCATGTCGCCGCAAATATACTTCTCTTTCCACTTAGGGCTGTCTTTGGGGACGTGCGCCTCGCGCCAGGCGTCCAGGCCGCGTTCGGGAGAACTCATCGATACCAGATAGTCGAAGCGATCGCCGCGGTTGATTCCCATGTAATTGGCCACGGGTCCCAGACCGTGCGTGGGATAGAGGTTTCCGTTGTGGCTGGTGTGGGGAGTGCGGCGCCACAGGCCCTCGCTTTTATCCTCAAAAAGCAGCCGGCGCAGATCGTGCAGGTAGGCGCCTTCGCCATGCAGCAGATCGCCGAACAGCCCTTCGTGGATCATGTTCAGCACCATCAGCTCGTTGTAGCCATAGCAGCAGTTTTCCATTATCAGGCAGTGGCGGCGGGTTTTCTCGGAGGTATCGACCAGCCGCCAGCAGTCGGCGATGGTGGTGGCGGCCGGCACTTCCACGAAGGCATGCTTCCCGCTGGTCATGGCGGCGACGGCCATGGGGACGTGCCAGTCCCAAGGTGTGGCCATATAGGCGAAGTCGACGTCGTCGCGCTTTAGCAGGTTTTCGTAATCGTGATCGCCGTTGGCATACACCGCGGGCGGTCTCTGCCCGGCACGCTCGACCGCGGCCTGGGCCTTCAGCGCGGCGTCCTTAACCACGTCGCACACGGCCGTGACTTGGACGCCCTCCACGGCGAGAAACTCCTCGAGCATGCTGGATCCCCGCTCGCCACAGCCGATCAGCCCCATACGGAGCTTCTCATGCGGCTCAAACGCCATGCCGATGACGGAGCCGTGCTCGGCAGGCGGGGCCGCGGATGCGCTCTGGGTCATGAGGGCGGCCGTGCCAGCCATTGCTCCGCGCAGGAGATCCCGGCGGGAGGGTTGGTGCTTGGGAAGACTCTGTTCTGGTGGCATGTTCCTATATTAGTTCCGTTGCTCAGGAAGCGGTTGGGCGTGATACAGTGACGGTTTTGGTCAGAAAGTAGGGCGGGTCCCCTGACCCGCGCTGAGCCCCTAGGCTCGGCTGTCTGACCGCAAGGAGAAAACGCATGCACGACTTCAGCAATCAAGTAGTCCTGATTACAGGCGCCAAGGGAGGCCTCGGCACGTCCGTCACACAGGCATTTCTGGCCGCCGGCGCGATGGTGGTTGGATCGTCGAAGAGCATCCGGGATTCCGACTTCGCGAGTCCCCGCTTTGCCGCCATACCGGCGGATCTCACGGTTGCCGAGTCCGCGCGCCAGCTCGTCGCGTCCACCATCCGCCGTTTTCAGAAGATCGACGCGCTGGTGCATGTGATGGGCGGATTCGCCGGCGGACAGCCCATCCCCGAAACGGACGACGAAACGTGGGACCAAATGATGAACCTGAACCTCCGGGCGGCGTTCAACGTGTTACGAGCAGTGATTCCCCACATGCGGGCAGCCGGGCGCGGCCGCATCGTGGCGATTGCCAGCCGCCAGGCCGTCGAGCCTGCCGCGAATCTGAGCGCCTACAATACGTCGAAGGCAGCTCTGGTGGCGCTGATCCGCACGGCGGCTCTCGAAAACAAAGACGCCGCCATCAGCGTAAACGCGATCCTGCCCGGCACCATGAATACGGAAGCCAATCGCAAGGCTAGCCCCGGCGCGGATCCGTCCAAATGGGTGCAGACCGAGCACGTCGCCAGCCTCGCCGCTTTCCTGGTCTCCGACGCGGGCGCGGAGATCACCGGCGCCGCCATTCCCATCTACGGGCTGGCGACTTAATCGCCTCCACGGTGTGGACTGGGTATGGGCGGTGAGCTAACCTGGAGCTACGTGTTCGACTTTGAGGCTGTGATGAGCTAGTCCGCTTGGCGCTGAGGCCGGATCACGCATGTTTCTGCCGTTTGTTGTAGCTATCCAGATCGCAGTCATCGCGCATCGGGGCGAGCACCTCGCGCATCCCGAAAACACTCTTCCCGCTTTCCAGGCAGCCATCGATGCCGGGGCGGATTTCTTCGAACTGGATGTGCGCACCACGGCGGACGGGCAACTGGTGCTGATGCACGATGGCAAGGTCGACCGCACCACCAACGGAACGGGGCTGGTGCGGACGATGACCCTGGACCAGATTCGCGCCCTTGATGCCGGCGTCAAGTTCGCTCCGGAATTCGCAGGCACGAAAGTCCCAACCTTCGAGGAGGCTCTGAATCTGGCGCGCGGCAAGATCGGCGTCTATGTGGACTGCAAAGAGGTCGCTCCGGCCGATCTGGTGGCGGCTATCGAAAAGACAGGCATGCAAGATGCCGTTGTGATTTATGGAGGCACGGAATTCCTGAAGAACGTACATGCATTGCGCCCCTCTCTGAAGGTCATGCCGGAAGCTGGCAGCGCCGACAAGCTGGGCAAGCTGCTCCCGGAACTGAAGCTCCAGGTGGTCGCCTTCGACGCGGGCGATTTCAAGGACGATGTCATCGCCACGGCTAAGCAGGCGAAAGTGGAGATATATGTCGACCGCCTGGGGCTCGCGGACAAAGCGCCGGCGTGGCAGGATGCCGTCGACCGCGGCGCCGCCGGCATTCAGACCGACCATCCGGCGGAACTCGTCCAATATCTGCGGTCGCGAAATCTGCACAGATAGCTCGGCGGCGGGAAGCTTACGGCGGCGGCTTACGTGACAACGTCTCCCGAGCGGCAATGCGTCACCGGATAACCTCCCAACGTGCGCCGCGTCCCCGCCCGGCTAGACGGACTCGCCCGGACTGCTTCATCTCCGCCAGCACTTTCTTGATTAATTGCGGACTGGCTGCCGGCAACTGCGCCGCCATGTCGGCCAATGTGAACCACTCCGCCTGAGCAAGCACCGTCTGCCGCACTAGATCGCTCTTGGCAGGCCGCGCCTCTACCGATTCGACTTGCCGCTCGAACTCTTTGTAGGCGCTTCGCAAAATGCCCAAGAAGTAGTTCCACCAAGGAACGATTTCGTTTCGGCCTTCGTGCCAACCCTGCGAACACAACTTGAGAACGCGATAGTATTCCTCTTTGGTCTCTTCAACCAGCCTCTCCAGGCTGATGTACCGAGCGACCTGGAAGCCTTGCGATTGAAGCAACAGTGAAGTCGCAAGCCGCGAAACGCGGCCGTTGCCGTCACGGAAGGGGTGGATACAACGGAGGTCGAAGACGAAGGTCGCCACGATCGGCAGCGGAGGAACGCGCTCCTCATCGCAGGCGGCGCGATAATTGCGGCACAATGTCTCCACAGTCCTGGGCGTCTCCTTGGCGGAGACCGGGACGAAGCGGATACTCCGCTCGCCGTTCGGCAGAATTTCGACGATCTCGTTATCACGCCTCTTCCATTCGCCGGCGTCTCCCGAAGATCCGCCCTGGGCAAGCGCGTGCAAGCGACGGATCACATCGGGAGTGATTGCAACCCGGTTCTTTCGCGAGAAGATCCACTCCAGCGCCACGCGATACCCTGCCAGTTCCTCCTCCGAGCGGTCACGCGGCCTGGCCCCTCCGATCACAAGGGTCCGCAAGCGATTTGCCGCGACGGTCACACCCTCGATACGATTCGACGATTCGGCGCTTTGGACGATCGCCTGTTCTCGCAATACCTCCAGGACTTCAGGTTTTTGTTTGATCCAGAGGTCCTGCTTTCCGCGCGCTTCCATACACGCACCCAGAAGCCAGCCGGTTCCGATCGGGATCGCTAGGTCCGCCAGTCTGTCGGGGTCGAGCGTCAACATGTCCAGTCTCTTGATAATATAGTAGCCTAATAATAGCCGAATGCTCGGCGAGTAGCCAATTAGGCTTTATGCCTGTGCTCGCTGGTGGGCAGAAGATCGGGGCCGCCCCTTGCCACGATGGAACACTTCTGCTACTTATTGTTTGAAACGACCAGCAGGGTGCCGGCGCGGAGGACCCTCGGGCGCAGCAGGGCCTTGGCAAGCAGCCCTCAATCGAAAGCGAGGCATTGTGGCGGATCTAGACACCACGTATGAAGTTTGGCTCCCCGTAATCGGCAGAGCCCTCTCTTACCTGTGCATGCACAACGCGGACATGGGCAGCAAAACGATAGCGGAGAGGGCTCGGTTTCTGGAGGGGCTCGGCCTTGAGAGAAAGGACGTGGCCGCAATGCTCGGCACTACCTCCGCCTCGATAACAGAGTTGATGAGTCAAGCAAAGAAGAAGAAGAAGGGAGCGAAGAAGAATGCCACCCGCAAAGCGAAGGGCCGCTAACCAGCCTCGCGAGCCAGTACCCGCTGAGGAGAAGATCGCCAGGCTTCTTGGCATGCTACTGGTTAAAGACATCGAACAGAAGACTGAGCAGGTCACTTTGCTTCGATCAATCGGGTTCGAAGTGGGGGAGGTTGCTGCGATGCTAGGGATGACCGAGAACCATGTAAATGTGGCCGCGCACCACGGTCGAAAGAATTTGGGCAAGAAGAAGCCGAAGAAGTAATGCATGCCGAAGATTAATCAGGCTCTGCTGGACCGGTTGGCGAGTAAGCTCGGCGTAACCAATGCCCAGGTCTACTCCCGCATTCAGCACGTCCACAACCGGACTCTTCTCGATAGGCACATCGCGGCATTGAAGCTGGCGGCTGACGAGGGGATCAACATCCACAAGTACTCGTCACCCGAGGAGAGGAACCAGCTTCGGGGCGCCCTAAATACGGAAACGGGGCGCGCCACGCCGATGGTGAGCGCCGGCGGGCCTCCATCGGCCGTCGGGCGCGCCGCGAAGGGCAAAAAGCCGCTGAAGATGCCGAAGGCGAAGGACAATACAGTGTTCGTCGTACATGGACGCAACGAGTCGCTGCGAAAATCGACGTTCGATTTTCTCCGCGCGCTTGGGCTCAACCCGAGGGAGTGGAGCCAGGCGCTCCTCATGGCGAAAGGTGCGAACCCATGGACCCTGGACGTGATCGATGCGGCGATGGCGAGGGTGCAGGCCGTCGTTGTAATGTTCTCACCTGATGACGAGGCAAAGCTCAAGGACGAGTTTTGCGGCAAAAACGAGAAACGAACCGAAGGCAAGTTGAAAGGGCAGCCACGCCCCAACGTCATCTTCGAAGCGGGCTTGGCCTTAGGACGGCACCCGGACAAAACCCTCTTGGTCCAGGTCGGTGAAGTTCGGGGATTCACCGATATTCTCGGCAAGCACATTCCGAAACTGACCAATGAGGCCTCGAAGAGAAACGACATCGCCAACCGCTTAGCCAAGATCGGCTGCAAGGTGGACACAACCGGCGACGACTGGCGAGCCACCGGCGACTTCTCGGCCTGAGATGGTGAGGATCGCTTCCCGACGGTCAGGGCCCCGTAAATTAGATCAAGCCCCGTGCGTCATGCCCAACAACGCATTAATCACAATCGCCGCCATGCCCACCGGGATCATCACTTTCCACCCGATGTTCATGAGTTGGTCGTAACGGAAGCGCGGGAAGGTGCCGCGGAACCAGATCATCATGTAGACGATCACGGAGACTTTGAACAGGAACCAGAAGACGCCGATAGCGTTGGCGTTGAACGCCGGAACCATGAAGATCCCGCCGATCAGAACCAGCAAAACCGCCGCGCCGACCAGCACCTTCTGTTGCAGCGGGTCCTTCAGGCGGCGGACCAGGATCAGGCTGCTCAGGCCGGAGCCTACGAACACCAGGAACGGCACTAAGTAGTCGAGCGCCGCGAGCCAGGAGACGCTGGGAAACGGCCGCAGCCATCCGCCCCAGAATAGCGTCACCGCCACCGAGGAGATCACGAAGATATTGGCGTACTCCGCCAAAAAGTACAGCGCCCACCGGAAGCCGCTGTACTCGGTGTGAAAGCCAGCCACTAACTCGGACTCCGCTTCGGGCAGATCGAACGGCGCGCGATTGGTCTCTGCCGTAGCCGCGATGATGTAGACCACAAACGGCACGATCATGAAGCCGTAGTTGTCAAAGACGAACCAGATGCCGCGCGCCTGCTGTGCTCGAATGATACCCTGCATGCTAAGAGTGCCGGCCACCATCACGCCGGAAAGCAGCGCGAAAGACAGTGCCACTTCGTAGCTCACAAGCTGTGCCGCGCTGCGCAGCGCGCCCAGCAGCGGATAGTGACTGTTAGAGGCCCAACCGCCCAGAATGATTCCCAGAATACCAACGGCGGACATAGCCGAAATCACCAGCAGGCCTACGTTGACATCCGCCACATACAGATACTTGCTGAAGGGAATTACGGCAAAGGCAGTCAGGCCGGTGAACGTGGAAATCACGGGCGCGAGCCAGAAGATAGACTGGTCCGCGTCTGTAGGAATGATGTCTTCCTTAATGAGCAGCTTCAAGGCGTCCGCGATGGGCTGCAACAACCCGTGCGGGCCGACGCGCATAGGCCCCAGCCGTACCTGAAAATCCGCCAGCACCTTGCGCTCGATCAGCACGATGTACCCGGCCACCAGCGGGAACGCCGCGATGATCACCAGGGTTACGACGCTCGGTATGAATAAAGGATGGTGGATGATCGCGTCCATAAGTCCCTAACGCAACAGCGAAGTCTGCGCCAGCCGCAGGAAAGGCTCCGGATAAATGCCGATCGCCAGAGTAAGAATGCCGCTCACGCCCAGCGCCACGCGTAATCCGAAGCTGGTGGAGAGCGGCGCTTTCTCGGTGAGGTCCCGCACGAAGATAGCGCGCACGATGCGGAAGTAATAATAGATCGCCACGGCCACATAGAGCGTGGCAATGACTGCCAGCACGTAATGTTTGGTTTCGATCAGCGAAAGGAAGATGTAATACTTTCCGAGGAAGCCGGCAGTCGGCGGGATGCCGGCGAGCGACAACAGGAAAACCAGCATTAACAGCGCGTAGCCGGGGCTCTTCTGCATCAGGCCCGCCATATCGTCCAGATCCTCGCCGATGATGCCTTTGCGGCGCAAGGCTATGACCACCAGGAAGGCCCCGAGATTCATGAACGTGTAGACCATGACGTAGACAGCGATACCTTTAATGCCGGTGGCATTACCCGCAATCAGGCCCAGCAGCATGTAGCCGGCGTGCGAGATGGAACTGTATGCCAGTAGCCGCTTGATATTGTTCTGATTGATGGCGGCCAGGTTGCCGACCGTCATGGTGGCGACGGCGACGAAGCTCAAGATCGGCTCCCAGGCATCGCGCGCTGACGCCAGCGGCCCCAGGAAGATGCGTATCAGGAAGGCGATGGATGCCGCTTTCGAGGCCACCGAAAGATAAGCCGTGACCGTGGTCGGCGCGCCCTCGTAGGCGTCTGGCGCCCACATGTGAAACGGCACGGCGGAGATCTTGAAGAGCAACCCGACCGACGTAGTGGCCAACGCCAGCAGGACCATCGGATCCATGGGCGGGCGCGCCGCGATGGCCACGGCGATATCCGCCAGCTTGGTCGATCCGGAGATGCCGTACATCACCGAGAAACCGTAGGCCAGGAAGCCGCTGGAAAATGCCCCGAGCAGCAGATACTTCATCGCGGCTTCGTTGGAGCGCTTTTCTGTGCGCAGAAAGCCCACCATCACATAGAAGCAGAGCGCCATCAATTCCAGGCCAATGAAGAGAGTAACTAAGTCGGTTCCGGCGGCCAGGAAGAACATGCCGCATTGCGCGAACATAAGCAGCCCGTAGTATTCGCCGTGGTGCTCGCCTTCAATCTCCAGATACTTGTACGAAACAATCGCGACGATGATTGTGGCGGCAACGAAGATCCAATTGAAGAAGATGGCGAAACCATCCATGGTGAGCGCGCCTTGAAACGCCACCAACTGGTTGACGCCGTTCTCCATAAGATTCGCCTGCTGCTTCCACAAGCCGTATCCGGTGAATCCTTCCCCGAGAATGACGAAGAACAGCAGGTATTTGCGCTGCCGCGGATCCGGAAACACCAGAAAATCGAAAAGCAGGATGGCGCACCCGAACAAAGCCAGCATGATGGCTGGAACGAGAACGAAATGATCCGTGGATGTGTAGAACTGACTCATTGCCCACCTGCTTGGGGATTGGCAGGCGGAAGCGCCTGCCCCACCGCTCCGCCCCCATAATATCCCGGCCGCACGCGCTCCACGATCTGCTGCACGGGCTTCTCCAACAACTCGAAATAAGGCTTGGGATAAACGCCGATCCAAATGGCCCAAGCGATCAGCGGCAGAAAGATCGCCATCTCACGCACGCTCAAATCGGGCAACAGCAGGTTCTTTCCGTTAGTGACCTGGCCGAGCATAGTCCGCTGATAGAGCCACAGCAAATACGCCGCGCCGAAAACTACGCCGGTCACCGCGAAGGCCGCCCA
>Ga0187858_10003720_pt1 | contig 14693 bp, 14 predicted proteins | sample June2016WEW_8_15_FD_133015 | JGI IMG/M metagenome (GOLD analysis project Ga0187858, IMG submission 133015) | Peatland microbial communities from SPRUCE experiment site at the Marcell Experimental Forest, Minnesota, USA - June2016WEW_8_150 | ecosystem: Environmental > Terrestrial > Soil >...
CAGCACCGTGATCGCCAGCGGGTTGCCATCGGTGAAGTCCAGCACGGGCCGCCAGTCTTCCACGTCCGTCAATCGCCGCCCGTGCTTGGCAGCCAAGGCTCGCGCCAGTTCGAGGCGCTCCTGGCACGGCATCCGCGGCACGGCGCTGCGCCCGGGCAAATCGCCCAGCCAGTCGCGCTCGTCGCGGCGGGAGGTCAGCAGGAACTTCGCCTTGGTCTCGCGCGCCGCCCGCAGGAAATCGGCGAGCTCGAGTTGCTCCGGTGCGCTCCACTTCGATTCGCCGCCCTTGGGGAATCCGGCGACTGGCTCAACGTTGTCCCAGATCCACAGCAGCGGCAACTGCCGCATCACTTGCAACGCGATGCCGTGCCGCGCCGTATCGTCGAGCGCCAGCCAGTGCACGCCCGCCTGCTCCAGCGCCTTTCCGAACACCTGCCCGAACTGGTCGAGCACGCGCGCCAGCGGCTGGTATTGTTCGAAGGAAGTGAACAGCACCGGACCTTCGATCCCGCCGGTCTCGCGATACCAGCGGGCGAACTCGGCCGCGGCGGCGGTTTTGCCGCTGCCCGCATAAGCGTGCAGCAGCACGATGGCATGATCGTCGAAGGCCCGATCGAGCGCCAGCAGGGTTTCGTCGCGCCCGATGAAGCCCGCGTCCGGACGCGGCGGCAATCCTTCCACTTCGGCAGCGGCCTGGTCCAGCTTCAATGCGAGCTTGCCGGCACCCGCGCGCCGCGGGAAGAGCGCCACCGGCTCCGCCTCGAAGACCACCGGCACCATCCAATCCTGGAGCGGCCGCGGATCGAAGGCGATCCCACGCAGCGGTTGATCGTGCAACTGCTTGCGCGCGAAGCTGACCGCCTCGCCCAGGGCGTCGCCCTGCGCTAGGCGCCCGTACAGCTCCGCCATAAACTGCGCGGCGGTGACGACGTAGACGCTGTAGCGCATGGCCACCACTCCCGCCGCGCCTGCGTCCATGATCTCCTGGGCCAGTGAGCCGAAAGCGCGGGTTTCCTGATGCGGGTTATCCGGTGCTGCCGCCACGGGCTTCGACGGCGGATCGGCATAGGCCGATTGGCAAGCGTTCAGCACCAGCGCGGCAACGCCCGTCTCGGCCAGCAGGCTGCCCAGCGCCGGGCCGTCCACAAGCTGCTGGTTCTTCTCGAGCGCCGGGTTTTCAAAGAGCAGGTAGCCGTGGCCGCCCTTGCGCGGGCCATGTTCGCTCCAGGTCCCGTGCCCATCGAAATGCACCAGGTGGTACGGCTCGCCCGCGGCTCTCGCCTCGCGCAGCACGTGCGCCAGTTGATCGAACGACGGCGGACGCAGCACGGTCAGCCGCACGCCGTCGCTTCCGCGCAAGCCTTCCAGCATGCGGCGGGCGACGGAGCGGAACGGCACATCCTCGCGCCCGCGTGGCCGACAGATCACCAGCAGCACGCGGGTCGGCCCGCCTGCACTCGGCGCCGGCCTCGCCGGACGTTGCGCCGCATCGTGCGTAGCCCGCACAAAGGCACGCGCCCGCAGCGCCAGCGGCACATCGGCGTCCGGATCGCGCAGCAATTCCCACGGCAGCGCGGTCGCATCCTTCACCGTGGTTTCGATCTCGACGCGCGTGTCGCTCAGATCGTGCCGGACCTCATGCCAGACCGGCGTGTTGCCGAGCACCTTGCCAAACAGCTCCGTGCCGATCTCCGCCATGCGCCGCTCGATGCGCGCCGCAATCGCCGGCGCCGGATCCATAGGGTATTGCAGGAAATCTTCCAGGTACCAGCGAATGTCTTCCTGATCCTGCGCGGTAAGTTGGAACTCGAAGCTCGACTCGCCGCTACGCCGGAGGCCGCTACTTTCAAGTTCCACCTTGACGTGGTACCTGTTGGCGCCTTCGGCTAACTGAATGAGGCGCAGCAGAGGCATCAGGCCTATAATACACGTATGGCACAATCCAAGGCGGAGAGCTTCACGGCTTATCTGGAGGCGAAGCAGCGCTGGGATAGAGCAAAGAAGGCGGCGCCTACAGTCGGCGGCGGCACAGCTCTCTCGATTCTGGCCGTGCTCGCCGGGAATGCCGGGCAGCCGATGCCACTTACGGACTTGCAGGCCGCCAGCGACATGAGCTTCAGCAGTTTCGCCGAGGCGATCAAACGTCTGCAGGACTCGGGCTATCTCACCCTGGTTGGCACCCCCGGCGCCGAGTCGGCGCAGTTGACAAAGTTGGGAGCGGAAGTGGCATCGCTCGCATAACCGGCGTAGCCCGTAATGCCGCCGGAGGTTCTCGATTTCGTGGCAGTGGCGCTACTCGGTGCGCTGGTCGGCAGCGGCGAACTCGTTTCGCGTTATCGCGACGCACCCAAGGCGGCTCTCTATACCCGGCCCGCGCTGGTCTATGTCGCTTTGAACGTGGCGGCGTCGATATTGGCGCTGGCGTTGATCCGAGGCTATGAATGGACATTCAACGCCACGGGTGCGAGCCAACACTGGACCCAGGTGCTGGTGGCGGGCGTGGGCGCCATGGCTTTATTTCGGACTTCGCTCTTCATGGTGCGCGCCGGGGATCGCGATATCGGCGTGGGTCCCGGCAGCTTCCTGCAAATCTTCCGCGACGCGGCCGATCGCGAGGTGGATCGCGTGCGCGCCACTGCACGGGGTATGGCGGTTGCCAAGCTGATGGAAGGCATCGACTACCAAAAGGCGGCGCAAGGATTGGTGCCCTATTGCCTCGCCCTGATGCAGAACGTGCCGGACGAGGAGCAAACGAAATTCCTGCGGGCCGTCGATCTCCTGACTGCGGACCCAGACATCGAGGGGGCCATCAAGGTGCGCATCCTCGGTTTGCACATTTTCAATGTTGTTGGTCCTGCCGTGCTTATAGCCGCCGTGGAAGCGCCACGCGACGAGCTCACTCATAGCGCAGCGCCACCACCGGGTCCAAATTAGCCGCACGGCCCGCCGGCCAGATTCCGAAGAACAGCCCCGTACAAACCGACACCAGAATCCCCGAGGCCGCCGCCCACAGGGGCACCGCCGTCGGCAGACTCTTGAAGATCAGCCCTACGAGCATGGACACGCACCAACCAAGAAACAAGCCGATCACCCCGCCGATTCCGGTAAGCACCACCGCCTCCGTCAGGAATTGTAGGATGATGTCGGCTTTGCGCGCGCCCACCGCCTTGCGGATCCCGATTTCCCGTGTGCGCTCGGTCACCGAGACCAGCATGATATTCATCACTCCGATGCCGCCCACCAGCAACCCGATGGAACTAAGGATCACCATGACCAGCGCTACGGTGCCGGTGATGCGGTGGAAATCCTCGATCATCTGCTGCGCGGTGGAGAGCGAGAAATTGTCCGGCTTGTCGTTGGGAACTTTGCGCTGGATGCGCAGGACGGTGCGCACCTCGTCCTCGGCCTTCGCCAGCATTCCGTCATAAGCGATCACGATCAGCATGTTCTCGTTGGCGCTGGGATAGAGCTTGCGCATGGTGAAGTACGGAAACAGGATGCGGTTGTCGTCCTGGCCGGGGAAGGACGCCGCCGGCCGCTCCATGACGCCGATCACTTCCACCGAGTGGCCATCCACTTCGATCCATTTACCCACCGCGTTTACGCCCTTGAAAAACGATTTGCCCAAGTCCTCGCCGACCACCACGACTGGCATATGGTGCCGGCTCTCGGTATCGGTGAAGAAACGGCCTTCCAACATGACGGTGCCGCCGGCGGCGTAACCTTCTTCGGTCCCGCCGATATCCAGTTGGTAGTTATCGTTGCCCTTATAGCGGGCTTTGTGGATCTGGTCCCAATTCGAAAACAGGTAGGGACTAACGTGTTCGACCGATGGGCAGCGTTCCTGAATGGCCACGGCGTCGTCGCGCGTCAACATCTTGCGCTTCTGCTCTTCCAGAGTAAAGCCGCCAAAGCCGCTGCCGCGCAGGACCACTATGGTGTTTGGCCCGAAGCTCTTCAGGATGTTGGTAATCGCTCCGTCGAGCCCGGCGATGATGGAGCCTACCCCAATGACCGCGCCGGTGCCGATGATGACTCCCAGCACCGTGAGGAACGAGCGCATTTTGTGCTCGCGCACCGTGGTCAGCGCCAGACCGACTCCCGAAGCTAACGAACCTAATGTCATCGTTCCACCCTCAAGGCTTCAATGGGGTCCAATCCCGCAGCGCGCCGTGCCGGATAGATCCCGAAGAACAATCCTACTGCCGCCGAAAGTGTCACGCCCACGACCACCGCGCTGATTGGAATGTGCATAGGCACCGGTGTGAGCGCTTTTACCAGCAATGCGACGATCCATGCAATGAGAATCCCAATTACCCCGCCCGACGCGGAGAGCATGGCCGATTCCACTAGAAACTGGTTGAGTATGTCGCTGCGCCGCGCGCCGACCGACTTGCGAATGCCGATTTCGTGCGTGCGCTCGGTGACCACCGCGAGCATGATATTCATGATCACCACACCGCCCACCACCATGAAGACGGAGACCACGCCGACCGCTGTGGCGGCAATCGCGCCGGTCAGATTATTCCACACGTTAACCAGCGAATCCGAACTGACCATACCGAAGGTGTCCTCGTCCTTCGGGCGCAAGTGCCGGTAGGACCGCAACAGCACGCGGACTTCGTCCTGGGCCTGCTGCAGGACGCCCTGGTCCGCCGCTTTCAAATCGAACGAGATGCCGGTGCGCGAGCCGTAGATCTTGTAATAGGTCTCGGCCGGGATCATCAGGAAATTGTCGCGGGAGTTCCCGAACACCGATCCCTTGGTCTTGGCTACACCGATGACTTCGTAAGGGCGGCCTTCCACGATGATGGATTTGCCGATCGGGTTGGTGTTGGCGAAGAATTGCTCTTTCAGGTCGTTGCCGATCAATGCCACCATGGCGCGCCGCTCGTCTTCGAGATCGCTGATGAAGCGGCCCTCGACGGGCACGGTGTTGGAGATCACACCCTCGTTGGCGGTGGCGCCGGTCAATTGGACGTTGTCCCGGTGTTCTTTGCCGAAATGTACGGAGACCACGCGGTTTACCGACATTCCTATTTCTTGCACCTGCTTGCTGTTGGCGCGCAGAAATTCGAATTCTTCCTTGGAAAGCTCCGGATTGCGCCGCAGCATTTCCAGATATTTCTTGGGATCCCACATGCCAATCATGACGACGCGCCGCACCTTGAACCCGTCAGCGCCCATGCTGGACACGTTCTGCGCCACGTACACGTTCATACCATCGATCACCGACATGACCGCGATGAGCGTAGTGGTGGCCAGGATGATGCCCAGAAGCGTGAGGAAGCTGCGCAGCTTGCTGCCGCGCAACGAGAGCGCCGCGCCGGTAACCGCTTCGCCGAAAGAAGCATTGGTCTTCATTCAATTTCCAGACGATGTTCGGGGATGCTTTGTTCCTTGTTCCGCTATCCATTCCATTATCGCGTGATCCAGCCAGAGCCGGGGTCGCCCCCGGGCGATGAAGCCCACATGGCCGCCGTATTCGGTCGCCAGCAGGTGCAGGCATGGATTTTGCTGGAACGCCGGGTGCTCGTAAATTTGGTACGGGACCCAAGGGTCGTCTTTCGCGGCGATGAACAAGGCGGGAACGCGTATGAGATCCAGCAACTGGGTGGCGGATTGCGTTCTGTAATAATGTTCCGCGCCGGTGAATCCGAACGAGGGCGCGGTGATGCGATCGTCCAACTCGATGACGGTTCGAATGCCCTGCAAATCCGCGGCGGTGGAGCGCCCCACAGCGCAGGCCCGCGCACCCATCAGACGCACGAAGCGGGTTTCGTAGAAGCGGTTATCCGGCTGGCCGACACGCCGGGCACAGGCCTCGAGGTCGATGGCCGGCGAGACGGCGCAGATACCGGCGATCAGCGGGCGGGCGTCTGCACCCAATTCACCCGCGAGCTTGGCTACTATATTGCCGCCTAGCGAGAAGCCCACCAACCACATCGGGGCCCGTCCTTCGCGTTCGAGCGCGCACAGCACAGCCAGCAGATCGCTGGTCAGCCCGCCATGATAGCTGGTATGGGCAAGCTGCTCGGTGCCGCCGCAGCTTCGCAGGTTCACTCGGTGGGCCGTGTATCCCGCCGCGACGACGCAGAGCGCCACGCTGCGCATATAGCCGGAATCGGCCGATCCTTCCAGGCCATGGACCAGCACGATATCGCCGCGCGGCGCACCCGCCGCCCGCTGCGTTCTGACGAGAACCTGCACACCCGGCTCCGTCTGGAACAGCCTGCTCTCGACCGGAAATCGTTTGCCGGCGGAGGGCCGCGGCCACAAATACCCGGCGATGGTCTGGAAATGGGGGTTCTTGAAGAGGGGGACGAAGGGCTGCAAGCGTCATTATCCCGCGTTGTTCACAGATGCGGGCAGTGCGCGCGGTAGTCCTGGGGTGGTACGGCGGACATCCCGGCCGACTCGACCTGGTTGATTTATCCGCAGCGGGCATGCCGCCGAGAGAATCACAACAACTTCTTCACGATACGATCGATTTCAGCGAGCTCGTTCTTTAGCTGATCGCGCATCCGGCCACGCCGTCTGGCGAGCGAGGTGGGTGGCTCTGAGATGTTCTGAACTGCGCGAGCCTTTTCTCAAGCTTGACGGCCGAGCCCGACCAGGGCCTGATGTCGGCTGTCAGCCGGTTTGAACCTCGGGATTGGGAGGTCCATCAACTTCTTCTCGATGTCCCGCTCGCCCATCAGACCCATGCTCTGGAACGGCTTGATCGCTTCATTGCTGAGGGACGAATTCAGCACCGACGCCAGGTAGTCGGCCTCCTCGGCATCCGCGACCGTGCCCCAGTAAATTTTGTGCTCTGCGATTAGCGGTAGCGCCAATTCCGATCTCCGCACGCTGACCGCTGAGACGTTAGTCCCGGCCGCGTTATAAAGCACCAGATGCTCCTCCGACAGCCGCTGAGCGGTCAGCTTGCCCTGGTAATCTAGCCAGCCGTATAGGGAGACCTTCGCTGCCTTCTTCTCCCGCTTCTGTTTCCAGATTCGCTCTGCCTCCTCCATCCACCTGCCGAATTCACGATACCCACGTCGTTTTAGAAGTTCCGCCTCCCAGATCTCGCGCTTCCCTCCGTCGCGGACAAGGGGCAGTACCGTTGTGGAAGGGGGCAACAGTGCGAACGGCAGGACGTGTCGGCCCAGAACCGTATAGTAGAAGAAACGCCCTTCCACCTGGCCGGAAAGATGCACGTCGTCGTACGGCTTCTTGGCTAGTGCCAATTGTTCCGGGTCCGTCTCAGCCCAGTACAAGCCATCGGGATCGACGGGGAAGGCGAGATGCGAAGTAACGAAGTAGAAGCACCGAGGGACGATCGTGGCACCTTGGCCGAAGCGTTTGGCATAAGAGCTCGAAGAACCGGGCTTGTTCGCGCCTTGGGACGTAGAAAATGCCGAGCGTTTGGCCAAATATATGACGCGCCCTATCCCTGCCTGAAACGACAGATCCTTCTTTGCGACCGGCCAAGGGCAATCGCGGTCGTCAAGTTTGCCCGACCACTCCCTTACCGGCAGGACATCGTCGGCGCTACCTGGATCTGAGCTTTCTTCGGCAAAGAGCACGCATGCGGGAACGTTGAACAGAGGGGTCACGCCCCTCAGGTCCCAGTAGCCCGAGAGACGGAGCCGGCAGCGCCAGCTATAGCTGCGAAGCCGGAGGTTCTCGTGCTGGTCGCCGGAAAGAATGCTGCGCGGCATGACGAAGCCGAGTCTTGCACCTTTGGCAGCGAACCAGCCCATGGAATGGGCGACGAACACGGTCGCCAGTTCCATCTGCGTCATCAACTTCTGTTTGTTTGGCGCGATCCGGTAGTCCTCGACGGCACGTTTCTTGATCTCCGCCTGGTAGTCCGGGTCGGCGATGTAGCGATAGGAAAGCCACGGGGGATTACCGACGATCACGTCGAACCGCTCCCGCATCATCGCAGGCCGGTAGGAATTGCGGATGATGAACGCCCAGATGGAGTTGTCGCGATTGCGAATAAGCTGCGCCAAAGCAATGACGTACGACCACAGTGCCTCAATAATCTGCGCCAGTTCTTCGTGCGTCTTGAGGCTGGGTACCGCTTTCAGAACGTACGCCTTCAGTGCATCAGGCCCCTCCGACCTGGTACGCGCGTGGTCGAGTGCCACCCGGGAAGCCGCGTCGATGGCGGGGTCGAACACGTCAGGCGACGTTATCAGACTCTCCGGCATCAGCACCTCTTTACCGGCAAACTTCACCTTTATCCGCACGTCCTCTTGAAGCTTCATTTGCCGCACCTCGCTGGGCAGGAACAGCGAGTCCGCCATGTATACAGGCACTAATACAGGCCGTTTCGCGGCGCGAATAACCGGACCCAGCGCCAGGACATATGTGGCTTTGGCAATATTGACCGCTAGTGGATGGACATCGATACCGACCACGTGTTCCAGCACTCGCTGTAGTCGCTCCGAATCCGAAGCTGTGTCGTGCTCCAAGAAATGCGTGATGGCAGCGCGAAGGAAGCTGCCCGAGCCGCAGGCGGGATCGAGCACCTTGACGTAGCCAGCTTTTGGCAGGAGTTCCGACACGACGCACTCACACAACCAGTCCGGCGTGTAGTACTCACCAAGATCGTGCCGATCCTTCGGGTCCACGAGTTCTTGGTAGACGCCCTTAAGCACGTCTTGATCGAGCCGGCTGAGATCGTAGGTCTCGATCTGGGCGATGATGCGGTCCCATACGAGCCGCAGCATACCGCTTGCGGCGCTTGATCGGATCCACTGGAAGAAGTCGTCTTCGACCAGATTAGCGAGGCCACCTGCCTGGAAGAATTCACCTGATAGCACCGCATCGGCGACCTCTGCGTAAGGCTTCGCTGATTTGCCACCGGAAATCGACGCCCAGATCATAAGCCTTGCCACGGAAGCAAGGTAGGTATGCTTCAGGAACAGCTCTTCCAGTTCAGTCAGCTCCTGGCCTTCGGCGCTCGCCGCAGCAGGCAGGGACCCGTAGGTCACAGCCAGATAGCGCTGCCAGTTTCGGTAGGCCAGATCGGGTTCCTTCTGTTCTCTCGTCCGGCGCCAGGCCATCCGAAGCGCCTCCATCGCATCGCCATATGCCAAGCTTTCCTTTCCAAAGTCTTGCTTAAACTGCCCGGCGGAAGGGATGACCTGCCCCATGCGGAACAGCAGAGTGTTAAGGAAAAGATAGAAGTCGAATAGGTTGGAGTCGGTGACGGTGAGTTCCCGAAGCAAGTCCAGCGTTACATCGCCTGGTTTCGGCGGTTCTTCCAAATTCGAGGGAGGGCTCGGGCGGTACGTCCGCCAAACGACACCGTCACTGGCGACGGCCAGCAAGGGCCGATAGGGCTTGCCCTCTTTGGCCCATACCCCGGAACAATACTCCCGTAACTGCTGTTCCGCGATTTTGCCCGTCGCTTTGATTGAGTATTCAAACTCAAGAACCGCGTTGCCAAAGTACGAATCGATATGACCTTTCTTGGCCTTCTCAGGCAACTGAATGCGCACGGCTTTCTCGATGCCCGCCGTTAGCTTGCTGATAATCGCCGAACCGGGGAACGCCTGCCCAACGAATGCGATAAAACGGTGGGTCTTGGCGGACTCGTTTGGCAGCAGCCGGACCTCTGCCAAATATTCGGACAGGAGTTGCTTCGTGCTACTGTCGAGGCTCTCAGCCATGGCTATGGACCAAGACTAGCGCAAATTGTCGTGATGCGCCCACAGCCGCCTATTGGATCTGGTACGACAGATGCACTTCCACCGATTTCGGCGGGAAGCAGGAGTTGTTGTTGCACGCTTGATAGCGCAGTTTCCCGACCATGATTCCAGGTCCGGCGGCGGCGCTGTCCGGCACTTTGAATTTGGCCACCAGATCGAAATCGCCGGTGAAGACCGAAAGCGGCTTGTCCGAGAACTCGTACTTCTCCATGCGCGGCTTGGGGAAGACCACCTCGCCAGGCTCGAGCGCGCCGGGAGTCCAGGTCAGCTTCAGCGGGATCAAGTAGGCGTCGCTCGGTGTATTGCTGTTGACGTGAAAACCCGGCTGGATCGAGACGGCGATCTTGGCCTCGGCGGCCGCGCCGCGCTTCGCCACCAGCTTTTGGGGCGCATCCGCCGTGAGGTAACCGCTACCTTGCGCCCACAAGCTCGCCAGGCAGAGACACGCCGCTAGAGCGGCTCGCGCCATTCGCGGGAGTTTGCAGTAGTTCTTCGATACCATTTTCAATGTCACTCTTGCTCGCCAGGCCCACATGGACCGCCGCGATCTTGCCTTCCCTGTCGATCAAAAACGTAGTCGGGAGAGCTTCGATGCCGCCGAATTTGTCCGCGGTGGAATCGTTGCCCATCACGATGCGGTAATTGATGCCCATTTCATTGACGAACGGTTTGACGGTGTCCCAGCCATCGTCATCCATGGAAACGCCCAGCACGGCGAAGCCCTGGTCTTTGAGCTTGCGCTCGAAATCCATGAACCACGGGATCTCGATCTTGCATGGTCCGCACCAGGTGGCCCAGAAGTCCAGCAAGAGCACCTTGCCCTTGTAATCGGAAAGGTGCACGGTCTTGCCATCCGCGTCCTTCAGGGCGAAATCGGGTGCGGCATGCCGCTCTTGATCCGGCTTGAGCGAGGCGGCATGCACCGGCTTGGATGGCGAGCGGTGGTAGATCATCCAACCCAGCGCGAAGCCGACAAGCAGCACCGCACCCAGGCGGAGAACCTGCACAACCCTCTTTCTGTTTCCCACTATATGGATTATATCGAGATTTGGTTGCTAACATCCGACTGCACGAACCAGCGGCGCCGCCGATTCCGAAAGCGGCGTGCCAGCGTGTATTCCTTATGCGATCGGACGCCGGAAAACATCCAGGCGGCCGAATCGCAGAAGCTCTCACAAACGTATTCGCGCCAGCGCCCGGTGCGGCGCCGGGCGTCGTCCGGCTGGAGCACCCGCTTGCGCCATTCCGCGGACCATCCCAGCTCGCCGCGCACGCGGCCCCGCAACTCCTCCCGCAGCAGTTCTTCGTAGGACCAGCGGCGCGGGTTGCCCAGCCGCAGCCAGACGAAGTGGAAGACCTCATGGACGAAGATGCGCGCGAACTCCCGGGGGTCGCCTGCCAGTTCGGCGTCGAACGCGATTCGCCGTTCCCGCAGAAACGCGCCGGCGTGTACCGCGCCGTGCAGATCCGTGAGAGCGGGGCGGATTTCCAGCCGGACCGGCTGCCCGGTCATCGGGGGAATTCGCTCGAGCAGGGTTCGCGCCTGGCGGAGGAGCGGCGGCTTCACTGCTAGAGTGTACCCGATCCGGTGGTGCAGACGGTCCACGCCGCGCCAGACCGCGTTGGCGCCATGCCGGACTCAAGTGTTCGGCGCTCTTATCCTGGCCGGCTGCCCACACGACCACGCACTGCGCGGCACCCTACATCGTGAGACGGCGGCATCGCGACCGCGCGCAGTGAGATCGTCGAAGAGATGGACAGAGTGCTGGATTGCTGGGGTATTCTGTAGAAGAGAGGAGCGGTCATGCCGAAGCGCCAACCCATCGTCGTCAAGGGAGATTTTCTGCCCAGCGCCGAACTGGCACAGATGTTGGGAATATCGTCCCGGCGGGCGAAGGAGTTGGATCGCCTGGTGGAGGAAATACAGCGACAGGATGGCCTTCGTCTGGCAAAGAAAAGCGCATCCAGGAAAAGACAAAATGGCCGCAAGCCGCGCCCGTTGAACACCAGGCCAGGGCGGTCTTTCTAAATTTCCCCTACGACCGGCAGTTCGTGCCGCTATATCTAGCCTATATCTCCGGGGTGTGCTCGTTCGGGCTGACGCCAGGTGTTGCGCTCAAGTTGGCCCGGAGGAGAACGATGCTTGGATCGGCATTATCGCGCTGATCCTCGGATCTTTCCCGGGTGGAACTGGGTCTTCGCCGGCCTCGGACGCCGCGCATGAATATGCCCCTTGAACTGGGGCTCGCCGTCATGGCCTCGTATCACGACCCGAAGCAGCATACCTGGTGTATTTTCGAGAAAGACTACCGGCGTGTTCTAAAGTCTTTAGGCGATCTGGCTGGCTCCGATGTCTATAGCCACGATGGAAGGCCCATAGGCGTGCTCAGGCAAATCGCCAACGCATTTGTCCTCGAAGACCGTCAACTTGAAATGAGACAGTTGCTAGCGGTATACCGCGACGTCGAGACAGCCCTGCCAACCATCCTCAAAAAGCGCGGGGCGAAATCCTGCTATGAAGCAGCAGTCTTCCGGGACTTGGTGTACGCCGCGCAAAAGGCGGCCATCAGCCGGCGGGGCGTCTCTTCTTGAGCGGCCGTTACTCTTCCCTGCCCCCTACGCTTGTTTAGCCGCCAGATCGCCGATGACCGGCAGCGCGATCTTCTTGCCCTGATAGGTCTGGATCATCAGGAAGATCCACAGGGCGAAGAAGCCAAGTTCCAGGAGCGAGACTATAGCGTAAAGGGACCACGGCAGGACGATCCTGAGGGCCTCCAGGAGGATAGCCACAACCACAGTCAGGAAGATCGACTGAAAAGCGTGAAAGCGAATCAGCTTGTTCTTGTTATAGGGCTCCAGAACCAGAAAAATAATGCCGGTTACGAACCATCCCAGGTAACAAAGGGCTGCGGCCGTATTTTCAGGCAGACCTGAAGCGTTTATCACCGGAACAGGTCCGGCGGAAGGCGCCGCCGGATCCACGGCCGTTCCGCATTTTGCGCAATAGCGTCCTTCAACTTCCGCACCACAACTCGGACAGAAAGCCATGTTTTCTCCGTTACGCGATTCCGGCTCAGGCGGCTCGCCCAATGCGGGGCGCCGCGATGGAGAACAACAACCCACCCAGCACCGCACCCAAGAGAATCGCCAGATTACCGGCTCCCAGCAAGGCCACCAGCAGGCCCACCAATCCGCCCATCGCCATACCGACAACCGCGACCAGGAGTCTCTTGATCATAACGCTGTTATGCTCATATGGTAGCGGTGAGCACCGGAATTGTCATCTTTGCGCACGGGTCCAGCGTGGCGACGGCCAACGACGCGGTGAAGGTAGTCGCCGAAGCGGCGGCCTCCGCTGGCGGCTTCGAACAGTCGGAAGTGGCATTTCTGGAGGCGGAACCCAGTTTGGCCGAGGCCGTGGCTCGGCTGGCGGCGCGCGGCGTGAACCGCATCTTGGTGGCGCCGTACTTCTTGACGCTGGGGATTCACCTGCAGCGCGACCTTCCAGCAATGGTGGACCAACTGGGGCGTGTCCACACCGCTGTGGAGATCCGCATCACCCCACCGCTCGATGGGCATCCGGCATTGGTGCAGATCTTGCTCGACCGTGCGCGGGAGGCATTGGCCGCCTGGAAGTGAACGATAAAAGTCCAAGTGCTTGCAAAATATAGGTTTATTTAGCACCAAAGCTAGCCTAGCATAGCTTGACAATAACACACTAAAGTTTGATAATAGGAGTGTGCTAATGCACAACGTCAGGAGGCTTTCAGAAACATGGGAAAGATTATAGGTATTGACTTGGGAACCACGAACTCCGTGGTCGCAGTGATGGAGGCCGGGCAGCCGACGGTTATAGCGAACCAGGAAGGCGCCCGGACCACGCCGTCCGTCGTGGCGTTTACCAAGAGCGGGGAAAGGCTGGTTGGGCAAGTCGCCAAACGGCAGGCCATCACCAATCCCGAGAACACGGTTTTTTCGATCAAGCGCTTCATGGGGCGGCGCTATGACGAAGTCACGGAAGAGATGAAGATGGTCCCCTACAAGGTGACGCGCGGGGAGAGCAACGATGCGCGCGTGGACATCAGCGGAAAGAAGTACTCGCCGCCGGAGATCTCGGCGATGATCCTGACCAAGCTGAAGGAGGCCGCCGAAGCCTATCTGGGGCAAAAGGTCACGCAGGCCGTGATCACGGTGCCGGCGTATTTCAACGACGCGCAGCGGCAGGCGACCAAGGACGCGGGCAAAATCGCGGGCTTGGAAGTGATGCGCATCATCAACGAGCCTACCGCGGCGGCGCTGGCGTACGGGTTGGATAAGAAGAAGAACGAGACCATCGCGGTATACGACTTCGGCGGCGGCACGTTCGATATTTCGATCCTGGAAGTGGGCGAGGGCGTGGTGGAGGTGAAGTCCACCAACGGCGACACCCACCTGGGCGGCGACAACATCGACCAGCGCGTCATGGACTGGATTGTCTCCGAGTTCAAGAAGGAGCAGGGTATCGAACTGTCGAAGGACCAGATGGCGCTTCAGCGGCTTAAGGAGGCGGCGGAGAAGGCCAAGATGGAACTGTCCACACTGCTGGAATCCGAGATCAACCTGCCGTTCATCACGGCGGACGCCACCGGCCCGAAGCACCTGACCATGAAATTGACGCGGGCGCACTTCGAGCACATGGTGGAAGATATTGTGCAGCGCTCGGTGGGCCCGTGCAAGCAGGCTCTGGCAGACGCCGGAGTGACCCCCAGCCAGATCGATGAAGTGGTCCTGGTGGGCGGCCAGACGCGTATGCCGCGCATACAGCAGATCGTGCGCGACTTGTTTGGCAGGGAGCCGCACAAGGGCGTGAACCCGGACGAAGTGGTGGCGGTAGGCGCGGCGGTGCAGGGCGGCGTGCTGGGCGGCGAAGTCAAAGACGTGCTGCTGCTGGACGTGACGCCTCTGTCGCTGGGCATCGAGACGCTGGGCGGCGTGTTCACCAAG
>Ga0187858_10003725_pt1 | contig 14677 bp, 12 predicted proteins | sample June2016WEW_8_15_FD_133015 | JGI IMG/M metagenome (GOLD analysis project Ga0187858, IMG submission 133015) | Peatland microbial communities from SPRUCE experiment site at the Marcell Experimental Forest, Minnesota, USA - June2016WEW_8_150 | ecosystem: Environmental > Terrestrial > Soil >...
GAGCCGGGTCGAATCGGACGAGTTCTGGGAACGCCGCCCGCTCTTCGGTCCCGGCGTGTTCGTGCAGAAGGCACAGGATGCAGTTGGTGGAGGAGGCGGTGGCGAACTCGTGGCGAACCTGTCCCACGATCGCCGCAGCCGCCTCCGGGTCGGCGAAGTCGGTCGACTGAAGTTGGGCCCCGAGCTGGTAGATCATCGCGCGGATCCCTTTGTGGATCGGAGTAAGGATGTCGACCTCGGTGACCATTCTCGTCGCTCTCCGGCGCCGAAGCGGGCCCCGGGTTGAATACCGGGACCTTCGTAAGTCCGTCGGACGTCGAGTCGGGAGTTCCCGCCGTGCCGAGACCGGCCGGCCGTTCTACTTCCCGAGTTCGCCGGTCCTCGGTTCGCCGACGGTTCACCCCGGCCCGGACGGACCGTAGGGGACACCACGGTCGGCCCAATCGCTCGGCCGGGGACGAAGGTCCGCAGGCCCTGGGAGGGGCTGAACCCGCGAGCTGGATCTTGCGAATGTACTGGTTTCCGTAAGGGTTCTAAGTTCACCCGACTACGTGCTCGGTGAACGCGACCCGTGAGGATACGCTTCATCGGCAGCATCGGCGTGATCACCCGAAGTCCAGCCCAAGGCCGACGATTCTTTCTGGACGCTCTCGAACTGCCGCTGGAGCGGGCGGAAGGGAGCAACTTCCTGTTCAGCCGAAGGCTCGAGGGCAGCCGGTACTTCGGAGTGTGGCCCCTCGCGGAAGCGGCGCGGGTCTGCTTCGGCCGAGCGGGTTGGCCGGCCAGTCACCCGGTTCCTCAAATGTTCGTAGAGTTCGAAGTGGGCAGTCCGGCGGGCGTCGCCAAGGCGGCCTCCGAACTCACCTCCAGAGGATACACCCTACTGCACGCCCCCCGAACCGACCCGTGGGGCCAGACGGTCGTCCGGTTGCAGACGAAGGACGGGGTCATCATCGGGATCTCCTACGTGCCGTGGATGCACCGACGGGCCCGTCGTAGAGTACGTCGGGCTCCTCGCTCGCGACGTTGACGGGGTGGTGGAAACCCCCAGATCGGGTGAAGGGACCGGAGGTCAGGGCACCAGTGCCGGGGCCAGGATTTGAACCTGGGTACTCCTGCGAGAGCAGATCTTGAGTCTGCCGCCTTTGGCCGCTCGGCTACCCCGGCGCACCCCGTGGAGGAGCAGACCGCCCTTATGCGTCTTCCGACGCATCCTCGTCCTCGGCCTCTTCGTCGTCCTCGGTAACGGGGCCCACCAGGGCCTCATCTTCCCTCGGGGTGGCCGACTCGAACCCCTCCGGACCGGGTGGGGCGGTCCGACCCGACGAAATGGGCGTGCGACGCGACCGGCCGCACGCGAGACACGTCCTCACCCTACCGGTCCCCCGCAGGCGCGTGCGGACCGTGCGTCCCTCGACCCAGTACGCGGAGCAGCCCCGACAGTAGAGCTCCCGATACTCGACCGGAAGCCGGACGTTGTACCGGGTGCCGACCTTTCGGGCGAGTTGGACATATCGGTTGGCGAGCGGGTCCCCCCGTCGACCCGATTCGAGCTCCGCCAGGGCGAACAGGTCGGCGATCCGTTCGCGGGCGATCCGGACCATCGCCGAGGTCCGTCGCCCGCGCCGGCCCCCGCGTCTCAGGGCCCCTGCGGTTGCTGGCATACGGGGCAGTAGACCGCGGGGCGGGAGATGAGGGTCCCGCACCGGATACAGTACTTTCCGTTCGGGGGAGCCGGGATCCGTGTCATGAACGCGGGGGGTAGCGCCGGCGGAGGGGGAACCGGGGATGCCGGCGGAACACTATTCGGTGCGCCGGGAGGTATGGTCCCCGTAGGCGGTTGGCTGAACAACGGCGGCGGGGACGGGGCTGTCGAGGCGGGTGAAGTCGGTGCGCCCGCCATCGGCACCGGTCGGGGAATGGAAGGACCCGGCCCGACGTCCCCCTGGGGCAGCGTGAAGCCGCATTTCGTGCAGAAGAGCCCTCCGTCCGGAGCGAGCTGGCCGCAGTGGAGGCAGACGGGCACGTCGGTCGCAAGGTATATGCGATATTTGACCGTCAGGGCTCTACGTTGAGACATCGGTCGGTAGCGCTCGTTACCCGGGACCCGGCTCTCTACGGAGAGCTCGCGGGTCTGCTGCGGGAGCGGCGTTGGCCGGCCGTGAGCCTTCTGCCCGGCCAGCGGATCCCCGAGAGCGTGGCCGTCGTCCTCACCTCGGCCTCCGAGGCGGAGCTCATTCACCACGAGCGCGTTCTGACGGTCGCTCCGGACGGTGACCACCGCGCCCTTCGTGCCGCGGTCGAGCACGCCCTCGGGCCGGGCAACCCCGAGGGGGAGATCATCGTCGGGATCGACCCCGGACCCGAGCCGGGGTACGCCGTCTGGGTCGGCTCCTCCTGCATCGGCGAGGGCATCCTCGAATCCCCCGAGTCGGTCGCGCTCTTCGCGAGCCAGATCCATCACCGCTTCCCGTCCCGCCACGTCCTGTTTCGTGTCGGGGCCGGAGATCCCCCGGACCGGAACCGCATCGTCAACAAGCTCCTGGCCCACCACCGTTCGATCGAGGTCGTCAACGAGCACCGAACCACCCCCCGGGGACACCGCCGCCCCCGGGACGCCGCGGCGGCCCGTTCGATCGCGCAGATCCCGGGCGACGCCATCCGCGAGCGCATCCCGCTCACCTTCACTCCGGGGGAGATCGCGAACCTGCAGCGACTCAGCCGCATGCACAGTGGCGGCCGGTTCACCATTTCCCGGTCCAGCGCCGTCCGCGTCCTCCGCGGCGAGGTCTCCCTCTCGGAAGCGGTCGACGCGGCGGCCCACCCCGGGCTCGCGGCATCCGTCGGGACTCGGTCCGCGCCGGAACTCCTATAATCCCCTCCCCGCTCCTAACGCGCGTGACGGTGGCCCCCGAGGTCCGGACCCGCGCGCTGCGACTCGCGTTGGAGAATGCGGTCGCTCATTCGGGGGCGGCCCGGGTCGAGCCGATCGTGGGCCGACTCCTTGCCACCGACCCGTCGCTTCGAGTGCATGCGGCGGAGGTCCGCGACGTCGTGGCCGAGGTCGTCGCGGAGGTCCTCGCGATCCCCGGGCCCGAGCTGGTCGACCGCCTCGCGGGCCTTGGAGGGGCCGAGGCGGGTCGCCCCCGCGAGGTCCCCAGCGCCGGCGGGGAGTTCCCCGACCTGGTCGGTGCCGTCCCGGGCAAGGTAGTCCTGCGTCTCGCGCCGTTCCCGAGCGGCGCGCTCCACATCGGGCACGGTCGGATGATGTTCATCAACCAGTACTACCGGGAAAAGTACGGAGGCAAGATCTACCTGGTCTTCGACGACACGGTCGGAACGGAGGAAAAGCGGGTCGAGCCCGAGTTCTTCGACCTCATCGAGGAGGATCTCCGGTCGGTCGGGATCCGGCCGGACGCGGTGTACTACAAATCGGACCGGATCCCGAACTTCTACCCCTGGGCTCGTCGGGTGATCGACAAGGGCGCCGCGTACGTGTGTACGTGCCCCGCGGAGGTGCTGCGCGAGAATCGGGCGCGCGGGATCGCGTGCGCCCACCGGACCCAGACGCTGGACGAGACCGTGGAGGAGTGGGAGCGGATGCTCGCCAACGTGTACGGGCCGGGCGAGGCGGTCCTTCGTCTGCGGACCGACGTGGCCGACCCCGACCCGGCCTTTCGCGACCGCGTCCTGCTGCGGATCAGCGACATCGACCATCCCCGGGTAGGGACGAAGTACCGCGTCTGGCCGATGCTCGAGTTCTCCTGGGCGGTCGACGACATCGAGCTCGGGATCACCCACGTGATCCGGGGCAAGGACCTCGTCATCGAGGACCGAATGCAGCGGTACATCTGGGACCTGCTCGGGATCCAGGGACCCCCGTTCCTCCACTGGGGGATCCTCCGCGTCCGGGAGGCGAAGGTGTCGAAGAGCAAGTCCTACCGCGAGGTGAAGTCCGGCCTCTACGACGGATGGGCCGACCCCCGCACATGGTCCCTGCGCTCCCTCGACCGGCGCGGGATCTCGATGGATGCCGTTCGGGCGTTCATCCTTTCCTTCGGGATGTCCCTCTCGGACATCGAGGTTCCGGCGGAGACGCTCTACTCGGAGAACCGAAAGCGGATCGACGCAACCACCGTCCGACGGGCCTTCGTTGCCGACCCGGTCCGCGTGGAGGTCGACGAGTTCCCGGACGGTTTGGGGACGGTCGAGCTCTCGAACCACCCCGATCGGCCCGAGCTCGGCCGCCGAACGGTCCCGACCGGCCCCTCGTTCTATCTGGCCCGCAAGGACCTCGAGGGCCGGGACGGCACCGAGGTCCGGCTGAAGGACCTGATCAACGTGCAACTGCCGGTGGGCCCCCTGCCGGCGGGTGGAGTCCGGGCCCGATTCACCAGCCGCGAGAACAAGCGGATCCCCCGCCTTCAATGGGTCGGTGGCGAAGGAGCCCTTCCGGTCGACATCCTCGGGGTCGAGGGGGAGCACACCGCGGGCCTCGGCGAGTCGACCCTGGCCGCCGCGCAGCCGGGCGATATCGTCCAGTTCGAGCGGGTAGGGTTCGTGCGGGTGGAGCGCGACTGGAAGCCCGGGACGAGCCCGTTGCGAGTCGTCTTCGGCCACCCGTGACCCCAAAGCGAACCTTTAGGTGCGGAGGGCCGAATCCCGCTCCGGATCCATGAAGCTCCTCCACACCTCGATCACGGTCCGCTCGATGGACGAAAGCCTCCGGTTCTACACCGAGGTCCTCGGACTCGAGTTCGAACGGCGACGTACGATCCCCGAGAACAAGGCCGAGATCGCATTCGTCAAGGACCCGCTCTCCGGAGGTCGGGTGGAGCTGACGCACTGGGACGGGAAGGACACGTTCGAGGCCGGCGAGCAGCTCGACCACCTGGCCTTCGAGGTCGAGGACCTGGACCGGTTCCTGATGCGCGTGCGGACGAAGGGCATCCGGGTCGCGAAGGAACCGTACTCGCTCTCGGGCGGCGGCACCCGACTCGCCTTCATCCTCGACCCCAACGACGTCTGGATCGAGCTGATCGAACGGGCGAAGACCCCCGGCTGAGCCGCCGACCGTGCACCCCACCACGGTCCCACCCACTCCGGCCGAACACCGCCGACCACTCCAGGCGGTCCTCATCGCGACGTTCTTCGTCCGGTTCGGCTTCGGCCTCACGCTCGCGGTCTTCGCGAGCTACATCATCGGACGGTCGACCGGCCTGGGCGGCGGCGATGTCGGAGCGGCCGGCGTCATCAGTGCGATGGCGCCGGTCGGCGAGTTCTCCACCGTCCTCATCTCCGGGGCCGTCGCGGACCGATACGGCCGGTGGCCGGTCCTCCTGACCGGTATGGCGGCGGCCGCCGTGCTGTTCGCGGTGGCCGCCACCACGCGCGACCGGTACGCGCTCGGGGCGATCAACCTCATCTTCGGGGTTGCGAGCGGCGCCATCCTGGCTGCCAGCCTCGCGGTCGTCGGCGACCGGGCGGACGAGTCGCACCGCGGGTACGAGATGGGTCGGTTCGACGCCATGAACCTCTTCGGATGGGTCGGCGGGTTCGCGGTCGGGTTCGGCCTGCTCGGCCTCCTTCCCAACGACCGCCTCGACCTGGTCTTCGCGGGAGGGGCGGCGGCGCTCGCGGGCGGGCTCGGGGTCACGTTCACGCTCCTGCGTGGGGCACCGGTCTACCACGGGACCACTCGGTACGATTTCGCGAACGTCCTCCGGACCGCCTTCCGTCGCAGCGTCCTGCTGGTCACGCTGCCCTGGCTCGTCATCTACATGCTCATCGGCACCGCGCTGGTCTTCCTCGGGACGGCCGCGGAAGGGATCGGGATCTCGACCTCCTACCTCGCGGTCGCGATCGGAGGGGGTGGCGCCCTCCTGGTCGTCACGCAGCCGTACTACGGCGGCCTTGCGGACCGGTTCGGCCGCAACCGCCTCATGACGGTCGGAGCGACCGGGTTCGTGGGGGCCATGGTCTGCGCCTCGCTCCTATTGGCGTGGGGGGTCTCTGACCCGGTCCTCGCCGGGCTGGGGGTGAGCGTGATCCTCGCCCTCGCCTACGGACCGGCCGCCCTGGCCGCGCTCGCGGACCTGACCCTCGAGATGAGCCGCGCGACCACGATGGCGATCTACTCTCTCACGATCTCGCTCGGGATGCTCGTCGGGCTGATCGCGTCCACGGGACTGTACTCCCACTACGGGAACCCAGGGATCTACCTGTTCTTCGGGGCGGTCTCCGCCGGGCTCATCGTGCTCACCGTCGCGCGTCTTCGCGAGCGCCCGGTGGTGGCCAGTCCGGCTACGACTCCGGTTCGATGACCACGTGGTGAACGCTCGGTCGGGCCTGCCGGATGGCGGCGGTGACCTGGTCGATCGCCTGCTCGATCTGGTCGGTCGTGAGGCCGTCCTGGAAGTTGATGCGGAGCGCGAGCAGCGCATCTTCCGGGCCGATGAGCATGGAGTGGACGTCCCGGACCTTCGCGACCCGGGGGTCCCGTTCGACGATCGAGAGGATCGCGCGGGTATCGGCGGGTTGCAACGCCCGACCGACGAGGTACTCGCGGCTCTCCGCGCTGAGGACCACCCCGGCCGCGAACAGGATCATCCCCTCGACCACCGCGGTAAGCCCGTCGACCGCGTCGTCCCCGGTTCGGTAGACGATCAACAGCCCGATGAACGCCGCGATGGCGCCGACGATCGCCACCAGGTCCTGGTAGAAGATCGACTTCAACCCCTGGTTGGCCGAGGCGAGCAGGGAGGCGAGCGTCTCCCGGGAGTGGCGCAGCTCGCGCAGTGTGACATAGATCCCGGCGATGCTCGCGAGGACCGTTCCGCCGACGACGATGAGGCCGTACCCGATGTGGGTGATCTTCTCGGGACTGACGATCTGCTCAAAGCCCACCGTGAGGGCGAGCAGCCCCGCCACGGTGAACGTGACGACGATCGACACGAATGCCCAAAAGAAGCGCTCCCGCCCGTGCCCGAACGGCCGGTCGTAGTCGGCCGCCCGGCGGGAGAGGTAAAGCCCCCAGAGGAGGAAGGCACTGCCCACCAGGTCGGTGACCGTGTAGATCGCCTGGGAGAGGACCGCCCGGCTGCCCGAGAGAAGGGCGACGGTCAGGTTGACGGCAAAGAGCGACGCGTTCAGCAGGAGCGTGGCGACGATTACGACCTGAGGACGCATCCGGATCCCGGGTTCTCCTCCGGGGCAGTACCCACCGTGGGGCGGCGGTTAATCCTTCCGGGACCGACCCGTTGCCGGAGGGCGTTCTCCCCCCGGGACCAAGCATTAAATCGCGCGGCCCAGTGCCCGCCCCCGAGGTCGCAGCATGAGCGAGCCGACGATTCGGTCCCCGTCGAGCACTCCCGGCGCCGGCACGCCCCCTCCCTCGACCCGGAACCCCCGCTACGGGCGGGTGCCCCTGTCCAAACTGGGCCTCTCCCCGGGGAAGCGCACCCGACTGAAGCGGCTCCTGTACGACTACGGCCCCGGCGGCGGAACGCTCCTGGTCCTGCCGATCGATCAGGGGCTCGAGCACGGTCCGGTCGATTTCTTTGCCAATCCGGCCTCCCTCGACCCCTCCTATCAGTACGAGCTCGCGAAGGAGGGCCGCTTCAGCGCGATCGCCCTTCACATCGGCCTCGCGGAGAAGTACTTCCACGAGTACGCGGGGGACGTCCCGCTCATCCTCAAGCTGAACGGCAAGACGGGGATCCCCTCCGACGCCCAGTCGTTCAGCTCGCTGACGGGGACGGTCGAGGACGCGGTCCGGCTCGGCGCGGACGCGGTGGGCTACACGATCTACGTCGGCTCCCCGGCCCAGGACCGGGACTTCTTGCAGTTCAGCCAGGTCCGCGAAGCGGCGGACCGATTCGGCATGCCCGTGATCGTTTGGGCCTACCCCCGCGGAGAAGCGGTCGCGAAGAAGGGGGGAAAGGAGAGCCTCTACGCGGTCGACTACGCTGCCCGTGTGGCGCTCGAGCTCGGCGCGGACATCGTCAAGGTGAACTACCCGGTCCCGTCGGAGAAGGACAAGGACAGCCCTCCGCCGTACAACACGCTCCAGCTCTCCCATTTCGAGATGTTCCGTAAGGTCGTCGAGAGCGCCGGCCGCAGCCTCGTCCTCGTTTCCGGCGGGGAGAAGGTCGCGGACGCCGAGCTGCTCGAGAAGGTGCGCTCCTCGATGGACGCCGGCGCGACCGGCATCATCTTCGGCCGGAACCTGTGGCAGCGGCCGAAGACCGAGGCGCTCCGCCTGACCCGAGACCTGCATGCGATCTTCCGAGAGTACGCCGAGCCCCTCGCCTAGACCCGCGATCCCGCTCCTGCTCCTCCTCGCGGGGGAGGACCACCCCAAGGCCTGCACCGGCCGTCGTCTGCTTCACCGGGGGCTCGCCCGTTCGGTCCGACGGATCGCAAGCCTGCGACCCCCGCCGATCGTCCTCGACCCGCATGCGCCCGACCCGCTCTCCCAAGCCGACCGCTCCATGGCCCGACGCGGGGGCGTCCTCGCCGTGGACTGCTCCTGGAACCGGATCGAGAGCCGCGGAAGCCTGCCGGGACTCCCGGTCGACGACGGGGGGATCCATCGGCGACTCCCGATCCTCGTCGCGGGGAACCCCCAGCACTTTGGCCGCATCGCCGAACTGAACACGGTGGAGGCGCTCAGCGCAGCGCTCTACGTGCTCGGTCAGCGTACCGAGGCCGCGCGACTGTTGGACGGGTTCCGCGGGGGAGACGGGTTCCTGACGATCAACCGCGAGCGGCTCGATTTCTATGCGAGCCGCCGGACCGCCGACGCCGTCCGGGTCGCGGAACGGAAGATCTACGGCGGAGAATAGCGCCCGACGCGGGCTGCGAAACGGGAAGAACGGACCTAGACCACGGGCTCGAAGGTCTGACCTTCGGTCGGCAGGTGCTCGAGGAGCATGTCTCGGATCGATTCGATCGGTCGGCCCAGCGGGAACCGGGCGACGAGGACCCCGCCGAACCGCTCGTAGATGCGGGTGGTATGCAGCGTGAGGCACCGCCCGTCATAGAGCGGGCGGCCGGTGAGGTCCGGGTCATGGCCCCGAAGAAACACCCGCACTCCGGTCGCCCGCAGCAACCGTTCGAGGTCCCGCCCGCCCCAGGTCGGGGCGGCTCCGCGGCGGTACCGCGATGCGTCGCACTCGGCCCAGACGAGCGCGGCGAGCTGCGTGTCGTCCAGGGCGTCGAACGCGCGGTCCCATTCCTCCTTCGAGCCGACGAGGGGGAACCCGGCGTGGGCAAGGTAGACCCCTTCGGGGAGGACGGCGGCCAACGGTCCGCGCTCGAGGAGCGCTTCGATCCGCGTGCACCGGGTCGCCTCCGGACCCCAGAGGGAATCGACCTCCTCCGGGAGGTCGTGCGGGAGCGTGGGAATGCGTCGGGTGGTCTCGTGGTTCCCCTGGATGAGGAACACTCGGTCAGGGGCCTGGGCGGCGAGGGAGAGCAGGTGCAGGGCGCTGGCGACCGAGCCCTCCCCACAGTCCGGAGGGGAGCGGTCGACATAGTCCCCCAACCCTACCAACAGTCGCCGGACTCCCCCGGCCAAGAACCGACGCTCGATCTCGAGGACCGACCGCCAGTCGCCGTGCGTGTCCCCGAAGACGATCGCCTCGCGTAGCGACGTGGTGGGAATCCGTACGAAGGGGGGGTGGACCGGCACGGTTCGCTCGAGCCGGTCGAGCAGGGCGTCGGCCCCCGGCTCGTCCAGTCGGAGGATCTCTTCCGGCGTGGGCACGTGTCCTGCCATCGCCATACTTCGTCCCCGTTCGTTCAGCGGAGTGCGGGGGGCCGGAGTTTCCGGCCGCCGGCCCCGAGGACCGGCGAGCCGTTTGAACCGGCGCATGCCCTAGGCAACAGGGTCCTAAGCCCTGCCTCGGTAGCCCCACCGGCGGACGCCGGCGGATTGGCCGAGCTGGAGCACCCCCGCACAGGAAAGAAGGGACGAAGCGCGGAGTAGCCCCGGCAGGAGTTTCGGGCCGCGGGCTCGCGTACCCCCGCGGCTTTCGAACCTGCGTCGCGAGATCCAGAGTCTCGCATGATTGGCCACTACACTACGGGGCTACAGCGCGAGCCAGCGGGGAGCCGTTGATAAAACATTCCCTTGTGCGGTCCGCCACTCACGCTCCGGAAGGTGGGTTTCGAGATGACGCTCGGTCGCGGACTCGGTGCAGTCGTCCCGACACCTCGTGGTCGGTGAGGCCGTCCACCTCGAGGGTCTTCGTGCGCGACGTGCCGGCCCGGACCCATCGGACCGAGGATCGAGGGACGTCCAGCCAATCGGCCATCAGCTCGCGGACCGACTCGTTCGCCCGGCCCGAACTGGGCGGCGCCCGGCAGCTGACGGACCAACACTTTCTCCACAGGTCCCAGGAAAGCCGGTCGGCCCCGGCGCCGGGTTTAACCCAGAGCGAGATGCGCGTCACCGGATCCCTCGCTTCCGGACAGCGCTCTTCGGGGCGCTAATCGTCACTGGCCCCCGGCGGCCCGGGCGAGCCCCGTCGCCGGTCGGGAGCCGCACGGCGACCGCGGTGGGGGGCAGGGAGGAGATTCACTCGCGCCGGGGCCGTCGCCGGGGCCGCTCATCCCCGTCGCCGTCGTCTGAGCTCTCGCGGCGACGGAATCCGCCGCCCGGGGGTCGCCCAAAAGGTCGAGATCCGCCACGGCCGCCAAATTTGCCGCGAGGGGGTCCCCGCTCGAACCGACGTCCGCCGCCACCGCCACCCCGCCCTCCTCCGTCGAAGTCGCGACGGGGTGGGAGGGTGAACCGGTTGCCGCACGAACCGCATTCACCGGAGATCGTACCGTCGGGGGCGGTCGAGAACCGGAGCGGCCCGCCGCACTCGCGGCAGGGTCGTGCATTGGAACTGCGGAATCCCGGGCCGGAATCGTCCGAGCGGTCGGGGCGCTCGTCCCGTTCGGGGCGCGGCGCGCCGCGCCGGGCGAACTCTCGGGGGGGAGCCATGCCCGCCGGAACGTAGGACGAGACAGCGCCGCACCCGGAGCAGGTCGCTTCGATTCCCAGTCCGCCTGCCGAGCGGAAGGTGAGCGCCGCACCACAAGCCTGGCACGGTGGCCCCACGGGGGCGGCAGCGGTCTTCCAGGAGCGCGCGGGCTCGGCCGCAGGGCTCCCCTCCGACTCCGCGACCCCGACCGTGGTCGGGACGGCCCCGGCCTGGAACACGGCGAGTTGGTGGCCGCATCCCCCACAGGTGCCGGATTGCACCGTCGTCGTTCGAGTCTCGAATTCCATGGCCGTTCCGCAGTCTGGACAGGTGCCCGTCATGTTCGTGAGGGAATGTACGGACGTCGGGCCCTCATTACAGCGCCCCCAGCTCCCCCGGAGCGCCCGGACGTCGTTCCGGGCGCGAGGGGGAAGGCCTCTCCCCCTCCCCAGGTTGGACCGGATTCTGAAGCTCTGACGGGGTCGCGTTCGACCAAATGTCACAAATAGGCTGGCTTCGTCCGCGACTCGTCCATGTCCGGGGGGACGCATGGCGCTCGACACTTCGGATCGCTCGCTGCAGAAGGAAGATCGCAGGGTCAGCGAACGTCGAGGGCGCGGACCGGCTCGCTCCGCGGCTGACACTCCCCCGGCCCCGTCGGCCTGGTGGCAGGGGACCCACCGCTCCGCTCTGCTCTACCTGCTCACACCGATCCTGGCCGGGGGGGTGACTGCCGCCACGCTCGGGATATCGCTGGGGGGCGCCGTCGGGTACCTCCCCACGGCCACGGTGGACCTGCTGTACTCGTTCCTCCGAATGTGCGCGGCCTACGCGGCTTCCCTCGGCTTCGCGCTCGCGTACGGGTACTACGCCGCCACCCGTCGCCAGGGAGAGCGCGTCATGATCCCGGTACTCGACATCCTCCAGTCCGTTCCGATCCTGGGATTCTTCCCGGTGGCGATCGTCGCCCTGGCCAGCCTGACGCCGAACAGCTGGGTCGGCCCGAACATCGCCTCGGTCTTCCTGATCTTCACCTCCATGGCCTGGAACATGGTCTTCGGCGTCTACGAGTCGGTCAAGACCCTCCCCATCGACTTGAGAGAAGCGACCGACTCGTTCGGGGTTCGTGGAATACAGCGGTTTCGTCAGGTACTGTTCCCCGCGATGGTCAACCGTCTCGTCTACAACTCGGTCCTCTCCTGGACCGCCGGCTGGTTCTTCCTGGTGGAGGCAGAGATCTTCACGACCAACAAGGGCGGCGCTCTTCCCGGGATCGGGAGCTACCTTTCCTTTGCGGCCGGCAACCACAACGGCACGGCCTTCCTCACGGGCCTCGTCCTCCTGGTCATCCTCATCGCGCTGCTCGACTTCGGGGTCTGGCGGCCGCTCGGCCACTTTGCGGAACGGTTCCGCTACGACCAGTCCCCCTCCGGCGAGGGGGAGGTGGACAACATGGGCGCCACCCGGACCCGATTCCGCCGGGCCGCGGCCTACATCACCCGGGGCGTACGCTCGGGGGTCACCCGAGTGAGCACCCCACTGGTGCAGCTCGCCGCCATCCCGTTCCGTTCTGCGACCGGTCGCCGACGGACGGAGGGCAACCGTCCGGTCCTGTACTACGGGATCCTCGGGGGGATCCTGGTCGCGGTCTGGCTGCTCCTCATCGCGATCATCGTGGCCATCTTCGACGTCTTCTCGACGCCCATCGTGGGTTCCGTCCGGTCCCAGATCCTGGACCTTCCCCTCGCGATGGGCTCCTCGCTCGTCCGCGTCGTGGTCGCGTTCGCGTTCTGCATGTCCATCGCACTTCCCCTCGCGATCCTGATGTCGCGCCGCCCCCACGCGGCCCGGGTCGGTCTACCGATCGTCGAGGTGGTCGCGTCGTTCCCGGCCACCGCGCTGTTTCCGGTGATCATCTTCGAGCTGCTGCCGTACATCAGCGGGGAGGGGGCCGCCGTGCTCATGCTGATGACGGGGATGCTCTGGTACCTTTTCTTCAACCTCCTCTCCGGGATCCGGTCGCTGCCGCCCGACCTGGAGGAGGCATCGCGGTCGTTCGGGGTGAAGGGCCGGGGATTCTTCACCAAGGTACTTTTGCCCGGGATCTTCCCTGCGCTCATCACCGGCTCGATCACTGCGTTCGGGGGCGGGTGGAACACGCTGATCGTGGCCGAATACCTCAACGTCGGAACCTCCCAGAAGTTCCAGCTCCTGGGCGTCGGTTCCTCGATCGACATCGGCTACGCCGAACCGAACGGGCTCCCACTCATGGTCGCCGCCCTGCTCACGCTGGTGCTGACGGTCATCACCATCAACGAACTCATATGGAAGCCGCTGTACCGCCGTGCGGTCGAGAAGTACCGGTACGACTGAGGGGCACCGGGACCGGGGGCCGCGGGAGAGGAACGGATGGCGCTGATCCGTCTGGACCACGTCAGCAAGAGCTTCGCCTCCCGCCACGGCTCGATGTCGATTATGGAAGGGATCACGTTCGACGTCAAGGACGCGGACTTCCTCGCCATCGTCGGCCCCTCGGGCTGCGGCAAATCGACCCTCCTCCGCCTGATTCAGGGCCTGGACCACCCCTCCTCGGGCCAGATCTACTTCCGGGACAAGCCGGTCGAACGCGTCTGCCACGAGATGGCGATGGTCTTCCAGAACTTCGCGCTGCTCCCATGGCTCACCGTTTCCCAGAACGTCACCTTCGGCTTGGAGGCGCTGGGCTGGGCACCGGACCGGATCCGCGCGCAATCGGAACGGTACATCTCGGTCACGGGACTCGAGGGGTTCGAGGAGGCCTATCCCCGGGAGCTTTCCGGTGGGATGCGTCAGCGGGTGGGCCTCGCGCGGGCGCTGGCGGTCGAACCGGCGGTCCTCCTCATGGACGAGCCGTTCAGCGCCCTCGACCCCCTCACCGCCGAAAGTCTTCGGGAAGAGATCCTTCAATTGTGGAGGGACCCCCAACTTCCCCCCGAAGCGGTCGTGCTCGTGACCCACAACATCGAGGAGGCGATCCAGCTCGCGGACCGGATCGTGGTCATGGCCCGCCGCCCCTCCCACGTGCTGGAACAGGTCGATGTCAACCTGCCGCGCCCCCGCGACCGGAAGTCCTCCGCCTTCTACGACCTCACGGACCGGGTGTACTCGCTCATCACCGAAAGTGGCACCCTGCGACCGACGGCGGGCGCAGCTCCCGGGGCCGCTCCCTCGTCTTCACAACCCTTATAGGGTGCGTTCCCGGTCGGTTTCTCCTCCGAGGAGCAGCGTTGGCAACGAGCTATCCGAAGTGCAGCCCGACCGAGATGATGGGGCTGCTGGTCCTGGTGAACTCCCACAACGGGTCCGAGGACGTGGCGCGACTGGCGGACGACCTCGACCTCGAGATCGACGAGATCCTTCCCTCCGTCGACTACGCCGCGGTGCTCCAATTGGTCAAGGTCTCCGACGGGAACGCCACCCTCACCGACCTCGGCAAGAAGTTCTTGGCGGCCACCATCCGCGACCGGAAGTCGATCCTCCGGGATCAGCTCTCCCGCACTACGCTCTTCCGCACCCTCCTCCGGGCGCTCGACCGGGCCCCGGACCGCCAACTGAGCGACGAGGAGCTCGGTTCCATCGTTTCGCTCGCGCAGGCCCCCCTCGAGGACGCGGTCCAGAACATCGTCAACTGGGGTCGGTACGCCGAGCTGTTCCGGTATGAC
>Ga0187858_10003741_pt1 | contig 14627 bp, 13 predicted proteins | sample June2016WEW_8_15_FD_133015 | JGI IMG/M metagenome (GOLD analysis project Ga0187858, IMG submission 133015) | Peatland microbial communities from SPRUCE experiment site at the Marcell Experimental Forest, Minnesota, USA - June2016WEW_8_150 | ecosystem: Environmental > Terrestrial > Soil >...
CCGCCTGTTTCCAACCGAGCGCGGGACATGGCAAGGCGGTGTGAGCGCCGCTGCTTGCCAATCTCTACCTGCATTACGTGCTCGATCTGTGGGTGCCGGCATGGCGGAAGAAGGTGGCGCACGGCGACGTGATCGTGGTGCGGTACGCGGACGACGCGGTGTTAGGATTTCAGCACCGGGAAGAAGCCGAGAAGTTCCTGGCGGAATTGCAGGAGCGCGTGCGGAAGTTCGGGCTGGAGCTGCATCCGGAGAAGACGCGCCTGATCGAATTTGGGCGATATGCCGCTGAACGGCGGGCGAAGCGAGGGGAAGGGAAGCCGGAAACCTTCAACTTTTGGGTTTCACTCACATCTGTGGGAAGAATCACACGACGGGGTACTTCCTGGTGTACCGGAAGACGATCGGCAAGCGTATGGCGGCCAAGCTGAAGCAGATTCGGCAGAAGCAACGCCAGGGCTTGCACGAGAGGATCAAGGACACGACGGAGTGGCTGCAATCGGTGGTTCGCGGGTATTCCCAGTATCACGCGGTACCCCGCAACGAGGAGCGCCTGAAAGCGTTCCGGCACGAAGTGCTGCGCATGTGGTGGTGGCCGCTTCGCCGGCGGATTCAAAGAACCCGCTGGACCTGGAACAAATTTTGGGAGACCTTCGGGAACCTGCTACCGGAAGTCGAGATTCTGCATCCGTATCCTGAGGATCGCTTTGCGTGGCAACACATCCAAGGTAAGAACCGTGTGCGTTAGGAGCGCCCGCACGGATCTGTGCGGGGGGCGCCGGGTAACCGGCATCCCTACCGCGACCGGGATTGTTTTCGCTCAAGGCGCGTACAAATCCAGGTCTTGCGCGGTATCGGTGGCTTCGGACAGCGTCACCGTGCGTGCCCCGGCAGCATCCATGGCTTGCACATCCGGCTTGTCGTACTCGAACGTGCCGAGGATGCGATACGCGCCGGGCGCCAGGTTGCTGAAACGGTACTTTCCTTGAACGTCTGTTCGCACGATGCGCAGATCGGTCAGCCGCTTGTGGGACTCCGGATCGAACGCTTCCAGATAAACCGGCGCGCCCGGCACGGGGTCTTGCGCGCTGGTCACGACACCATGCACGGAAGCCGGGCGCGACGAGAGCTTGATCCATATCGCGCTGAAGTCGCGTAACACGACTTCGTTCCAGCCGTCCGCGCGTCCATGCTGCGAGTCGGCGAGGCCGTAACCGCTGAACGACGCGGCATAGTAACCGGACGGGGGCGTGATGGCTATTTCCCAACGTCCCGGCCCGAGCGCAGCGGAATTATTCTCGATCTTCAATACCTGGGCGCGGCCTCCACCATCCAGATCTTTGCGGCGCGCGGTTATTTTCGCCCGCGATGTCTCGATGCGATTGCCTTTTTCATCCTCAATGCGAAACTCGGTCTCACGCCATCGCGTGATCTGCACTTGAACGCCATCCATATCGTTGTCCACGGTCATCTCGCGGTAAGCCCCGAGCCGTCCGCGGCCCGACGTATCTTCGCCCCCGTCCGCCACCAGTTCATACGACCCCGGTGCGATGTTGTCGAAGCGAAACGCTCCGCTGGTGGTGGTCCGGACGCGTCCGGTGTCCGAGATCAGGCTCAGCATGATCGGCACCGGGGGAGTCACATAGACACTGCCGCTCACGTGCACCAACTTGCCGGGCAGCGGGCGTATGTCGACGTCATCCATCTGCTGGTCCAGATCGGCATCGACGGGAATGGTCTGGTCGACCGCGGCAGTCTCTTTGTGGAACGTCGGCAGCAGGCCAGAGCCATCCTCCAGTTCTTTAGCTGCCGTCCGCACGAAGTAACTGCCCGGTTCCAGGCCGTGTATGCGGTAGATCCCGCGATCGTCGGTCATGGCGCTGGCGGCGATTTCCAACGGCTGTTTGGCCAGATATGCGATCACTTTCTGGTCTGGGATGCCGATTTCGTTCTCGTCCAAAGCGGTGCCCGAGATAGCTGCGTACCGGTGCAACCGGATATCCAGGAACAGCTTGCCGTCCTGGTCGACTTTGACCGGTTTGCCTGCGGATCTCCATTGCTTCTGGCCGTACTGAAAGGGCGCGAATCCGGCCCGGGAAGCGTTCAGCAGGTACATGCCGCCGTTAACCGTGAAAGTAAACTGTCCCGAGTGGTTGGCGCGGGTCGAAGCGGCCTTGCTGCCGGCTCCCTCGACCGGCCGCAGCGCCACCAAAGCGCGCGCCAGTGGACGCCCCGTCGAACTATCGAGCACCACGCCGCTAATTACCGCGGCGTGCGCGGCAACGCCGCAAAGTGCGGCCAACAAGAATCGGCCCATGTCTTCCCTTGAACGGGTATGACGCACGGCGTGCCCGGAACGTGTAGTGTGGTAGATTAATGCGCTGGCAATCGATGTGGATACTGGAAGACTACGGCGGGCCGGTCTGGTGAAATGATGCAGCCTCTCGCCGGCGTGATCGCGGCCGCGGTGACGCCTCACGGCAAACGGGGCGATGAGCCCGACATAGGAGCCACGCTGGAGCTGATCGATTTTCTGTGCGCGGCCGGCGTGGAGGGCATCGCGCTGCTCGGATCTACCGGCGAGTTCGTCAATCTGAACTTCGACGACCGCGTGCGCCTGGTCTATCTCGCGGTCAAACGCAGCCGCGTGCCGGTGCTGGCGGGGGTCTCCCACACTTCGCTGGATGGAGCGCTCGCACTGGGACGCGAAGCCAGCGCGGCGGGCGCCGCCGGCCTGCTGGTAATGCCGCCCTTCTTTTTCCGCTATGCGCAGCCGGAGATCCGTGAGTTCTATCTGCGATTCGCCGCGGAGATGACCCACGGCGCGCCGCTTTATCTGTACAACATTCCGGCGTTCACCAGCGAGATCTCGAGCCAGACCGCGGTTCAGTTGCTCGCCTCCGGCCGTTTCGCTGGGATCAAGGATTCCAGCGGCGACTGGGCCTACTTCCAGGCCTTGAGCCGCCACCGGCGGGAGCACCCATGCACGCTGCTGGTGGGCCATGACGCCATCTTCGCGCGGGCCCGCACGGCCGGCGCCGATGGCGTGGTCTCCGGCGTGGCCTGTGCGGTGCCCGAGCTTCTGCTGGCGCTCGACCGGGCCATTCAGCAGCACGCCGAAGCGGAAGTGGACCGGCTCAATGCGCGGCTCCACGATTTCCTCGAGCGCATCGAGCGCTTCCCCACCCCTGTGGGGATCAAGGCGGCGCTGGCGGAGCGTGGCGTCAAGACCGGCCCGTTTCCGGTGCCCCTGGCGCACGAGACGCAAATAGCGCTCGATGAGTTCCGGGAGTGGTTCCGCGCGTGGCGCTGAGTTGTGGCTCTGAACAATGTGCCGCGGCGAACTTCAGTCGCCAAGTCGCCGTGTCGCCCGCTGGTCCCCTCGCAACTTGGCAAGTTTGCTCGCCTACTGCCGCAACACCGCGAAGCGGCTGATCGAGTACCCAAGCGTGCCGCCCATGAAGACGTCCGACAGGAACGCGAAAGCCTCGAAAATCCGACCAGCGCGGCCATGCCGTACGCCGCATACGGGACCCAGCGATGATTTCCATAGCGGCGGGCGACGATAGTGGCAACCGAGAATGCCGCGATGGTGTGACCCGATGGGAAACTGCCATTTCCACGTAGAAGCGAGCCGCCCTCAAACCAGCTATCGGAAAAGTTGCCACCAGCGTGAATGCCTGCCGAGGCGCACGCGGTTAGTAGCGTCTTTCAAGACCGTCGTCAGGATCTCGGCGCTGGCGACGGCTTCACCCACGAGCAGCGCCGTTCGTTGCATTCTCGAATCCTTCCGGATCAGCCCGACGGCGTAAAGCGAGGCTGGAGCCGCGATCGTGCCGATGGACGTGGCGTTACCGATAAACGTGTTGTTCAACCCCTGAAATGTCGAGGTGTGGCGGAAATAGGAGGCTTCGGTCGAATCCAGCGCCACGAGTCCAGCAGCGGTTCCGAGGATTACAGCCGTGGGAATCCAGTGGCGCCCTTTGACAAGTCCTGCAGGAAAAGACCAAATCCGCTTCTGATCGCTGGCCATGTTGGGAAGCAGCAGTTTCCAGGAGACCTTCCGATCGGCGGTTGGTGACTGCTGCGGGGTTGGGTTGGGAGCCGGCGCCTGAGGCGGATCGCTCATTGGGGAGCCGGTCGGCGTTGAGGCCCCGGGGCAGCACGCTAAAGCACGCTAGAGCGTGCGCCACGCTGCCCCGAACCCTTGCGCCTGTTCCTTTCGCTCTTCGTGGATGGGAATGTGCCATGCGTCTCCGGAACGGAAGCCGATCTCCAACTCGCCTCCCCTGTCTGTCCAGACGCACCGCACGCCAGCAATCGATTTCAGGCGAGCAGAATGGTTCACCGTGCCGTATCGCTCATACCTTCCCTTGTGACGTTCGGTGATCCAAAGTAACCGCCGCGAAGTGGCCAACACCAGATCCCCGGCCGACCAGCTTTTCCGCTGAAACCACAAGAACCGGCGCGATGCGCAAACCGCCGGCTGGAAGAATTGCGCTCGTGGCGCTTCTCCGGTGAACTGTTCCGCAGACCGCGCATACTCGAACTTCAGATCGAGCGGCTCCCCGAAGGCACCTGCCGAAGGCGTTTCTGGGCCTGGCGCTGGCGGCAGCCAGCGGTCCTTGAGCGTCTTCATGCACTTTTCGACCGGCCCTCTGGCGCGCGTATTGTAGGGCAACTGTATCTGGCCGCCATTCCACGTCAGCACAATCCAGCCGACCAGCAGAATACGGCCCCACTCGACGCGCTCGATGCGGTCCAGCGGCACTTTGACAGGCTGCTCTCCGGCCGACGGATGCGACAGAATCAAGGCCTCGCGGTCACTCAGAAGCAGAATCCGCGCAGGGTATCTGCGGCGGCCAAACCAGTCCACATCGTCCCGCGGAAGAAACACTCCGGCATCGAACGCCTCGAAATCGGACGGCAAAACGAAATCGGCCGGCACCTGGGAGAGCGCGTCTATCGCGAATGAAAAGATGTATTGCCGGGAATCGACAGCGCGCCAGTCCGAGCTCATCTGAGGAGTCATCGGGCCTCACCGAGGCGGGCCAGATCGTCGAGAATCGCCGGTTGCTCCTCGGTTGCCACAGCCCCGCGCGACATCAACCGGGCCAACTGCGCGCGGTAGGCATCCGCCGAAGAATCAAATCTCAACTGAAGCTCCGCCAGGGCCGCGCGGACCCAATTCTCGACCAGCCGCCCGTGCGTGGTGAATGCCTTCGAGAGCGGATCTCCGAGCGCCAGCCGAAGCTTGCCGTGGATCTGTTTGCGCGCCAGCGCTTTTGGATGCCGGATCCACGGGCGATCGAAGCTGCCGCTCAAGGACGGTAGATCGAAACGCGGCATCTCGCGAACGGCGCGCAGGATCTCCTCCTCCGGCGGCGCATCGTTACTGCCCAGCGCCTGGGCGGTCCGCTGCAATGCTGCGGCCAGCATGCGGGCAAGCTCCTGGAGATGTGTGTGCACCTGAGTGGCAGCCGAAGCCGTCTTTCCAATGGCGTTCGTGACGGCGGCGGCCGGGTCGGTGCCGTTCGCGTCGGCGCTGGTCCACAGCTCCAGCAGAGCATCCGCCGCATCATCCAGCGCATAAGGCATCAAGCCGCGAATTTCGTCGGAGGCGCGCAGACAGAATACCCGGGCCTCTTCGAGCTTGCCGGCAGACTCGCGCAAGTCGCGCTCCAAGGCGACGAGTTCCTCCTCCTTCAGCGCCGGACCGGTTCCGCCCCGGTTCAGTTTCGCCTTGAGCGCCGCTTCCACCGCCTCGCGCAGCGCACCGGTTTTCCTGCGGCTGGATTCCTGCGCGAGCTGTTGATGCTTCTCATAAAGGGGCGCGATCTCTTCGGAGAACCATCGCTTCAGGAGATGCGCGTGCGAGGGGGCCGAGCTGACCGTATTCACGCCGATCTCCACGCCGAGGTGCGCGCGAAGCTGCCGGGCAGTATACTCGAGCGCGGATTCGAGATCGGCAGGCGCTAGCAGGTCCGCCTTGCTCAGCAACACCTTCACCGGAATCGCCGATTCATAGAGGCGCAGGATGGTCGAGAGATCCTCGTCGTTTAGAGGACTCCCGGCGCCGATCAGAACAACACCGAGATCGCATTGCGGCAGATACGCCAACGTCTCCGCCGCTCCCGCCGTCGCCAGCGAGCCCAGGCCCGGCGTATCCACGAATGCGAGACCGCTTCGCAAACGCTCGGAAGGCAGTTCCACCACTAGGCGCACGACACCCTTGCCGTTCGCGGGGTTATGCATCTCGCTCACAAATTCCGGCAGTCGCTCGATCGGCAGCACCTCGACCCGGCGATCCGTGAAGCATACGGTCAGCAAGGCCTGGTGGCCGTGGATCAGCCTGGTAGGGACCGCCGTAATCGGGTTCACGCCGACGGGCAATGCAGTGGTCTGCAGGATATGATTCAGGAGAGACGACTTTCCCGAACTGACCCTGCCGAACACCGCAATTTCAAAACGATTGGATTCCAGGCGCTCCACAATCATCGAGAGACGGGGACGCAACTCGACCAATCCGCGATCGGCGATGATTCGATCCATGAGGCGGAGCAGATCGAGTCCTCCGGTTTGCTGGAGGCGCTCCAACCGGGCCTGTAGGTCGGCTGCCGGGGCATCCGCCAAGGCTGCACCCAGCCTCTCCAGCAGACCTTCCAGCTCGGCGCAGAGTCCCTGGAGTTGAGGCGTCACACTCTCCGGCATGTCGCCATAGCCGCCCAGATAATGGGGCGCCATCTCCTGGACCGCAATTCGCACGAATGTCAGGGTCACCCGGATGGAGTGGAGAGAGCCGAGGGCGGGGCTCTCGGGGCCGATACCCAAACCGTCCATCGCGCGCGCCAGTTGATTGCGGAAGCGGGCGAGGTAGTTGCGTATCAACTTGACTTGGGGGGGAGAGAGATCCGCACGGTACTTCGGGAAAATCGACTTGGATTCCGACGCGCTGAGGATGGCTTCGACGTCCGACATCAGCTTGTCGGCGTACTGGGCGTTGCTGAAAAGCCGCCGCCGCTGCGCCTCGTTCAACGGACTCTCGGTCGCCATTGGGGATCCTTTGTAGGAGTCATCTGCCCAATGGGCGGTTCAAGGTGAACTCCAACACCTTTAGCTTTTATTATCGCTCGAAAGCCGGCGGGTCTCCGATCCGGCCGGCACGGCTGGAGCCATCGTCAGCCCGGGACAACGCCTCCGGTGGCATTAGCCCGTTGGGCTGGGTTATTGTATCCAGCAGGCGCCTGCATAGCTTCGCGTAGTGGAGAGCCATAAGAAAATAGGTTGGCAGGCGAAAGCGCCTGCCCCACCTGCATGCAAGCCGTATGAGTGACGAGTCTTGAAAATCCTGGTAACCGGCGCGGCCGGCTTCGTCGGCAGTAACCTGGTGGACCGTCTGCTCGCCGATGGTCACGAGGTGACCGGCTTCGACAATTTCTCCACTGGTCGGCGTGAGTTTCTGGAGGCGGCCAGCCGCTCGGCGCGGTTTCGGCTGGAACACGGTGACCTGTTGGATAGCGACGCCGTAGCCCGCGCCGTGCAGGGTGTAGAGGTGGTGTTTCATTTGGCCGCCAACGCGGACGTGCGGTTCGGCACCGAACATCCGCGCAAGGACCTGGAGCAGAACACCATCGGCACGGCCAATGTTTTGGAGGCCATGCGGACGCGCGGCGTGCGCCGCATCGCGTTCGCATCCACTGGCTCGGTCTACGGTGAGCCGGAGATCTTTCCCACTCCGGAAGACGCCCCGTTTCCGGTCCAGACTTCGTTCTATGCCGCTTCCAAGCTGGCGGCGGAGGCGCTGATCGAAGCCTACTGCGAGGGTTTCGGCATCGAGGGCTATATCTTCCGGTTTGTATCTATCCTGGGCGAGCGCTACACGCACGGCCACATTGTGGACTTCTACCGGCAACTTCTGGAGCATCCTGGGCATCTGGATGTATTAGGAGACGGCCGGCAACGCAAATCCTATCTCTATGTGCAGGACTGCCTGGACGCCATGCTGCTTGCACTGGAGCGCTGCGGCGGCAAGGTGAACGTTCTGAATCTGGGCACCGGCGAATATTGCACGGTCAACGATTCCATCGGCTGGATCTCGGAGCGCCTGGGAGTTTCGCCGCGCCTGAACTATGCGGGCGGCGAGCGCGGATGGGTGGGAGACAGTCCGTTTATTTTTCTGGACTGCTCGCGCATACGGGCGCTGGGATGGCGGCCACGGCTGAGTATCCGGGAGGCGGTGGCGCGAACAGTCGACGATTTGCAAGCGCGCTTTAACGCACAGGGGGCGGGGCAATGACTATGTCAAGGATTGGACGAAAGGCTGTGTGGCTGGCGGCGATCCTGGTAATGGCGCGGACTGGATTCGCCCAGGAACCCCGCAAGCCGGACGCTCTGGAGAGCATGAGCTCTTCGCTCGAAGCGCTGGCGCGGCGCGTGAACCGCTCGGTCGTCAAGATTGTGGTGACCGGATACGGCATCAGCGAAGAATCGGATTCCAACAACACCAGCTTGATCGTCCGGCAACGAGCCACCGGGTCCGGCGTTGTTCTGACCGAGGACGGCTACATCGTGACCAACGCGCACGTGATAACGGGCGCGCGCCGGATTCGCGTGCAAATGCCGAACACGGAGCGCAGCGAGCAGGCGAGCCACTCGATCGTGAAGCCGGCCGGTACGGTGATTGACGCCAAGATCGTAGGCATGGATCGCGAAACGGACGTCGCGGTTCTGAAGATCGAAGCCACGGGGCTGCCGCACCTGACCCTCGGTGACTCGCGCGAGTTGCGGCAGGGCCAGATGGTCATGGCCTTTGGCAGCCCGCTGGGCTTGCAGAATTCGGTCAGTCTCGGGGTGGTGAGCGCGGTTGCCCGCCAGCTCAAGCCGGATAGTCCAACGATTTATATACAGACGGACGCGTCGATCAATCCCGGCAACAGCGGCGGTCCGCTGGTCGACATGAGCGGACGAGTGGTGGGGCTCAACACCATGATCCTGACGCAATCGGGCGGCAGCGAGGGAATTGGCTTCGCGGTGCCGAGCGACATCCTGCGCAATGTCTACGACCAGATTCGTAAGGAGGGCCATGTACACCGCGGCCAGATCGGCGTCAGCGTTCAGACCATCACGCCGGTGTTGACTGCAGGTCTGCGCCTGCCGCAGGATTGGGGCGTACTAGTGGCGGATGTGGCTCCCGATGGGCCCGCAGACAAATCCGGCCTGCAACCGGGGGACATCGTGCTTAGCCTGAACGGCAGAACCATCGAGAACGCGCGCCAACTGGAAGTAAATCTGTATCGCTTTGCGGTGGGCGACCGTGTAAAGCTGGAGGTGCTGCGGGGATCGCAGCGGCTGACGATGGATGTAGCGGTGGTGGCCGAGGATGACGATCCACAGCGCTTCGCGGACCTGGTGAACCCGGACAAGAATTTGATTTCCAAACTGGGCATTTTAGGTATTGAGATCGACCGGCGAGTGGCGGCCTTGCTGCCGGACTTGCGCAAACAATACGGCATCGTGGTGGCGGCCAAGGCGGCCGGTGCAGAAGGTCAGGAAGTGGATCTGCGGGCGGGCGACGTCATCTACACCATCAACGAGGAGCCGACGGCGACCATCGCGGCGCTGGTCGCCGCTTTGGGGCAATTGAAGACCGGGGACCCGGTTGTGCTGCAAGTGGAACGCGACGGGCGGTTGCAGTACGTGGCGTTTGAGATGGAATAGCTTGGCGCATTTCCACTCGCTTGCGCCGACAGGAGTGTTGGCGCGGCAGGCTGAGAGCCTGCGCCACGCAAAAATCTTAAGAACGATTCACCCCTCCGGTTCGTTATAACAGACAGAATGCCCTTGGCTATGGCCGCCGGCCGGCTGCGCGGCCGCAGTGATGCGGACCTGATACAGGCATCCAAGCGTGGCGATCTGTCCGCTTTCGAGGAGATCTACGCCGCGCACGCCGGGCGTATGAAGAGCGTTGCGTTTCATCTACTTGGAGATCGCGCAGACGCCGAGGACGCGGTGCAGGAGGCGTTCTTGAAGATCTATCGCGGCGCCGGCGCGATCCAGTTCGAAGCCGGCTTCGCCCCGTGGATGTACCGCATCCTGCTGAACTGCTGTTACGACACGGGCCGCAAACGTCGGCGGCAGGCGGAATCGCAGCTCGACGCGGAGCCTGCGGCGGCGAACGATGTTCCGCTGGCAGTCGCGCTGCGGCATGCGCTTGGGCGCATACATCCGCAATACCGGATGGTGTTCTGGCTCTTCGAGGTGGAAGGTTTCCGGCATTCCGAGGTGGCGTCCATCCTGGAGATTCCGGAGGGTACGTCGAAGAAGTGGCTCTTTGAGGCCAAACGGGAGTTGAAACGATTGTTAACGGAGAGCCGCGCATGACATTCGATTGCAAAGATCTGGAGCGCGCGCTGGCGGTGCCGGAATTGCTGCCCGAGGCGCGTGAGCACGCCAAGGTCTGCGACGCGTGCCGCCGGGAGCTGTGGCTGTGGGGCGAAATGTCGAATGTCGCGCACGGCCTGCGAGAGGAATGGCAGAGCCCCGATTTGTGGCCGCGTATCCGCGAGGCGCTGGCGGCTCAGCAGAAGGCGGCCAAGCCGCGCGGCCACAATTGGAAGCTGCTGGCCGGCATAGCGGCAGCCCTGGTGGTGGCGGTTTCGATTTTCATTCTGGCGCCCTCGCGGCCGGCGCCCGCGCCGCGGCAGGACAGCGATTTCCTGACCGAACAGGCCCTGAGCGAAGTCGAGCGTGCGGAAGCGGCATACCGGGCGTCAATCGAAAAACTCTCGCGCTTGGCTGAATCCAAACTCAGTGGCTCCGAGAGTGCGCTGACCATCGCCGGCCGCGAGAAGTTGTTGGTCCTCGATGGGGAGATTTCGGAGGTCCGCTCGACGGTCGAGCATAACCGTTTCAATGCGCGGCTGCAAACGGAGCTGGCTGTGCTGTACCGGGAAAAGCAGGACACCCTGAAGGAGATTTTGCAAAGTGGGCAAAAAAATTAAGTACGGCCTGTGGCTGCTGCTGGCGTTGCCGGCTTTCGCGCGGGACGAATATACGCGCAACTTCGACAAAACGGTGACGCTGGCGAGCGGCCAAAGCGTGCGGCTGGAGCATAGGATGGGCAATGTCAACATCCGCACGCACGCCAAACCGGAAGTCGAGATTCACGCCACCATACGGGTTTCGGCGTCCAACGATGCCGAGGCGAAGCGCGTCGCGGACGAGATCCATATCGAGGTGGCCACGGCGGGCTCGGCGCTAGTGATTCGGACGGAGTACCCGAAGGAAGAGCACGATGGTTTTCTGGGATTCCGGAATCTCTCGTACTCGGTGAACTACGAGGTGACCATGCCGGAAACCGCGCCCCTGGAGCTGCGGAACAGTTTCGGCAGCGTGAGCATCGACGGCCTCAAGGCCAACGCGGATGTGACCAATGCGCACGGCAAGCTGACATTTCGCAACGGCAAGGGAACGCAACGCCTGGAGAACTCATTTGCGGCCGTCGAAGTCACCGGCAATTCCGGTGACGTGGAGATTCGAAACGGCAACGGCAGCGTGGATGTTTCCGCTGTCACGGGCATCGTGAACATCAAAAACCGCTTTGCGAATGTCACGGTAACCAATCCGGGACACGGCGGCACCATCGTGAACGGCAACGGCGCGGTGGAGGTTACGGGCGCGGGCGGCGATGAACGCATCACCAATTCGTTCGGCAAGGTGACCGTCAGCGGGGTGAAGGGGAACCTGGTGGTCGGCAACTCCAACGGAGAAGTAGAGGCCAATGGCGTGAGCGGCTCGGCGGAGTTGAACACCACCTTTGCGACTGTCCGTTTCGGAGATATCGGCAAGGCGTTATCGGTGCGCGCGACCAATTCCGCGGTCATCGGCAGGAAGGTGGGCGAGTCCGCTACGATTGAGAACTCGTTTGGACGGGTGGAGATCAGCGAGGTGCGGAAGGGCATTCGGATCGTTGGGGGAAACAGCCCGGTTACGGTGACGGACGTCGGTGAGGAAGCATCGCTCAAGACCAGCTTCGGCCTGGTGACGGCGGAGCGGGTGGGCGGAATCCTCACCGTGGAGGACTCCAATGGCGCGGTGAAGGCGTCCGGCATTCGCAGCGGCGCCAATGTAAGGACCAGCTTCGGCGCGGTGATGCTGGATGGGGTCACCGGCGCGGTGGACGTGGAAAACCAGAACGGCGGGGTGGAGGTATCGCTGCTGGGGCAACAGTGCCGGCCAGTGGTGATTCGCACGAGTTTCTCCGCGGTGCGGGTGCGCGTACCGGATAACGCCAGTTACTCGGTAGCCGCCAAAACCTCGTTTGGCAAGATCCATACCGACTTCCCTATGACGGTTTCCGGGGACGTGAGCGCCGATGCCCTGAGCGGGAATATCGGGGCCGGTGGTTGTTCCATGCGGCTGACCAATAATAACGGAAGCATCGAGATTTTGAAGAACGGAAAGAGTTAGACGGCGAACTGAAGTTCGCCGCAGCACGCTGAAGCGTGCGCCACCCGCCACGGCTAACACTTCCCTCTCCTGCGGCGTCTTGTTAGCTGAAGAGGAGGGATCCAGCATGACCGCCGCGACTTTCTGCTACGCACTTCCCTGATTTGGGCGGCCGCCACGGCCGCCGCGAAACACGCCCTGGCCGACAAGGGCGAGAAAATGATCGGCCCGAAACGCCGGCCAACCTGTCCTGGCGCACTTCAATCGTTCCGCCGGACGAGCCTGGAGAGCCGTTAGTGGTGATGGCGCGCCGTCTACGGTCCGGATGGAAAAACGCCGGTTCCGGGAATCGTCGTGTACGCCTACAATACCGACGCCGGGGGCTATTACGCGCACAATGGCCGCAACTATCCGCCGCGGCTGCACGGCTGGATGCAAACCGACGCCAGCGGCCGCTACGAGTTGCATACGATCCGCCCGGGCCACTATCCCGGCATGCAGATTCCGGCGCACATTCACTTCAATCTGTGGGGCGCCGGATATCCGCGCCAGTGGGTGGAGGAGTTGCGCTTCGAAGGCGACCCGCTGGTTACGGCGGCGATGAGGGAACAAGCGGCCGCGGCAGGCCAATTCACCACCATTCAGCCGGTGCGGCGGGCGGGCGACGGCGTGTGGCACGCGACGTTTCATATGCGCGTGAGTAGGACTTCGAATTTTTAGCAAGAAGGGACCGGCGAACTGAAGTTCGCCGCGGCACGCTGAAGCGTGCGCCACGGGCTTCTAGCGTGGATCGATGGCCTGATCGATATACATCCACACGACGCGGGCCGCGCGCGCCACGACCGGCACCGCCGGCAGGTAGGCCACGAAGGCTGCCCCGATCGCGACATCGTAGGGCCAGCCGGTGAGCCTCCAGATCAGGAGCACGAGCAGCAGAACCGGCGGGATCGACAAACCGTAGCTCACATACATGGCGCCAAGAAAATAGCCTTGTTCGCGCTCGAAGCGCAGTCCGCAGACCGGACAACAGTCGCGCATAGCCAGCGGGCTGCGGTAGACGGGGCGGCGGAAAATCGAACCCTGTCTGCACCTTGGACAAAGCTCGCGCCAGATGCCGGACGCCGTCGAAACCGGTCGCGCCTGAAGAGCCATGCCTCTCTTCCTCACGTAACCAGCAGCGCCAAAGCCGCCGCACTCATCACCGCCGCGCAGATCCATCCCAGCACTTTCGCTCCCCGTGAGTTTGTACGCATGCCCATAACTTTCTTGTCGCTCGTCAGCAGCACCACCAAAACCACCAGCGGCGGCGCGAGCACACCGTTCACCACGGCCGACCAGAACAGCATCTTCACCGCATTCAACCGCGCAAAATCAAGAGCCAGCCCCACCACCATGGCTCCCAAAATGACCATGTAGAATTGCGGGGCCCGGCGCGGCTTCCGGCTCAGCGAATCTCCTCTCCACGACGCCGCTTCCGCGATGGCATAAGCGCAGGATCCCGCCAGTACCGGGACGCCTAACATGCCGGTCCCGATCAATCCCAGCGTGAACAGCCAATATGCGCCCTTACCGGCCAATGGCCGCAATGCTTCGGAGGCCTGTCGGGCCGTTTCGATGTTCCGCACGCCATGCGCGTGCAGGGTCGCCGCAGTGGTGAGAATGATGAAGAACATGACCAAGTTGGAAAAGAACATTCCCGTGAACACGTCGTCCCTCGCCACGCTCAATTCCAGATTTGTGGAACCGCGCCGCTGCGCCACGGTGGTCTTCCCATGCCTCCGGTCTTCCTCAACTTCCTGCGACGCCTGCCAGAAAAACAGGTACGGAGAGATCGTGGTTCCCAGTATCCCGACCAGCACGGCCATGTAGGATCGCGTCCAAGCCACATGCGGCAGAAATGTCCCGTGAATGACTCCGGCCCAATCCGGATGCGCGAGGAAGGCTGTGATGACGTAAGCGAACAGCACCAGCGTCAGCCACTTGAAGACGCGCGCAATAAGACTGTAAGAGGTCCAGATCAACAGGCCAGCGATCAGCAAGGCAAAGAAGGGTGTCCAGCAATAGGACGGGATTCCCGTTACCATCCGCGTGGCATCGGCCATGCCCCCCAGATCCGCGCCGATGTTGAACACGTTGGCGACAATCAGCAGCAAGCACGCCGGCCACAGCACCCACCGTGGATA
>Ga0187858_10003745_pt1 | contig 14623 bp, 17 predicted proteins | sample June2016WEW_8_15_FD_133015 | JGI IMG/M metagenome (GOLD analysis project Ga0187858, IMG submission 133015) | Peatland microbial communities from SPRUCE experiment site at the Marcell Experimental Forest, Minnesota, USA - June2016WEW_8_150 | ecosystem: Environmental > Terrestrial > Soil >...
CCAGCAGCAGAACCAACAGAAACAGCAGCAGCAGCATGCCCAGCAGCAGAACCAACAGAAACAGCAGCAGCAGCAGGCCAAGCAGCAGAACCAACAAAAACAGCAGCAGCAGCATGCCCAGCAGCAACCGAAACAGCAGCAACCGAAACAGCAGCAACAGCATGCCCAGCAGGGCGTCCAGCAGGCGGCACGCCACACCCCACAACAGCAGCATGCCCAGCAGGCAGCATGGCAGGGGCATCGATCACAAAACTGGCAGACCGACCATCGCTCGTGGCAGCAACGCGGCGGCTACCACGGCTACCGTATTCCTGACAATCGTTACAACGGCTACTTTGGCCCGGACCACGGGTTCGTCATCTACAACCAACCCTATATGGTCGTCGGCGGCTTCCCGCGCTTCCAGTACAACGGCTTTTGGTTTAGCCTGGTTGACCCCTGGCCCGGCAATTGGTCCAACAACTGGTACGAAACCGACGACGTTTATGTTGTCTATCAGAACGATGGATACTACATGTACAACCAGAGGTATCCCGGCGTCGGCATTGCAATCAGTGTTTCGATGTAACGATCTAGTTGATTGGGTCTAGGCGGGGGCTGCACCCTTAAAGACGCTGCCTAAGCTGAGAAGTCAGCCGGGCGGTAAGGCGCGCCGGCGATTAGGTTGCAGCCGCCAAGTTCAAAGCTCAGATCGCGCTCCCAAACGGTGGCAGTCCCATGATTTCGCTCTTCATCGCCATTCCAGGCTGGAAACTTCTCCGCAGTCTGGGAGGAGTTGGACTGGTAATACTGGGGGTTGCGGACAGCTCGGTGGTCCCCACGTTCGGCAGCTTGGATGTTCTTACCGCGATCCTGGCAGTCAAGAATCACGAGCTTTGGCCGTACTATGCCGCGGCTAGTACAGCAGGTTCGTTGATCGGCGCTTACATAACTTATCGAGTGTCAGCCCGGGCGGGAGAGTCCTGGCTCGAAAAGCGCATTGGGAAGAGACGCTCTCGACAGGTCCAAGGCTTGCTTAAACGCTGGGGGTTCGCTGCCGTGTTCGTCTCGTGCGTTGCCCCACCGCCATTTCCTACCTCGCCATTCTTCATAGGAGCAGGTGCACTGCGATACCCGCAGGGGAGGTTCGTTTCGGCAGTGCTCACTGGCCGGGCCCTTCGCTATGCAGCGATCGGATTTCTGGCCGCAAAGTACAGCCATTCAATACTGCGGTTCCTGCGGCATCCGCGTGGTTTTGAAGCGGATGCTAAGTTGATCGGCATCACAGTGGCTGGCTTCGCGATCATAGTCTTGTTCATTCTTTTGTGGCGGCTGTACAGAATCCATTTCCAGCGCACCAAGGCAGAAGCGGTGGTGATAGTAAAGTGAGGCAAGACAAGTCGTACCTCAGTACGAACTTCTGAGTGTGAGCATACGAGTACCCTGTACTCGTGAAACAGAGAGGCCGAACCAATGGAACACTGGGGAATCTACATCGCTTACGCATGGCTGGCTACCATCATCTGGGCCTTCGCGGACGCTGTGCAGGCCATTCGGAAGGGGGCGCAGCCTCAGGCGCAGCCCGCGGAGCCATACGTCCACAATTAGCGACGACGCGCATTACAGATGTTGCGGATGGTGCGAGGCAAGCTCCTCTGCACGTTTCAGAATTGACCGAAGTGACTTTACTCCACAAGGTGGCCGCATGAGTAGTGAAGGGTCTGAACTAATGCTGGGTCTCTTGAAAGAGCTGCCGATCTTCAAGACTATGGATGAAGACTATAGTGCCGGCCCCAAGGGTGTGGAAACAGCAGCCTATGAGGAGCGCGAGCGAAGGCGGCAGGAAATAAAGCAGGAAATGCAAATGCTCGCTGCCGAGAGCAAGAGCCATCCGTCCTAAACATCCGCGGGCATTGTCGCTGGATGGTCAATCTTGACCAGACGCGACCTGCCATTCCCAACGACGATTGTTTGTGGCCTTGAACCCACCAGGCCGCTGCATTTAACAGGAGGCCTTCTGACTGCAACCATGCCCACAGCATTCGGTAGCTTAATGCGAATACTGAGATTATGTCCCCACGCCAATGTAGGTTGGCCCATACGTTGCAACGGGGAGGAAATACCCTGGCAACATTGTTTTGACTGCGGAGCACAGCGGACGTATAGGCTTCAGCCCAGTTTGCAAAGGGGCCCATGGAAACGGCCGGAACCGTGCTCCACCTATCGCCTCAAAATCGCCTTCTCCTCAAATGTGCAGAGTGGATCGGTACCGCCGGAACAGTTCGCGATATCTTAAAGTGGTGATATAGGGTGAACTGCAACCGCCTGATACTCCGGCCGCGACTGTAGGAGTTCTTCCGCCTGCCTCAGATCGAGGTCCTTCGACACCGGTTCAAAGTCGGACCGTGTTTCATGTTGCTGCTTGCTGATTGTCTTGAACAGCAGCATTCGTCCCGAGACCTGAATATCGACGAGGTCTGTCTTCCAATGAGAGGAGCTGACTTGGGTCCGCTCAATCTCAAAGGTGCCCCCTTTGGCGACGCGCCCGAAAAGTCCCAAGCCAAAGCTAACGTTCTCTACCAGACGCGCGTTCAAGTGCGCCAGCCGTTTCTGTTGGGGATCGACCAGGATTGTTCCAGCCATGCTCTGCAGGACCTTGGACTCCATCGTAGGTGGGACAAATGCCGGGTCAGGCCGGAAGGCGAGTCGCTGATAGGCGCCGTCCCAACCGTCGTACTGATAGACGAAGGCGCTGGGCAACAAACGCACCAGGTTCTGCAGTTGGCGTTCGTCCGAATCGTACTGCTTCTTGACCGCAAGCTGCTGGCTAGGGTTGCGAACCAGCTGATTGAGGCGGGCAGTCTCCTGCTCTCGTTGCCCTGAATCCAGCGGTGCGTCATTGATTGCGAGAAGACGGTACACCGGACCGTCTTTGGTTTCAACTTCCAGCTCGCTCAACGTCTGCAGCTCGACTACTTTGCTGACGCGGTATATCCAGTTACTTTGCTCTGCCCGGTCCGTCACTTCATTGGCAACCATTTCCTTAACAAGATCACGTGCAGAGGATTGCGCCTCCGGCCCGTGCGAGCCGGCGTAAGAAGGACACATGAGAAGCGCAATGGCCGCGAGATGGAGGCTGACATACCTCACCCTCGGTTGGATGCTGGATGGCGGAGCTTCGGCTGAGTTTATTTGGATCTCTGCGATCTCCTATTTCTCTTGGGGATGTGAGCAGATTTGAACAGACGCAGGATGTCGTATCTTCTAACCTTATAGCGGATGGAATAAGATTCGCTTGGGGCTGTTTCCATGAACGTTCGCTTGTTCCTTCTGACCGAGGGCCCTGCAGTTAGCTGGATTTCGAGCCGGCACTCTGACCCTCAGCCTCACTTGCAGCAGGGGCCCGCGATTCGCAGCGGGTGTTTAAACCCTGTTCCCCCATCCGCGACATCGCCCCTAAGGACGAGGGCCCTTAAACAACAGGAGCGCCAATAGAAAAAGCGCTCTACCGGAAATAGAGGAAGGTAAAAAGAGTATGCCGTTACTTCAAGTTGTCCTGGTCCTGGTCGTCGTTGGGGTCCTTCTGTGGCTGGTGGATCGCTTCATCCCCATGGCAAGCTCCATAAAGTCAATATTGAATGCCGTGGTGACCATCGCCGTGGTGATATGGCTGCTGAATGTCTTTGGGCTTATGCACTACCTCACCAACATTCACGTTGGCAAGCCGTAACGGGGAAGGATGATGCACCATAACAAATTCGAAGCCCAGAGTGTGTGTGCGCAATGACCGAATCCAACCCTAATCCACGATGCACGCCGGACTTGCCTTGAGAAACGTGATCGCAAATAACTGCCGGACGCTCTGGCTTCACACGCTGGCGCTGGTGCTGGTAATGCTGATGTGTAGTGGCGCTGTGTCAGCCTATTCCGTGCTGACCCACGAGGAGATCGTTGACTTGCTGTGGGCGGACCAGATCAGTCCGCTCATCCTCAAGCGCTATCCTGGGCTCTCCGAAGAGCAGCTCAAAGAAGCTCATGCCTACGCCTATGGCGGGGCAGTTATACAAGACCTTGGCTACTATCCATTCGGCAGCGTTGAATTCAGCAATCTGGCGCATTACGTTCGGACCGGAGACTTCGTTCGTGAACTGCTGGCGCAGAGCAGCGATCCCGACGAGTACGCCTTCGCCCTCGGCGCACTGTCTCATTATGCGTCGGACATCGCCGGCCATCCCGCGGTCAACCATTCAGTCGCCATCGAATACCCTAAGCTGCGAGCGAAGTTTGGCACGTCAGTTCGGTATGCGCAGGACAAAACCGCGCATCTGAAGACAGAGTTTGGGTTTGACACGGTGCAGGTCGAGAAGAATCGTTACGCCTCGCAGCAGTATCATGATTTCATAGGATTTCAAGTTTCCAAGCCGCTCCTGGAACGGGTGTTTCCCATCGTTTACGGATTGCAGTTGAAAGAGGTGCTGCCCCGCGAGGACCTTGCGATCGGCTCGTATCGATACTCGGTCAGCCGGCTGATCCCGGAAATGACCCGGGTCGCGCTGCAAACCCACAAGAAGGACCTGATGCGCGAAACACCCGATTTCGCAAAACAGAAGTTTCTGTACCGTCTTTCCCGCTCCAATTATGAAAAGGAATGGGGAAAGGATTACGTGAAACCGGGATTGGGCACGCGGATCTTGTCAACGCTCTTGCGATTCATGCCGAGGATTGGTCCCTTCAAAGGTCTGGGGTTCAAGAGCCCGACTCCGCAAACCGAGGACCTGTACATCAAGAGCATCAATACTACTGTCGATCAATACCGAGCTTTCCTCCAAGAAGTGGGAGCTGACTCGCTCGTGCTGCCCAACTATGACCTGGACAGCGGCAATCCGACCAAGGAAGGCGAATACTCCCTCACGGACCAGACTTACGCAAAGTTGCTGGGTCAATTGGCCAAGAGCAAGTTCGACCATACGACGCCCGAGTTACGCGACAACATCTTGCAGTTCTATTCCGATGTCTCGGCATCGATCCAGACGAAGGACGACAAGGTCCGATCGACCAGTGTGCCCGCCTTGCTTGATCAGTTAAGAGCCGCGACGCCGGTTCCAGTCGCCGAAGCGGTGGCCGAGCATTGATCGCCGTCCCTTCTCTCAGAGGAAGGGGTTAGTCTGAAGCAAAGTTCATCTACAGCGACGTGGCTGTTCGGCGGACCATACAAAAGCAGATCCCTCGCTGCGCTGGTGATAACAAAAAAGTGATGTCACTATGTTGTGCAGACGTCAATAGGAATTAACACAGCACGGCTTTCCGTTACGCTCCAGCCAGGTCAACAGCGAACGCAAGCTTGCCTGGGCGAGGGCTATACAGGAGTCGCCCGCACCATAGTAGATGTTAATGGTATCTCCGTCGGGACTCATGGTGTGTCCACATGGGAACACGACGTCATGTACGTCGCCTCCGCGCTCATAGTCAGTTTCGGGTCCGAAGATCCAGGAATCGCCCCGCAGCAAACAAACATCTGGCTTCAGAATGTCAAAGAGAGCGAGGCCTACCCGGTATAACGAGCCGGAGGCCGTGTGCTTCACTCCGTGATACAGCATCAGCCAACCTCTCTCAGTCTCGATGGGCGGAGACGACAAGCCAATCTTGTTTGCGTCCCACCAAGCGCCCTTGCGCGCCAACATCATCACTCGGTGGCCGCCCCAATGACGCAGATCGGGAGAGTAAGAAACCCAGATGTGAGCTCCTAGAGGAGTCATCGGTCGATGGATGAGCGCCCACAGTCCGCCGATCCTGTGCGGCAAAAGAGCGGCATCCTTGTCGTCCGGCGACATGAGGAACCCGTATCGCTCAAATGTCCGGAAATCTTTAGTTAGAGCGAGAGAAACTCCGGGACCGCCTTTCGAGTACGAGGTGTAGGCCACCGCATATTGCTGCAACTCGGGAACGTAGGTGATACGCGGATCCTCGATTCCCCACAGTTCTTCTGGATATTTATCTGGATCAGGCATCAGTGTTGGCGTTGCATCGATGTCCCATCCGCTCACACCATTCACAGAGCGCGCGGCGCAGAGATGGGAGAGACCACGGCGATCCTCCACCCGGCAAAGCAGTAGCGTGGAGCCATCCGCAAGCAATGTTGCTCCGGCATTAAATGCGCTATTGATCCGATAAGGCCAATCTTTGCTGGTCAGGATTGGATTGGCGGGATGCCGATGAAGGAGAGATTCGGTAGAGTCGGTAGACTCAACAGCGTCGATGGCCAAGGTCATAAGTCATTCTACAGGAACATGAAGCTGGTATCCCGAAACGTTGGAGCGCGAGAGCACTCGACCCCGCCGGCAACCCAGCTAGAGTTAGAACGCAATCTGTGGCGCTTAAACATCCTGGAGCTGCCGCATCTCCAGAAGTGCCATCAAGAACGCCAGCGTTGACTCCGCTCCCTGGTTCTCGTTGGCCCGGTCAGGATGAAGACCATCTCGACAGCCTCCCGTGCTGGCGTCGTACAAGGCGGCCTTCAGGTCGTTATCCCCCAAGAACCAATTGAATGCAGTCCAGGCCTGCTTGCGCCAATGCTCATCGCCGGTGGCGCGATACGCTTCGAGATATGCAGAAACTGTTGCACCTGCCTCTACCGGCTGCTGATCGAAACGAGCTTTTTCACCGGCTTTGCAGTAGAAACCCTGCGAGCCTATAGGGACAAAGTGGCCGTTCACGTTGCAGCATTGTTGCGTCGCCAGCCACTCCAGCGACTCCAGGCCAGCCGCCAGCATCTCTTTGTCCGAGGTACGCGATCCTGCTAACAATAAGGCCTGGGACAAACGTGCGTTGGAATAGGCCAAACTATCTTCAAACCAGTTCCAACCCGGCGTGCGGGTGATTCGATAGATATTCAACAACTTGTCAGCGAGTGCATCTCTCTGCCTTTGTGCAGACCGGTCTCCCGGGAAGCGATCCAGATACGCCTGGATTCCGAACAAGGAGAACGCCCAAGCTCGGGGGCTGGTAAAAGCCAGCACCGCCGGAACTGCAAGTTCAAACAAACGCCCAGCGAGGCCTCTTAGACCTTCATCGACGGTCTGATTGACGGCAGTTCCCAAGGCCCACAAAGCGCGGCCGTGACTGTCTTCCGACCCCTGTGGCTCCTTCCATTGACGCCCATAGCTGAGAAAGTTGCGGAACCTTCCATTGGCGGAATTAAAGGCCAGCCAGAGAAAAGCCAGGTACCGCGAAGCCAATTTCTTCGCCTCAGCGTTCCCGGGCGCCGCAAGTTGCTGCACGCGAATCGACACGATCAGGGCGCGGGCATTATCGTCGGTGGCGTAGCCCTCGTGATGATTCGGGACGGCGAATACGGCATGCTGCAACATTCCCGTATCGTCAGTCATGCGATCGAGATGATTAAGCTTCACTGCCGGCAAACTGTGGATGCGATTCGCCCCGACTGGGTTTGGGCTGACCAGGCGAGGGTTCCACATGCGCTCCGCTCGGGCCCGCTGGAAGCTGCGCATGTAGTCCTGGGCCACGCTTTTCCAAACCATGTTGCGGGAGTATAAGTACGCCCGTTTGCGCATAGCGTGCCGTTCGGCTTCATTCTCCAGGAGCTGAATGGTCTGTTCTGCAATTGCGTTCTGGTCGTTGAATGGGACCAGTATTCCTCGGCTCTGGTCGAGAAGCTCAAGCGCATGCCAATAGGGCGTCGAGATGACCGCCTTCCCCGCACCCAGGGCGTAGGCCAGGGTTCCAGAAACGACCTGCGCTTCATTCTTGTAGGGTGTGATGTAAATATCGGCCGCACCGATGAATTCCATCATCTCCTCAGGACTAACGAATCGGTTGTGAAATATGACGTGCTCCCCAACTCCGAGATCCTCAGCGAGCAACTGCAGCGACTCCCGGTATTTATCGCCCTCGCGCTTCCTAATGTGAGGATGGGTTGCGCCCGCAACGATATACGTAACATTGCTGTTCTGAGACAGAATGCGCGGCAGGGCCTGTATGACGGTTTCAACTCCCTTGTTTGGCGAAAGCAAGCCGAAGGTCAGCAATACCGATTGGCCTCCCACTCCGAACCGGTCCTTGTAAAAATTCGGATCGACAAAGGCCAGATTTGGAACTCCATGCGGGATGACGTCAATCTTTGCCGCAGGAACCTGGAAGATTTCCTGGAGAAATTGCGCAGAGTGCTGGCTCATCACGATCAGGCGGTCGGAGAGCTCTGCGATTTCGACCATCACGCGATGCTGGTCGGGATTCGGTTCGCGCAGCACCGTATGAAGGGTGGTCACGATGGGCATGCGGAGTTTCCGCAGCAGCTCCAGGATGTGGCTGCCGGCCGGCCCGCCGAAAATTCCGTACTCGTGTTGCACAGACACCAGATCGACATTGGTGAAATTAAGGAACTCGGCCGCGCGCTCATAGGACGGCAGCTCCTCTTCGGTCAGCTCGAATCGGACGCGCTCGGGATAGCTGTATTCGGAATCCGGATCGTTCACGGGTAGTGCGAATAACCGTTCAGTCCCGTACTCTGCCGAAACTGCATCACACAGGTCCGTGGTAAAAGTGGCAATACCACACTGCCGGGGAAGATAGTTTCCGATGACAGCGATTCGGCTGGGAAGCGAAAGATTGACCGCGGTGTCGAACGGCTTCGCTGACTTGATCTCAGCCAGGTGCGGTAGTGAGCCTGCAAGTCCCAACGGTCTCCTGAATGGCAGCGTCTTTGGCAATGACATAAGGTCCCTATCTGCTCACCATCCCGGAGGTTGGTGAATAATCGTGGCGTTGATCGGCGGGGTCTCCCTGAGAACACCCCGCCTGACAACGCCACGAACTTTTCGATTGCCGGCGTGCCGCATTCGGCAGGCACACCGGCAAACCCCAACTACTTGGTTTCGGCAGCTTCGTGCTGGTTTGCGCGTTTTTCAGCGGCATTGACCGCTGCGAGAAACGACTCGGTGCTCGCCGGAGCGCGCACCTCGCCCGATAGCGTTTGACGGAAGGAAACATTCTTGCCGTAGATAGCGGTGGTGGAGTCATTGTCCTGCTGGATCTTGGCGCCATCCACGGCGACTCCGGCAAACAGGCCCTTCGAACGCGAGTAGCTCAAGGCCTCCGTGTTCATCTTCCAGTCGGTGCCTGCCGAGGCATGCCTTCCAACCGGACCGGCTGAAGCCGACGCTTCGCCGCTAAGTTCAAACTTGCTCGAGAGCAATCCTTGCACGCCCTTGTCATTCATGAACAGCACGACCAGATCAACTGACTCAGCGCCCGCCTGGAAGCCAAAATTGCCTCCACCGATCGAAATGAATGCCGGCGCACTCCAGCCATGGGCAGTGCGGCAGGTGACGACACCGCGTCCATGCTCTCCGCCGACGATGAATCCACCCTTCGCCATGTCCGGCACCACGGCGATACACTTAGCGTCATTCAGCACCTCGTCCGGGATGCCTTTATCGGGCGCCGCCATGATCTCATTCAGGATCTGACCCGCCGCTTGTAAGCGTTCCGTGGTGTCTCGCTCTGCTGAACGAGCGAACGCGAAGGTGGTGGCGAAAGACAACGTTAACAAAGCAATGGCATATTTCTTCATAACACTTCCTTTTTCATTCCACTTGACTTTGTGGACGAACTTGTGAGGGGCGCTATCCGCCGTTAAAGGATCAAGCTGTTCTTCGGCCACTGATCAAATTGATGACCAGGACCACGACGGCAATCACCAACAAAATGTGGATCAGACCGCCGGCTATGTGGAAACTGAAACCGAGAAGCCAGAGAACCAACAGAATGACAAAAATCGTCCAGAGCATACGTTCCTCCTATTGCTAGTTGTGAGCGTCAAGATTGTGTGATTGGCTCAGTAACAGCGCCTGTGCCGGTAATCGCACCGAAGGTCGCTATGAGTCCACTGCTCTGCTGTCAGCAGCAAGGCTTCGGGACCGTCGACGGTTTACTCAGCGATCCACTAAATCCGGCCAAGCAGTACCAAAATAACCACAATGACGAGGATTAACCCCAGCCCGCCACTCGGGAAGTAACCCCAGGAACGGCTGTGGTTCCACCTCGGAAGAGCACCCACCAGAAACAAAACCAGTAGAACAATCAAGATAGTTCCGAGCATACTTTCCTCCTCGTACTTACGAAACGAGCTCCGGCGCGATGCGACATTGGTAAGCACCGGCGCGGGCCGGGTTGGTTGCGATCAGGCCAGCGATTGTTGTCAACAGATTGTGAGGGTGCTGTCCTTTAGGGTAAAACCTGTCGGCGATGATGCCGGCAGGCACGGCATCCCCGTGGTAATCTCCGCTCATCGCGACGATCGAAATCGACGGATACCGGCTGCGCACATGCGAGATCAGTTCAATACCCGACATCTGCGGCATGTTGAGATCGGTGACGATCAGATCGGGGACCGTTCGGTTCAAGTGCGACAAGGCGCTGACGCCGTCTTCCGCCTCAGCCACGTCGTATCCGGACGCCACCAGCAACATTCCCAGGGTTTCCCGAACGCAGGGTTCGTCGTCCACAACTAGAATTTGAGGTTTGGAGCCGTTCGGCATGTGCTCTCCTGATGGTGGCAGACAGAACAAATTCCACTTCACTACGATGTCATACCCACGCTCCCCCGTCTGGTCAAAACAGAACACTTCATTTGGTGGTGATGTGCTCGCGATTAGTCCGGAGGACCCTTAAGGTCCCGATGGACGAAGTGATCTGCCCTCGTTGCGGTTACGCGCAAGCTACAACCGCCCCGCCACGCCGTGGGGCCTCAGCGCCATGAGTTGGGAACAGCCGTCCATCGCTGAAATGTAGGCAAGTAGCGGCGCTTGTGGCAGACAATACAGCGTCCCGGGCACAGAAAGAGGCGAGGCAGGACGACTCTCTCGACCCATCCCTCAGGAGGCACGGTCCTGAACTGGTCTCCCTTGCATACACGGCAATGCGCGGATAACAAATGCATTCTTCGATTCGTAACACTGTTCTCAGTACCGAACAGCGGACTCGTCTCGCTGGTTGGTCCATGCTGTCCGTCAGCCAGAAGCGCGACCGCTCCCAAGCCGCACACAGTCCTTAGCACGAGTATCGATCAGACGAGATGAGGAAAGCTGTTCAACATTGCTCAGTGAGCAATCCTGGCTCAGACACACGATTCCCATCGATAGCTAGCGTGTCCTTGCCCTTTTTTGCAGAAGCGGCCAAAGTGCACACCATCACAGTTTTAGTGGAATAGGGAAATTAGAGGCTGGCAATATGCGTTCTCGAGGGGTGGTGCGGAACGAAAGAAATGATGCGATGCGGTGGAAGGCCCCCATCCAAGCAAAAGAAGCTTGGATGGGGACTGCACATTCAATTCTTCTACTCTTAGCGCTTTCTCTTCCTGAAGAACGCAGGGATTGAAGCGCCCCATCCCCAAAAAGAGAAATTGGAGGAATTCGCGCCTGCAGCCATTGCGCCCCCGGTGGCCACCAGGGCAATCGTTCCTGGCTCGGGTGTGGTCCCTGTCCCACCAGCGCAATTGCCGGTATTGATGTTATTGGTATCCATGGTGACGGCGCCATTCAGGGCTATTACTCTGCCACAATTGACGTCGGCGCCGGTAGTCAGCGTAATGCTCGCGTCCGCGATAATGCTCCCATAGAAGTCAGTGGTTGTCCCCAACGTCGCAGAGCTGCCAACCTGCCAGAAGACCTGGTCGTTGCTTCCCGGATTGATGATGAGCACCGACGAAGCGCTTGCCGTGGTCAGCGTGCTCCCAATCTGGAAGACGACCATCATATTGCTCATGCCTTGGAAATCCAGGGTGAGTTGTCCGGTCAGTTGTGCCGACGATGCGAAGAAATAGACCCCTTGGTCAAGCGTAAGGCCTCCGAGATCCTGACCCGTCAGAATCTGCGTAGGAGCCAAGCCGGCGAGAACGTTATACCCAGTCAGCGCGTCTGCCTGCGCCTGCTGCGCAACCGCATCGTCGTTGTGAATCGTCCCCAGCACAACTCCCGGAGGAAATCCAGTGATGGAAGTTCCGGCCAGACACCCAAGTCTTGATACACCACGCTGGGCCCGGTGTTGGTTACGGCTGAGGCACCCAATACGGCGAAAGCGTCGGCGCTTCCGAGGACGTCGGCATAGGCTGTGAGGGCGAACAAAGGGAGGGCGAGACAACACATGCGCAGCAGCTTCATAAAGTGGCTCCGCCTCGTTCCCATCCAAAAGAGCCCGGCCCCTGTCATTGGAACGAATGGCACAATGGTGACAGAGCGCAAAGCAACATCCAAAGCAGTGATTGCAATTCTACATCCTCTCTAACCCCTTCTTAAAACAGCCGATTTCCGTTTTTGGAGTGCATGTCCTTGCACCAAAGTTCCAACCAATTTCTCACCTTCGCTGCCCCTGCCCTTGGCCTTTTTTGAGGAAGCGGCCAGAGTGAACACCACCACTTTGGTGGAGGGAAATTGGAGTTGCGAATGTGCGACGTCGGACTTGCGCTTATTCGTGGAGAAGGAAGTTGAGCAGTGCCCAGTGCACGTGCAAGCTGCCGTTGTAATCGATCAGCCCCATCTTGCGAAAACGGTTCATAAAGAAGCTTACTCTCGACCGGGTGGTGCCCACCATCTCGGCCAGCGTTGCCTGGCTCACCTTCAGGGTGGCGGGATCGGCCTTGGATTGCGTCCCAAACCGAGCGAGCAACAGCAGAGTTCGTGCCAGCCGCTTCTCGCTGGAATTGAGGAGTTGATCGAGCAGGTCCTCCTCAGTTCGGGCAACGCGAGAAATCAAGTGCGCAATGAACAGCCTCGCGAATAGAGGGTCGTCATGGATGATGCGAATGATGGCAATTTTTTCCACGCGTACAATTGTGGACGGCAGTACCGCGGTGGCGGTGGACATCCGCTGAGACGGCGCTTCTAAACAGCCTTCCCCGAAAAAGTCGCCTTGCCGAAAGATAGCGATGACGGCCTTCTTGCCACGTTTGGATAGCACCGTCAGCTTCACATTGCCAGCCACGACATAGAACATGGCATCCGCAGCATCGCCCTGAGAGAAAATGGGCTCTTTGTTGCGGTACTCCCGACTGGTCCTGCGCTTGCCGATCTTTTTAAAAAACGTACCGGGATTAAAAGTTAGCGTGCGTTTGCTTGGCATTGTTGACTCCCCCGGATCGATCTTCTCGGCAGTGACACGGATCCAATCGTCAGCGGGCGACACATGGATCCGGCGCTCGGGGCGTGACATCGCTGCCCGCAAATTCCCCTCACAAACTCGAGGCTACCGCTTGGGAACGGACGGGACTGTGCAAAAGCGCTCAATTGGCTCAAATTCCAAAATTGGGAAACGGTGCGATATTGAACAGAAAACGGCCAACGGGCGGCTGTTAATTAAGGTGTATAATCCAGTCGTCTGAACGCCCCCTCCGGAGGTACGACATGAACAGCAGGGGCATTCAAGCCCGTAGCCAGGACCCTCCAGCCAAACGGGTTCCATCCGTGAATTCGGTGCGGTCCGCAAAACTCGCCACCGGCGAAATTGCACAGCTTCCCCGGGTTCAAACGCCCAAGCCGCGACCCACAAATGGCGATGGGGGTTTTGATCCTCTGGCCTTTCTCGCGAGAGCTGGGTTGGGCAAGAAAATTGTCAACCTGAAAAAAGATGAGGTGGCCTACGCGCAAGGCGACCCTGCCGACACGATTTTTTACGTGCAAAAGGGCCGGCTGAGAGTCACGGTTACCTCCGCGGCAGGAAAAGAAGCCACGATCACCTTGGTGGACGCCGGGGAATTCCTGGGGGAGAACTGCATGGTCTCGCCTCATCCTGTTCGACTCGCGACTGCTACCGCGATGGCCGAGTGTTCACTGCTCAGGATCAGCAAGGCGGAAATGGTCCGCGCCCTTCATCAGGACCCGGCATTTTCGAATGTGTTCGTCTCCTTTCTGCTTACCCGCAACGCTCGCATCCAGGCCGATCTGGTGGATCAGCTTTTCAATTCCAGCGAAAAGCGGCTGGCGAGAATTCTGTTACTGCTGGCGCAGTTCGGCAAGGAGAGCAAACCCGAGACGGTGGTTCCCAAGGTGAGTCAGGAAATTCTGGCGGAGATGATTGGTACAACCCGGTCCCGCGTGAGTTTTTTTATGAATCGCTTCAGGAAACTGGGCTTCATCGAATACAACGGTGAGATTCGGGTCCACAACTCCCTTCTCAATATCTTCTTGCAGGAATAGGGTTGCCGCAGTTTTTTGCGGGATTTACTTGCGCAAGTCCGTCCTTATTTCGGCTAACAACACAGCTCCAGAATTCTGCTCACCTGGTCTTAATTGACCGTTTCTCGCCTTGCGGCGCGTGTCATGATGACTGGGTTATGGTACAGAAAAATAAGAAAAGAGCATTTAGCGACGCCGCCCTCCGCGAGGTGAAAAAGGAAATGGCAAAGCCCCGCATTGCGGAGTCGGTCAAGAGATCTGCCGTGGTCGATCCGCGTCTGCGGGAGACGCGTGTAGAGCTCGGCGCAGCGTGTTAAATGATTCTCCGCCATCGCCACGGCCAAGGTGATGTTCCCCCGTCGTTCCGACTTCGCCAGCGCCCGGCCCAGGCGGCGTCTTCGGCAATGCTTTACCGGCGCCAGGCTCTTTTGGAATAAATTGTTCCGGACCCTGGCAAG
>Ga0187858_10003746_pt1 | contig 14618 bp, 11 predicted proteins | sample June2016WEW_8_15_FD_133015 | JGI IMG/M metagenome (GOLD analysis project Ga0187858, IMG submission 133015) | Peatland microbial communities from SPRUCE experiment site at the Marcell Experimental Forest, Minnesota, USA - June2016WEW_8_150 | ecosystem: Environmental > Terrestrial > Soil >...
CGCATGGGTAGGCGCGTCGTGCATTGCGGCGAAGCCGGCAATGGTCAGGTTGCCAAAATCTGCAACAACATGATCCTCGGCATCTCGATGATTGCGGTCAGCGAGGCGTTCGTTCTTGGCGAAAAACTCGGCCTGTCGCACCAGGCTTTGTTCGACGTCGCCTCGGCGTCCTCGGGTCAATGCTGGTCGCTGACCAGCTATTGCCCGGTGCCGGGCCCCGTACCCGCGAGCCCCGCAAACAACGACTACAAGCCGGGTTTCGCCGCGGCCTTGATGTTGAAGGACCTCAAACTTGCCAGAGAGGCCGCTCAATCGGTGAAGGCAAAAACCGCACTCGGCGCGCAGGCTGCGCAAATCTACGAGCATTTTGCGCAAGAAGGTCACAGCGGGTCGGACTTCTCTGCGATCATCAAGCTGGTTCGCGAGCAATCGTAAGCCGATTGACGATGCCGGCCGCGGGTCCGCACCGGACCCGCGGCCGGTCATCAAATACTCAGAACCAGCATTACTTCGACGGGTCTTTGGGCGACCACAACTTGATCGGAGATGACTTCTCGTAGGCCATCCCCTCGGGGTAGCTGATGGCCTCCATCTGCAGACCCCACGGCGCGAGGAAATAGACGATGGTCTGTCCCGCTGCCGGCCCTTCCTTTACCGGAAACGGGCCAAAGAACGTCTTCACGCCTTTGCTGTCGAGATAGTCTTTCGCAGCTTTGACGTCATCGACATAGAAGGCGATGTGATAGCCGCCGATGTCGCTATTCTTCGGCGTCATGTTCTTCTGGTCCGGAGAGCTATATTGAAACAGCTCGATGTTCGAACCGTAACCGCAGCGCACCAATGTTATTTGATGAATGACGGCTTTCGGATCGACGTTGAGCAGGTCGTGCATGAAGGTGCCCTTGTCGTCGGCAAACGGACCGAACGACATTGCTTCCTTGCAGCCGAGCACGTTGACGAAGAAGTCGGCCGCTTGCTTGATATCCGGCACCGTGATGCCGGTGTGATCGTGTCCGCGCAAACCTGGAACTCCGTCGGCGCGGGCCGTGACTGCGCTTGCCAGCATCGTGGCGCTCACCGCAGCGATGGCGATATGGCGAGTGTATCGAAACATGTCGCTCTCCTGTTGGGACGGGTTTTATGGATCGCGCCGGGTCGCCCCCGGTGCCCACGGCGCGAGTTTGGCGAAGTTAAACGGTTGCGGTGGCCTCCACCGAGGCGCCGCGGGTAAGCCACCCGGGATCGATCGTCGGAAGCGGAATGGCGTCGATCAGCATACGGGTGTAGGCGGCGGCGGGCGCAGCGAAGACACCTTCGCACGGACCTTCTTCGACCACGCGGCCCTCGCGCATCACCACGACCCGCTGGCAGATCGAACGGACCACCGACAGGTCATGACTGATAAAGGCGAGCGCCAGATGCATCTCGCCGGTCAGTTCCTTGAGGAGCCGCAACACCTGCGCCTGCGTCGAAACGTCGAGCCCCGAAACGATCTCGTCGGCGAGAACGAAATCAGGCCGCAGCACCACTGCGCGCGCGATGCCGACGCGCTGACGCTGGCCGCCGGACAGTTCGTATGAATAGCGGTCGATCGTGCCGCGGGACAAACCGACGCGATCGAGAACGCCGTACACCAAGGCGCGCGCCGCTTGATGGCTTTCCGCAAGGCCATGAAGAAGGACAGGCTCGATCAGGATACGTCCGATGGTGTGGCGCGGGTTAAGCGACGACATCGGATCCTGAAAGATCATCTGCATGCGCCGCCGCAAAGGCCGCCTCGCCCGCTCGTCGAGCGCGGTAATATCGCTGCCGTCGAACACCACCGACCCCGCCGTTGGTTTGACCAGGCCGAGCAGAGCCCGCCCAAGCGTGGTCTTGCCGGACCCGGACTCGCCGACGATGCCGACGGTTTCGCCTTTGCCGACGCGGATATCGACGCCGTGCAAGACCGTCGCCGACGACCGTCCGCGAGCAAACAAGCCCCGCGGCTGCCCATAGGAAACAACAAGACCGTTTGCGACCAGAAGATCCTCAGCCATCTCGCGACCCCATCGCGCTCGCGTCGAAGGCGGCGATCTCCGCGCGCAGCGCCGCAATGACCTCGGGCGGTGTAGGTTCAAGTCCGGTATCGGGCCGATCGTAGCGAGGATTGGCTGCAAGCAGCGCTTTGGTATAGGCGTGGCGCGGGGATTTCAAAACGTCAGCCGTAGCCCCTTGCTCCACGACTTTGCCCATGTACAGCACAGTCACACGATCGCAGATTTTCGCCACGACGCCGAGATCGTGAGAAACAAAGAGCACGCTGGTGCCGTGACGCTCCTGCAGCGAACGGATGAGCCGAAGAATCTGCTTTTGCACGGTGACGTCGAGGGCCGTCGTCGGCTCGTCGGCGATGACGAGCTTGGGCTCGAGACCGAACGCCGCGGCGATCAGCACGCGCTGGCGCATGCCGCCGGACAGCTGGTGCGGGTAACTGCTAAGCACGCGGTCCGGATCGCGAATCTGCACTTCTTCGAGCAACGCGCGGGCGCGACGGCGGGCCTCGGACGCCAACAAATTGCGTTTCAGGCGCAACCCGTCCGTCATTTGCGCGTCGATCCTGCGCGCCGGGTTGAGCGCCGTCGAGGGATCCTGGGGAATAAGCGCGATGTCGCGGCCGAGAATTTCGCGCAGTTCGCTAGCCGACAGCGAAAGCAGATCGCGGCCCTCAAAGTCTATTCGTCCGCCCGTAATCTTCACTTGCGATGGAACGATGCCGAGAATCGCTTTCGCGATTGTGGATTTTCCGGCTCCGCTCTCGCCGACGAGGCCGTGGACTTCACCGGTATCGACGGCGAGCGAAACGCGGCGAAGGATCGGCCTGTTACCGTCGCGCAATGAAATCGCGCTCAACGTCTCGATGGAAAGCCGGGGCATCGTCATCGGCGCAACACCGGATCGAGGCTGCGGGCTAATCCGTCGCCGAGTTGATTGAACGCAACGACCGTTGCGAACAGGGCAGCCAGCGGGACTGCGAGCACCCACCACGCTTCATGAACGATCTGGCGGCCTTCGGCGATCATGCCGCCCCAAGTCGGCGTGTCCGAAGATACTGACAGGCCGACAAAGGACAGGATCGCTTCGACGACGACGGCGATGCCCATTTCGAGGGTCAGCAGCGCGATCAGCACCGGCACGACGTTGGGAAGTATTTCGCGGAATAGGATCGCCGGACGCGAGAAGCCGATGGTGCGGGCCGCGACCACGTAGTCCATTTGCGCCTGGCCCCTGGTCTCGGTGCGCACGACCCGGCAAAAGCGCGTCCAATCGATGACGACAATGGCAGCGATCACCGAATGCAGTCCTGTGCCTAGGATGGCAACAAGCAGGATCGAAAGCAGCACCGGCGGGAACGCCATCCAAACATCGACCAAGCGCGAAATCAGGGTGTCGACGAGGTTGCCGAGATATCCGGCCAAGAGGCCGAGCAGCGATCCGATCAGGCACGCGAGTCCGGCGGCAACGAAAGCAACGGTGAGCGAGACCCGGGTGCCGAAGATCACGCGAGAAAGCACGTCGCGCCCGAGCCCATCGGTGCCGAGCAAAAATCCCGGCTCGGCGTCGGTAAAGCCAACCGGCGGCACGGTCGCCATAAGCAGGTTCTGCGCCAACGGATCCTGCGGTGCCACCAACGGCGCCGCAATCGCGACGACGATCAAAAGCAGGATGAAACCGCCCGCGAAAACAACTTTAGGATCACGGGCGTGCCGGACCGCGACCGACGGCGGTTGCGGGCCGGTGTCCGTCGTTGCTGTCGTCGATGTTGGTGACCAGTGTTCCACGACTTGCCGGTTCCAGCTCAGGCATGCCGTAGTCGCGGATTGAGCGTAGCGACGGCAAAATCCACCCCAATATTGATGAGGATGAAGATCAATCCGAACAGCAGGACCAAGCCCTGGATCAAGGGAAAATCGCGATTGATGACGGCATCGATCGCCAGATTTCCGATGCCGGGGTAAGAGAAGATGCGCTCGACAATGACAGTACCGCCGATCAGGAAGGTGAATTGAACGCCGGTAAGCGCGAGCGTCGGCCCAACCGCGTTGCGCAACGCTTCCTGCAGCACCAGGCGAAGCTCGCGAAAACCTTTGATCCGCGCCAACAGCACGTAATCCTGCACCATCGCTTCTTTAAGCGACTGTTTGAGCAATCGCACAATCACGGCGGCGAGCGGCAGGGCGAGCGCAAATGTCGGCATGACCATGTGGCTGATGATATTGCCCGCCACCGCGAAACGTCCGGTCAGAATGCTCTCGGCCAGGTAGAATTTGGTGGCAAAACCTTCCGCCAGCTCTGGGTCGATACGGCCCGTAAGTGGCAGCACCGGTATCGCCACCGCAAACAACAGAACCAAAGCCAGCGCCCAGATGAAATCGGGCACGGCGAGCATGATGCTGTTCAAGCCATCGATGACGGTCTCGCCGGCGGTGCGCCGCATCAGCGTGCCAGCGACGGCGATCGCGCCGCCCAGAAGCACCGCGACGAAAAGCGCGAGGATCGCAAGCTCAATGGTCGCCGGCAACCGCGAGGCGAGCACCTCCGTTACGTAGAGATGCAGCGTGATCGAGGTGCCGAAGTCGCCGGTGACGACGCCCTTTATCCAGATCCAGAACTGCATCAGCACCGGCGCATCGAGCCCGTAATGCGCCTTCAGCGCGGCGATGTCGGCAGGCCCCGCCCCCGGCGAGATCATCATGGCGACGGGATCGCCGGGGACGACGCGCAGCAGGACGAACACAACGACCGCCACGCCCGCAAGCGTCAGCAGCGCCATGGCGATGCGATTGGCGACGACCGCAAAAAGCATGAACGGTCCTTGACCTGACCGCGTCGATGGCCGCCGCGCCCCAGCGCGGCGGCGGACCGCTTCGACGAGACTTTAGGCCTTCGAAACCAGCGTCGGCTGCAAGGCCCCCGAAACGTTCGGGGTAACCTTGAGATCCGACTTGTAGAGGATCGGCTGGGCGTACTGCAGCAGCGGGAGTACGTAGCCCTGCTCGGCGATGTAGCGGTCGACGGCCTTCCAGCCATCGATACGCTTTTTCTCGTCCTTCTCGCCCCAGAGCGGACCGATCTTGGCGTCCAGATCGTCCGAGTGCCACCCCGAGTGTGGCGACTTCGAGAACATCGCGAAGCCGGTCGATGTCGTCGGATCGCCGATCGCGTTGCCCCAGTTGTAGAACGCCGCCGGCGCCAGCTTGTGCGACATGCGGAGTTCGAAGTGCTTGGCGATTTCGTAGGTCTCGATGTTGGCGTCGATGCCGACATTGCGCCACATCCCGACGATCGCCTGGATCATCTCATAATCCTTCGGCTTGAAGCCGCGCGTCGTCTGGATCGTGAACTTGACCGGCTTTTCTTTCGAGAAACCGCTCGCGCCAAGAAGCTTGGCGGCGAGAGCGGGATCGTAAGGCACCTTGATCGAAGGCTCGAAGGCTGCGTATTCCGGCGCCTCGAGCGTGTCGATGGCAACGCCATAGCCGCGCAGCAGCCGCTTGATGATGGTCTCCTTATCGACGGCGTGACACATGGCGAGACGGACGTTCTTGTCGTCCATCACCCCGCCATTGGTTATGAAGATCATGCCGATATCAGAAATCGGCGTGACGACGCCTTTCAATCCGGCCTTGCCCTTGAGACGGTCGAACTCCTCGTACGGTACCTCGAGGGTGACGTCGGACGACCCGCTCTCGATCTCGGCGACGCGGCTCGTGGCATCTCCGACGAACTTGAACACCACGGTCTCGAATGGGGGCTTGCCGCCCCAATATTTCGGATTGGCCTTGAGCCGCAGATACGCGTTCCCCTCATAGGCGTCGACCATATAGGGGCCGGTGCCGATCGGCTTCTTCTCAAAGCCCTCGGGACCGACTTTTTCGTAGTAGGCCTTCGGCAGCACATAGCCGGTCAGGAACGCCATCCACTTGAAAATAACGGGGTCGTACTGCTTCACATCGGCGGTGATGCGCTTACCGTCGATCTTGAAGTTGTCGAGGCCGGCCCAGATGAACGCCACCGGATTGCCGCCGTCCGACTTGCCCTCGCGCTGGATCGACCACACGACGTCTTCGGGCGTGAACGGGCTGCCGTCGTGCCACACGACGTTCTCGCGCACGTCCATCCAAGCTTTAGACTTGTCCTCGCTCCAGCCCCAGCCGGTGAGCAGGCCCGGCTCGAACGCCAAATTGGGTTTCTGGCCCACATACTGATCGAAGATCGACCGGTAGATCGCCTGGATGGTCGGATTGACTGACGACGGTCCGACATCGGGATCGAAGGACGGCAGGTTGACGTTGTAGGCGATATTGAGCGTGCTGCCGACAGCGGCACTGGCAAAGCGCTGCGGCAGAAGCAGCGTGCTAAGGAGGCCGCCGCTCGCCGCGAAGGCCTGACGACGCGTGACGTTGAACATGTTTGAAACTCCCCCAATTAACCGCCGCCGGCGGTAACTCGTGCGCTCGACTCTACGCTGTAGTGCATAGCTGGCACTGTGCACAAAGATACTTTAAACCTAAAGCAACCCCCGGACAAGCTGACGCATTGGGCTTTTTTTTGCAATTTTAGGCACCACTTGCTGGGTGTCGCGCCGCGGGTCCGGCTCGGCTGCGGTGTATCCGTTCGCTGCCGCATCGAGCAGCGTCAGCCCTGGCCCTAGAGGCCGTTGCAAGACAATTCGGAAGGTTTCATAAGTGTATTAGATGAGCCGGACTCGCTTGCTCGGGCGACGCCGGCCCGGAGGCTTTCATGGCGGAACGGTCGTTCGCGCGCGAAGTGCAAGATCTCAAGCTGGGGGACGGCGAGGAATTCCGCGGCGAGGGAATTCTCGCAATCACCAAAGCCCTGCTGCAATCCGGCGTGTCCTATGTGGGCGGCTACCAGGGTGCGCCGATTTCGCATCTCATGGACGTCCTCGCCGACGCCAAGGACGTGCTGGACGAGCTCGGCGTTCATTTCGAGAATTCGGCGTCGGAAGCGGCCGCCGCCGCGATGCTCGCGGCGTCGGTGAACTATCCGATCCGCGGCGCCGTCACCTTCAAATCTCCGGTCGGCATCAACGTCGCCTCCGATGCGATCGCCAATCTCGCCTCCGGCGGCGTGATGGGCGGGGCGCTGATCATCATCGGCGAGGATTACGGCGAAGGCTCCTCGATCATGCAGGAGCGCTCCCACCCGTTCGCCATGAAATCGCAGGTGTGGCTGCTCGATCCGCGCCCCAACCTGCCCTCGATCGTCAAGGCCGTGGAAGACGGTTTCGAACTGTCCGAGGTCTCGCATACGCCGGTGATGCTCGAAGTCCGCATCCGCGCCTGTCACGTCCACGGCCGCTTCACCACCAAAGCCAACAAGCAGCCGAGCTTCTCCTTGCGCGAAGCCTTGGAGAACCCGCGGCGCGATACCGACCGTGTGGTGTTGCCGCCCGCCTCATATCTCCACGAGCGCGAGAAGGTCGAGCAGCGCTGGCCGGCCGCCGTCAAATTCATCAAGGAGCGCAAGCTCAACGAATTCTTCGGTCCTGAAACCGCCGACGTCGGCATCGTCGTGCAGGGCGGTTTCTACAATTCCGTCATGCGCGCACTACAACAGTTAGGTCTCGCCGACGTCTACGGCGAGACTGCGGTGCCGATCTACGTCCTCAATGTCACCTACCCGCTGATCGACGATGAAGTTGCCGCCTTCGCGGTCAACAAGAAGGCGATCCTCATGGTCGAGGAAGGCCAGCCTGAATTCATCGAGCAGGCGCTGAACACGATTCTTCGCCGCCGCGACATCCAGACCAGGATTTGCGGCAAGGACGTGCTGCCGATGGCGGGCGAGTACACCCCCGCGGTCGTTACCAAGGGCATCAACGCATTTCTGGAACTGCACGCGAACACGCTCCTCGGAAACGCGCCGCCGCATCCGGATGCCTCCGCCGTGCTCGCCGACCCGAAGATCAAGGCGCTTGGCAAGACGGTGCCGCCGCGGCCCCCCGGCTTCTGCGTCGGTTGCCCCGAGCGGCCGATCTTCGCAGCAATGAAGCTCGTCCAGCAGGAACTTGGCCCGCATCAAATCGCTGGCGACATCGGCTGCCATCTGTTCGCGAGCCTCCCGCCGTTCAATATCGGCGCCACCACGATGGGCTACGGGCTTGGTCCCGCATCGTCGTCCGCCTTCAACGTCAAGGCCGACAAGCGGCCGATTTCGATGATCGGCGACGGCGGCTTTTGGCACAATGGCCTTTCGACCAGCGTCGCCAACGCGGTGTACAACAAGCAAGACGGCGTCATCATGGTCATCGATAACTTCTATTCCGCGGCGACCGGCGGTCAGGACATTATGTCTTCGCGCGCGCTCAATCAGGCGCGCTCCACCAACAACACCATCGTCGATGCCGTGAAAGGCGTCGGCGTCAAATGGGTGCGGCATCTCGATCGCACCTATGATGTCATGCGGATGCGCAACACGTTGCGCGAGGCCCTAACCTCCAAAGAGAGCGGCCCGAAGGTCATCGTCGCCTCCTCCGAATGCATGCTCAACAAGCAGCGCCGGGAGAAGCCTCTGTTCCAGAAGTCGGTGCGTGACGGAGAACGCCGGGTGCGCGAACGCTTCGGCGTCGACGAGGACGTATGTACCGGCGATCACGCCTGCATCAGGCTCTCTGGCTGTCCGTCGCTCTCGGTCAAACACACCGACGATCCGCTCAAGGACGATCCGGTCGCGGCCATCGACAATAACTGCGTCGGTTGCGGCAATTGCGGCGAGGTGTCGGAAGCTGCCGTGCTCTGCCCGTCGTTCTATCGCGCCGACATCATCCACAACCCGACCTGGCTCGATCGCTTCTTCTCCGGGCTGCGGCGGTCGGTGATCGGCTTCCTGCAACGCCGGCGCGAAGCGCACCGCGTCGTCTTTGCCGACTGACGCGGAACCACGGCATCATGAACGACCTTTCGAGGACGCCGACGCCGACGCGTTACACGACAGAGCGGCCGATCTGCGTCGCCGTGATGGCCATGGGCGGTCAGGGTGGCGGCGTGCTCTCCGACTGGATCGTGGAGCTGGCCGAGTCGCAGGGCTGGCACGCCCAGTCGACCTCGGTTCCTGGCGTCGCCCAGCGCACCGGCGCGACCATCTATTACGTCGAGATGCTGCCGCCGAAGGGCGGCCGCGCACCAATCCTGTCGCTGATGCCAGCCCAAGGCGAAGTCGACGTGGTGCTTGCATCCGAACTGATGGAGGCCGGCCGTTCCATCCTGCGCGGCCTCGTGACGCCTGATCGCACCACCCTGATTGCCTCGACTCACCGCATGTACGCGGTCGCCGAGAAGGAAAAGCCCGGCGACGCCACCGCCGATCCGGCTGTGGTGGTCGACGCGGCGGGCGTGGCGGCGAAGCGCACCATCGCTTTCGATATGGAGGCGCTGGCGAACAAGAACAACAGCCACATCTCCGCCTGCCTGTTCGGGACGCTCGCCGCATCCGGCGCTTTGCCATTCGGCCGCGAGACCTTCGAAGCCATCATCAAAGCCGGCGGCAGAGGCATCGAACCGAGCCTCAACGCCTTCCGTGCCGCCTATGAGCAGGCCACGAAGCCGGCAGCGCCGGCCCCTGCCCTCACCCGTCCCACCAAGCGCTTCGCACCGTTGCCGGCTTCCGCCGGCCGCCCCGACCTCGACAAGCTTCTGGCGCGCATCTGCGAATTTCCGGCGCCACTGCACAACATCCTGTTCGCCGGCGTCAAGCATCTCACCGATTTCCAGGATCCGGCCTATGCGGGCGAGTATTTGGATCGCGTTGCAAAGATTTACGAGCTTGACCGGACGTATGGTGGCGCGGCGAAAGCCTACGCGCTCACCGCCGCGGCCGCCAAATACGTCGCCGTGGCGATGGCCTATGACGACGTGATCCGCGTCGCCGATCTTAAGACCCGAAGCAACCGCTTCGAGCGCGTCAAGCGCGAGAACAGCGTAGGTGATGGGCAGATCGTCTACACTACGGAATACATGCACCCGCGGCTTGAGGAAGTGGCCGGCACGATGCCCGCGCCGCTCGGCCGCTGGTTTGAGGCCAATCCGACTTTGTTCGGCTGGGCTTTCCGCAAGGGCCGCCGCGTGCGCTCGGGAACGATTCACTGGTTTCTGATGCTTTATGTGCTGGCGGCGTTTAAGCCGATCCGCCGCACGACGCTGCGCCACAAGCGCGAGATGGCGCATCTCGAAAAATGGCTCTCGGTTGCCGGCGCGCGTGTCGCGGAGAATTACGACCTAGCCGTCGAGATCGTCAACGCGCGGCGTCTGGTCAAGGGCTATTCCGACACGCACGCCCGCGGCGAATCCAAGTTCGACCGTGTGATCAGCGCCGTGCCGCTGCTCGCGCCTCGCGCCGACGGCGCCGACTGGATGCGCCGCCTGCGTGACGCGGCGCTCATGGACGAGAATGGCATTGCGCTGGACGGGGCGCTGAAGACCATCGCGACGTTGTAGGGCCTTCTGCAGATCGGAGCGCAAGTTGACGGGCGCTGAGCAATTTCGGCCGCCGACCGTTTTCGGACCGCAGACAAGACAAGTCCGAGGCGCACCAACAGCAGAGGATGCTATTGATGGGGACTGAAAGGATATAAGCCATAAGGTGCAGGGCCGTAGGAGGTGACGCCGATGATCGAGCCGCCGACCCAAGGCGCATCCGCGATTCCGCCGAGGCCCCAGCTACCCCGCATCAAGCCGACGTAACCCCACCGATTGTGCGGCCACGGGTCATGTCGGCAGTTCCTGATGCAGTGCGCATCCGCCGTACTTAATGTAGCCAGTATCGTAGCGACGACGGCAATCGCGGCTACAAGGGCGATCAGAGGGCTTTTCATCACGTCACCGCATCATCAACGCCGGGGTAAGGAACCTCAAATTGTTTATCGGAGCTCAATTTAATTTCGATGTAGCGGTCTAAAAATTGGCACGAATGATTAGCGGACGGTTACGCAGGTTCTTAGCTGGTCAGATTTGGTTTACCCTTAAGGATTCATATGGTGTGGAGCGATCAAAAGCCGCGTTGATGGCGTTGCCGATATCTTTAGCAACGAGAAGGCGCAAATGGGCAACGGCACATCACCCGAAATCGTATCTTTCTGGCGCCAGGCCGGGCCCGACAGATGGTTCGAGGTCGACGAAGATTTCGACCAGACCATCAGGTCGAGGTTTCTGACAATCCATGAGGCAGCGGCGCGGGGCGATCTCACGGCTTTCGAAGAGACCGCGGAGGGAGCGCTCGCGCTCTTGATTCTGCTCGACCAATTCCCCCGGAACATGTTCCGCAATAGCGCCCGCGCGTTCGCGACCGATCCGCTGGCTCGCGCCGTGGCAAACCGAGCCCTTGCCCGGGGCTTCGACCAAAAAACCGACAAGACGATGCGGCCGTTTTTTTATCTGCCTTTCATGCATTCTGAGTTGCGCGCCGATCAGGATCGCTCCTTGCGATTGCACGAGGCGTTCGGTGATCCGGAAAGATCGCGATATGCGGCAATCCATCGCGACATCATCGTGAAATTCGGGCGATTTCCGCATCGAAATCGCGCATTGGGTCGAGAAACGACGCCGGCCGAACGGGAGTTTCTGGACGGTGGAGGCTTCGCGGGGTAGCGCTATCAGCGCGACGGGAAGCGAAGCATCATCCTTGCCAAAACACTCGCCGTACCGCGGCCGCGACCTTGTCGGCCGTCGGCGTGATCGCATCCTCAAGCGGCTTTGAGAACGGCGTCGGTACGTCCGGCCGCGTGACGCGCACGATCGGCGCCCGCAAAAACGCGAATCCCTCTTCGGCGACGATCGCGGCGACTTCCGCAGCGACGCCGCAGCTCAGGTTGGTCTCGTCAACGACGACCAAGCGTCCGGTCCGTCGCACGGAATCGAGCAAGGTGGCGTGGTCGAACGGAACCAGGGTACGGGGATCGACGACTTCCGCTTCAATCCCCTCATCCGCGAGTTGCCTCGCGGCCGACAATGCGGCGTGGACGACAAAGGAGGTAGCGACGATCGTCACGTCGCGACCCGGCCGTTTGATGTCAGCGCGCCCGAATGGGATCGCATAATCCTCCTCGGGCACGTCGCCTTCGATATCCATCAACCGCGCGTGATTGATGAACACGGTCGGATTGTCGCTTTTGATGGCGCTGCGCAGCAGACCTTTCACGTCGTAGGGGCTCGACGGCAGCACGATCTCAAGCCCGGCCGCATTCCACAACATCGCCTGCGGACTATGGCTGTGTTGCGCGGCCCCGCCGCCGCGCAGGCCGTGCAGCATGTGATAAACCACCGGCACGCGCAGTTGCCCGTTCGACATATAACGCGCGACCGCAGCCTCGTTGACGAGCGGCGACCAGCCGACATAGCTGAAACTCCCGGTGCCGAGGTCGACGAACGGCCGCGCTCCTGCCATCGCAGCGCCAGCGCCGAGGCTCACCAATGCAGCCTCCGATGTCGGCGGATCGTACAAACGATCTGGAAACTCGGCGCGGATCGCATCCATCAGCACGCGTTTCGGCCCGAGGCCGAGCACATAGCTTCCGACCAGGCTTACATGAGGATCGGTAGCGAGGCTGGTGCGGAGCGCCTCGACCATGGCGGCCGCGTAACTCGTTTGTCTCACGTGGCGTTTCCTCAAGCGAAGACGCCGGTGAAGGCCGTTTCCGGCGCCGGCATGGGACTTTCGATCGCGAACGACACCGCCGCGGCAACGCGCTCGCGCGCGGCTCGATCGCGCGCGTTCAATTGCTCGGGGCTGGCAAATTCGTGCGCGACGATATCGCGCGCCGCGCGCAACAGCGGGTCGTGACCACGGATCCAATCTGCATGAGGTCCGGCAATCAAAGCGGAGTCCCAGGCTTGATCGAGTTCGAATGTCGTCGCCAATTCCGGCCACAACGGGCCGCTGCCGGGCCACCTCAGCGTGAACGCTTCGATGAACACGGGGCCAATCCCGGCACGGCATCGTTGCACCGCTTCGCAAGCAGCGGAATAGACCGCCGCCATATCGGCACCGTCGACCTTGATCGTGTGAATGCCGTAGGCCGCCGGGAGCCGGGTGAAACTCTCGACCGCGGTGATGGCGGTCGGGTAGCCGCCCTGTTGCGGTCCCATGGCGCCGGCCGAATTATTCTCGCAGACATAGACGACGGGGAGCTTCCACAGCGCAGCGAGGTTGAACGACTCAAGGACGAGACCTTCTTCGAGCGAACCGTCACCAAAGAATCCCACAGCTACGTGCGGTTCGCGCTTCACCTTGATGCCGTAAGCCGCCCCGGTCGCGAGCCCGGCGCAGCCGCCGACGATGGCCGACGTGGAGAGAAAGCCGCGCGTGGTGTCGGAAATATGCAGGGTGCCGCTACGGCCACCGTTGAACCCGGTCGAGCGCCCAAGAATCTCAGCCATCGTACATCCGGGATCGCAGCCGCGGCCGATGATGTGGCCGTGATTGCGATGCGTCGTGCAGATCAGATCCCCGTCACTCAGTGCTTCGAGCACGCCGCCGCCGGTCGCCTCCTGACCGATGTAAATATGGTAGTGGCTGACAAATTGCCCTTCGTTGTGGAGGCGAATGACGGCCTCCTCGAAGTGCCGAATCATGAGCATGCGTTCGAAGATCGACAGGCTGGTTTTCTGGTCGAGTGTCGCTATCGTCATCTTGGCCGACATCCCAAATGGCCGCCGGTTTCAGTCGCTGCGCCCGAAGGTGCTCAGCCTAAGGCCTTCGCCACCAGAAATCCCGAGCCGCCGCCGAGTCCCGGTCCCGGATGCGTCGAGGCGCCGATGTGGTGGAGCCGCGCAATTGGGGTGCGGTGATTGACCGAGCTGTGGAAGGGCCGCCACACGAAGAATTGGTCGATGCCGCAGAAGCCCCCGTAGGGATCGCCGCCGACCAGATTGACGTTGAGGGCTTCAAGGTCCGCAGGTGAGTAGGCCTTCCTCGCAATGACGTTGTCGCGGAAGCCTTCGATGTGCGAAGCGAGGATCGCCTCGATCCGATCGGCATATTTCTCCCGTATCGCTTCGGTCCAGCGACCATCCGCCGGTGCCGCGATCTCGCCAGCTGCATCGCCTTTGATGAAACGCGGCGCCTCCGGGAGCTGCAACCACAGGATCGACTTGCCTTCCGGGCAACGTGACGGATCGAGCGCCGCCGGCTGGCCGACGCAGATGGTCGGTACGGCGGGCAGCATACCGCGCTCCGCTTCGTTGGCGGCCTTGGATACGCCATCGAGTCCCGGCGTGAGATGCGTGAGCGCGACCGTGCTCAGCGCCGGGGCTTTCCACTTCGGCGGCGCCTTGAGCGCGTAGTGGATCTGCATGTTGCCCTTGCCGTAGCGATAATGCGCGACGGACTCGGTGACGCCCGTAGGCAGCGCGACGTCCGCGAGCAATCGTCCGTAGAGCTGATTGGGCGTCACCGAACAGATAACACCCTTGGCCGCTTCGATCTCGCGGCCGCCGGCAAGCCGCACGCCGCGCGCGCTGCCGCTTCCATCGACGAGGACCCGCTCGACATCGGCGCCAAGAATGATTTCGCCGCCCTGGTCGCGGATCAAGCGCTCGAACGCGCTGAGCGCGTTGCGC